>Ga0209445_1000808_pt1 | contig 17342 bp, 18 predicted proteins | sample MarorgKNORR_S2LV_4_FD_188223 | JGI IMG/M metagenome (GOLD analysis project Ga0209445, IMG submission 188223) | Marine microbial communities from the Southern Atlantic Ocean, analyzing organic carbon cycling - NADW_A/KNORR_S2/LV (SPAdes) (version 2) | ecosystem: Environmental > Aquatic > Marine >...
GAAGATATTTCGAATAATATAATAAAAAAATTTTATAAAAAATTAAATGGAAAAATTATTATTGTTGGTGTAGGTGGTGTGGACTCAGGAAAATCAGCTTACAATAAAATTATATCAGGAGCTTCACTTGTTCAACTTTATACAGGTATGATTTTTAAAGGTCCTGAAATTGTAAAAAATATAAAAAGAGATTTAATTGACCATCTAAAAAATGATGGTGTTAAGAATTTTAAAGAAATTATTGGACAGAGAATCTAGCCTAGTTGAGAAAGTATTGGAAAGCTTTCAAGAATATAATAACCTAGGACTTGTAATTGGTTAGTTAAAATTAAAATACCAGTAAAAAATAGAATTATTCCACTTACTTTAATTATAACCGGTGTCGTTTTTTTTAAATTTTTTGATAAAATTAAAAATTTATGCATACCATAACCTGATAAGATAAAAGGGATAGCCAAACCTAATGAGTAAAAACTGAGTAACAAAATACTTTCAAAAACAGTTTCTTCAATAGCTGCTAAAGCCAATATTGAACCAAGAATAGGACCAATGCAGGGTGTCCAACCAAAACCAAAAGCTCCACCAACCAATATCGGAAAAAAAGAATTTTCATGATATTTTTTTGTATAATATTTTTTTTCTTTGTTAAGTAGGTTTAATTTAATTATTCCAATTAATTGCAAAGAAAATAATATTATTATTATTCCTGCTACCATTCTGAGTTCCTTTGAATATGTAATAAATAATTTTCCTAAAAAAGAAGCAGTTACCCCAAATATGATGAATATTATTGAAAATCCTAATGAAAAATAAATCGTTTTTAATAGAACTGATTGTTTTTTTTTAACCAATTCATTTAAAGTTTGTCCAGAAATATAAGATATATATCCAGGTATTAAAGGCAAAACACATGGAGATAAAAAACTTATAAAACCAGCTGAAAAAGCGATCAATAAATTTAAAATCACTTAACTACTTTTAAAAATAATATTATAAATATATTTATCGAGATCTCTGTTATTGGTAAATAAATTTTCATACATTGTTAAAATTACAATTAATCCTGTAAAATATTTATGTCAATGTTAATTTATAAACTTGACGTTAATGAAGACAACATTTATACCCTTGAAAAATAAAAAATTTATGTCAAAAAAATGTGAATTAACTGGCAAAATTCCTTTAGCGGGTAATAATGTAAGTCATGCTAACAATAAGACAAGAAGAAGATTTTTGCCTAATTTAAAAAAAGTCACCTTTACAAGTGAATTGTTAAAAAGAAACATTAAATTAAATGTTTCTAATTCAGCAGTTAGGACAGTTGATAAAAAGGGTGGTTTTGATTTATTTATTCAAAATACAAAATCTAAAAACCTTTCTTTAAGAGTAAAAAAAATAAAAAAATCTATAGCAGCCAAAGCTAACTAACATTTTAAATGAATAAGCTATTTGTGATACTTGCAGTTTCAATGGGTGTAGTTGTGCTTACTTCAAATTATTTGGTTCAATATCCAGTTCAGTACTTTGGTTTGTCAGAACTGTTGACCTATGGTGCGTTTAGTTATCCAATTGCTTTTTTAATTACTGATTTAGCAAATAGAGGTTTTGGAAAAATAATTGCTAGAAAAATAGTTTATATAGGCTTTTTTTTAGGTGTTTTTTTTACGATATTTTTTTCAACAAATTTTTCAGATTTAATCTCAGTTAGAATTGCAATTGGATCAGGAACAGCATTTATTATTGCCCAGTCAATAGATATTCAAATATTTGATAAACTTCGAAAAAAACAATGGTTTGTAGCTCCATTAGTATCTTCATTTGTTGGTTCAACTGTCGATACTTTTTTATTTTTTTCTATTTCATTTTACGGAACTGGAATCAATTGGATTAGCCTATCTTTTGGCGATTTAATGGTAAAGTTCTTTATATCTCTTTTAATGCTTGTTCCATTCAAACTCTTATTAGAAACAATCAAAGATAATATTTATAATAAAAGAAAAAATGATTATTTATATAAGAATTTATAGGAAAGTATTTTGTAAGCAAGCTTTGCTACAAGAAAGTTATAAGAATCAAATCCTTTAATAGGAGACAATTCATTAATATCAGCACCAACAATATTTGAATTTTTAAAAGCTATTTTTATAATATCAAGTGTTTCATCCCAAAATAATCCACCAGGTTCTGGAGTACCGGTAGCTGGCATTACACTGGAATCTAATCCATCTACATCAAAAGTTAAGTATACTGTTTTATTTTTTATCAGTTTTTTAAATTTTTTTAGATCCCATTTCTTTTTATTTTTTGACCAAAAAATTTTTATTCTTGAAGAATTTTTATTTAAAAAATAAATTTCACTAGAAGATATGTTTCTAATTCCAAAGGAAATTACCGATATATTTTTATGATCCAAACACCTTCTAATTGCAGAAGCATGCGAAAATTGATTTCCATTATAACTTTCTCTCAAATCGGCATGAGCGTCAAAATGAAGTAAACATAATTTGTCATATTTTTTAGCAAAAGGAGCTATGCACCCAGGTGTTATTGTGTGTTCTCCTCCCAAAACTAATGGAAAAATTTTATTTTTTAAATTTTCTTCATTAATTTTTGAGATTTGTTTTAAAGCTTTAACAATGTTTTTATCTATTTTGAATGGTTTTAAAGTTTTTATACCTATTTTTTTATATGGCTCACAATTTAGTTCTTCATCATATAATTCAACTTGATGTGAAGCTTTAATTATTTCTTTTGGACCATTTTTTGTTCCAGAACCATAACTTACTGTTTTTTCAAGACCAAAAGGTATGACAATAGCTTTTGCTTTAAAGTTAAAATTATTATCAACGCCTAAAAATCCTTTTTTATTAGATAAGTAATTCAATTTTTAACCAAATATTTTTGTAAAGTTTTTTCTTTCTCTTTGTTTCCAAAATCCTCTATGATATGCATCACTCGCTATTAATGGTAAAATACTAGTTGCTTCAGCAAAAACCATTTGTTCTTTTGTAACATCAACTTTACCCCAAGAACTTGCTTCTTTTAATGTTGAGCTACTGCAAGAGCCATCTCGCGTATCAGCTACAGTTATTTGTATAGCATATTTATGCATCTTAGTTTCTTTGCCAAGCAGCTCTGCACAAATTACAGTGTCTTGAACGAAATTTTTCGGCACACCTCCTCCTATCATAAATAACCCAGAATTTTTTGACTGAATTTTAATTTCAGTTAATTCTCTAAATTCGCGAACAGAGTCTATTGTGAGGTGATTTTTTGGATTTTTTTCTTGGTGCATTACAAGTCCAAATCCTGCACTGGAATCTGTAAATGCCGGACAAAATATTGGAACATTATTGTCATAGGCAATTTCAATAAGTGAGTTTTTTTTCTTAGAATTTTTTTTAAGATATTTTCCAATTTCATGAATAAATTCTCTTGAAGTATAACTTTTAGGGGGAAGGTTATTAGCGATTTCACAAATAGCCTTATCACATAATTGTAATTCATCCTCATCAATATAAGTATCGAATATACGATCAATATAGTTTTCTCTTAATTTAGTGTCATCTTGAAACTGTGATCCTTGGTAATGTTTAAAGCCAAGTGCTTCAAAAAAGTCCATATCTATTATAGATGCGCCGGTCGCTATAATAGTATCAACCATATTATATTTAATTAAATCTGAGTAAATTTGCATGCATCCTGCTGCTGAAGTTGATCCAGCTAATGTTAAAAAAATAGTACAATTTTTTTCCTGAAGCATTTCATTATAAATCTCCGCTGCTTTTGCAGTATCTCTTGAAGCAAAAGACATCTTGCTCATTGAATCTATTATTTTTCTTGAATCAAAAGAAGTTATATCTATATGTTCGACCGGTTTATTTAATAATAATTTCTTATTATTATGACCAATTTTAGATTTTGAGTCTTTCATTTACGCAACAAGGTAATTACTATCAATATCTTTAGTATATATTGACATAATTGCCTTATCTTCAACTTCGTAAATGTTATCTGAAAAGAAACCATTAAATTTTGTTCTAAAAGTAATTCCATATGCACCAAGTTGACCTAATTCAATATAATCATTTTCTTTAATATTGTTTGGTAGAAGGAAAGGTCCTTTCATATAATCCAAGCTATCACAAGTAGGGCCATAAAAATTGAATGCAGTAAGTTTTTTAGAAATTATACGACCATTAGAAATCATTCTAGAAGGAAATATAAAATTAGGTACGCCAGCATCAAACAAACTTCCATAGGTTCCATCATTGATATAAAGTTTTTGTTTCTTTCTTAAAACTACTTGAACAATAGTAGATCCACTTTCGGCTACTATAGATCTTCCTGGCTCACATAATAATTCTGGATTTGTTTCTAATTTTAAATTTGTTAAACTTTTTTTAATTTCAAACATATAGTTATCCAAAGATTGAGGTCTTAGATCCGGGTAAATAGATGGAAAGCCACCACCAATATTAATAAAGTCTGGAACAATTTTTGTTTTTTTAATTATGTTGCCAATTTCATAAAACCCTTTCGAATAAGATATTGGGTGCATGCATTGGGAACCAACATGAAAACTTAATCCTACTTTTTTTGAATGTTGTTTTGCTAATCTTATTAAACCCAAAGCTTCTGATGCCAATGCACCAAATTTTTTAGATAAATCTATTTCTGCATGCTCATTTGATATGGAAACCCTAACAAATAAATTCAAATCTTTTGCATTTTTTGTGCATTGAATAATTTTCAATAATTCATCTCTACTATCTAAAGCAAAAGATTTTATATTATAATTAAAGTAAGCTTCTGTAATATGATTTCTATTTTTTATTGCATTCATGTAGTAGCAGTTAACTTTTGAGGATATTTTTTTAATTGTTTCAATTTCTTTAATTGAAGCCACATCAAAATTTTTAATTCCACTATCAATTATAGTTTTTAATACTTTAGGATGAGGATTAGTTTTAACCGCATATAAAATTCTGCCTGGAAAATTTTTTTGAAAATAACTCGACGCAGTTCTTATAGAACTCGTTCTAATGCAATACACTGGCTCACTAGGCTTTAATCTATTTACTAACTCACTTACGCTTTTAAATTTTTGCATCTATTTATGCCCCTCAAAAAAATTTAAATAAAAAAAATTTCTTAAATATTTTTAAAAAATTTTTATTTTATGCAAATAAGTTAATAAGCAGTTAATGTAAAGTAAAAATTAACATGTTGAAAAGTATTTTTGAGTGTTTATATTTGCTCTATGAGCCTTTCAAAAATAGCATCAAAACTTAGAAAAATAAGTGATTTCAAGGATAAATCACTATTGATAGTCGATGATGATACTCCTTTCAGAGATAGGCTAGCAAGAGCTATGGAAAAGAAGGGGTTTATAGTATCACAAGCACATGGTGTTAAAACCGGAACTCAAAAAGTCATAGAGTTAAGACCTGCTTTCGCTGTTATTGATCTAAGGTTAGATGATGGAAATGGATTGGAAATAGTAAAAGAAATTCAAAAATCAACAAAAGAAAGTAGGGTTATTATGTTAACGGGTTATGGTAATATACCCACAACAGTTGCTGCTATAAAAAATGGTGCAATAGATTATTTGGCAAAACCAGCCGATGCAGATGATGTAGAAAAAGCTTTATTAGCTGATCCAAAACTTAAAGCAGCTCCGCCAGAAAATCCAATGTCCGCAGATCGTGTAAAGTGGGAACATATTCATAGAGTTTTTGAACTATGTAATAGGAATGTATCAGAAACCGCCAGAAGACTCAAAATGCATCGAAGAACACTTCAAAGAATTTTATCGAAAAGATCTCCTAGATAATTTTATCCAATTTTTTAATCCAGGGATATAAAGCGGTTAATAATAATAATTTAAATAATTCTGCTAATAAAAAGGGTTCAGCACCTAATTTATAGATAGGTTTATCCCATCCTATTAAACTACCCAACCACAATAAACCTAAAATATAAATAAAGCTAACAGAGACAATTAATCTAGTAAATACTGTAAGCAAGTTTACATAATGTTTCTTGCTCCAGTAAAGTAAATCTCTACGAATTCCCACTAGATAAACTGCTACTAGAAAGCCAATTAAATATCCCATAGTTGGTCCAGTAAAGTAGACTAATCCAATTCCTTTTTCTGGTGAATTAGCAAATACGGGAAGTCCAAAAATTCCTTCTAGCAAATAAAGTGTTACAGTAGCTAAACCAATTTTATATCCAAAAGCTATACCAAAAAATAGAACTACAAAAGTTTGCATAGTCATTGGCACTGGATAAAAAGGAATTTTTATTTTTGCAGAAATAGTTAACAATATTGATCCAATTACAATAATAGATATAGTTTTAACTATTTTATTTAATTGAACTTTACTTATTGCTTCCATATTTAATTATTACAATTATTATTATTATAAATCTAGCTTTTTGTTAATTCAATAAAAACATCTTCCAAATCAGCTTCATCTGTTGAAATATCTAGTATTTCAACATCTTCATTTTTAACTAATTTTATAATTTCTTCAATCTTTATTTTTTCTTTATTGTAAGAAATAATGATTTCATTATTAATATTTGATAAAAATTTTAATTCAGCTGATTCAAATTTTGAAAGATCAATTTTTTTATTTAGGCGAAAAATGATTTTTTTTATCTTAATTTTATCTATTAAATTTTTTGTAGTATCCAGAGCTACTAATTTTCCCTTATTCAAAATGGCTATTCTGTCACATAATTCTTGTGCTTCAAACAAATAGTGTGTAGTTAAAATTATAGTAACGCCCAATTTATTTAATATCCTAACATTTTTCCAAAGATTTTGTCTTAGTTCTACGTCTACTCCAGCTGTGGGCTCATCTAAAACTAATATTGCTGGTTGATGGACCATAGCTTTTGCTATTAATAATCTTCTTTTCATTCCTCCCGATAAGCTTCTCGAATAACTATTTGCCTGATTTTCTAAGGAAACTACTTTAAGAATTGCATCCGTGATTCTGTCTTTTTTTTTAACCCCGTACATTCCAGCCTGCAGTTCTAGTAATTTTCTTGGGCTAAAAAAAGCATCTAAATTTACCTCTTGTGGAACTATACCAATAGAAGCTCTTACTTGTCTTGGATTTTTATCAAGATCAAAACCCCAAACATTCACATCACCAGAGTTTTTTATTACTGTTCCAGCTAAAATACTTATAAATGTAGTTTTACCAGCGCCATTAGGACCTAATAAACCAAAAATTTCTCCTTCTTTCACCTCTAAGTTTAAATTATTAAGAGCAGGTAATAAATTAGTGGAATTTTTTGTATAAATTTTTGTTAAGTTTTTAACAGAAACGACATTTTTTTTATTCATAAAAGTTTATAAGAAATACAACAGTTAACCAATTTAAGATAATATTATTTTATGAATTCTATAAAAAAAACTGATCATTATTATTTAATTGATGGATCAGGATATATATTTAGAGCTTACTATGCGCTTCCACCGCTAACTAGAAAAAGTGATGGTTTACCAACAGGTGCTGTAAGTGGATTTTGTAGTATGCTTTATAAATTGTTGGAAGATGCAAAATCAGCAGATAACGAAGATAAGCCTACACATTTTGCAGTAGTTTTTGATGCTGCTAGAAAAAATTTTCGAAACGATATTTATGTAGATTATAAAGCAAATAGAGGAGAAGCTCCTGAGGATTTAATTCCTCAATTTGAATATTTCAGAAAATCAGTTGAAGCATTCAATCTTCCTTTTATAGAAATGTTAAACTATGAAGCTGACGATCTGATTGCAACTTATACAGATCAAATTTTAAAAAGGGGTGCAAAAGTAACAATTGTCTCTTCAGATAAAGACTTTATGCAATTATTTAAAAAAAATGTAAGAATTTTTGATCCTATTAAGAATAAAATTCTAAATTTAGATGATGTAAAAAATAAGTTTGGAGTAGAGCCAAACATGATAATAGACGTTCAAGCTCTTGTAGGCGATCCCAGTGATAACGTTCCTGGTGTTCCAGGTATAGGTGTAAAAACTGCGGCAGAGCTCATCAATCATTATAAAACTTTAGAAAATTTATTAAATAAAGTTAAAGAAATTAAACAAAATAAAAAAAGAGAATCGATTATTTTAAATAAAGAAAAAGCAATATTAAGTAAAAAATTAGTCACATTAAAACATGATGTTCCAGTAAAAAATACATTAGAAAGCTTTAGGTTAAAAAATATTAATAAAGAAAAATTATATAGTTTTCTTAGAGAAATGGAATTTAACAGACTATTAAGTAATGTAATTTCAAGTTACGGTGAACCACAAATTAATTTAAAAATATTACCTGAAAAAAAAGTAAAGATAGATACAAAAAAATATATAACAATTAAAAAGATTAATGATCTTGATGTTTGGATTAAATTAGCCGAAGAAAAAGGAGAATTTGCAGTAGATACTGAAACTAATTCTTTAGATCCACATAAAGCTGAACTAGTGGGTATTTCGCTTTGTATAGAGCCAGGCAAGGCTTGTTATATTCCACTGAAGCATGACTTACAAAAACTACTAAATAAAGATGATATTTTAAAAAAACTCAAACCTCTATTAGAAGACAAAAGTACAAAAAAAATTGGTCAAAATATTAAATATGATTTAATTGTTTTTTATTATCACGGAATTAATCTAAATTCAGTAGAGGACACAATGTTAATGTCATATACATTAGATGCTGGAAATCACAGGCATAACATGAATGATCTTGCTGAAATTCATTTAAATCATAAAACAATCAAATTCAAAGACCTTGTTGGCTCTGGAAAAAATCAAATTACTTTTGATAAAGTAAATATAGATAAGGCTACAGAATATGCGGCGGAAGACGCAGATATTACTTTAAGACTTTACAAATTTTTTTCTAAAAGATTAAAAGATGAAAAATTATTGCATATCTATGAGGTATTTGAAAAGCCAATGATTAATATTTTAGCAAAAATGGAAATACATGGAATAAAAATAGATAAAGGATTGTTAAAAAAAACATCCGAAAAATTTGAATCTGAAATTAAAAAAATAGAGAAAAAAATTTTTAAAATATCAAAAAGAGAGTTTAACATTGGTTCCACCAAACAACTTGGAGAAATAATGTATAATGAACTAAAAATTTCTAATCTTAAAAAAACAAGAAAAGGTAGTTATGCAACCAGTGCAAGCGTTTTAGAAGATTTAGCATTCAAAGGACATGATTTACCCAAGTTAATTTTAGATTGGAGGCAGGTCTCGAAACTAAAAAACACATATTCAGATGCATTACCAGAGCACATAAATTATAAAACAAAACGAGTGCACACTTCTTTTCTTTTGGCAGCTACAACTACTGGAAGATTAGCTTCAAGCGATCCTAATTTACAAAATATCCCGATTAAAACAGAAGATGGAAAGCTAATTAGAAGGGCATTTATTTCTGAACCAGGTTATACATTTATTTCTGCAGACTATAATCAAATTGAAATGAGAGTATTAGCTGATCTAGCAGATGTTAAAGAATTAAAAAAAGCATTTAAAAATAATGAAGATATTCATTCACTTACTGCAAGCCAAGTATTTAATTTAAGTTTAAAGAAAGTAAATAGCGAAAGTAGAAGAAAGGCTAAGGCAATTAACTTTGGAATAATATATGGTATATCACAATATGGATTAGCAAAACAAATTTCAGTATCTAATCAAGAAGCAGCAGATTTTTTAAATTCTTATTTTACAAAATTTCCAGAAATAAAAGAATATATGAATTCAACAATAAGTTTTTGTAGAAAAACAGGATATGTAAATAATATTTTTGGAAGAAGATGTTACATGCCTAGAATAAATGATAAAAATTTTAATGTAAGAAATTTTCAGGAAAGAGCATCAATAAATGCACCAATACAAAGCTCTGCAGCTGAAATAATGCGTCTAGCAATGATAAGGTTAGATAAAAAAATAAAGGATACTCCAAGCAGCAAATTTAAAATGCTTTTGCAAATTCATGATGAACTTATCTTTGAAGTTTCAAAAAAGGAAGTTAAAAAATTTATTCCTATTGTTAATTCGGAAATGAGCAGTGTAATATCAAGTGAACTACACTCCTTTTCCATTCCACTTACGGTAGACATTAATGATGGAGATAATTGGGGAATACTTCATTAAAAAAGACTTGATTAACTTGCCCAAATTATGACAATTTAGTATTTCTATATCTATTAGATATATTTATTATGAAACATACAATCGCATTAATTGATGACGATAGAAATATACTAACTAGTATTAGCATGGCCTTGGAAAAAGAAGGTTTTATAGTTCAAACTTATATTGATGGGGAGAATGCTTTGGTTGGTTTAACAAGGAGTCCACCAGATCTTGCGGTAGTAGATATCAAAATGCCAAGAATGGATGGTGAAGAATTGTTAAAAAGGCTCAGAAAAAAAACATCTTTACCTGTAATTTTTTTAACTTCAAAAGATGAAGAAATAGATGAATTGCTTGGTTTAAAATTAGGTGCTGATGATTATGTTAAAAAATCAGGAGGATTTTCTATTAAAGTTCTTATCGAAAGAATAAGATTGCAATTAAGAAAAAAAAATTTAGGTCAGCACGAAGAAAACAAAAATATAATTTCTCATGGTAAATTAAAACTGGATCCTGCTCAATTAGAATGCGAGTGGAATGGTAAAGAATTACCTGATAAACTAACCACAACAGAATTTTTAATTGTAAGAGAGCTAGCAAGAAGACCAGGTATTATAAAAGAGAGATCACAATTAATGGATATTGCTTACAAAGAAAATTCAGAAATTGAAGATAGAACTATTGATAGTCACGTAAAAAGAATAAGAAAAAAATTTAAAAAAGTCGACCAAAGTTTTTCATCAATAGAAACCCGTTATGGAAGTGGATATAGATGGAACGTTAAATAATGAAAGGTTTTATTTTTAAAAGTCCTTCAATCTTAAAAAAATTTCTTCTAATTAATTTAGTAATTTTTGTAATTATTGGTTTATTTACTATTTTTTATTTGAAAAGTATTCAACCAAACTTAATTAAAAATAAGTCTGTAAATCACATCAAAATCATTAATAACACTGTTGATCATATCAATAGATTAAATATAAATTTTGAAAAAAAAGAAATTAATACGTTTTTATTATCAATTCGATTTTTATTCCAAAATTTAGATAGAGTTCAGTTTTTTGATAACGAATTTCAATTAATTGGCGATACGGATACACTTGATTTAGACCCAAGATCCTTTTCAAAAAATCTTGCCATTACTGAACAGACTATCGGTTTATCTGAAAAAAAAGATGAGAATATACTTAATGTTGATGGTAATGATAATAAGGATAAATTTAGAATCATAGATATAGCTAAAGAATATGAAAGTTCTAAAAATTTTGGAAAACCCATAACTCTAGCCAAACAATATAATAATAATTTTAATGTTTTTACGATTAAAAATGTTATTAAAAATGAAGAAAATGTTGGTTTTATAATAATTTCCGAATCTTCAAATGAAATCAGAACAGCTATTAATGAAAGAAAAAATTTTATTTTAAGAACAGTCTTTATTGCTGGATTGGTTTTATTTGTTTTTTCTTTTGTTTTAAATAAATATTTTTTAAAACCTATTAAAAATCTTGTCGATTATACAAAATCAATTAAAGAAAAAGAAACAAGCTATTATAATCTTAAAAAATTTATTAAAAGAAAGGATGAAATTGGCCAATTATCAAATTCTTTAAACGAAATGACAGAAGATTTATATAAAAGAATTAATATTGCAGAAACTTTTTCAAGCGATCTAGTTCATGAAATAAGAAATCCGTTAGCATCTTTAAAAAGCGCTTCAGAAATTATTGGAGAAACTGAGGATTCCGCAAAAAGATTAAAACTTATTAAAATTATTTCACATGATGTTGAGCGAATAGAAAGATTGATTACAGATTACTCTCAAATGTTAAAGGATGAAGCGACACTATCAAGGGAAAAAATGAAAAAAATTAATATTGTTCCTATTGTTAGATCTGTTGTTGATGATTTCAATAATATTTCCAATTCAAAAAATAATGTTAAGGTTAAATTAAATATTGTATCAAGCAACAAGTCCGAAATTTTTATTCTTGGTCTTGAAAATAGAATTGAACAAATTCTTGCAAATTTACTAGACAATTCAATTTCTTTTAGTCCACCAAATAGTGAAATTATAGTTTCAATAATAAAAGAAAAAAAAAATGTAAAAATGATAGTTGAAGATCAAGGATTTGGCTTTAAAGAAAAAAACACAAATAAAATTTTTGAAAGATTTTATAGTAATAGACCTGAAAAATTTGGAGAACATAGTGGATTGGGTTTAAATATAGTAAGAAATTTAGTTGAAGTTCATGGAGGATCTATAATTGCTTCTAATAGGTTGTCTGGAAAAGGAGCAAAAGTAGATATTAATTTTCCAGAATTATTAGTTAATTAATGCAGTTGATTAAATTTTATATTATTGTTACAACATCGCCTTCATAACAACAGATTATAAAGTTATGACAACGAGTAATAAAGTTATGACAGCAGATTATAAAGTTAAAGATATTAATCAGGCAGATTTTGGTAGAAAAGAAATTTCAATAGCGGAAACTGAAATGCCAGGTTTAATGGCATTACGAAAAGAATTTAAAGGAAAATTTCCCCTTAAAGGAGCTAAAATTCTTGGTTGCCTTCATATGACAATTCAGACTGCTGTATTAATTGAAACTCTTATTGCATTAGGAGCTGAAGTAAGATGGTCATCATGTAATATTTTTTCTACACAAGACCATGCAGCCGCAGCTATTGCAAAAGAAAATATACCAGTTTTTGCATGGAAGGGTGAGACAGAGAAAGAATATTGGTGGTGTATAAAACAAACAATTGAAGGTAAAAAAGATTGGAAAGCAAATATGATTCTTGATGATGGAGGAGATCTTACCGCATTGATGCATAAGGATTATAAAGATCTTTTGCAAACTATGAGAGGAGTTTCTGAAGAAACTACGACAGGTGTTAAAGCTTTAAAAAAAATGGAAGCACAAAATACACTAATGATACCAGCTATAAATGTAAATGACTCCGTAACAAAATCTAAATTTGATAATTTATATGGATGTAGAGAAAGTTTGGTTGATGGAATAAAGAGAGCAACAGATGTGATGATGTCAGGTAAAGTTGCAATTGTCGCAGGTTTTGGAGATGTTGGAAAGGGTAGTGCAGCTTCACTAAGACAAAATGGAGCAAGAGTAATGGTTACGGAAGCTGATCCAATATGTGCACTTCAAGCAGCTATGGAAGGATATGAAGTTGTGTTAATGGGTGAAGCAATTAAAGTTGCAGATATAGTAGTTACAGCAACAGGAAATAAAGATATTGTTACAGCAGATCATATGCGAATGATGAAAGATAGAGCTATACTTTGTAACATTGGTCATTTTGATAATGAAATTCAAGTAGATGCATTAAGAAATTACAAATGGACTGAAATTAAACCACAAGTTCATGAAATAGAATTTTCAGATAATAAAAGAATTATTCTTTTAGCTGAAGGCCGATTAGTTAATTTAGGTTGTGCAACAGGGCATCCTAGTTTCGTCATGAGTGCATCTTTCACAAATCAAGTTATTGCTCAAATAGAATTATGGAACAATTCAGGAAAATATGAAAAAAAAGTATATGTTTTACCTAAATATTTGGACGAAAAAGTTGCAAGGTTACATCTAGAGAAAGTTGGTGCTAAATTAACAAAACTATCTAAGGATCAAGCGGAGTATATAAGTGTAAAAACTGAAGGACCTTTTAAAACAGATACTTATCGCTACTAAAAGTAGCTAAATGAAAATTTCGTCTCTTAAAGACTTACATAAGTTTACAAATAAAATAAGTAAGATTATTTTACCCGGAGATTACTTATTTTTATTTGGTGAAATAGGCGTTGGAAAAACTACCTTTGCCAGGCAATTAATTAATGTTTTTGAATTAAAAAATAATATTAAAAAGAGCGAAGTGCCAAGTCCTACCTTCAATATTCTATTCGAGTATGAGTTAAAAGATTTTATTATTAAACACTATGATCTTTATCGTTTAAAAAATGAAGAAGAGATTAAAAATTTAGAATTATTTGAGATTGAAGAAAAAAATATTACATTAATAGAGTGGCCTGAGTTGATAAAAAATAAGCCGACAAATAGAATTGATTTATTTTTTAAATATACAAAAGATATGAAACAAAGAGTATTAGATATTAAGCTTACAGGCAGACTAAAAAAATATGATTTTAAAGTATAATAATCTTAAACCAATTTCTGGAGATGCTTCATATAGAATTTTTTTTAGAAAATTTGACAAAGAAAAAAAAAAATCAAGTATTGTAATATTTTCAAAAAAGGAAAAGAAAAAAAATTTACTTATTTATTCTGCAATTAATCATCTTATAAATAAAAATAATCTTTTAGCTCCAAAACTTATTTCGCAAAACTATAAAAATAACTTTATAGAAGTCTCAGATTTTGGAGACTTAACATTTCATAAAATTTTGAATACAAGGAAAAATAAATTTAATGATTATAAAAAAATAGTGGATTTGCTTATAAAATTTCAAAAAATTAAAGATCAAAAAATTAAAAATTTTAATAAAAAATACTATTGGATTCCAAAATATTCATTAAATTTATTGATAAAAGAATCGGATTTATTTTTTACTTGGTATTTGCCATTGATTTTAAGTAAAACAAAAATTAGAAAAATTAAAAATATTTTACGTCCAAAATTAAATATACTTTACAAAAAATTAAAATTAAAAAATGATGTTTTTGTTCACAGAGATTTTCATATTTCAAATCTAATGAGATATAAAAAAAAAATAGCTATAATAGATGCCCAAGATGCAGTAATTGGCAATCCAGCTTATGATCTTGTATCTTTAGTTGATGATGTCAGAATTAAAACTTCAAATAGCTTAAAAAATAAAATTTTAAATTATTATTTAAAAAAATGTCCAAAAAAAATTAGTTTAAAAAAGAAGGAATTTATTCATGATTTTTGTATTTTATCTGTTCAAAGAAATTTTAAAATATTAGGTATTTTTTCTCGCCTATTTAAAAGAGATAAAAAAGGAAATTATTTAAAACTTCTACCTTATACTTGGAAATTATTAAATTTAAGAATGAAAAATAATAAAAATTTTAATAATTTATTTAACTATTTAGATAAAATTATATCAGTTCAAATAAGAGATAAAAAATTTAATGAGAGTTAAAAAAGCAATAATTTTATCAGCTGGCTTTGGAAAAAGATTAAATCCACTGACATTAACAAATCCTAAACCATTGCTAAAAATTAAAGACAAAACTTTGTTGGAAAATACTATTGATATTTTAATTGAATTTGGAATTGAAAAAATTTGGATTAATACCCACTATTTTGCTAAAAAAATAAAAAGCTATATTGGAAAAAAAAATTTTAATTGTTCAATTAATGTAACTGAAGAAAAAGATAATATTTTGAATACTGGAGGAGGTGTACTTAATATTTCAAGAAATTTTTTTAACGAGCCTTTTTTTGTTATTAACCCGGACACTATCTGGTCAAAAGATTATTTGAATGAATTTGAAATTATTGAAGAAATGTATTTTTCTAAAAAATTAAAAAATATATTATTAGTAGTAAGTTACAAAAAAAGTTTTGACAAAAATTTAAAAGGAGATTTTAAATTAGAAAAAAATTTTTTATTTAGAAATAACATAGGAAATAATAAATATATTTATACTGGTCTTCAATTAATGAATAACGAAATATTTAGAGGATATAAAATTGAACCTTTTTCAATTAATTCTGTATGGGATAAACTTATTATCAAAAATCAATTATATGGATTTGAAAGTCAACAAAATTTTTTGCACATCACTAACTTAGAAGTATATAAAAAATTAAATAATTAAAATTTAACTAAAAGATCTCCTTTTCTATTTTGATCAAGATAATTACAACTATTTATTTTTAGTTTTTCTTTAAAATTAATTAGCAAAGGATTTCCTGTAGGAATTTCTAGTTCAGTAATTTTAGTATCAGATAAATTAAATAAATATTTACATAGAGATCTTATAGAATTACCGTGAGCTACAATAATAATATTTTTATTCTCAAAAATTAAATTTTCAATATTATTCTTATAAAAAGGTATGACTCGATCATATGTATTTTGCAGTGACTCAGTATCAGGAATTTTATCTAATGGGATATTTTTGTATATCTCAATATTTAAAGGATGATATGGATTTTTTCTATTTAGGGGAGGAGGTGCTATTTTCCATGATCTTCTAAAAATATGAATCTTCTCTTGCCCATATTTTTTTTTCATATCTTCTTTATTTAAACCAGTTAACTCACCGTAATGTCTTTCATTTAGTTCCCATGCTTTAATTATTTTTTTTGATTTATGTTCAAGAGTATTAATTATCAACTCTAATGTGTGTATTGCTCTTTTTTGCAAAGAGGAAAAATAACTATCTATTTCATAATTTAGTTTTTTTATTAATTCACCAGCTTTACAAGCTTCTAATTTGCCCTCTGGAGCGAGATCTACATCAACCCAACCAGTAAATCGATTTTGTGCATTCCAGGTGCTTTTTCCATGCCTCAGTAAAATTAAATTGCTCATTTTATTTAAATTAAATTATAAGTATTATAATTTTTAATATGAATAAATCATTTAATATTTTAAGATTATCTTTTCATATCTTAAATTTTATTACGATAGTGCTATATTTATATCCTGGTAGTATTTTGGGTTGGCTTATTTATGATAATATTCAGCACCAACCACAATTAACAAAAAATTATTTAAATATTTCATCAAATCATCTTTATGTATTTTTTCTTTTATCAATATTAGGTCTGTTTTGTTATTTTAATCATTCAAAATTTAAATTTTTAATCTATTATTTGTTTTTTTTATCAATAGTACTGGAACTTTTTCATATGGCAATTCCCAAAAGATCATTTGAATTTCAAGATCTAGCTGGTAATCTATTGGGAGTTACAATTGCATGTTTTATAGCATTAATTTATAAATACTTGAGAAAATTATGAGTTCATTTAACGATAGAAAAAAAGGTTTTGAAAAAAAATTTGTTCGTGATGAAGAAATGCAATTCAAAGTGAATGCAAAAAGGAATAAATATCTTGGCGAATGGGTAGCGGAAAAACTTGGAAAAAAAGACCAAAACAAAGAGATATATGTTCAAGAAGTAATTAAATCAAATTTTGCAGAGCCAGGCGATGAAGATGTATT
>Ga0209445_1000809_pt1 | contig 17341 bp, 15 predicted proteins | sample MarorgKNORR_S2LV_4_FD_188223 | JGI IMG/M metagenome (GOLD analysis project Ga0209445, IMG submission 188223) | Marine microbial communities from the Southern Atlantic Ocean, analyzing organic carbon cycling - NADW_A/KNORR_S2/LV (SPAdes) (version 2) | ecosystem: Environmental > Aquatic > Marine >...
AACTGGCTCAGTGGTTGCACAGATTGCAAAAATTAAGGGCTGTAATGTAATTGGAATTGCTGGCGGTGAGGAAAAATGTGGTTGGCTTGAAGATTGTGGCCTTGATCATGTGATTGATTATAAAAACACCAAAGCAACTAAAGAATTGAAGAAAATTGCAAGTGCGGGTATTGATATCTATTTTGATAATGTTGGTGGTCCATTGCTTGAAGCGGTCTTATATCAAATTAACCAAAAAGCTAGAATTATCATATGTGGCTCAATTTCAAATTATACTGGTGAAAATTTGCCAGTTGGTCCTAGGAACCTAAGTAGTTTGATTGTTAATCGGGCAAAAATGGAAGGTTTCTTAGTGTTAGATTATTTTGATAGGATGGATGAAGCGATACAAGAACTTTCAAAATGGTTGATGGAGGGTAAAATCAAACATCGAGAAGACATTCAAGAGGGAATTGAAAATTGTCCCAAAACACTCAATCGTCTTTTTACCGGTGAAAATAAAGGTAAACAAATTTTAAAGATATAAATGAAGAGATTTTACCTCTCAATATTTTTATTTTTTTTGATTACATCTAACGTGAAAGCTCAGTCGAAAGTACCCTTTGTACCAGATGACTTTGAGGTTCCATTGACTATTGTAACTAATGAGTACAGATTGCGAATGTTGTCTATCGATGATGTTGAAATAGATTATGAAGCAGTGATGGCTAGCGCTGATCATGTAAGTCAAGTCTGGCCAGATAGTGATTGGCCAGAGGGGCTAACTTTGCAGCAAAATCTAATTGATTTAGCTTGGCATCAAAAAGAATTTCAAAGGAAAACATCTTTTGCATACACGATGGTCACATTAGATGAAAAGAAAGTTATTGGTTGCGTCTATTTTTATCCTACAAGTAAAAATGGATATGATACTGAAGTTTTCATGTGGGTCAGGGAGAGCGAACTAAGTACTGGTCTAGATTCTAGATTATTCGAGACCGTTAAGGTATGGTTGAAAGATGATTGGCCATTTAAGAATCCCGCTTTCCCCGGAAGAATAATTTCTTGGAAAGATTGGGAGAAACTACCTCAAACAATAAATGAAAGAGCTTTTTAAACGATTCATTGATCATGATATTTCTCGCAGAGATTTTGCTAAGAAGCTTTTAGCAATAGGCTTCAGTCAAGTTGCTGTAAACTCATTAATAACCTCTGTCGCTGAAGCTCGCGATGCGATTCCTAGAGAGGGGAAAAACATTGTGGGTAATGGAGCAGATATTCTAGCTGAATCACTAAGAGCTGCAAATGTAGAATACATTTTCGGCACTAGTGCTACTGGCATGAGTCCATTCTTTGATGCACTAACATTGAATAATGACATGCAGTACATCGCTTCGATAGCAGAATCACAAGCGACATCAATGGCGCACGGTTATGAGCTAATTACAGGAAAAACTTCAATACTTTTTCTTCCAGGTGTGGCCATTCCTAGTGCCATGAATAATTTATACAATGCTTGGAAAGATCGATCATCAATAGCAGTTTTATCAGATGGTTCGAGTTCTAACTTTGCTGGGAGAAATGGGTTTCAACAAATGGATGATTGGCTGGAAACTATGACCCAGTTTACTAAGTGGCGCTGGCAAGTTGATAACCCTTCACAGATTAGCGAAATGTTAAGACGAACAATTAAGCTCTCAGAAACACCACCTGGTGGACCTGTATATTTAAGATTTCCTGGTACGTTGTTAAACAAAGCTAACATTAAGCAAACTATTTACCCTCAAAGTAAATTTAAGATTCCCATGGATCTTCAGCCAAAAGCAGAGTTAATCGAAGCCACGGCAAAAGCTTTAATTGAATCAAAGTCACCTATGATCTGTGTAGGCCATGAGGTAACTCGTGCTAAAGCAAATAAACATGTTGTTAATTTATCAGAACTTTTAGGCATAAAAATGACTCAAGGTTATAGTGTGTATGGTGACATTCCATTCAAACATGAGTCTTTTGTTGGCTTTTATGGCATGGGTGTTCCAAGGGGGCTTCCAGGAACAGATGTTTTTCTGAATCTTGGTGCCCCTATGCCAGACCCTACAATCTTTACTGCACCAGTACCAAGAAAAGCAAAAGTTATCCATGCCAGGATAGAATTTGATGATATTGCTAATACTTACCCTACAGATATTGCAATTGTTGCTGGTATGAAAGAAACAGTTATTGCTATAGAAGAAGCAGTTAAATCACTTGTAACGAAAGACAAACTCAATAAAATTCGTGAACAACGATTAGCAGAAACAAATGAAATTAATGCAAAATTTGAAGCCAGAAAAAAAAGAAATGCTAAAAGCCACTGGAATTCAAGTCCAATTTCATGGCAAAGAGCATCTTATGAGATTGATAAACAATTGGATAAAAACGCCATCATCGTTTCTGAATTAGACACTAGAACTCCCTTTGAGTGGATGGATTTAGGCCCTAATAGAAAATCGCTTATTGGTGGCACAACAGGCTTTGCATTAGGTTGGGGTATTGGTGCTTCTTTGGGAGTTAAGATTGGTGAACCAAACCGACAAGTTACTTGTTTAGTGGGTGATGGCGCAATGTTATTTGGACAAATTGAGTCCCTATGGTCTGCTTCAAGATATGATATCCCTGTGAATATAATTGTCTTTAATAACTTGAGTTATGATGGAGAGAGAAACAGGATTTACATGAATTCTCCTTTAATAAGAAAACAAGAAACTAGAGATCTTTGGAAAGATATTAGCTGCTATTTAGGAAGCCCCAGTGTTGACTTTGTTGGTCTGGCTAATAGCTTTGATATCAAAGCTTCTCAGGCAAACACTCCAGAGGAATTGATTGAGTCACTAAAACATGCAAATAAGGTCACTAGAGATGGGCGACCTTATCTAATTGATTTAAGAGTTATGCAACTAGATCTTGCTAAAAAGCCAACCACACAAACATGGTATCCTGATATTTCAATTGCTGAAAAAAGAATCATAAAAGTTTAAATATTTCCTGATTTCCAGATCTTTTATAACAAAAATTTAATTGAAGTTTGCTAAGCTATTACTCCATAAAAAAAGAGAGAAAAACATGAAAAAATTAATAATTCTATTTTCATTATTTATTGTTTCACCCATTTGGGCTGATGGCCATTTATCTTCTGAAAATGAAGTAATGCAATTAGTCTTAGACCATTGGGAAGCAAGAGATAATAATGATTTTGCAGCACAAGCTGATCTCATGAGCCAATCAGGAACTTATAATGCTAATTCAGATGGAAGCTTCTTTAGGTTCAGCGAAAATAATACAGCAGCAGATATAGAAAACAATATGGGTGGTCAAAACTCAAGTCTCAATGTCAACTATCCAGAAACTATTGAGTTGTCTAGTGGTGTTGTTTTAGCTAGGTATTATCTTGAAGGAGTTATATCTGATCAATCTGGAACAGTAAATAATTACCGCACAAGAGTCACTCATATTTGGGTGAAAGAAAAAGCTGGTTGGAAAACAAAATCATGGCACTTTTCACCTCTTCATGACGGAGGTCGACACGTTACATCTGCCTCAGACTTTGAGGAAGATTGAACAATAGCTTATTTATTGTTTTTGCTGCTCAGTTTCATCTCGATGTTTTTTGAGATATGACATAAAGGGGGTTCCACCAGTTCCATGAATGGTTGAGCCACCTGCACCAAATGGGTTTTTCTGTTTAGATTGATTATGTATATATGTTTGAGCATACTTTAAATGCAATGCTCTGAAAGCTCTTATTTGTTCTAAACAATCGTTATAAGAACTAATTAAAAGACTGGATTCACTAACTAATTTTTTTGTCATGGAGCTGGTTTCAACTTCTTCAATAAATTGCCTATGCTCTTTAGGCATATAATCCCTCATCTCATTTAAATAATGTCTCAAGCTATCTTTTGTGTGCTCAATCCCAAGAGCTCCATCTAAAGTAGGCATGATACTGCTTTGGGCACCTGTTTCTCCCCTATAAAACTGTGGAACATCTCCAAATTCCCCCTGATAAACAATGCCGTTCTCTAGATCTGGATTATCTTTTGAACCAAAAATAAATGGTCTAACTCGGTGATAATAAACATAAGGGTCACATCTTTCTGGCATCCGTTCAAATATATTATTCACTTCTTGCATGGATTGAGAAATGCGGTTTAATAGCTCTTCTATATAAGATTCTTCTGACTCTTCTGTGCATTGAGAAATCAGTTTTGAGGCCTCCATTGCATCACGAGCAGCATCCTCAATACAAACATGGATAGTTACAAACCAATCCTCATCTATTCCACCCAGGAAATTATTAATAAGTGCCACATTATTGAGATTAATTGGTTCTTCAGAATTTATAAGATACCAATTATCTAAACAATAACTTGCATAACTCAACACAGGGGGTCTTTCAAGCTTCCTAGAAATGCTAACCCAAGGTTTTGCAATCACTCTAGGTAAATTATTTTTAGGTTTAGATCCTCCAAGGATATAAGCATGTGCAATGAAACTCAGCTGAACCATCGAAAGTTTAATCTCCTCCAAAGAACCGTTTTGTATTAATGAATCAACACAAAGGTCGTCATCTGACATCATTGTAATATTTGTTTCAAGCCTATCAGTAAGGAGTAATTTTGGAAGATTAGTAGCTAATTCTTGAAGCTTAGTTAATGAATTCTCATTAATTGAAGAATAGCCTTGCAAAGGCTCATCTATTGGTAAAAACCCTTTCATAATATTTTATTCATAAAACCTAACCCATGATAATCATTTGAATATAATAACTTTTTGACTATTCCGCTAGTAATATTATCTCGTGATTTTAAATCCTGTTTGCTCCAAAACAAATCTATCTTCACTTAAATTAGCAATCTCAATCACTTTTCCACCCTCATTAAACATCAAGCGATGAACTGTATATGCATTGTAATCTAGGTCAACTTGGTAATCAGTTTGGCTTGCATTGGATAGCACATAAACGGTATTACCTTTGGATAGAACTTCAATAATTCTGAATTCTTTTGCAGGCCATTCATCAGCTTCAGCAGAATTCATATTATCTAGAGCTTGAGATTTGCTAAGTCTTCCATTAACTATACCTCTGTTAAAGGTGATATCTTTTTTCATACCATTTCTTTCAATCACGGCTGCAATTTCTGCTCCTGGTTTACCCCTGAATCCAAGGCTTTCAAAATTTTCTGGAATCGCTTTAATACCATTGACTTCGAGAAATAAATCACCGACCTTGAGAACTCCATCTGCTGGACTATTTGACGTGACTCGACCGACTCTCATTTCGTTCTCCCTAGGATCCCATGTGAATCCAAAACCCACATATCGACCCTGAACAGATTGCCCATCTTCTGCCATATTATTTTCTACCATTTCTATTGACTCAGCTTTACCAGTATAAAATGCTGTCACCCAGTCGTTAGAAGTAGCTTCAATTCCATGATAATGTCCATGATCATCTGTTTCATGAGCAGCAGAAAAACTGAAAGAAGGAATCATCAAGAAAACACCAGTAATTATCGTTGTCATCATTTGTTTCATAAAAATCTCCGTTTTAACTAAGAAAAAAGACTCAAAGAGTCTCTTCAAATAATATTGTAACAACTAATGCAAAATATTGAATAAAACATACTTTCTTCATAAATAAACTAGGTTCATTATGTTATATTCATAGCATGAACAAACAGAGTAAAAGCCCTGAGAAACACAGTATAAAGATTAGAAAACCTAATTTTGAATTAGAAAAAGACCTAGCTCACGATTGGTATGACGGAAGTGCATTCAAAACGGCTTTTGAAAATGCATTCTCACTTTTATTCCCCCTTGGGGAAAAATCCTTTATTGAATCTGTAAAATATTTTCAAAAAGAAATAAAGGATCCAAAATTACTCGATGAAATGTCTTCTTTTTATGCACAAGAATCTGTTCACCGAAAAGAACATCAAAAATACAATGATTTGGTCTGTAAACTACGTGATTATGATATGGAGCTCTTGAATAAGCCCCAAATAAAACGATATGAATGGGCTAAAACTGCCCTCTCTCCAGAAAGGCGATTAGCTGGGACAGTTGCAGCTGAACATTTAACTGCAATCCTTGCAGATGATCTTCTAAGAAATAAAGATCACTTCACTAATTCAGGTACACATGTTGCTAAACTCTGGTACTGGCATGCACTAGAAGAAACTGAGCATAAAGCAGTTGCCTTTGATGTCTATGCAGCTGTTTGTGGTTCGCTAAAAATAAGAAGAAGAGCATTGTTATTTGTTACATACTTTATTATGAGAGATGTTTTAAGATCAACTGTCTTGATACTTAAGCAAGATGGTCAACTATGGAAAATTAGAACTTGGGTAGATGCAGTTAACTTTTTATTCATCAAGCCTGGCATCTTAAGAAGGGCTTTTATCCCTTGGTTACAATTCTTAAGAAAAGATTTTCACCCTTGGAAAAAAGATAATCGTGATGTAATCAGCGAATGGGAAAACTCTATTCCAATGAAAAATTAATTACTCAACTTTTTGACACTTGACTAAATGTTTGATTAGATTGAATAGCTTAGAGATAAGTATATTGATAAATAAGTTATTTTTTTTAGGGGAATAATATGTACATGATTAAAAGATACATCTCGGATTTTACTGGTATTGCTATTGGTTTAATCGCTTTAGGTGTTGTTGCTGGGGTTGTTTTCGGTGATGTCCCTTTTGTGGGAGCAATCTCTAACAGCTTTATAGCTACTGTAACTTCTTTAGGAGATGCAGGAGCAGTTGGTGCATTAGCTTTAGCAATATTAGTTGCTGTTTCAGACTAATTAACCATATAAATAGATTAAAAGAGCCCTAATTAAGGGCTCTTTTTTTAATGCATTTTTGATAATTTCTTATGACTTGAAACTTAATAGTTATAGGATTAGATTGAAGATAAATGTTTTGATGGAGAATAAATGAATATTAGTGAACCACAGCGTTATTTAGGAGATGTTGATATAAAAGCATTGAGTCAATGTATCCTTTCACAAGATGAAAACGCTTGGACAGAAGAATTAATTCGTCAACAAAGCTATGAAGTCCATAAAGATACTGAGTCAATTGTAATGTTATTTTGTGATGAAACATGGCCTGATGGTGATGTGCATCGTGAGAAGGGTTGGGGTCGACTAGCCAATGATGCAATGCCATTGATTAATCATATTATTGAAACATATTATAATCCAGGAGGCATTGTATTGAGAGCAATGGCAGCGAAATTAAAGGCCGGTGGCAGAATCAACCCTCATGTAGATTCCCTTCAATCATTTCATATGGGTCATCGTATTCATGTGCCAATAACCACCAATGAGGCTGTTCGATTTATGATCGAAGGTAAGCCTTACCGATTTGATGTAGGTAATGCCTATGAAATTAATAATCAGAAATCTCATAGTGTCATGAACATGAGTAAAGAAGACCGTATTTCATTTATTTTTGATTATGTGCCATACGATTTAATCAAAAACACATAAAATACTAAGCATTAACATGAACCAAGCCAACAATACCAAAGATCAAAGTATTGCCCAAGCGATTGGTTTCCTTCGTACCAACCGACCATTGAGAGCTGAGGAGCTTTGCCGTGATTATCTAATTCAGAAACCTGGATGTACCGAACATCTAAGATTATTAAGTCATGCGTTGATGAAACAAAATCGCTATTTAGATGCAGAGGAAAAACTGCGTTTTGCTATCTCCTTATCACCCAATTACCCCCAACTGTATGAAGATCTTGGTAGTGTCTTTGCCATGCAATCTCGTTTTGAGGAAGCCATCCCTGAATTCGAAAGAGCGATACAATTACAACCTTCATTGCCATTGGTACATAAAAAATTAGGGCACGCATTAGCGGCGGTAGGCCAAGGGAAAAAGGCTGATGAAGAGTTCCAAACATACTTAGAAAGCAGTCCCGATAGAGAAGCTGTGATGAAGGCAGCAGATCTTCTGAGTGAAGAGAAAATTGAGGAAGCTATTTCACATTTACAAGAGATTCTTAAGAAATCACCCAATGATGTTAATGCAATGAGGTATCTGGCTCGTGCATATCGACAAGGTGAAAAGAATTTACAAGATGCAGAAGCATTACTTAGAACCGCTGTTCAGCAAGCTCCTGATTTTACACCTGGATGGTTTGATCTAGCGTCACTTTTAATGCGAGATAAAATAATGGAAGCTATTAGTGCTTATAAAAAGGTGGTACAACTTGACCCTAAAAATGCTGCTGCTTGGGGTGGTCTTGGAAGCGCATATGGTCTTGCTATGTACCCTGACAAAAGCGCTGAAGCCTATGCAAAATCTATTGAACTCGAACCCGATGTTCCTAATGTATTGATGGGACATGGTCATGCGCTTAAAACACTAGGTAATCAAACTAGAGCCTTAGAGTCTTATCGAGCAGCAATCAAAAATAAGCCTGATTTTGGTGAAGTGTATTGGAGCATGGCTAACTTGAAAGTGTTTAAGTTTGAGGATGATGAAGTTAACGCAATGTTGCATCAATTAAAACAAGAGAGCGTCTCAGAAAATGAAGAGATTAATTTTCGCTTTGCTTTGGGTAAAGCTTTTGAAGATAAAAAAGACTACCCACAAGCTTGGCATTATTATCATACAGGCAACCAACTACAAAGAACGACTGTTGATCATTTTCCAGTTGAAATGGAAATGCGTCACAATCTAGTCAAAGAAGTTTTCAATCAAGAGTTTTTAAAAGAACGTTCTAATTTTGGTTATGACTGCCCAGATCCGATTCTAATTGTAGGCCTGCCACGATCCGGTTCTACACTGATTGAGCAAATACTAGCCAGTCATAGCCAAGTTGAGGGAACATCAGAGTTGCCTATATTAGGGAATCTGGCTCAATCAATAGGACAACATCGAACCGATGGTATCCAATACCCAAAGGCTGTAGCGGATCTTCGTAATAAAGATTGGCTTGCTTATGGGCAGCAATATATCGATGAAGCACAACGACATCGCATCACAAATAAACCTTTTTTTACTGATAAACTACCTAACAATTTTCCACTAATCGGACTGTTAAGCCTGATATTACCTAAGGCCAAAGTCATTAATGCAAGGCGTCATCCTTTTGATAGTTGCCTTGGAGGCTACAAACAATTATTCAGTAAAGGACAAAATTTCACTTATGATATGCTTGATTTAGCGCACTACTATCAACAATACGATGCAATGATTAAGCACTGGCACCAAGTACTGCCAGGTAAAATTTTGGATGTGCATTATGAACAGACAGTGGATGACCTAGAGACTCAAGTCAGGCGTATTTTAGACTTTTGTGAATTACCTTTTGAGCAAAGTTGTATTGATTTTCACCAAACTAAACGAGCCATTAAAACCGCAAGTTCTGAGCAGGTGAGGCAACCTATTTATAAGGGAGCCCTTGGAACTTGGCGTCGCTATGAGCAATTTTTGGGATTATGGCAAGAACAACTTGGCGATATTATCGAGGAATTACCTGCAGTTTCAAAGAATGCTGGTTTGTAAATTTAGATAATTACAGTATTAATTAAAAGAGAAATTTTCTAATCATTGATCAGATTTTAAGCTCTCTTTCAGAGATTAAGACCCCATTTTCGTCTGCGTAACACCAATTACCTGGATTTATCGTGATGTCATTAATGCTAATTTCAACATCCTTATCACCCTGATCTTTTTTCTCACTTTTTCTTGGACATGATCCCATTGCCATAACTCCGATCTCAATGTTCCGAAGTATCTCAATATCTCTGACATAACCATTGATGATAATTCCAGACCAGCCATTATTTTTTGCCATTTGGGCCAGTAGATCACCCAATAGTGCACAATGCTTTGATCTCCCGCCATCCACAATCAAGACTTCTGAGTCAGAGGGATTACTGAGTACTTTTTTAACAAAACTATTGTCTTCAAAACATCTTACTGTCTTGACTCTCCCATGAAATACTTTTTCGCCTCCAAAGTGTTGAAAATCAATCAGAGTCTTTAGGTCTGGATATGAATCAATAATGTCAGGTGTTGATAACATTTGTTAATATTATCAAATGTTTATCTTTTAAGGAGTATAAAATCATTCATGTTGTAGAGGGTGGATTGGGTACTAATTCTTATTCAAGGTGATATTGGCTTTTTACCTCACTTTTTTGCCGTATCAATCAAAAGGCCAGACTTCTAATCCATGTATGGCATTACGAACATCATTGCTTAGTTGAACAGAAACCAGAGTTTTATTTTGAGCTAAATCATACAGTGTCACTGTTGAGGGCGAAGCCCCTCCTGCAACCACGGAGCTAGAAATAGGACATAGGCCCCTGGCGAAACCAGGTCGGGCTAATTTCTGATCCTCTGTTTTATGTGTCAACTTATCGGGATTATATTTTGGCATAGCCATTGCTCGATCTTCTTCGCCTTCACCTCTCCCAGTGTAACGAAGCACATCATCGTTAGAATCATTAAATAAAACCCCATCTTTAAAGGGTTGTGCATTATGAGTTCCGGGTGGTAATTCCACAGCCATATTGATTGCCTTACCATTAAAATGAAGCATCCCTCTTGACCTTAAACCAGAGATATACATCCCATGACGATTACAAACCACGTTATTAAGATGCAATTTATTTAACATCATTGGCCCATTCTCACCCAAGGGATCAAACACTAAAGGTTTATATTTAACTCCCATTGTTTGAATGTGCATACCCCAATTAAAACAATGTTTATCTAAATCAAAACCCAAGATACAGTCAAAACCAGTTGAGGTAAGGTAAAGAGTACGATCAAATACAGTAATTTCGTGACAATGTTTTAGATAAGGATTACGCCATGACTCTATTAATTGAAAGTCTGGTGTGTAGGCAAATAACTCATCACTGGCAGCAATAAAAACTTGTTCTCCATCAAAAGCTATCCCTCTTAATCCTCGATCCCAACCTCGTCCTTGCCAATCAATACCTGAGGTATTCCAATCAATAGTTTGATTGACTTTCTGAGTTTTAAAATCAATGAGGTAGACTCCACCATGACTCTGGCCTTGCTGCGCTCCTCGCACCACAGAACTGGCAATAAGCTTAACCATGCGCTTATCCAGCAGCGATGTTAAAGCTATTTACCGAAGCTTTTTCTGACAGTCAACCAAGTGGTTCTAGGTTGTGCCAAACTTCTGACATTGCGCTGCGAATCAGTACCAAACATGTCACTATAAGTATTGGCACCGGTATTGATATAACTATAGGTCGCTTGATCGAAGACATTATCTATATACAACGATACATTCCAACCATTGGCAAGATTGTCTAACCCGATAGAGAAATTACTATTCTCCTGCGATGGTGAAATCCCATTGGTATCATTATTAATAATATTCCAAGTCCTGTTCCAAGTTTCAGATTGATAGCTGATGCCATAATATACCCATAAATCTCCTCCAGCCACATCCGGTTGATCATAAGAAATACCAAGATAACCTTTTGTTTCAGGAGAATTAGGCATGATCATGTTATCACGATATACAGAGCCCCCTGGTGAGGTGTATTCCTTAGTAAATTTTGCATCAGAGAATGTTGCACTACCGCTGATATTAAGCTTATCTGTTATTTGATACTTAATATCCAACTCGAGTCCAGACGATTCAGCTGTTTCAGCATTAACAGTGCCGCCAACCCACCAAGGGCCAACCCCGCTCCAATGAGCAATTTGCATGTCTGACCATTCCATTAAAAAGTACTGGGCATTTACTTGTAATCGATTGTCCATCCAATTACTTTTGATTCCAATTTCATAATTATCCATATAGTCCGCGCCATAAGTTTCTCCAACCTCACCGGTAGCAGCTGCACGAGGGGAGTTAACTCCACCTATTCTGAACCCTTGGCTAAATAATGCATAAACCATTTTGTCGTCATCAATTTTATAGGTAGCACTAACCTTGTACAGAGTATCATCAGACTTACCCTTGCTTTCCATAGTTCCGTTCGCTTCAATTCCACCACCAGCAAATGGAGGTAGCCCCTCTGGGAAAGCATCTCTGTTGTGTGTTTCACGTTCAAATTCAGACCAACGTATTCCTGCACCTAGGGTTAGCTTATCAGTCACATCGTAACTAAACTCTCCAAAAACGGCGACCTGCTCAACAGAACGCTGAAATGTATCAGTGTAACTAAGAGTGGTGTTGATAGGACAGGTTACAAAGTCATAATAATAGGCATAGAAACAAGCCCAATAATTCGCATAGTAAGCAGCCCCAGTAGACATATAGTCAGGATGCTCTGTACCATAATACCATTCATCATAGACGTCTTCCCAATACCCCCCAACCATCCATTGGAGTTTACTGTCACCTTTAGAAACCAAGCGAACTTCAGCTGCTTGTCGTTCTTGATATTGATCATTGAAAGTCAAAGCAATGGTGTAGCCAGTGTCATACAAGCCGTAGCCATAATATGCATCTTTCCATTGAGTATAGGCATGATTGTCCCACTCATACACTATGTCTCGATCATAAGTCGTAAAGGTAGCCGATAGGTCAGCGAAACCTAGATCGCCTTTCAATGTCAGGGCAGAAGATTGCCAGTCATCATCTCGCATTTCTTTGATAAATCGGGTTATTTTATATTCCCCTAAACTCGGATCAGTGTCCCAACTTCCATCAAGTTCACTGTTTTCAGTTACATGACTCAATAATGCAGACCAATCCTCAGATATATTCCATAAGAAAGCAACCCGGCCTCCGGTTACGTCATAAGTATTAAAGTCATCTTCCACTATAGCTTCGTTATCATAGCTGCCGCTAAAGCTGCTACCGAGTACATTATCAACATAACCTCCATCGCTAGAGGTGTAACCCACCACTCGCATGCTTAAAACGTCATCGACCAGAGGTATATTCATATGGCCATTAACATCAAAGCTGGTATGACCATTTTTTATTGTTCCATAGGAAGTTTCAACCTGACCGTAATGCCCACTATGATCAGGTTTGTTGGTAATCATACGGAGTGTTCCTGACTGAGATGTAGAACCAAATAAAGTCCCTTGGGGCCCAGGAAGCGCTTCAACCCTTTGTAAATCTATAGCTCGAACACTCACTTGTTGTGAACTGGTGGTCATTGGCTGCTCATCTAGGTATAAAGCCACGGTACTGTCCACATACCAAGTATATGCATCTTGCGTGATACCCCGCATCACTAAGTCATTTTGACCAGGTCTCTCTGCAGTTAGGACGACACTAGGTAGAGCTTTAATATAATCAGCCATACTTTTGATGCCCATCCTCTCAATGTCTTCAGTCGTTAGGGCCATAATCGCTTGACCTACATCTTGTATATTTAATTCACGCTTAGTGGCAGTAACTATGATTTCTTCAAGTGCGATAGTACTTGATTCTTGCGCCATCAGATTAGAGACATGCATTGCTGGAATTGATAAAGCCGTTGCAACTGCTGCTGCTACTGCCTTGTTTGGTTGAGTCATAAAACTCTTTTTCATATAAATATCCCCATTTTATAAATGAATTTACACCATAGCCTTTTAGTATCAGATTATTAGTATAGGTTAATCATGCCAAGCAAGTCGTAAGATAGCAAAAAAAAAAACAATTTTTTTATCCGTTAATTTAACTACTAACTCTGATCGATAGATTTAATGAAGCTTAGGATATACTGTTTGTAAATAATCCATGAATAAAAAAGAAACAATTAAACACGGCCTTTATGAGTATTATTACGAAGATGAATACTCTGACCAGATCAAATGGAGAGGACATTATAAGGACGGGCTAAAACATGGTCTAATTGAAGCGTTTCATCGGAAAAACGGATATCTCCTTCGCAAAGAACACTGGAAAGAGGGAAAGGAGGAAGGAGTATGGGAACAATTTGATCAAGAAACAGGAAAACTTACCAATAGAACAGATTTTATAAAAGGCAAACAAACAAGTGCCGAATGGTTTTTTGAAAACGGCCAAGTAGAGATAAGAGGAGAGTTTAAGAATAATGCACAAGATGGCCTATGGGAATATTTCGATAAGCACGGTCGATTAGCCTACAAAGGCCAATTTAAAAAAGGCAAAGAGAATGGTCTATGGCAAGGATTTCATGAAAATGGTGTGCTGCTGTATTCAGGAAATATGTTAAATGGTGAATCTGAAGGGCTTTTTGAATGGTTTCATGACAATGGACAACTTCAACGTCGAGGCAAGCATAAACAAGGACAGCTCATTGGTCTATGGGAATACTTTGATATCAATGGTCAACTAATAGAAACAAAAGTATTTAAAAATAGAACGGAGTTAAGCACTAAAAAGTAGCTTCTTGCTAGATTTATTCCTTACAGTTAACTAAATTGTTCTGTTTCGGTAGAATCTGCCAATGCAGCCACACTACCTGCCCCAACTGTTTGACTGATTGCATCAAAGTAACCTACTCCAACCTCTGCTTGATGCTTCACTGTAGTGAATCCATGTTGCTGATAGTCTAGCTCTTTCTGCTGCAGCTGACTAAATGCCAACATACCATTCTTTTTATACTCTCTCGCAAAATCAAAGACAGCAAAGTTGGTTGTATGAAAACCAGCAAGCGTTATGAATTGGAACTTAAATCCCATTTTTCCTAATTCTTCTTGAAACTGAACTAATTCATCCTCTGAAGGGATATGCTGCTTCCAATTAAAGCTTGGGGAACAATTGTATGCTAGTAGTTGTTCTGGGTAAGCTCCACGAACTGCGTCAGCAAATCGCTTTGCATCCTTTAAGCAGGGTTTTGATGTTTCACACCAAACTAAATCTGCATATTCAGCAAATGCCTGCCCCCGCTCACAACCCATTTCCAGTCCTCCTGAAATTTGATAAAAACCCTCTGATGTCCTGTCACCTGTCATGAATTTTCGATCTATTTCATCGACATCCGTTAAAAGAAGTCTTGCAGCTTCTGCATCGGTTCTCGCTATGATTAACGTATCTGTTTCAGCGACATCAGCAGCAAGTCTCGCCGCATTTAGATTCCTGATTGCTTGACTTGTGGATATTAAAACCTTTCCACCAAGATGTCCGCACTTCTTTTCTGCCGACAATTGATCTTCATAGTGCACAGCCGAGGCTCCAGCTTCAATGAGATTGCGAGCTAACTCATACGCATTCAATGCACCGCCAAACCCAGCTTCCGCATCAGCAATGATTGGAGCAAAATAGAATCCCTCTTCCCCTTCTTGGACTTGGATTTGGTCCTGGCGTCGAAAAGCATTATTGATATTTCGAACGGCATTTGGAACAGAATCTACAGAATAAAGACTTTGATCAGGGTAAACCTCATTATTGCTATTCGCTGCAGCCGCAACTTGCCAACCTGATACATAAATGGCCTTAAGACCAGCCTTTACATGTTGAACAGCTTGCTGGCCATTATATGCTCCAAAAGTTTTAATATAGGATTCAGTCTCCAACAACTTTCTCAATCGTTTTGCACCGATCTTGGCCAATGTAGACTCAACTTTGACAGAACCTTGAAGAGCTTTGACTTGATCAGTTGTATAATTTCTCTTATCACCCATGTTTTTCTCCTAAAGGTATTAATAGACAGTGAAATTTATTCATCATTTTTTCTTATTTTTTTTCAGTAATAGGTTTAGTGCTCACTCCAAAGTCAATGACATCCTCTCCATAAATCATGAGATCAATCACTTCAGATTCAGAAAGGGGTTTAGATAAAATCACATAATTTTCTTGATGATCTGTGGTTAAGATATTTTCATTGTTATCTTTCATAATGATCTCCTAAAGGTAGTTATATGCTGATAAAGTTAAGAACTCATCAAATTCTGAACTGATTGACATGCCTTTAAATAAATCAATAGCATGATCTAAATTAGCTTGATTAAATGTAGAATCCCCTCTTGCTTCAATAATTTGAGTCATCTCTTGGTCTAAGATAGAAATAAATAAATTCTCATCTATGATTTGATTAGTGTCTGTAAATGACACTTTATGATTGATCCACTGCCAAACTTGAGATCGGGAAATTTCTGCAGTGGCAGCGTCCTCCATCAGATTGTATAAAGGCACACATCCGTTACCAGATAACCATGCTTCGATATACTGTACGCCAACTCTAATATTATGTCTCAAGCCCTCTTCAGTGATCATTCCATTGGGCACTTTCAATAGATCATTAGCAGTAATATTGACATCATCCCTTTTTTTATTAATTTGGTTTGCTTGATCACCCATAATTGAATTGAAGGCCTCCATAGCAATTGATGCTAGCCCTGGGTGAGCAATCCATGTTCCATCGTGGCCTGCAATTGCCTCTCGAAGCTTATCTAATTCAACTTTACCCATAGCTTCATTATTTTCATGAGTATTATTTTTTATAGGGATTTGAGCTGCCATACCACCCATAGCATGCACATTTCTTTTATGGCAAGTGTTAATTAACCCACCAACATAGGATTTTAGAAAATGTCGGTTCATAGTGACTTCATTTCGATTGGGGAGAATAAAATCAGCATCATTCCTGAATTTTTTAATAAAACTAAAAATATAGTCCCAACGCCCACAATTGAGTCCAGCTGAATGCTCTCTTAATTCATAAAGAATTTCATCCATTTCAAAAGCGGCAAGAATTGTTTCAATAAGAACAGTAGCCTTAATTGTGCCTCGATCAATATTTAGAAAGTCTTGCGCAGCAATAAAAATATCATTCCACAATCTAGCTTCAAGATGACTCTCAAGCTTCGGTAAATAAAAATAAGGTCCACTGTTATTTTCTGATAATGCTTCGTGGTTATTAGCAAGAAATATTGCAAAATCAAATAGCCCTCCTGATACCTCTTCTTCATTAACCAGAACATGCTTTTCATTTAAATGCCAACCCCTGGGTCTTACAATCAGCGTGGCTGTTTCTTGATTAAGGGTATAGTGTTTTTGGTCTATTCCACTTATGAATTCTATGTCCCCATTTACCGCGTCTCTTAAATTAATTTGACCAAGCATGATGTTGAACCATGTGGGTGAACAAGCATCTTCAAAATCTGCCATGAAAGTCTTTACTGGGGCATTCAAAGCATTGATTACCATTTTACGATCCACGGGTCCTGTAATTTCAACCCTTCTGTCTTGAAGGTCATGCGGTATTGGAGAAACCACCCAATCATCTTCTCTTATTGCCTGTGTTGCTTTTAGAAAATCAGGTTTCTTTCCATCATCCAGCTCAGCTTGTCTTAGGTTTCTTAACTCAAGAAGCTCTAATCGCCTTGCATTAAATTGTGTATGCAGTAATTCGACCAAGCCTAATGCTCTAGGATTGGTGACT
>Ga0209445_1000810_pt1 | contig 17339 bp, 17 predicted proteins | sample MarorgKNORR_S2LV_4_FD_188223 | JGI IMG/M metagenome (GOLD analysis project Ga0209445, IMG submission 188223) | Marine microbial communities from the Southern Atlantic Ocean, analyzing organic carbon cycling - NADW_A/KNORR_S2/LV (SPAdes) (version 2) | ecosystem: Environmental > Aquatic > Marine >...
AAAACGGTCATGAAGTCCATCGAGATGTTCGGTAAACACGTCATCCCCGAGTTCCGCGACGGCAACGACCCGAAAGCGCCCGACTGCCCCTTGTAGATGGGTGCTCCCAGACCCTGCATACCTGCCAGTCACAGTAGAACCCTGTCATTCCGATTCTTCCGGAGAAGGAGAGGAATCTCTTTGTTACTGGAACAACGCGGCGCAGAAATAATGAGACCCCTCGCTTCACTCGGGGTGACTTCGGATGAAATGTGCTCCTCTGAAAACAAGAAGGCCTGGTTCTTCCGCGGAAGAACCAGGCCTTCTCGATTGCAATTGTGCCGCCTACCCTAGGTCAGCGATCCTGGGGCCCACCTCGTTCTTGAGGAGTTCCAGGCACTCGTGTTGCCACTGGTGGTCGTCGGGGTCCTGGGTGACCGTCAGCAAGGTGCCAAAGCCACCCACCTCTCCGTAGATTGTGCGGATCTTATCGGCGCATTCTTGAGGATCGCCGACTATCCAGATGTTGTCCATCAGGTATTCCACGTCGATGGCGTCGTCCGGCAGATCAGGGTCGGTCTTGGAACCAGCCAACAAACTGGCTTGACGGTTGGGTTGCTGATGCACCTGGTAATTGCGCACCAAGACTTCGTTGGCCCGCTCCCTAGCCTCTTGAGCCGTGGGCGCAACCAAAACGTCCCGGGCGATGCGCCAATGACTCCGGTTAACGTCGCGGCCCGCGCTGGTTGCCCCTGATTCGTACTCCTCCCAATGTCCGCCTAGATTGGGCACGGAGAGCGTGGGACTGCTCATGGGGATCCAGCCTTGAACGCCGGCGTTCCGGATAGAGTCAGAACGAATGGTGGTGGCGGCGGCGCTGATGGGCGGATGCGGAATCTGGAAAGGCTTCATGTGGAGGCCACGCTCTTTCACGGTATCCAACTCAGGGGCCGAGATGTCGAAATACTTGCCGTGGTGCTCGAATTTGCCCTCGTTCTGCCAGATCTTCAACACCACCTCCAGTACCTCGGCTGAACGTTCGCCGACGCCCTGCCGGTCACTGGCGTCCAGACCGTAGAGCTCCAGGTCGGTGGCGATGGCCCGGGTTCCGATGCCCCAGTAGAACCGGCCTCGGCACAGGTGATCCAGCATGGCCAGCCGGTGGGCCAGGTCAACTGGGTTATGGATGGCCAGCAGAGTTACACCGGTGCCGAATATGATGTTCTCAGTCATGCCCGACGCCTTGGCTATGAGTAATTCCGGCGCCGGGGCGTTCTCCCAACGCTCCGTGATGTGTTCGCCGATCCAAGCTTCGGTGTAGCCAAGCTGGTCGGCTTTTACGATCAGGTCCAGGTCCCGGTCGTAAGAATCAGCGTAGGTGCGATGGGGCGGATGCAACGGCATCATGAATAGTCCGAATTCCATGGGTGCTCCTTTTGGTGGCGGCGGAAGACCTTTGTCTTCCGCCCAGGGGGTCTGTCGTGGGCTGATACTAAGTCAGGCCCCCACCGGTGTCAAGCCAGCCTAGGCGTGAATCAGGCACGAATCAGGCGCTATAGCGGACCTCGCCGCACGTTCGACGCGGAATTCCCGCCGTGGTAAAATGCACGGGCATATCGGAGAACAAGAAGTAGGAATGGTGGGTATGAAAAAGGTAGTTAGCGAGACAAGCGGCGCGGTTTTCAGTCTCCCTTGGTTCGTGGCTAAAGACGAGGGGTTCTTCACCGAAGAGGGCATCGACATGGAGTTCGTCGAGTCCATCGCCGTGAAGGTTGACGAGCATACCGCCAACCCGGAAGAGGTCGACCCGATCTTGGGGCACACACCTTTCGAGGACCGGCAAGTCGCGATCTACCGGGCTTGAGAAGAGGGCCAGGTCCGTCGGGCCTACGAGAGCAAACAGGGCGCCAGAGTGATTGGACTCCGCTCCGCCGTGGCTAGTCAGGCGCTGATGGTCAGGCCGCAATCCGACCATTACTACCCCAGTTCGCTGGCAAACAAGCCGATCGCCGTCCAGTTCCATGCGGGTTCCCATTACACGGTGCTCCGGCTGCTGGAGGGCTACATACCATCGGAGAAGATTAAGCTGCTGCATTACGGAAGCCCTCGATACCGGTTCGAGGCCTTAATGAGCGGAGAGGTCGACGCCGCCATGCTGATGGAGCCCTGGATCGCTTTGGCGGAGAAGAACGGCTGCCGAGCGGTCTGCGAAGGCCACTACCTAGGCGCCGAGAATGCCAGCGACAACATGGACGAGGAGACCTTCACCGCCATCAACCGGGCCGTCTCCAAGGCGGTGGACCTGATCAACTCCGACAAGAAGCGGTTCATACACTACCTGATCGACCAGCCCAAGTTCGCGCCGGTGGCGGCGGAATGGGGAGGGCTCACTGCGGACGACTTCCATCTACCGCGCCTGCGCTACGCCTACCCAAGGCCCTACACGGAAGAGCAGTTGGAAGACACCTACAATTGGATGGTGCGCTGGGGGCTGCTTAACGCCTCGGTCTGCGCCACCGATTTCGTGGACAACCGGGAAGCTGAGCCGGTGGCGGCCGACGACTAGGCGCCTCTTTACGCCCAATCAGGAACCTCGAAGAGGGGCTGCCGATAATCGGCAGCCCCTCTTGTCTCATTATGGCCTACCCCGGAATCCAAAAACCAACAGCCAACTTACCTCCGTTCTTGGAAACCTCTTCATACGCTCGTCCTGAGCTTGCCGAAGGACCTCTTCGGCACATATGTCCAAAGCTCGGCAGGTGGTTCGACAGGCTCACCATGAGCGGTCTTGTGCGGGTCATTACTTTTTATCGTCCATCCTGCGGAAGGCAGCATGAAGGACAACAACCCCGGATAAAGTACAATTGGTCTGACCCGACCTAGTAGAGAGGTGCCATGCCGCTCAGAATCAGACGGCGCTCCAACGTTGCCGTGATCGAGATTCACGGGGTCATCGGGAATCACGTGAAGATACCGGATTTCTCGCGCCTGATCGATTCCGTCGCCGTTAACCCGCGCCTAAAGGCACTTCTGTTGGACATCGATTCGCCGGGCGGGTCGGCCACTGGGTCTGAGGTCCTCCACCGGGCTATCCAGAGGGTGGCCGAAGGGAAGCCGGTTTACGCCTACGTGCGAGGTTTGGGGGCTTCGGGCGGCTACTACCTAGCCTGCGCCGCCGCCAAGGTCTACGCTCTCCCCACGGCGATGGTCGGGTCGATCGGCGTGATCTACCTCCGGCCCGTGATCGAACAACTGTTATCCAAGGTGGGCGTGGAGTTCTCGGTGTACAAGAGCGGGGAATTCAAGGACATGACCGGGTTCTGGCGCAGCCCCACGGACCGGGAATCGGTAAAGTTCCAGGAATTGATCGACGAGATCTTCGACAACTTCGTAAAGGTAGTGGCGCATGGCCGTTCCCTCGAAGAGGTGGCAGTCCGGGAAATCGCCACGGGTGAGATGATGACCGCCCAACGGGGCATCGGGGCTGGGCTGGTGGACGTTATCGGAGATTTCAAAGACGCCCTTGAAGCCGCCGCCGAAGCCGGAGGTTGCAAACCCACCCCCCGGTTCATTCGTCCCGGACGGAGCCTGGGCCAGCGGATATTTTCCCGCACCACCATGGGACAGCAAAGCGGAGGGCAAGTGCTGCTGGAGGGTCTGGGTAGGATGATGGCCGGGGGTATCTACTATCTGGAGCCGGGGCACATCGCCGGTGGCGACTTCAGCACCTGGGAAACCGGCTAACCCACCAGCCGCTTGGCTTCCTGCCAGAGTTCTTCTTTCTGCTCCAGCGGCAGGGCGTTGAAGTCCAGACTCCGCTCGGCGGCGAGGTTCTCCATGCTGAGGTAGCGCTTCCCGAAACGCTGGTTGGCCTGACGCAAGACATCCTCTGCATGGGCGCCGGACCAACGGGTCAGGTTGACCATGGTGAACAGCAGGTCGCCCAGTTCATGGACCTTCTCCTCCGGAGTAACCGCCGCCTTCAGCTCGGCGACCTCTTCCACGATCTTGTCCAAGACCCCGGAGACATCGTTCCACTCGAACCCCGCCTTGCCCACGCGGTCCTGCATCAACTGGGCGTAGGCTAGGGCCGGCATGTCGACGGGAATACCTTCAACGGGCGATTTGCTTTCCCCTTTTTCCTTGCGTTCCTGGGCCTTAATCTGCTCCCAGTTCCGCTCCACCTCCCGGGTGTCCTGGGCATGGCCGTCGGCGAACACATGGGGGTGGCGGCGGACCAACTTGCTGTTGATCTTGCGTAGCACATCCTCCAACTGGAAATCGCCTGCTTCGTTGGCGATGTCAGCGTGGAAAGCAACCTGTACCAGCAAGTCCCCCAGTTCTTCGGATAGGACTGTGGGGTCGCCCTGGTCGATGGCTTCGATGACCTCGTAGGACTCTTCCAGCAGGTTGCGTTTCAGGGACTCGTGTGTCTGCTCCCGATCCCAGGGGCAGCCGCCGGGCGCGCGCAGCCGGGCGACGATGTCCATCAATGTCTGAAACGTGCCCAGTTCTTGATCTGAAAAGAGGTCGCTGGAAGCAGGCTGGTTGGGGGATGATCCCTTTGGCTGTGGCATGGACGAATTATAGATTGACCGGCGGTTGCTTCACAAGCTGGCCGGTGCTAAGTTATGTTGAACCGCCAGGCGTACATTCCAATGGAATTACGGGGAATCGCAAGCCTGGTCCGGTTCGCAAAACGGAGATTACATGGGCCGTGTAGGCTGGGTCACCTGGGCACTCTTCATCGTTACAGTGCCGCTATTCTTGGTCACCGCCAGCGTTACCTGGGCGTTCAATAGCCCCGGTTTGTACAACGACGGGTTTGAGAAGTATTCCATCTCCCGCATCTCCGGCATCACAGACACCGACCTGCGTCAGGTGGGCGCGGACATCCGAAGTTACATCAACTCCGGGGACGAACCGCTCAGTGTGCAGACCCGGATCCTAGGCGAGGAACGAGACCTATTCAACGACCGGGAAGTAGCCCACATGAAAGACGTGAAGCAGCTTGTGCGCGGCGTCTATGTTCTGGCCTTGGTCTCCGCCGTCTACCTTGCTGCCATGACCGTCGTCTGCTTCGCATTACAGCGGGGGCGGTTCGTGCCAGGCCTGGCCAAACGCATGGCGTTGGGCGGAGGGCTGACTCTGGCGCTGCTGGTGGTCTTCGGAATCGTGGCCTTGGTGGGATTCGACGGCGTGTTCTTGAAGTTCCACCAACTCAGTTTCGCCAATGACTTTTGGCGACTTGACCCGCGGACCGATTACCTGGTCCGCATCTTCCCCCAGGACTTCTGGTTCGACGCCACGATGTGGGTGGCGGTACGGGCCATCGTCGGGGCGCTGGTGTTGACCGTGGCAGGGAGCTCCTTCCTGGTCTACCGTCGGTATACCGGATGGCAACGGGAATTGTCCGGATTGGAAAGTGCGCGCGAGGCCTAATCTGGATTAACCTAGGATACAGGCCGTAAAAATCTGGCCTGCGCAATCTCGAGAATAACAAAGAAACAGGGGCAAGTGTCACTTGCCCCTGTTTCATGCGAGTCTCGATGGTCGCGGTCTATCAATGATATTAGGGGCCGCAGCCACATCCGCCGCCGCAGCAACCGCCGCCCCCCAATGGAGGCAGTGGCCCCATGGACGTGGGCATCTCGCTGCCGCCCTTGGTTACAGCCGCGAACACTGAGATTGCGCGTTTGGCAGGCTGCTCACAATTGGGACAGTCCGCGCCAACGGCGCTCATTGATTGTAGTTTTTCAAACTTATGGTTGCAGGTGGGACAGATATACTCATACAGAGGCATGTTGTCACCTCACTTATTTGGGTCCGGCAACTATCAGGTCCGGCGCCGGCCGGGAATCACTGAACTGAATTTAACCGAAAGAAATATGAAGCGTCAAGGGCATCACCATCGTTAGGCAGGGTCAAGATCAGGACTCCAGTCCTGCAACAAGACGTCCGCGCCGGCGTCTCCAGACATTGGACTCTTGGCGGGCCTACCGGGACTTCCGATTCCTCTGGGTAGCCAACTTCTTCGCCAACACTGCTCAGTGGCTGCAACTACTTTCCGTGGGTTGGTTGGTGCGCGATCTAACCGATTCTTTCGCGTCTTCGGGACTCCTAGTGGTCGCCGTGGGCGGAATGACCACCTTGCCGACCCTAGTAGTGGGCCCTTGGGCCGGTGTGTTGGGCGACCGGGTGGACCGCAGAAAATTGGTCATGGCGGTACAGAGCTTCATGACCGTGGCGGCGATCGCCTTCGCCTTTGTGGTGCACTCCGGACACATAGAATGGTGGCACGCTTACATCTACGTTTTCGTGTCGGGAGTTTGCTGGTCGACCTCCATCACGATGCGCCAGACCCTGGTGGCCAACACCGTACCCAGGGAAGCCTTGGTAAATGCCTACGCCTCCAACACCTTGACCATCACCGGCACCCGAATGATCGGCCCGTTCATCGGTGGGGTCCTGATTACCACCATTGGCTTCACTTGGAATTTCGCCATCGAAGCCGGCTTGTACGCGGCGACCGTGCTGGCCTTCTTGCCCATGAAAACCCCTTACCTGCAGCACCGCCCGGCCGACTCCAGCGGCTCTCCTTTGGCCAATTTCTTGGAGGGCCTGCGGTACGTCAGAAAGCAAGAGCGGGTGATCTGGAACCTTCTGGTGGTCGGACTCATACCCAACGTATTGCTCCACCCTGTTTGGTTCGTGCTCCCAGTGTTCACCGTTGAAGTACTCCACCGAAGTGCCGACACGGGCGGAGTCCTGCTGGCGGTCACCGGATTCGGCGGACTTCTGTCGGCAATAACCATCGCCTCGGTGGGATTCGGCGCCAACCGGGGACTGATCTGCCTGTGGGCCGTTCTGGTCTCATCCGCCTCCGTGGTCCTGTTCGCCTACTCCCCTTGGCTGGTCCCGGCCGCGGTCTTGATCGGTCTGATGTCTCTGGCCCAGGCGACTTTCCGGACATCGTCCAGCACTTTGATTCAATCATTGGTGCCCGACCATCTGCGGAGCCGCATCACTAGCCTGCATCTTTACAGCCAGGGGTTCGTCTTCATGTCCAGTCTGGCGGTGGGGTTGTTGGTTGACCTGACAACCGTGGTGGTCGCCCTGGCCGCAGTTGGCATTGCCGGTCTCGTCTTGGGTTCGATATCCTACCTGGTGCTTCCCAGGGTGCGGCAGGCCGGTTGATTAGCTTTGGAATGGTTAGGCGCGACATTGGCGGGATCTGGAGTAATCTAGGGTAGTGATTTCCGGTATCAAAACCAGCCCCAACTTCAAATGGTGGGTGTTCAGCACCATCGCCATCGGGACCTTTCTCTCGGTGATCGACCACGGCAGCGTTCAGGTAGCGTTGCCCAGCATCGAGCGCCATTTCGGCGCCGACCTTCCTACCGTCCAGTGGATCGTGGTGGGTTACGCTCTGGCCATCAGCGTCCTGATCCTGCCCATGGGCCGCCTCGGCGACATCATCGGCCGGAAGCAGGTGTACGTAGGCGGGATGGTAATCTTCGTGGTGGCCGCCGGATTGGCAGGATTATCGCCCAATCTCGGTTCGTTGATCGCCGCCAAGGTCTTTCAGGGCGTGGGCTCGGCCATGGTGCAGAGCTCCGGCATCGCCATGGTCGTCTCCTCCTTCCCTGGAACTGAGAGGGGCAAGGCGTTGGGCACCCACCTCAGCGTGGTTGGCGCGGGGGCAGTCGCAGGGCCGGCCATCGGCGGTTTGCTCGTCAGCGTCTTCGGGTGGCAGGCAGTGTTTTTCGCCAACGTACCCATCGGGATCTTCACCATCATCATCTCCGGAATGGTCCTCCCCTTGGACAAGCCCGAGCCAACGGTGGAGGGCGAAACGCGGCAGCGGTTTGACTGGGGCGGCGCGGTGTTCTCCGGTCTGGCCCTCTTGGCTTTCTTATTGGTTGTCGGCACCGGAAACAGGGTGGGTTGGACATCCGGTGTGATCGTTTCGGGAGCAGCGGCCGCGGTGATCGCAGGAGTTGCCTTCATCTGGTGGGAGTTGCGCTCACCGTCGCCGATGCTGGATATCCGGCTTTTCAAGCGGAGACTGGTGAGCCTCGGCGTGGCCGCGAGCTGGTTCTCATTCCTAGGAAGCTCGGCTTCTAGGTTCATGATGCCCTTTTACCTGCAGCGGGTGCTGGAGATGGAGCCCTGGAAAGTGGGCTTGTTGTTGATACCCCCGGCCCTGTGCATGGTGCTCCTGGGCCCGATTACCGGCCGGTTGTCGGACCGCTTCGGATGGCAGGGCCTAACCGTGGGTGGGCTCTCCTTATCCGCCGCCGCCTGGTTCGTCATGGCCACCACTCTCACAGAGTCATCCCCGGTCTTATTGATCGTCATCTTGTTGATGTGCCAGAGCACGGGGACCGCGCTGTTTAATTCTCCCAACAACAGCTCCATTTTGAGCGCGGTGGACCGGGCGCAGTACGGAGTGGTCTCGGCCTTGACCCAACTGGTGCGGAATTCGGCAAACGTGACCAGCATCGCCATCGCCACTACCGTGGTCGTCGCCACCATGGGATCCAGGGGCGTAGAACCAAGCCTGGACGCCGTTTCTCCGGCAGTCGCAGACGCCTTCGTGGCCGGACTCAGGTGGGCATTCTGGATGATGGGCGGTCTGCTTCTGGTGGGAATATCTCTGGCGGTGATGCGAGGAGGACGCCCGAAACCTGCCCAAGAAATCCAACCTGAATCTGTAACGGCCGGGCCTGCATCTGAATGATTCGAGGGACGTGCGGGGCGTGACCAGCCAGCTTGACACCCCTAACTATGAGTGTCAGACTTACTTTTCATTCGTGATAGCTGGCGCGGCGCCTACTGCCACTCGCTGGTCTATCCCGTATTACAGATGTGACGGAGGAATTCATATGGCAGGCGTCAATATCGAGATTCGAGAGAACGGTCCCCTACGCGTTACCGGCCCAGTTACCATCACCGATAAAGATGGCAAGGAATACAGCATTCCCGAGGGCCAGTGGGCGAGCCTATGCCGCTGCGGCGAATCTGGGAACAAGCCGTTCTGTGATTCCGCTCACCGTGACGCCGGTTTCGAGGCTGAGTCCTCAGCCCATTAAGCATCTACAACCACGTTAGCTGGCGTAGCGATCTTTGAATCGGGCCTGTCTATCGGCGATCACATTCAGTAACGGAGGAACTCCAATGGCAGACGTGAACATCGAAATTCGGGAAAACGGCCCCCTGCGTTTTACCGGTCCCATCACCATCACTGACAAGGACGGCAAAAATTACACGGTGCCGGACGGCGAGGCAGTGGCTATCTGCCGCTGTGGTCACTCAACAAACAAACCTTTCTGCACCGGGACCCACCGGGAATCCGGGTTCGAGGCTGAGTCCTCAGCCCATTAGCTTCCTAGGCCAACAAACGGCAACGAAAGACGGGCGTCCCGATGAATCGGGACGCCCGTCTTTAATATCCAGCAGCCGGCGCCGCTAATTGGACCGGTAGATCTTGCGAATCCCACGCACCGACTTCAGCCGGTCTTCGGCGAGGCGGTCCGCCGCCTTGGCGGTGGTGATTTCCTCAGCCTTGGATATGGCGATGACTCGGTCCATAATCTCATAGATGCGCTCGGTCTTTTCCCGGGCCCGGTCCGAGTTATATGCCCGGCCAATCTCGGCTTCGGCGTTGATGATGCCGCCACTGTTCAAGATGTAGTCCGGGCCGTACACGATACCTAGACGATGCAACACCTCGCCGTCGGCGTCGGACAGCAGTTGGTTGTTGGCGCCTCCGGCAACCACCTTGCACTTGAGCTGGGGAATCGTCTCCGGGTTTAGCACTCCCCCGAGGGCGCACGGGGCGAATATGTCGCAGTCGACGCCGTATATATCGTCGGGCTTCAGCACGGGCAGACCCAGGTCTCTAGCGCGGTCGAGCGCGTCGTCAAATACGTCAGTCACCACTAATTTGGCGTCCTCTTTCATCAGATGGTGAGCGGTGTATGTCGCGACCTTGCCAAACCCCTGCATCGCCACGGTCTTGCCAGTCAGCGATTCCTTCCCCCAAGCCTCTTTGGCACAGGATTTCATCCCCATATAGACGCCCAAGCCGGTCATTATAGAAGTGTCGCCGCTGCCGCCGGAGCTGATGGGCAGGCCAACTACATAGTCGGTCTCCTGCTTGATGTATTCCAAATCCCTGCCGGTGCTGCCGACATCGGTGGTGGTGAGGTATCGGCCACCCAGGGTGTCTACGAAACGCCCGTAGGCGCGGACCAAGGCCTCGGTCTTCTCGGTGTGGGAGTCGGCGATGATCACGCCTTTGCCTCCGCCCAGGGGCAGGTCGGCCGCCGCCGCCTTATATGTCATGGCCCGGGACAACCGCAGAGCGTCCCAGAGCGCTTCTTGTTCCGACTCGTACGGCCAGATGCGGGTTCCGCCGCAGGACGGGCCCAAGGTTGTGTCGTGAATGGCAATGATCGCTTTCAGGCCTGATCCGGCATCGGAGACCATCACCACCTGCTCGTGGCCCTCGGCCCACATCTGCTCAAGTATCTCCAATTTCGGCCCCCTCAAAGCGGTCATCGGCCGGTCTTTCCGCGACTCGCACACGGAAGACCCGTCTTTCTGATAATTGGGATGCAGGTCGGCTGCTGGCAGATTTCCGGCGCATATACCCTGCTATTTAATTATAAACCACAGGGCCGTCGATTCCTCGCCACCGGTTCGTTTATCGGAGGCAGAGATCTGTTATTTCTCTTGGGTGTTCCCTTCCCCAGTACCGGTGCTACAATCCAGGTCGGCAATTTGACAGTACATTCCGGAGGAAACACATGGCACAACAGTATTCAGCGCCGCCGGCGATGACCCTTGATGACAGCAAGTCCTACTCGGCGACGTTCAAGACCAATCACGGCGATATCGAGATAGAACTATTCCGGTCTCAGGCGCCGGTGACGGTGAACAACTTCGTGTTCTTGGCTAGGGACGGCTTCTACAACGATGTGATTTTTCACCGGGTTATCCCGGGCTTCATGATTCAGGGAGGAGACCCCGACGGCACAGGAACGGGAGGACCAGGCTACAAGTTCCAAGACGAGTTCGACACATCTTTGGCCTTTGACGGCAAAGGTATCTTGGCGATGGCCAATGCCGGCCCCGGCACCAATGGAAGCCAGTTCTTCATCACCGTCGCTCCAACTCCCCACCTGACCGGGGCGCACACCATCTTCGGCAAGGTGACCAGCGGCCAAGATATAGCGGACGCCATCTCCAACGTGGCCCAGGGATCAGGGAACCGGCCAACCGGGCCCGTCGTCATCGAACGTATCGAGATACAGGAGTCATAGCCCACGAAGAACGACTGACAGCGGGTTGAGTACCCGCTTAAGAGGATTAGAAAGAAGCTAGATGGCGCCTTAGTCTGCTGCGGTGGGCACGTGCGCCGTTTTCTTTACCGGCCGCTTGGCCAGAAGGAAACAGGCAGCACCAGCCAGGTTTGTTACGACCATGACCAAGAAAGCATCGGTGTAGGTGCCTTGAACGTCCCGCATCCAGCCTACCAGAGGTGCAGCGATCAGCAGCAGGATATTCATGGGCACGGTGGACAAGCCCAATATCTTCCCGAAGGACGCCGAACCAAAGTAATCGCCCCTGATGGCCACGGTCAGTGGATTGCGTCCGCCGAAGCCTGCGCCGAAGAGCACTGCAAACAGGTAAAAAGTAGGCAGCGCATCGGCGAAAACCAGCACTACCACACCCATGGCCTGCAAGGTGGTGAACAGGGCCAGGGCAAACCTGATTGGAATCCGGCCTCCCAGGTACCCGCCCACCAATTGAAAACCCATGGCCACGGCAGTGTATGCGGAAACCACGAACGCAGCATCCTGTACCTCATAGCCTTTATCAACCATGAGCAGCCCCAAGTGGGCCATGATGGCCAAGATCACCATCGATGTGAAGCCGTGGCCAAAAGCGATCAGCCAGAAAGCCGGGGTCCTGAGGGCTTCAGAGGTTGTGAAGTCATCTTCGACGGGAACGGGCGGCGGCGGCGCCCCGCCGGAATCAGCGGCAACACGGCTAGGAGCGGGCTTGGCACCGTCTGGCAATAGCCCGTAGTCTTCTGGGTAGTTCCGAATCAGTCTGGAGATCGGCCAGGCAACCGCGACCATGAAGACACCCAATACGGTGGCCGTCATGCGCCAGCCCAAACGGTCGAAGTCGGGGTCGATAGCCCAGGCGATGGCCGGCACCAGAACCAACGCGCCCGCCCGGCTGCCCATGTTTGACCATCCCAGAGCCATGGCTCTGCGGCGCTGGAACCACCGGTTGAGCATGGTCATCAGGGGGATCCAACTGCCCAGACCCTGACCAACGGCCATCAGGACGTAGGCCAAGTAAAACATCCAGAGATTTTGCACTTGGCCAAAGAAGATGAAGGCGCTTCCCAAAATCAGGAGACCGACAAACACCATGCGGCGAGTGCCAACTTTGTCGGTGAGATAACCTTCTAGGGGGCCCATCAGGCCACCCTCCACTCGAGTGAAGGTGAGAGCGAATCCTAACTGGGTGCGGTTCCATCCAAACTCGCGTTCTAAGGCCACAGCCCAAACGCTCATAGCATGGAACAACGGGACGGTGGAGATCACCATTACGAACCCGCTGACGCCTACCAGCCACCATCCATAGAAGATGCCTTTGGTGGGGCTAGAGGTGCGAGTCTCGAAAGGAGGTGGAGAAGAAATTGCCTATAGACTCCAAAGTCTGCTGCTCATATACAGCCGCGCTCGGAAGAGCATATCACAATGCTACATAATTAAGTGAAGTCATTATCGCAAAATCTACTCATTCGGACTCGCGGCCCAGCTCGACCCAGGCCTGATACACCCGGTTCTTGGCCAGTCCGGTGGACTCGGCCACCGCGGCTACGGCGTCCTTGGCCCTGACCCCGTCCTCTTTCAAGTCGGAAAGCATTTGGCGCAGGTTCAGCTCCGTGGCAACTTCATCCTCACCTCCCGCGCGTGGTTGCCCGGAATCTTCCGCCTGCCAGCCCTGGACCACCAATACCACTTCACCCCTGGGCAAGGCAAAGTGATCCAGCGCCTGGGCCGCGGCGCCACGGAAGACCTCTTCGTGCAGTTTGGTCAACTCCCGGCACACCGCTAATTGCCTGCCGCCAAACACTGTGTCTAAGTCGGCCAGCGTGGCGCGCAAGCGGTGCGGCGCCTCAAACAGGACCAAGGGAACAGCCGACATCGACGCCTCACGCAGGGCTGCCAGCCGGTCTATTTTGCGCCTGGGCAAAAATCCTAAGAACAGAAACGCGTCACCGGAGAACCCGGACAGCGCCAGGGCCGCGGTAACCGCCGAGGGGCCCGGCACGACCTCCACATTGAAACCGGCCTCGGCGGCAGCAACCACTAATTCGCTCCCCGGATCGCTGATTCCCGGCATTCCGGCATCGGTGACCAGAGCAACGTCGCCTTCCGCAAGCTCCGCCAAAACCCCGTCCATCTTCTCCCGCCAGTTGTGCTGGTGAAAGCTCGTGGTCCGGGGACGGATGCCCAGATGACTCAACAGCCGCCGCGTAACCCGGGTGTCCTCGGCCGCAACGAGAGAGACTTCCGCCAGTATCCGAGCTGCCCGGGGCGTCAGGTCCTCGAGGTTTCCAATGGGGGTCCCGACTATATATAAGGTAGGCACCTAAAACTTCCCGCCCTGATAAATCCCACTTTTCCGGTGTTGTTAATTATATGGTAACGGCTCTTGCCGGAAAGGCACTCCCAAAGTAAGCTCTGTTAGGCGGTCTGGATAACCCTCAGACCGTCTAACTCATAAACCAAATTACCCAGGAGGGAACATGGCAAAACTGACCGGAGCCCATCTCTTCATTCGATGTCTTAAGTTGGAGGGCATCGAGAAGGTGTTCACCATCGTCGGCGACACCATCTTGCCCTTGGTGGATGCGGCGGAAGACGAGGGTATCCAGTTCATCGACGCCCGGCATGAAGGCGCGGCCCTGCACATGGCCGACGGCTATGCCCGGATCACCGGCCGTCCGGCGGCCGGCATATTCACCGGCGGGCCAGGCTTCTCCAATGCCATCTCCGCCCTTCCGGCCATCTACACCTCCGAGAGCCCGGTCATCTTCATCGCGGGGGCGGCAGAGATGCCCCAGAAGGGTATGTCGGCCTTCCAGGAGATCGACCAGATTGGCATGACCACACCTGTGACAAAGGGCTCGTGGCTGATCCACGACAAGACCCGCATCCCTGAGTTCGTGGCCACCGCCTTCCGCACCGCGACCACCGGCCGGCCCGGACCGGTGCACCTGACATTGCCCATCGACATTCAAGAAGCGGAGATCACTGAAGACGAGCTCCCTCAGTACATGCCCCAAGAGTACCGGCCGACTGGACGTCCGCAGGGTGACCCCGGGCTAATCGAACAGGCCGCTTCATTATTAAGTAGCGCCAAGAAGCCGGTGATCATCGCCGGCAACCCGGCCCGCTATTCGGTGGACCCAGCCCAACTCCAAGAGCTGGCCGAATCGACGGGCATCCCGGTGTTCACCGTGGAGCAAGCACGGGGCCTGTTGGACGACGAGCATCCCCTGTGTTTCGGCTACGCCGACGGCGCATTGAATCCAACGGCGCGGCGCTTCCGCGAGGCCGACGTCGCCCTGCTCCTGGGCAAGCGTTTGGACCACCGTTACCGCTACGGCGGAGTCTTCTCCGATTCAGCCAAGATCATCCAGGCCGACCCGTCCGCCGCTGAGATCGGCCGCAACCGGGGCGTGGCCGTGGGGATCGAAGCGGACCTGGGCGCGGTGGTGGAACAGATCACCGCGGCCTGCAAGGCCGCGAGCGGTTCTAAGGAAGACATCGCCCCATGGGTTGAACAACTTAATGAGGATGCCGCGGCGTGGGACGCAGAGTTGCGGGCCAAAGCCGACGGCCAAGAGCCCATGCACCCCCTGGACGTCTACACCAACCTGGAACAGCATTTAGATGAGGACACAGTCCTGGTGATGGACGGCGGAGATTATGTGCAATGGGGCCGGTCATTCTTGAAGGCCCGGAAGCCGGGCCGTTTCCAGAGACTTGGTCCTTTGAGCCATCTGGGCGCTGCGGTGCCCTACGCCATGGCCGCCAAACTGGCCTATCCCGACAGCAAAGTGGTCGCCTTCTCCGGAGACGGGGCCTTCGGGTTCTATTCCATGGAATACGACACCTGTATCAGGCACAACATCAACATCACCACCGTGTTGGGGAACGACCACACCTGGGGCATCGACAAGACATTCCAGGTGGCCTATTACAACCGCGCCGTGGGGACCGACCTGCGGCCGATACGGTACGACAAGGTGGTAGAGGCCATCGGCGCCTACACCGAGCATGTGGACAAACCGGCGGAAGTCGGTCCGGCGGTTGGAAGGGCCTTAGCATCGGGCCGTCCTGCGCTGGTTGACGTCGCGATTCGGTCTGGGGCCAGTCCCCTTGCGGATGCGATGATCGCCCGTCGGACGGGCGGTTAAGGCGGCTTTCAACGAAATTCGTCGGTTATAGTTCAGTATATACAAGTACATCGTAGAAGAATCTACGACGCTCGCAAATATCAAATAATCCTTTGAAGTCTATTGGATAATCGAATACTGTATTGGCTAGGAAATAGGGTTGACAAATAAATAGGCCGCCGCTAATGTGTTGGATAAGGCTAGACCCTGAGCCCAGCGATATACTATTTTGGGAGGGACAGGCATGTTAAAGATTGGCCACAAGGTCGTTAGGCCTGGAATGTACGCAGGTGATGAGCCCGTTACGATTCCAGTTCCTGAAGAATTAGAAACGGTTCCGGGTATCCCCCTGGAGTACCGTGAGGTTGACTGGTACGCCCGCGAGTATCCTCTGGAAACCATGAACATCACAGAAAGGGCTTCTCGTGACTGGGCCAATACCATCCGAGATACCCACGTAGAGATGCGTGAGATCCGGAAAGAGCATGACAACCTGAACCGCCCGTTAATCATGGCCGCCCGCTTGACCGGCGACCAAGAGCCGACGGCTGAGGCCACCGGCGAAGATGTCACCGAGGCCATCAAGGCCAAGGCCCGCGAACTCGGCTACATCGAAGTAGGCATCACCGCCTACGACCACCGATATACCTACCAATCGAAGAAGGACTGGGTTCTTTTCCCCCATGCCATCTGCTTGGCCTACGAGCAGGACTTCGAGCCCACGCAGACGATTCCCAGCGTCGACGCCGAGATCGTCCACTCCAGCACCTACCGCACCGAAGGCGCCGCAGGTCTGGAGATTGCAAAGTTCATTCAGGGTCTGGGCTACCGCGCCCAGGTCCACAGCCCGAACGACAACACCGGCCCTTACATTCCCATGTTTGTGGAAGCCGGTCTTGGTTCCTTGGGCGCATGCGGTTACCTGCTGACTCCCCATGTCGGCTCCCGCTGCCGCATCATGATCATTACCACCGACGCCAACGTATCCTATGACAAGCCCGTTGACTACGGCATCCACGCCTTCTGTCAGGTCTGTCAGGTCTGCGTAAACCGCTGCCCCGGCCGCGCCCTGATGCGCGACAAGGTCTGGTGGAGAGGCATCGAGAAGCACAAGCTCTACTTCAAGCGCTGCCGCCCCGTCATGGCCCGCTACCTGGGCTGCGGTGTCTGCATGAAGGTCTGCCCCATCCAGAAGTACGGCATGGCTACCGTCATGACGCACTATGCTGAGACGGGTCAGGTTCTAGGCAAGGGCACCCACGACCTCGAAGGTTACGAGATTGAGGGCAAGGGCTACTTCGGCCCCGGCGAACTGCCGGTGTTCGAGCGTGAGTTCTTCAACAGCATGCCCACCGGTGACACCGAGAACTGGGCATTCGAGAATTTGAAATCCAAGGCTGCTCAAGCCGGTGGCGCCGTCAGCGATGACATGCTCCAGGAGTTCAAAGAGAACCTCGAAGTCGGTCTTGGCCAGAGCCGGGACAACCTCGGAATGATGGAGATGGAAGACTACATTTAGTAGCCAACCAGAACCACCAAAACGTAGGTAACAAAAGAGACCGTCCTTCCTCGGAAGGACGGTCTCTTTTTGTTCGGTACCTTGCGATCTAGTTCCGCTTACACCAACGTCGCATCAACCTCGCCGGCACCGGCACCCGGTTCTCCGGCTAGGACCCTGGCCACAAACTCCTCGATAACATGCGCGGGAACCGCCATCCCGACCTCCAGGCCGGCCATCATGGTGCTGATGCCGATAAGGCGGCTCCGGTGGTCGACCAACGGTCCACCTGAATGGCCAGGGTGGAGGGCCAGTCCACCGCGATCCAGTCCCTTCCGGCGCCCAGGGCTTCAGGCAGGTCCGGAC
>Ga0209445_1000811_pt1 | contig 17322 bp, 10 predicted proteins | sample MarorgKNORR_S2LV_4_FD_188223 | JGI IMG/M metagenome (GOLD analysis project Ga0209445, IMG submission 188223) | Marine microbial communities from the Southern Atlantic Ocean, analyzing organic carbon cycling - NADW_A/KNORR_S2/LV (SPAdes) (version 2) | ecosystem: Environmental > Aquatic > Marine >...
CAGGGCATCAAAAACATCGCAGATGGCTACAATTCGTCCTGCCAGAGGAATTTCTTCACCTTTTAAATTATTAGGATAACCGGATCCGTCCCAACGCTCAGCAAGGTCACGATAGCCAGAGTTAAAAACAGAGGGAGAGAAAGACGTTTTTGTATTGGTTTTTTATACAAACTATTTTGCTGGGTGGGGTTCGCCACGGGAATTATCCCTGAAAAACCGGTTGTAATTAATATAGGTCGCCTGGGACAAATTTTCTCATTCACCTAGGATAAACTCTCTTATTCACCAGTGTTGCAATTTTTTTTGGGGATTCAAATATTTTTTCAGAGTAGATTGATGTAAATCTTGTTGCTTTGCCTAAAAGTATTTGTTTTTATGAATTATATGATTTTTTTGTTAAAGTAATTAAAACTTCAGAACTAATTTTTTAAGTAAGGGTACCCGATGTTATTATTGTTGGAAACATTATATGTATCTATTAAGGTCTCAAAGGTGTGTGGGCTAAATATCTGGTGTTTCTATGGAATTTTCGCAGGAGTCCAAAAGGTTTTGGGCGTTGTGGTAGGTATCGTCTTTAGCCAGCACATTTTTCAGGAGCGGGATGGCCTTCTGGCATTTAAGGAGCTTGCTATAAATTTCGCCCATGATGAACTGCAGGTGAATCTCATCGGGGTCTAACAAACTGTAGCGGTTGCCATACATGAGCACTTCTTTAGCTTCACCCAGACCCCGGTAACTGAAAACGATGCTTTGCAAAAGTTTAAGATTCAGCGGGTCTTCTTCGAGAGACTTCAGGGAATATTCCAGCGATTTCAGGTATTCTTTTTTCATATTGTAGAATTCGGCGGCCGAATGCCTGAGTGCCTTGTCGTCGGGATTTTTTTCTTTTGCCTGGAGAAGGTTGATCAGCCCAATCTCCCGCATCACGGATCCCATTTGGCGTGGATCATTTTTAGCCGTGTTCTTGAAATAGTCCAGGGCCTCTTCCTTTTCCCCCATTTCCAGAAGGTTGTAACCCATATACAAATGTGCGTAACTTAGCTTTGAATTTTTCTTCAAAGCCATTTTAAGGAGTGCAATACTTTTTTCATATTCACCGATTTGATAATAGCTGTGGCCGAGGCTGAGCAGGTTTTCCCAGCTTTCAGGGTTTATTTCTACCTGTTCGATCAGCCGGGCGATTTGCTTTCGGTCGGCCTGCAAATGGTAACGAATCAGATTGTTGTCTTCAATCAGGCTCAGGGCTTTTAGCAGTTGACCCCGGTTGCCGTACATCACGCCCCTTTGGTAAAGGTCCATGGCTTCGTAATGGGTTTTCAGCTTCATCCGGTCGGTAACTGAAAGATTTTCCAAATGTTTGGCAATTTGATCAAAGGATGCCCGATTGAATACATACTTTTCTTTGCCGGACACATCGATGACATTTCCCAGATTGAGATAAAACTCAATGGCGGGATGGTTGTCGGTGATGAGGCCCTTGCCTAAAGCCTGAACTTGTTCATCGAGAAACCAGATATTGCTTAGAAAGGCAAAGATATTGGAGATTTCAATATCGGCCAGCGCTTTTTTGAGTACAGGTTCCTGCAACCGTGTTTTAAGTTTTTCAAAATCAATGCGAATGGGTTGATCGGAACCGATGAGAAGCATTTCGCCTGCGACCGGCATCCAGCCCATGGTGTAAGGAAAAACGGATCGGAAGGTGCTGAAGTGCATCGCCACTTCTTTTTCTCCCTGGCTGTGGAGGGGAACCCATTGCGCTGATATTCCTCCTGGTTTCAGGTGTTTTTTTTGTAGTTGGTAATATTCCTGGGTATACAGGTTAACCGTGAACGCCGTGCGGGGCGGTGGCGGCTCGGAGGTGATGACATCGTAAAGTTTGTGGGTGGTCAGCAGGTGGTTGCGGCCATCCTGAATGACGAAGTTTACTTTTGGGTTGTTCAGCACTTGCCGGTTTTCTTTGGCAAACAGTCTTCCCGCATTAATGACACTGGAAGACAGCTCCAGGCTATCGACAGACTTGACTCGAAGATGAAGGCTCGCCGCGCCTGTTGTTTGTCCGGTGCCAAAGCAGACGACCAGCACGTCTGTGGGTTGGTCCACCAGCAGGATGGGAATGTGGGCGAACAGTTTCATATAGCGCGAAGCGATCAGGTTGGATGCGGACATGGAAACGCCATTGGTGATCAAACTTTTTGCATCCGGGTCGAGAACGCCATAATTGCCCTCAAATACGGCTACGGTATCAGAGAGCCCTTCCTCGAAATAGAGCAACTTTTTAAGATTGCGTTTCCCGGCACTGTCCTGCATGAAAAACGGATTTAACAGGTCATTGGGAATGGCCATGTTGACAAAGAGAATCAGTGCCGTGAACACGACTGTCAACCCTTTGCGCACAGCCAGAGTCAAATAGTTTCCGGTTCTAAACAGCAAAACCACAGTCAGCAAGTTGAGGGTGGCGACCAGGGTCAGGCTGACCTGACTGCCTAGATTTGGGAGGAACAGAAAACCAGCGCACAGCGACCCCAGAATCGCTCCAAGAGTATTTGCCGAATAGATCTGGCCGGTAGCCTTGCCGATGTTTTGATGTTTCCCGGAAATCATTTTTACCAACAGAGGAAAGCACATACCCAAAAACACGGTGGGTATCAGCATGAGCCCGGCAGAATCCTTGAAGTAGCGCAAAAACACCGAAAGGGGTTGGCTCAGGTTGTAACCGTTCCAGGGAGCGGAAAGGATCGACTCGAGTCCGTATATGGAACCGATCACGTAAAGACCGGTGCCCACTTGGAGTATTAACAAGGCTGTGCGGATGTTATGAATTCTCGCTGCCAGGGGGATCAATAGCAGGCTCCCCAGAAAGATTCCCAGAAGAAAAACCGTGAGCATCATGCTGAAGGAGTAAATGGTGCTGGCGGTGCTGAACACTAACAGCCGTGTCCATAAAACCTCGTAAGCCAATGCCGTGAATCCGCAGATAAAGCTGATGCCCATCCAGAACTTTTGCTCCCTGCTCCAGTCGATGTGCGGTGCCCGCAAGGGGGGTAGGTGGAACTTCCAGTCTGCGCCGGGAACGGTTTCCAGATAAATACTCAATGCACCGATCCCTATCAGCAGGTTTGCCCCTGCCGCCAGAAGAACAGTTTGCAGGATACCAAACGTTCCCATCAGGAAGAATCCGGCCATCAGGCAACCCAATGCGCCACCCAGGGTGTTGAGTGCATATAGGAGACTCACCTGAGTGCCAATGCGACTGTCATCGGTGATGCAGTATTTGCTGATGATTGGCAAGGTAGCTCCCATGAGGGTGGTGGGAATCAGCATCAAAGCAAACGCGAACACCATTCTTATCAAATTCTGCAAGGCAATGGATTCGGGGATAACGCTGTGGAGGGAGGCATAGATCCCCGAAAAATTGGCGAAAAGGAAAGAGAGCAGAGCCCCGCTGGTGAAAATCAGGATTTCTACCCAGCCATAAATGAGCAGTGCCTTTCCTCCAGCAGACGAACCGTTTCCGCCGATTTCCGGTAACCGGTCGACTGCATAGCCGAATAGATAACTGCCCAGGCCCAAACCCGCCATAAATGCTGCCAGCACTACCGATACAGAAAACACGGTATGTCCGAACACCAGGGTCAGCATCCGAGTCCAGACGATTTCGTAAATCAGTGCGGTGATGCCGGAAATAAAAAATAAAAAATAAACGATGGGAGAGCGTTGCATGTTTTATAAGGGGTTTGGGTTCGAACCTCGGAAAACTTTCAAATTAATTGACATTGATGCAAGCTTCAAGTAATTTTTAGAGATACTTTACTAGGTACTTGTTTTTTTCAGAATCATAATGAAGGTTTCAGCAATGGGAACGCAAGAAATAAAAATTGCCGATGTTGATCATCCTTATGCCAAGGAAAATGGCATTGAGTGGTCTGAGGAGGCGTGGGAGAGGGTGAAACATGCCCCGGAATTTGTGCGTCCAGGTATCCGCAAACTGATGGTCCAGCGTTGCATGAAAAGAGGTTTTAAAATAGTTACCTCTGATTATCTGACCGAAATTCGTAATGAGTCCATGATGCTGGTGTCCAAAAGGGTCAAGGGATTCGGCTTCGAAGAACTGACGATGGATGCCTTTGATGTGGCGAAGGAAAAAATGCGGCAAAGTCCACGCAAGGTGGAAGTGATTGAGGAAATAGAGGACTTTCTCGCCATGCGTACCGAGAAAAAAGAAGACATTGTTGAAAAGTTTAAAGAATATATGGAATTCGCCACCCCCCAAGGCATACCTTGGAGCAAGGAAGCGTTGGAGAAAATGGAGAAGGTGCCTCCCTTTGTTCTGGGTATGGCTAAGCAGACCATTGAGGGCCGTGCCCGTGAGCGCGGAGACAAGATGATCACTGTTTCTATTATTGATGAAGTGTTCACCAAGATGATGCCTGCATCGGCTAAACAGGCAATGGGGATGGAAGTGACCGAAGAGGACCTTAAGCGCGATGAGCAAATAGATAAGGAAAAGGAAGAACCGGTGGAAGTCTCGCTGAAATGGGAAGATGATGCTTTGGCAAAAGTTTCCCGGATTCCTATTCCTTTTATTCGCAATATGGCGGTGAAACGTATTGAGCAAGAGATTTCTAAAGAAGGAAAAAAGGTTGTAACGCTCGAATTATTTGATAAATATCGATTCACTTTTTGATCGCGAGGTTATTATTTCTACCCGGTTGTTTTGTTTTGGCTTGGGTTTTTCCTCATTGGCCTTGGCTGAAAGCCTCCTGCCCAAAGGATGGAATGTCTCCGGTACCTGCCGGGGTGGTGACAGGCAAGACGCGATCAAAGCTAAAAATATTCCGACCTGTCTTTTTGATGGCTCCCGTTCCACAACTGAGATTTCTAAAGCCATCTCCAGCGCAACACATCTTTTGATCACCATTCCTCCCCAACCTTCCGGTGACGTGGTTCTGAAAAATTTTAGTGAAGAGATTTCCAAAGCCAGCCATTTGCAGTGGATCGGATATATCTCTTCCACCGGAGTCTATGGCGATGCCCAGGGGGACTGGGTGGATGAGTCCTCGCCCTTACGTGGATCTACCGATCTCAATCGCCGACGCGTTGAAGCGGAATCGGCCTGGCTCAAGATAGGCCAGGATCATGGTTTGCCGGTGATGGTTTTTCGTTGTGTGGCTATTTATGGGCCGGGCAGGAACTTGCTGGTTTCTGTGCAACAGGGGCGTGCCCGGCGCATTGATAAACCCGGTCTGGTATTTTCCCGCATTCATACTGAGGATCTTGTGCAAACGCTGGAAGCTTCAATGAAAAATCCCCAGCCCGGTGAGATATTTAATGTCAGTGACGACTGCCCTTGTCCGCCGGTCGAGGCGGTGGAATATGCCTGTAGTTTACTGGGTGTGGAACCGCCGCCCTTGGTACCTTATGAGAAAGCCGATCTTTCCCCAACCGCTAAAGGTTTCTACAATACCAACAAACGCATCTCGAACAAAAAAATTAAACAGGAGTTGGGAGTAAAACTGCGCTACCCCGATTACCGTTCTGGCTTGGACGCCTTGTTCAAAGATTTTTAATGTTTGTGGGAGGGAACTAGCAACGTCTCATTAAGCCTAGGTAACTCCTTGTTTGCCGAAGAAAGCTATTTACCTCTGCGGGGCAGGAAGACTGAGGAGGAATATCACCGTTACTGCCTCCGGCGGCTCGCCGGTTACAAGCCCGTTGGGTAGTCGAGAAATTCGCTGGTGATGCCGAACTTTTCTTCCAGATGTTTACCCACCGCTTTTACGCCGCCGGTTTCAGTAGCGTAGTGGCCGGCAAAAATCAATACGCAGTGGCCCTCGATGGCTTCATGGTAATGGTGGTTGGCTCCTTCTCCCGTGATGTAGGCAGAGAGCCCTTCCCGGCTGGCTTGTCCAACGATTTCCGCCGCTCCACCGGTTACCAGACCCACTGATTCGATCTCTCCCTCACCGATCAATTTGACGGATGAACCCAGTTTCTCTGCCAGTTCCTGTGCCAGGGTTTCAGCGGATTTTTTGTTGATCGTTCCTTTGAACCCGATTTTAATTCCGCCATATTCGCCAAACGGCTCCAGGTTTTGCAGTCCGATCAAATCAGCCAGTGCCCGGTTGTTGCCCAATACAGGATGCAGGTCGAGGGGGATATGGGCCGAATACAGCCCCAGGTTGGCACTTAGCATGGAAGAGATTTTTTCATAAAAGGTCCCGCGAAGTGGTTGCAGTCCGCCCCAGAAAATTCCATGATGCACAAACATCATCTGGCAATTTTTTTCGATGGCCAGATCAATGGTGGCCTGGCACAGATCTACCGCCAGACCTATTTTTTTTATTTCGCCGGTGTTTTGTACCTGCAGTCCGTTCAAGGCATTGGGCGAATCAGTAATGGATGGGACGTCCAAAAGGTTGTCCAGGTAATGGCTGAGTTGTAGAATGTCCATGACAGAGATTAGGGCACCTCTAAAATTGTTATTGGCCATAAGCGGCCCTTATGAATTTTGGGCACGAATAGTAGCCCAAAAGGTCCGCGAGTTGCCACAGAGAAAATTACCGAATAAATAGAGATGCCATTATAACTTCTTACGGGTTGCAAGAGTGATCAATTTTATTCTTCGAAACATTTGGCAGAGAATCATCCTGCTGGTTTTTATTTCCATCATTTCCCACGCCATCGTGCACCTGGCACCGGGGGAACCGGCGTTGGTGGACCCTTCTAATCCGAGAATGAAACCGGAAGACATTCAGCGCATCCGTACCGCGTTCCACCTGGATGAACCGTTGCATATCCAATATGTATATTGGGTGCAAGACCTGTTTACCGGTGAGCTCAAGTCGTTCAAGGATAACCAGCCGGTAATGGGCAAGATCTGGGAGAAATTTCTCAACTCACTGCCATTGTTCCTGATCGGGACAATGATCACCTGGTTTCTGGCTTTTCCTGTTGGCATTAAAGCGGCCTTAAACCGGGATTCGGTATTTGACCGGACCAGTACGTTTTTTTCCTATGCCTTGATCTCCATTCCCGGATTTTTTCTGTCCTATTTAGTCATCATTTTTATGGTCAAAACTTTCGATGTTCCGGTGATCGGGATGCAAACCTTCGGTATGGAGGAGGCCCCGTTATTACTCCGGTCCATGGACCGGGTCTGGCATCTAACTATTCCGGCACTGATGTCCGCCATTGCCGGCACTGCGATACTTTCCCGCTACGTCCGTTCGCAAATGCTGGAGGTGATCCATGAAGATTATATTCGCACCGCACGGGCTAAAGGACTTCCCGAAGACCAAGTGATCTACCATCACGGATTGCGCAATGCCCTTTTGCCGTTCATAACCATGTTTGGCCTGACCATTCCCGGATTGATTGGCGGGTCGGTGATCTTTGAAACCATCTTTGCCTGGCCGGGAATGGGACGGTTAGGATTCGAAGCCATACTGGCGCGCGATTTTCCCGTTATCTTGACGTTGAATTTCTTTTCAGCCGTTCTGGTTTTGCTGGGGACACTGGTGTCCGACATTCTTTACGCAGTGGCAGACCCGCGTATCAAATTTTAGGAAAGTCTTATGTATGAATAAAGCGATCACTGATTTAGAGGCCGACGCCCTGGCGCCGTCGAAAGGTTTGTTTCAGGAACGTTGGGATATTCTCAAGCGCAACCGCATGGCCTACGCCAGTTTTTTGTTCCTGGTGTTCCTGCTGGGTTTAGCGGTTCTGGGAAAAGTGTTCACCCAGGTTGTGGTGGTGTTCGATCCTAAAGTAGTACGTTTATCGGAAAAATTTCTTCCCCCGCTTACATCTTTCACCAGCACCCTGACACCGAAAGAAGATGCTCCGACTTTGGGCATTTACCTTTTGGGGACCGATGAATTGGGCCGGGATGTATTTGCCCGTATGTTGGAGGGCACCTCGGTTTCGTTGACGGTGGGTTTCGTGGCAGTGGGTATATCGCTGACGGTGGGGATTTTCTTTGGCGGGGTCGCGGGTTTTTATGGCAGGGTGAAACTGGGGTTTCTCACGGTCGACACACTCATTATGCGTTTTGTCGATATCATGCTCTGTTTTCCCACGTTCTTTTTGATTCTGACGGTCGTCGCGTTATTACCACCGAGTATTTATAACATCATGATCGTGATTGGTCTGACAAGTTGGATGGGGACCGCGCGGTTTGTCCGGGCAGAGTTTTTATCTTTGCGGGATCAGGACTTCGTGATTGCCGCAAGGAGCCAGGCGATTCCCGAATGGCGCATTATTTTTATCCATATGGTGCCTAACGCCATTGCCCCGGTTCTGGTTTCGGCAACCATTGGTGTGGCAACGGCAATCTTGACCGAATCCTCTTTAAGTTTTCTGGGTTTCGGCGTGCAACCTCCGGATGCGACCTGGGGCAATATTCTCGCTGATGGCAAAACATTTTTGTTCGACGCTCCCTGGCTGACATTCATTCCCGGATTCACCATCCTGTTCGTGGTGCTGGCATTCAACCTTTGCGGTGAAGGATTGCGCGAAGCCTTCAACCCGAAACTGAGATCAACCCCATAAATTCAATTCCCCAAAAAGGTATTCCGCCTCGTGATATTTGTTGAGAAAGTAAATTTACAATTTAGTTCCAAGGTGCTCTTTGGGGATGTCAGCTTCCACCTTCGTCCAAAAGAAAAGGTAGGGCTGGTGGGGGAAAACGGTACCGGCAAGACCACTCTCTTTAAAGTGATAACCGGAAAAACCGTGCCGGACTCGGGTAAGGTGAGTCTCAGGAAAGGCCTGCGTTTTGGTTTGCTGGAACAGGAAATGGAAGGGGGCAGTGAAACAGTCCTCGAAAGGGTGGTGCTTGGCGATCCATATTTCCTTAAGGTGAAAACAGAAATGGAGCGGTTGCAATCGGACCAGACTTATCACGACAGATACGGAGACCTGCAACACGAATTTGAACGCCTGGGAGGCTATGACCGGGAAGCCAGGGCAAAAATCATCCTTCTGGGACTGGGAATCAAATCTGAAAAATGGAACCAACCTCTCGATGAGTTATCCGGTGGTTGGAGAATGCGGTGCGAACTTTCGCGCCTTTTATTGCAGAGCCCGGATGTCCTGTTGCTGGATGAGCCGTCAAACCATCTGGATTTAAAATCCGTGGTCTGGCTGGAATCGTTCCTGAGATCTTATGAGGGTAGTGTCCTGCTCATTTCTCATGACCGCAGGTTTTTAAATTCTTTGGCAAGTCGCATCATTGAGTTGGATCGCGGAGTACTTTCGGTTTATACCGGAAATTATGATGACTACGAAAAACAGAAGCAAGAGAGGGAGGCGTTGCTTGAGTCCCAGGCCGCTAACCAAGGCCGCAAAATTGCCGAGGTGGAACGGTTTATAGAAAGGTTTCGCGCCAAAAATACCAAAGCCACTCAGGTTCAAAGCCGAATAAAAATGCTGGAAAAAATGGAGCGGGTGCAAACGGCCCAGGGTACAAAAGCTATTCACTTTCGTTTTCCCCAGCCGGCGAGAACAGGGCGACATGTTCTGGAAATGAATGGGGTATGCAAAAGTTATGGCGCTCTCAAGGTTTACGAAAATTTTTCTATCAACCTTGAAAGAGGCTGGAAAGTGGCTCTGGTAGGGGAGAACGGTGCGGGCAAATCCACCCTGCTGAAACTGATGGCGGGCGCTCTTCAGCCGGATGAAGGGGAGGTCAAACTCGGAGCGAATGTGTCCCGGTCCTACTTTGCCCAGCATCAGGGCGAGACGCTTAACTTTAACCATACGGTTTTCCAATCCCTGGAAGAGTCAGCGCCGGGGCTCCTGCTCACTGCAAAGCGAAATATTCTGGGGGCGTTTTTATTCACCGGGGAAGATGTTGAGAAGAAAGTTTCCGTTCTTTCAGGCGGGGAACGCTCCCGCCTGGCTTTAGCGCGAATGTTGTGTGGCGGCTCTGGGCCGGAGAAGAGCAAGTCCGGAAATGGAAAACCGCCGTCGCTGGTTTTATTTGATGAGCCGACAAACCATCTGGATATGCGGTCCCGGGAACATTTGGCGGCAGTTCTTTCTGATTATGAAGGGGGTCTGGTGGTCATTTCCCATGACCGGTTTTTCCTCGATGGTTTTATTAACCGGGTATGGGAAGTGGAGGCAGGGGCGGTCAAAGATTATCCCGGCAATTACAGTGATTATGACCGGGAGAAATCGAAAGAGGTTCAGAATATTGAGTTTTCTTCAGGCTCGGCAAAGGAAGCTTCTTCCTCGCAGTTGAACAGGGAGAGGAAAAGAAAGGAAGCGGAAGAACGAAACCAGCGTTATAAAAACCTGAAACCCCTGCAAACACGATTGGCGAAAGTGGAGTCCCGTTTAGAGGTTTTAATGCAGGCTCATGAAACCCTGCAAACGCAGCTTGCAGATGCCAGCATTTACGAGGCGGACCAGAAAATCCGGTTGATGGAAACTCTGGATCAGCAGAATACTCTTAAGACTGAGGAAAAAATCCTGATGGAAGAATGGGACGAGTTGACAGTCGCGGTAGAACAATTTGAGAACTTATAATGATTAAGCCCTCCTTTGAATAAAACATGCTTGAATTTCATGAAATATTTCTAATTGGCGCATTGCTGGTCCTGGCGGGGATGGTGATCTTGCCGATATTCTTCGGGGCTCCCTGGCATCCTCTATTGCCCGGAACTATCCGGCGGATTTTGCGATTTGCTGATATCCGGCCGGGAGAAACACTCTGCGACCTCGGTTGCGGGGATGGCAGGGTGCTGATTACTTCGGCGAAAGAGTTTTCTACCAAGGCAATCGGTGTGGAGATCGATCCTCTAAAAGTTGTAATGGCCCGCCTGCTTGCTCGGATGAATGGGGTCAGCGACCGGGTACGAATCGTTCGGGGAAATATGTTTGATTTCGATCCGGGTTCTGCGGATGTGCTTTATCTTTACCTGACCCATCAGGCGGTGGACAAATTGTTCCCGGGAATTTTGAAGAAATTAAAACCGTCTGTGCGTATTGTTTCGTACCGGTTCTGCTTGCGTGGTATGACCCCGGAAAAGGTCAGCGAAGATAAAACCCTGTTCCTCTATCAGTTAGATAAGGGCAGGCAAATAAACACCTACCACTAGCCGCCAGCGTGACGCCCCTTACAGGGGAGGAAACTGGGCAAGGGTTTGTTGAGCCGCCAAAACTCTTTTCTCGCCAGCGAAAGTTATTGCTCACTGCCCCCGGCGGCCTCGCCGGCCCATTTTACGACGCCTTCCCAGATGTAGCCGGAGCGGTTTTTATATTTGACCACCAGCCAGTTCCTGTTGTTGAACATGATATTGGTTCTTCTCATGAAACGCACCTCTTCGCCTCTGCGTAGCTTGGTGATGTTTGGGAAAACCGTTCCCGGTCCTTTTTTCAAAGCCACTCCATCGGTCATGACCATCAAGTTTTTTCCTGGAGACGATTCGGCCATGAGTAGTTTTTCTGGAGCGGATTCTTGCATGGGCATTTCGACTGAGGGAGGCTCGACTATGCCAGGTTGTGGAACAGGAGCCGGTGCCGGGGCCTGTTGCGGTTCTGATAGAGTCGGCATTGAGAGAGCCGGTGGCGTGGGCATTCCTGAAAGAGACGCGACTTGGGGTGCTTCAGGTTGAGAAACTGAAGGAGCCGCTGGCATGACCGGTTTTTTCATAAAATTTTCAGCAGGGGATGGAGAAGGGCCGGGGGCCGTAGCCACATCCATCTCTACATCGCCCGCAAATTTTACAAAAATAGGATTAGAAACCAAGTGGTCCGTAGGGGAAACCTGTGCCTTGACTCGGTAATAAACGGGTTCCTTTCTGTCTACCCCGACATCCCGCCAAGTCAATTCATAAGGTAGTGATACAGTTTCTACTTTTACAAGGGATCCGTTGCGGATGATCTGAATCTGAGCGGTCTTGTTCCCCCCCAGCACAGAGCGAAGTTTCAGTTTGATAGCGGGGAAGTCTGTCGCAACCAGTTCCTGTCCCATCGTTACCTGCTTGCCGGCTTCTTGGTCTTCGACCACAAACTCATCAAGAGAAAGCCGGTTTGCATCAGATTGGCGGACGGCGTACATTCTTCCATTTTTCATGGCATCAAGCACGGTGTCATTGTTCCTTTCCCGTACGAGAAAAATGGTACGAACAGAGCCTAGCCGGTCCCCTTTTTGGTCTTCACAATAATAATTATTACCGCCGAAACCCCAAACCGGGTGTTCCCGTTTTCCATTCAGGTATTCCACGAGCACCTGATCCCACTGCTGGCCTGGATCGGTTTGTCGGATCGGTTTGTCGCCCACGGCTTGGAACCCGGTATAGTTTCGCGTTTTTAACAAGTCATCTGGATAGGGCAGGGTTTCCAGGACGGTGGCACCTTTCTGGCTGATACCGGAATCGATTTCCATATGGTTCCAGAAAACCAACGCACCTTTGGATGTGGCGAAATCTATTAAATTTTGATAAGGCTCCATGCCCCGGTCCCCATGATAAGGATCGAAAGGCGAACTTTGAAACGGGTGGTTGTTCAGGGTCAGCAAGGCAAAGAACAACATAAGGGGCACGGTGATTTTCCGGTAATAACCTTTGTAGACGGCCCCTACCGTCACCATAAAAATGAACCCAATGATTATGAAATTGTTGAGAAGCTCGTGGGTATATTTTTTTGAGAAATTGCTGTTGGGCAGGGGCAATTGCTCAAAATCCTGAGCGGCATCCATTCCAAAAACCAGCAAATGTTTGTCCCAGTTATGGGCCGTGAGGTTTTTATCGTAGTTGCTTCCGGTCCAGAAATAAAAAGGGATGGTTTCTACACCGGGGATCAATAAGGTGCGTTCAAACTGACGGTCGTTTTCCTTGATTTCGGATAAATATCCGCCCACTCCCCGGTTGAGCACCGAAGGTCCGGAGATGATGTTTTTAAAAATTCTTTCAAAAGGTTCGATCCCGAATTCCATGGAGTTTCGGGCATAGTCTGCAAACAAGATTACATCTATTTTCTGCCGTTCTGCCTGGTTGACAATATCCTGGATGGATGAACACCCCTCGCTGAAGTTTGTTTTGATATCAGCGACTCCATCAATTTGAATATAAAGAGCTAATGCGTTGGAGGGAAAGATGGCTCCGAGGGCGCCGAGCAAAACCAACCCGCAACAGCACCACAACACAATTTTTTTTATGGAATGGGAAATCCACTGCAAACGAATCAAAGCCTGGAAACCTCCAACTATCTGATTCTTAAGAGCATCTTTGAAAACTGCTTTTGGCGCGGCCCTTAAAGGGCCGTTGCCTTGGAGAAAATGTCAGAATAAACAGAAAACATCTTGAAATGCTACCATTCCTATTAAAACATAGAGTTGGGATACACTCTATCTAAATCTTATCGATGATTTTAGGGTTTAAATGAGGTTTTGTGGCTAAATTTTTTTGTGGCCCGATATTTTATGCTATACTTAACTGGTTGAGATTGAATGGTTTCCCCCCGCTAGGCCACCAGGTGTGGGGCCGGCGTGCAACAATGCTACGCTTTGGGGAAATGAGCAATAGCTTTTAAGTGCTCAAACCGTGTTGGCGGCTTAATAAGCTATCGCCACTTGCCTCCCTCGCTAGAGGGTGGCGGGCAAAGAGTTATCTCGGCACAACCAAGCCCTTGCCCCTGCGGCTAGCAGTGTCTTTAGACGTTCTTTTCAAAATCCCTGAGGTTTGAGTTTCATGACATCTAGACTTCTGGTTGCTGACGATAGCAGTACCATCCAAAAGATTGTGTCCATGGCTTTTGAAATTGAGGATGTGGAGGTTGAAGGAATTGGAAATGGGCAGGAAGCCTTCGACCGAATTTCACAGTTTAATCCTGATATAGTTTTGGCCGATGTGGACATGCCGGGTCTGGATGGTTTTGAGTTGAGCGCGAAAATTAAGGAATCTCCGGAAACGAGCGCGATCAAGGTTCTACTTCTTGCCAGCGATTTTGAGGAGTTTGATGAACAGCGCTACCAAGAGTGTGGTGCGGATAACCATATCTCGAAACCGTTCAAGTCAGATGATATTGTTGCCATGGTCAAAAGCCTGTTAGGAACCTCCGATGAAGGCTCTGTCGAACTCACCGATAAAACAGTAAGCGACCAAAATGCATCGGAACCCGAGCCCAGTCTGGAAGAGTTATTGGCATCGGTCGAAGAACTTTCAGCGGAAGGGGGAGAGTTTTCCAGCCCGGAAGGCGAAGCTACCGAATTGACGGAGGAAGAGTCACTGGAACTCATGGCTAACATAAAACCCATGGGACTTCCCGAAGCCCCCGAACCTCTGGAAAATCCTGTGGGTCTTGAACCTGAGGAAGAAGTGGAAGTCCTCTCCGGTACCGATGATGACATTATGGATCAAATGATCCGTGGTGTGGAAGAGCTCAGGGAGTCTGTACAACCTCCCGGCTCACCCGAGGAAGAGGTTTTTCCCTTCGAAGAGGAGGAACCCGATTCGGAGAGGCCGCAAGAGGAAGTTTTGGTTTTTGCTGAGGAGCCGGAGATTTTTGCCGAGATTCGCCCACATAAATTGGACAATCTGGATGAATTGGATTCCACTTTCAAGGAGATTGTAATGGGGGGAAGCCCTGCCCATCATGAGGAGCAGGCGCATTCGGCTGAATTGTCATCGCTGGGAGGGATTGTCCCGGAACCGGAAAACCTTTTGGAGCGTATCGCTCCAGGCGCGTTTTCTGAGGTGGGCAAACGCCCTGCAACTCCAGAAGATATAAAAGAAAACCTGGATGATATTTCCGGATTTTCCGATCAGAGCCAGAGTTCCCTGCACTACAATCTGCGTTCGGAAAACTGGGACCATGAAGCCGGTCCATTGACCCAGGCGATTGCAGATGAGGTCAGGCAGTTACTGCAAAGGTCATTAGGGTCTTCCCTGGAAAAAGAGGTTTCCGGATTGTCCGAGGCGATTTTAAGAACCGTCCGTGAAGTGGTGAGAGAGATCACTCCGGAAATTGCCCGCAGGGTGATTCGGGAGGAGATAGAAAAAATTAAAAAGCAGGATATGTATTAGCAGGCCCTGCTGACGCTCCGCTCTTTAAAAAGAAATTCATTCCTCATTTTTAAATATATAAATCACCATTAAAAACTTCTCTTGCGTGTTTTGGGCAACGTGGCCAAGAAGAGTATTTTTTTATGTTTACCTGTAAGGAAATTTTGTCATCGAATGATTCAACTGGATAAACATTACGAACCGGAAGAAGTTGAAAAACGCTGGGGGAAATTCTGGCAGGAAAAAAATTATTTTCATGCCGACGAGACACTCGACAAGCCCACTTTTACCATTGTCATACCGCCTCCCAATATTACGGGGCGTTTGCACATCGGCCATGCTTTCAACAATACCCTGCAGGATATTCTAACGCGCTGGAAACGCATGCAAGGGTTCAATGCTTTGTGGCAACCGGGTACTGACCATGCCGGAATTGCTACCCAGAATGTGGTCGAACGTCAATTGCACGCGGAAGGAACCGACCGGCAGGCGCTGGGCCGTGACGCGTTTGTGGAACGGGTATGGAAGTGGCGTGACGAATCCGGCGGAACCATTACTGAACAGTTGAAAAAACTGGGCAGTTCACTGGATTGGCAGCGGGACCGCTTTACCATGGACGAAGGTTTGTCCAGGGCGGTTCGCGAGGTGTTTGTCACACTTTATGAAGACGGGCTGATTTATAAAGGCGACTATATCATCAACTGGTGTCCTCGTTGCCAAACGGCGCTTTCTGACCTGGAGGTGGAATATCAGGATGCGCAGGGCCACCTGTATCATTTGAAATATGCTTTTAAAGATGGCGATGGATTTCTTGTCATTGCTACCACCCGGCCGGAAACCATGCTGGGGGATACGGCTGTAGCGGTCAATCCGAAGGATGAGCGTTATATGAAATTCAAGGGCAAGACGTTGATCCTGCCCATAGTAAACAGAGAAATTCCACTCATTGAAGACGGATATGTCGATACTTCTTTTGGCACCGGGGCTCTTAAGGTAACTCCTGCGCATGACCCCAACGATTTTGAACTGGGGCGACGGCACAACCTTCCTTCGGTCAACGTGATGGCCCCCAATGGCACCATGAATGCCGAGGCCGGTCAGACTTATGAAGGGCTGGACCGTTTTGAATGCCGAAAGAAACTGGTGCAAGATTTAAAAGACGCAGGGGTTCTGCTGAAAATAGAAGACCTCAACCATTCGGTCGGTCATTGTTATCGGTGCAAAACAGTGGTTGAGCCCTATTTGTCCAAACAATGGTTTGTCAAAGCCAAGCCTTTGGCGGAACCAGCGATGGAAGCGGTGAGAAATGGCTCTATTAAAATTGTTCCGAAATTCTGGGAAAACACATATTTTGAATGGATGGAAAATATTCGTGACTGGTGCATTTCTCGGCAAATCTGGTGGGGACACCAAATTCCCGCATGGACCTGCAAAGCCTGTAGCGAAATTCAGGTTGTGCGGGAAACTCCCGAAAAATGTTCGGCCTGTTCTTCAACGGATCTGGAACAGGAGACCGATGTGCTGGACACTTGGTTCAGTTCCGCACTCTGGCCGTTTTCCACGTTAGGCTGGCCGGAAAAAACGGAAACCCTGAAAAAGTTTTATCCTACAACGGTTCTTTGTACCGGGTTTGACATTCTGTTTTTCTGGGTGGCGCGCATGATCATGATGGGAATCAAATTCATGGACGATGTGCCTTTTCGCCACGTTTATATTCATGCCCTGATTCGTGACGCAGAGGGGCAGAAAATGAGCAAGACCAAAGGCAACGTGATTGATCCGCTGGAAGTCATGGAACAATACGGCACCGATGCGCTGCGGTTTACGCTGGCGGCTTTTGCGGCTCAGGGCCGGGATATCAAACTGGATGAGGACCGCATCGATGGTTACCGGAACTTTTGTAACAAACTCTGGAACGCTTCCAGGTTTGTGCTCATGAACCTGGAGGGTTATGAAGGAACCTGTCAACTTGATGAACAAGCTGACCGGTCTATTGCCGACCAGTGGATTCTGAGTCGACTGAACAACACCACGAGGGAAGTCAATCAGGCCTTGGAAGATTTCAAGTTCAACGATGCCGCCTTGACAGTCTATAAGTTCGTCTGGAATGAATACTGTGACTGGTATATTGAGTTTTCCAAATCCCGTTTAGCGGTTGAGGGCCCTGGAAAAAAAGCTGCGCAGAATGTTCTTCTGCATGTATTGGAGGCGTCCCTGAAACTTCTGCATCCGTTTATGCCGTTTATCACGGAAGAGATTTGGCAGAAATTGCCCAAAAATGGTGATAGTATCATGATCAGCGCTTTTCCCG
>Ga0209445_1000815_pt1 | contig 17292 bp, 13 predicted proteins | sample MarorgKNORR_S2LV_4_FD_188223 | JGI IMG/M metagenome (GOLD analysis project Ga0209445, IMG submission 188223) | Marine microbial communities from the Southern Atlantic Ocean, analyzing organic carbon cycling - NADW_A/KNORR_S2/LV (SPAdes) (version 2) | ecosystem: Environmental > Aquatic > Marine >...
AAAAATGCATTTGAATCGGGATGGGCCGATGTAAAGCCTACGGAGCGGGGTCGACTGCTTTACAAACTGGCAGATCTCATTGAACGCGACGCCCAGCGCCTCGGTGAGATCGAGGTCAGAGACAACGGTAAGCTGATCGCCGAGATGGCAGCACAGACCCAGTACATGTCGCAATGGTATCGGTATTACGGTGGTTTGGCCGACAAAGTGGAGGGCGCAGTTATTCCGACCGACAAAGCCGGGATATTCAACTTCACGCGTTACGAACCGCTGGGTGTCGTGGCGATGATCACGGCCTGGAATTCACCGCTGCTGCTGTTGTCATGGAAGCTTTCGGTTGCGTTGGCTGCCGGTAATACGGCCGTTATAAAACCTTCGGAGTTCACGTCCGCTTCCACCCTGGAATTCATGAACCTGATCGAGGAAGCGGGTATCCCGCCGGGGGTTGTCAACACGGTGAGTGGTTTTGGTCAGGACGTGGGTGCCGAATTGGTTGCCCACCCGGATGTTGCCAAAATTGCATTCACCGGGTCAGACCGCACGGGACAGAAAATAAATGAGATAGCGGCATCGACCTTCAAGCACGTGACTCTGGAATTGGGCGGGAAATCCCCCAATATTGTGTTTGAAGATGCCGACATCGAGTCGGCTGTGATGGGCGCCATCTCCGGTATCTTTGCGGCGACGGGACAGACCTGTATCGCAGGCTCCAGGCTGTTGCTGCAGCGTTCCATACACGACCAGTTTGTGGAGCGCTTGATTGAAGTCGCGAAAACGGCGCAGATCGGTGATCCGATGTCGACCGACACACACGTTGGCCCTGTCACTACACCTCCCCAGTACCAGAAAATACTCGACTATATTGAGATCGCGAAACAAGACGGTGCCAAATGTGTGTTAGGCGGTAAGGCTTACACCGGCCCGGAGGCCAAAGGGGGTCAGTTTGTCGAGCCGACGATTTTTACCGATGTAAACAATAAAATGCGCATTGCACAGGAAGAAGTATTTGGTCCCCTACTGGCCGTCATTCCGTTCGACACGGAAGAAGACGCCATCTCGATTGGTAACGACGTCGACTTCGGGCTGGCGGCCGGTGTGTGGACGCAGGATATAGGTCGCGCGATCCGTATGTCGGAGAAACTGCGCGTGGGCACGGTGTGGGTGAATACCTACCGGGCGGTCAGTTTCACCTCGCCCTTTGGGGGCTACAAACGCAGCGGCATCGGTCGAGAGAGCGGGCTTGAAGCCATCAAACAGTATATGCAGGTCAAATCGGTCTGGATTGCGCAGCAGACCAGCCCCGCAAATCCGTTCATCATGAGATAAACAGACCGGATGTGTTTGCTGGCCGGAGGCCGTTGACGCGGTTAAACTGAACGCTCGACCACCCCTTACCCGGTCTCGCTGGGTAGATTAAGCCTTAACCCCGAGACCATTGGGAATCATCCGACTATGCGTACAGAGCCAAACACCCAGAACATGGCGATTTTCTGTGATTTTGAGAATGTTGCCCTCGGTGTACGTGACACAAAACACAAGCGGTTTGAGTTCAAACCAGTGCTGGAGCGACTGTTGCTCAAAGGCAACATTGTGGTCAAGAAAGCCTATTGTGACTGGAGCCGTTACGCCGAATACAAGAAGTCGATGCATGAGGCCGCCTTCGAGCTGATTGATATCCCACACCTTCACCAGTCGGGTAAGAACTCTGCGGATATTCGGATGGTCGTTGATGCCCTAGATCTGTGTTACACCAAGTCCCACGTGGATACTTTTGTTGTGATCAGCGGGGATTCCGATTTCTCTCCACTGGTCAGTAAGTTGCGCGAAAACAACAAGTACGTAGTCGGGCTGGGGGTCAAAAATTCGACCTCCGATCTGCTAACGGCCAACTGTGATGAATTCATTTTCTACGATGATCTGATACGACCCAGCGTATCCACGACGGCCCGCAAGAAAACCCGCAGCCGAGCCGGTGCAAAGAAGAAAACCATGAGTGAGGATGACAAGCGCCAGCAGGAGGCGGTCGATATGGTGATGTCGACGCTGGAAGATTTGTTTGAAGAACGTGGCGACAGCGGGAAAGTATGGGGTTCAATGGTGAAACAGACCCTAAAACGCCGTCAACCCGGGTTCAGTGAGCGCTATCATGGCTTCAGGACATTTGGAAGCTTGCTCGAAGAAGCCGAATCCCGGGGCTTACTGCAGCTTGCGCACGACGAAAAATCGGGCGGTTACATCATTGAGAAGCTCTCCGGGGACAGCGGTTGATTGGAGTGGTCTCTCCCGGCCTCGGTTTTCAGTACAATATGGCGCCGTATACCGCGTAACAATGAACCCGATGGTGCTCCTCAGACTCAAATTCATGCGATTTCTGACACACTCGCTTGCGTTGTCGATGTGTTTTTGCGTCTTCGCCCAAGCCGATGACATACCGCCTGTGGTACTGAGCGTTGCCGCCAGCCTGTTGCCCAATACTAAACCGGACCGGGTCGAACCGGCACCGGTTGCCGGTTTCTACCAGGCGATTTTTGGGACGCGCGTGGTCTATCTGTCGGCCGATGGACGGTATCTGCTGTACGGGGATCTGATCGATATCGACCAAAACCTCAATCTGACAGAAGATGCCCGCCGCTTGGGCCGGCGTAAGGTGATTGAAGATCTAGACGAAGCCGGCATGGTAGTTTTTGCCCCGCAGGATGTGAAAAGCACGGTCACCGTATTTACAGACACGAGTTGTGGGTACTGTATCAAACTGCACCAGGAAATCGACCAGACGATCGCCGGTGGGGTAAAAGTGCGCTATCTGGGGTATCCGCGGGCCGGGCTTAACTCCCCATCGTTTGAGACCCTGGTGTCCGTCTGGTGTGCGGACAATCCGCAGCAGGCGATGACAGACGCAAAAATGGGGCTGGCCATCGAAGCAAAAACCTGTCAAACCCAGATTGGCCGCCACCTGGAAGCCGCCAAACTGGTCGGGGTTCGAGGGACGCCGACCATCGTGCTTGAGGACGGGACAGTGATACCGGGCTATGTGCCCGCCGTTGAACTGGTCGAGATGTCCAATCAGGCTGCGGAGTCGGCCGCAAACTGAGTCGTCAATAACGATTCAGATCCTAGCAGATGGTGCACAGAGCCCTGTTGCTGCTGGTGTTTGTGGCAGGGTGTACTGCCGAAGCGGGTGAATTACGAACTGACCTGCGTGACCACCATGATCAGCCGCTGGCGCCCACGTTCGACCTTCTGGACAGGGCTGGCGCACACCGGCGACTGAATGAATTTCAAGGCAAAGTGGTGTTGGTTAATTTCTGGGCGACCTGGTGTGGTCCCTGCCGGCAGGAGCTTTCAGCATTACAGATTGTTTGGGACACGCTACCCCGGGATTCTTTTGAAATCGTGGCCATCAATGTGGGGGAAGATGCGTCGGTCATCGGTGAATTTCTCAGGCAAACCCGGCCTGCCATCAGTTTTGAGGTGTTGCTGGACGACAACATGATTGTCTCGCGTCACTGGGGGGTGCGTGTGCTACCGACTACCTTTGTGCTCGATGGCCTGAGTCATATCCGCTATTCGGCAGAAGGCGGCAGAGACTTTGGTCATCCCAAGATTCTCGACCGGATAAGGGTACTGACTGCGGAGCTGGGAACCTACCAGGGTGGTTAGAACCTGGCGCTTTGGGCTGCCGCTGGTCATATTCGTGATTGTTGGGATTTTTCTCGCAATCGGACTCAAACTTGACCCGCGCGAGGTGCCCTCACCACTGGTGGGCAAGCCCGCACCGACGTTTAAGCTGCCCCGGCTACTCGATACGGAAGCGCGCACCTCAGTCAGCGATATGCACGGGAAAGTGTGGCTGCTTAATATTTGGGCCTCCTGGTGTGTTTCGTGTCGTGCTGAGCACCCGCTTCTCAATGAGATCGCTGCGACCGGAATGGTCGACATCGTCGGGCTCAACTACAAGGATTCCCGTCAGGATGCCCTCGCCTGGCTTCAGCAATGGGGGAATCCCTACGTGAGCGTACCGGTGGATGCCAATGGCCGGGTGGGAATCGACTGGGGTGTTTACGGTGTGCCAGAAACCTTTGTCATTGATTCAGAAGGCATTATTCGGTACAAGCACATCGGTCCGCTCGACCGCAAGGCACTAAAGGAATCGATTTTGCCGTTGCTACAAAGTCTCGCTGATCGTTAGCCAGTTGAGTTAAACGATTTTGCGCAGGGCGTATTCGAGAATGCCTTGTGCACCGGCGTCGCGCAGCTGCGGAACAAGGTCCCGAACCAAATTACTGTCGACCACCGTTTCCAGTGCCACCTAGTCGGTATCTGACAGTTCACTGATGGTTGGGGACTGCAGGCTCGGCAGCAGAGCCATCACTGATGCCAGCTTGTCTTTGGGTGCATTCATCTTCAGTGCGACCTTGCGGTGGGCCTCCAGTGAGGCCTGCAGCAGCAGGGAAATCTGGTCAATTTTCTTTTTCTTCCAGGGGTCGGCCAGGACATTGGCGTTGCTGATCAAGCGGGTGTGCGTGAGTAGCAGATCGCAGACGATCCGAAGGCCGTGCGCGCGGATGGTGCTGCCGGTCTCAGTAATCTCAACCACAGCATCGACCAGCCCTTCTACGGCTTTGGCCTCGGTCGCGCCCCACGAAAATTCGACCTCACACTCGATGCCCAAATCGGACAGGTATTTGCGGGTGAAATTCACCAGTTCTGTCGCTACTGTGCAGCCTTGCAGATCTTCAATAGTCTGTATGGGCGAGTTCTCCGGTACCACCAGTACCCATCGGCACGGGCTGTCCGAACTTTTGGAGTACACCAGATCGCAGACCTCGACCACGTCAGCACCCGTCTCAAGAATCCAGTCCAGGCCGGTTAGCCCCAGATCCAGGGCCCCATTGGCAACATAGAGCGGCATTTCCTGCGATCGAACCAGGGCGCAGGACAGGTCGTTATCGTCGATGCTGGGGAAGTAATTGCGTGACCTGGCGCCGATGTGCCAGCCAGCACGCTCAAACAGATCGATTGTGGCCTGTTCCAGGCTACCTTTGGGGATCCCGATTTTGAGTGAAGGCATGGTTTGGGGGGTGCTCTTGGTGACGTCGATAGGGACTGCAGTGCCCAAAATACGGACAAAAAGGACGCGAATTATGGCATAAGTCGGGGGATTGCCGCGTGAAAAAGCCGATTTAACCGGCTACAGCCACAAACTGGAGCAGCGCATGATGTGCGTCGATATCGCCCAACTGGACCCTCTGCAAATCTATGTCACCCTGACCCAAACCGTTATTCCGCGCCCGATCACCTGGGTGCTCAGCGAGAATGCCAATGGCAGTCTTTAACCTTGCGCCCTATTCATTTTTCAACACCGTCTCGAGCGAACCACCATTGGTGATGATCTCTACGGGTCTAAGATCAGACGGGCGTCCAAAGGATACTCGTGAAAACGTCAAGCAACGCCAGGATTTTCTGATTCACATTGCCAGTGTAGCCCAGTTGGAAGATCTGAACGCCTCGTCCGCAACACTGTCTGCGGGCGAATCGGAGGTTGCACACTTGGGGCTGACAACAGTTTCTTTGGCGGGTTCACGGCTGCCGCGCCTTGAAGACGCAAGGGTGGTGTTTGTCCGTACGCTTCATGAGAGAACCACAACATCGGGGGCAACACCACCTCGATGATCCTGGGGCGCGTCAGGGGATTTATTTGGATGATGAGGTGGTTGGCCGCGATCCTAAAGGCAGAAGACAGATCCATGCAGATCGAATTCACCCAGTCGGACGATTAGGTGCTGGTGAGTACGTTGATTTTGGCAGAATCATAAAGCTCAAAAGGCCGGCGTGATTGTTTGCATTGAAAAAGCCAACGCTGCTTTGTAATTTGGAATGATAACGTTCAACACGCAGTGTTGATGACGCGCCGGTTTTTCGGTTGTTAGCTGTTGTTCGGGTGGGTCGGAGACGACTGTGAATCAGTGAACGTTCAGCGGTGTTGCAGTGTTTAACAGTGTGTCCGTTACGTGTTGTGCGCGTTACACTTGATGCGTTGTTTTTTACAGTTTAACCGGGCTGAAAAAATTGTTAAGTGTTGCGAAGTCCGGCGGCTAAATTATTGATCATAAAAGATGATTCGAGTGTAGTTGTGTATGCGTCATAACCGTTTGAAGACTGCTTTATGCACATCCAGCCGGTCCGCCGTCGGGTTCGATAACTGCGGCAGCCACGCGTGTGATCTGGCGCCAGAATGCCGGTAACGTGTTGAATTTGAAGAAAGATTTAACTGCTTATTTTTTGATCAATTTGTAATTAACCATCGATTGTGTGCCAAATTGAGACACGGCGGAGTATTTGTACACAGAGTTATCCACAGCAATTGTGCACAACCCGGAAACGTTTATGTGAGTCAATTGTTTATCTCGTGTTGGTGCGAGTCGACAGAAACTTTAGCGACTAATGCAAACTTGTCATTACACAAACGGTTAATGCTGCAATGAAACACAGCGGTGCACTTCGTGTTGCCTTGCCGTTACCCCTGCGGCGTGTTTTTGATTACGCCCTGGCAGAAGACGCCGACGTGATTCGAACCGGTGTCCGCGTCAGAGTGCCGTTACAGAAACGGACCGTCGTGGGTATAGTCTGTGGTCAGGTGGCACGCGCAGAGGTACCCATTTCTAAATTAAAGGCGGTGACGCAAGTGTTGGATGTTGAACCGGTGTTCTCCGAACCGCTGTTCCAACTGTTGCGCTGGGCGTCAACCTACTATCACCACCCCGTCGGTGAAGTGCTGCACACAGCGCTGCCAGTTGCACTGCGTCGAGGCGGCAATCTGCGTCCGACTCTGCCGCGTCACTGGTTTATCACGTCCGAGGGTGGCTGCAGTAGGGCGACGCTGTCTGAGCGTGCTGTCATTCTGCGACAAGTGCTGGCAGAACTGGCAGATGCTGAATCGATAGGTGTGCCGGAAGCGACGCTGCGGTCACGCAATCCCAGGGTATTGAGTGCGCTGCGACGGCTGGAAGCACGTGGTTGGGTGAGCAGCGCGTTTGATGACAGCACCACAGTGGTGCAAGCCCATCAGACGAATGATCAGCATCTGACCCCGGCGCAGTCGGAATCCAGTGCTCAGGTGGTTGCCCAGCTCGGCCGCTATGCAGCTTTTCTTTTGCACGGTGTCACCGGTTCGGGCAAAACCGAGGTCTATTTAAGTATTGCTCGAGAAGCCATAGCCCGTAACACGCAGGTTCTGGTCCTGGTACCCGAAATCGCGTTGACACCGCAGCTGGTGGCGCGATTTAGCCAGGGCCTCGCGGGCAAGCTGGTCGTTTTGCACTCGGGTCTCAGCGGGCCCACCCGGCACCGCGGCTGGTGGGCTGCGCGGCAGGGGCTGGCTGACGTGATTTTGGGAACCCGCTCGGCCGTTTTTACGCCCTGTTTGCACCCGGGCCTGATTATTGTGGACGAGGAGCATGACCCATCGTTTAAGCAGCAGGACGGATTTCGCTACCACGCGCGGGATGTAGCCGTTAAACGGGCACAAATCGAAAAAATTCCCGTCGTACTGGGTTCGGCGACTCCGTCCTTGGAAACGCTGGAAAACGTCCGTAAAGGGCGTTATAGCCGGGTGTTATTGCCACAGCGGGTCGGTGGTGCCGTCATGCCCGACGTGAAGCTGGTGGATATTGCACGGACAACCCTCCAAAACGGTCTTTCCACAGCCGTCCTGGATGCGATCGAAACGCGCCTAAACCGGGGTGAACAGAGCATTATTTATGTCAATCGCCGGGGCTTCGCGCCGGTGGTGTTGTGTCTTAAATGTCGGTGGAAAGGGCAGTGTCTGCGTTGTGATGCGGGCCTTACGCTTCACGTGGGTAGCGGTGTGCTGCGTTGCCACCATTGTGGTGCATCGCAACCTGCACCGTCCCTATGCCCGAATTGTGGTGAGCCAGGCCTGTATCACCTCGGCGAGGGCACCCAGCGTGTCGAAGCTGCCCTGATTGAGCGTTTTCCGAAAGCCCGAGTTATCCGGGTGGACAGCGACAGCATGGCGGGCCCCGGACAGGTTGAGCAGGTATTAGAGACAATTCGCCAGCGTGAGGCGGATATCGTGGTCGGCACGCAGATGTTGTCCAAGGGGCATCACTTCGCCGCAGTGACTCTGGTGTGTGCGTTAAATACCGATAGGGGGCTTTACAGCTTTGATTTCCGGGCGTCAGAACGGCTGGTTCAGCAGTTAACCCAAGTTGCTGGGCGCGCCGGCCGCGGGAAACTTCGTGGCACTGTGTTGGTCCAGACGCTCTATCCAGATGACGCGGCTTATGTCCGACTCGCGTCTCACGACTTTGACGGTTTCGCCACTGCCTGTCTCGCCGAGCGCAAGGCAGCCGGTTACCCGCCTTATGCGCGGTTTGTCCTGCTCCGTGCCGAATCCCCTCGACAGGCTGCCCCCCTTAGCTTTCTGCAGGCCGCCCAGGCCCGGGCGAGGAGCTGGCTAGAGGCTGAGCAGGCTGGCGACATCCAGGTGATGGATCCCGTACCCTCGCCCATGGAACGGCGAGCGGGTCGGTTTCGGGCTCAGCTGCTGGTCTCAGGACGGGGTCGTAACCGTTTACACCGGTTTCTGGAAGACTGGCTTGCGGAGTTGGAGCGCTTGAAACTGGCACGGACCGTCCGCTGGTCGGTCGATGTAGATCCCCTGGATTTGTACTGACCGACGACTGATCCAGACAACGGATACACTGTTTGTACTGAAGTTCGCTCATTGTGCTGGAATGTAGATAACCCGCTGTGAGGCCGATTGTGGGGCCATACCCCGGGGGTCAGGTGCTGAAAAAGACAGATTTAGAGAAGGTGTTAAGACCGGTCGAGGCGGCGGAATCCCTGCCGCCGGTGTGCTACTTCGACGTGGAGATTTTTGAGCAGGAGATGGATCGGGGATTTCGAGGCGGTTGGGTCAGCGTCGGGCGGCTCGACGATCTCGTCGTGCCGGGCGATTACCTCGCACTCGACGTTGGCGGTACCCCGCTGGTGCTGCTGCTGGATTCATCGCACCAGCTCCGGGCTTTTGCGAACACCTGCCGACATCGAGGCATGCGGCTGTTGCCGCCCGGCCGGGGGCGCTGTAAACGGATCATTTGTCCGTTCCATGCGTGGACTTACGGGCTTGATGGCGCGCTGCTGACGGCCCCGCGGATGGACGCTGCAGTTGATTTCTGTAACGCCGACTATGGGTTAGTTTCAGTGCCGGCGGCGTCACGCGCTGGGTTTGCCTTTGTCAATGTGGACGGTACAGCACCCCCAATTGACACCTGGCTCGGCGATTTTGAGGCGGTACATCGCCCTTGGCGATTGGGCGACCTGATTACCGCATCGACCAGAGAGTTCGAGGTGCGTTGCAACTGGAAAATCTTCCTTGAGGTGTTCAACGAGTATTACCATCTGCAAAAGGTTCATCCGGGTACTTTTTCAGTCTATTACGCATCACCAGATCCTCTGGATAAGGTCGCAGGCAATTTCAGTACCCAGTTCGGGGAACACCGGGGTGTCAGCAGCACGGGCAAGGTAGACGACGGGACTGGGCCTTTGCCGCCCTTGCCGGGATTATCGGGACGCAACTTACTGGGTACTCGGTACAGTTGGGTTTACCCAAATCTGACCTTCGCGGCGTCTATTGATGCCGTCTGGATATTCGAGGCGATACCGCTCACGCCGGCGTTAACCCGGGTCAATATGACCGTCTGTTTCCCGCAGGCCTCAGTCGAGCAAGCAGATTTCGCGACCAAGCTGCGTGCCTATGAGCGTCGAATGGAAGCCGGCCTGGCTGAAGATATTTCCGTTATCGAGACCCAGCAGCGGGGCCTGTCGTCGTCACTGGCCCGGGCTGGCCGTTATTCGCCCGTGTACGAACCCAGTGTTCACGCGTTTCACTGCTGGATTGCGCAGTTTTTGTCGGAGTCTAACGACGGTTATGAGTCCGGCCAGCAATGATCAGGGTCTATGGGACAGCGAGAGGTATTCTTCGCTCTGGAATGCGTTTAAGCGGCTGATGGTTCGATTAAAAGGCGCAGACAACCGTTTACCGCTGTAAAGGTCTTCAGGACAGCTGTTGGCTGACACAATCACCTTGACCCGGCGGTCGTAGAGTTCGTCAATCAGCTCTATAAACCGCCGGACAATACCATCCTGGCTGTCGTTGAGCTGGGGGATCCCGGAAATCAGGATCGTGTGGTAGGAACGAGACAGTTCTGTGTAGTCGACCTTGGACCGCGGCCCTTCGCACAACGCGCTGAATTTAAACCAGATCACGCCTTCGCCGTGAGCGTGGCTCTGGATACGGCGACCGTTTATAGTGATCGCACCCGCTGTTACCGGTATCGTCGACACGATGTGTGTAAACAGCGATTGCATTTGGCTCTGTGCGGTCGCATCGTCTGGAGTCAGGTAGACATCCGATCTGTCCAGCAGTTCAAGTCGATAATCGGTGCTGCCGTCAAGGTGCACAACGACAGTGCGGTCTTTAATCAGATCAATCGCCGGCAGAAACCGGTCGCGTTGAAATCCGTCTTTGTACAGCTGATCGGGTTTAGTATTCGATGTGAACACCAGCGTGACGCCGTTGTTTGCGAGGCCCTGCAGCAACTGGTTGAGCACCATGGCATCGCCGATATCAGAGACGAAGAACTCATCCAAGCACAGAAGTGCAACGTCCTGTCCGATTTCACGGCTCACCTGCATGAGAGGGTCTCGCTGTTGCTGCAATAGGTTCAAACGCTGATGGAGTTCCAGCATGAACCGGTGAAAATGGACCCGTCGTTTCCGCTTACCCGGCACCGTGTCAAAAAGGACATCCATCATCATCGTTTTCCCTCGGCCCACTTTGCCCCACAGGTATATGCCGGCGGGGCTTTTCCGGGATGTCAGCCGTAGGAGGCGCTGGATGCGGGTAAGTGGACCGTCAGCACCGAGGAAGTCTGATCCGGCCAATTCATGGGCTAAACGATCAAAGTGTACAAGTGCTGTGTCTTGATGTTCGTCTGGCACGTACCCTTTAGCATCCAGCATGCGCTTAAATGCCAGACTGATTGAGGCGGTGGATGCTTTCAAAATATTACTTGGGGACAATCCTCGGCGGTAGCAGATCGTCAAAGTGATCAAGGCCTGTCAAACCACCCGGCAGTGTCCGCGAAGGTTGAGTCAGGTCGGGTCGAGATACTGCAAGCAGATGGCCGATGCCGTAGCAAGCGGCAGCTTCAAGCACCGGCAGATTGTCGTCGATAAACAGTGTGCGTCTGGGATCAAATGCTTCCAGCAATTGAAGTTTTCGCCAGAATGCCTGCTCCTCCTTGGGATGACCCAGTTCATGCGATGTGATCACCCGGTCAAACAGCGGTGCCAGTCCGGTTTGCTGGAACTTGAGCTCTACGGACTTCAGATGGGCGTTGGTTGCCAGTATCACGCGCTGGGGTCGGGTCTGCAAATAGGACAGGAAAGATCTGGCACCGGGCCGCAGTTTGATCAGATGCCGGAGTTCAGTTTTTAGTGCGAGGATATCCAGGTCCAGTTCTCGGCTCCAGAAATCGACGCAGTACCATTCCAGTGTTCCCTGCAGTTCGAGCATGCGCGGCAACAGCTTTGCTTTGGCGTCAGTCAGGCTCAGGCTACGATTCTGGGCGTAGCGTGCAGGGACAAACTCTCTCCAGAAATAGTTGTCATAGTGCAGGTCGAGCAGCGTGCCGTCGAGATCCAGAAGTACCGAATCTATATGTGCCCAGTTCAACATCGGTTTACGGGTCCAGTCAGAGCAGCGTGATCAGTCCGGTAGGGACATCGGCTGATGTTGCAGATGCGTCCAATTCTAACGGTGATGAGCCATATGCGCTTAGACTTAAATGCCGCAAAGCGCCTGAGTGGGTTAAGCTGAAGGTAACCGGTCAGCCACGATTTCCCCCTGGATCAATTTTATGAACGACCTGCCCCAGGTTCTCGATGTCCGCACCATCGCACGGACCCGGCTGTTCCACATCGAAGCGGTCGACCTGAAGTTCGGTAACGGACACTACGCCCAGTTTGAGCGGTTCATGGGCGACGGCAGTGGTTCTGTTCTTGTGATTCCGATGCCGGACGCACAACATTTGCTTCTGCTCCGCGAGTATGCGGTCGGCTGTGAGCGTTACGAGCTGGGATTCGTAAAGGGTCGGATAGACGCGGGCGAAAGCCCACGCGATGCTGCCCTGCGGGAGATGCGGGAGGAGATCGGCTATGCAGCGCGCGAGATCGTGGAGTTGGCCGCGGTTGGTTTAACGCCGGCTTATTCGAATTACCGGACCATGATTTTTCTGGCCCAGGGACTTTATCCGGATCCACTGCCAGGAGATGAACCGGAACCGCTCGAAACCATGAGCTGGCCGTTACTGCAATTGGATCAGTTGAGAGGCAGGGATGATTTTACCGATGCACGCAGTCTGCTGGCGACCTATCTTGTCGACGACCATGTACGGTCAGAAAAATGATCAGTGACTCGTTATCGGTTGCGGTATGTGAGGTCGCCTCGCAAGCGGGTCAGGTGATTCTCGAGATTTATGACCAGGCCTACGAGGTAATTGAGAAAGCAGACGGTTCACCCGTTACTGTGGCGGACCATCGTGCTCATGACTTGATCAGTGAGCAGCTGGCTCCGCTTCTGCCCGGAACGCCGCTACTGTCGGAAGAATCTGCTGAAATTAGTTACCAGCAGCGGGCAGACTGGTTACGGTTCTGGCTTGTAGACCCGCTCGATGGTACAAAAGAGTTTATCAGGCGTAATGGTGAATTCACTGTCAACATCGCACTGATTGAGGACGGTGTTCCCATTCTGGGCGTGGTTCACACGCCGGTCAGGCGGATGACTCATTTTGCGGTCACCGGCGGCGGTGCCTGGCGTCAGGTAGAAGACGCTGCAGCCGAACCGATCACAATCAGACCCTATCTAGATGGTGCGGTCCGAATGGTGGCCAGTCGATCCCATTCCGGCGCGGAAGTGGATCAGTTCCGCGATTCGCTGCGGGCACAAAGTGGACAGGAAGTTGAAACCGTGAGCATGGGCAGCGCCCTGAAGGTATGTCTGGTCGCCGAAGGTGTCGCTGATGTCTATCCTAGACTGGGACCAACATCCGAATGGGACACTGGCGCATCGCATTGTATTCTCAACGAGGCCGGTGGTCGTCTGATGGACTGTGCGGGGAACGAGTTGCAATACAATAAACCGACTGTCTTAAATCCTTGGTTTCTGGCCGTGGGCGATACCAGCTATGACTGGATCAATGTCTGCCCGGAACTGAAAGACAGACGTTAGTGGTCTGATCGTGCGGCGCCTGATACGCGCGCTCCCCTATAATCGTGTTACCTGATCGCTCGCAGGATTGAATCTGGAGGGAATTTGGCTGCAGCAGCATTCACCAAGATGCAGTCTCTCGGCAACGATTTTGTGATGCTGGACAACATCAGCACACAATTGCCGCTGGAGCCTGACATCATCCGCCATCTGGCTGACCGTCACGTCGGTATCGGGTGTGACCAGGTCATTGTCGCCTCACCCGGCGACAATTCGGTTGATTTTTTCATGCGAATTTTCAATGCAGATGGCACAGAAGTGGGTCAATGCGGCAATGGCGCACGCTGTTTCGCCCGTTACCTGATAGAAAACGGATGGACGGACAAACATCGCCTTGTTGTTCAGACATCTACCGCGCAGCTCGAACTGGTTCTCGAGGACGACGGACAGGTATCGGTCAACATGGGAACGCCATTGTTTGATCCTGCCGCCGTGCCCTTCGATTCGCCGACCTGCGAAGAGGATTATGTTCTTCGCATTGGGGAAGAACAGGTCAGGATCTACATCGCATCCATCGGTAATCCGCATGCGGTGCTGTCGGTCGATGACATCAGCTGTGCCCCCGTCGAACGTCTTGGACCGGCAATCGAGTGCCATCCTGCTTTTCCGCAGAAAGCCAATGTGGGATTCGTTCAGGTCTGTGATCGCCGGCATCTGAAGCTGCGCGTGTGGGAGCGAGGCGTTGGCGAGACACAGGCTTGTGGCAGTGGCGCGAGTGCCGCCACGGCCGTATGTCGTCAACAGGGGTTAGTGGACGATACCGTTGAGGTCGAGTTGCCCGGGGGTGCGGTTGAGGTCAGCTGGTCCGGTCGCGACGATCTCTGGCTGCGTGGTTCAGCGACCACCGTATACCGCGGGGAAATCGAACTCACTGCCACGTGAGTCAGACTATGCTCGAAATGCCAACACGGTTCACCGCCGACGTGAATCCAGCCACAGGCTGAGCTGATGCCTGAATCAGCAGAACCCATTTCTTCCTTTCTTGACCACCTTCAATACGAACGGCGACTATCCGGACACACGGTCAACAGTTACCGGCGTGATTTGTCAAAACTGATTGCTTTTGTAGAAAAACAAGGGCTGGCCGACTTTCGCCAATTGACATTCGTGCAGGCGCGTGCCTTTCCGGTATTCCTGCATCGCTCGGATCTGTCCGGTCGGTCGATAGAGCGGGCTCTGTCGGCGGCACGACAGTTCTACTACTACTTGATGAACGAAAGTCGGGTATCCAAAGATCGCCTGTACAGTGAACAGCGTCGATCGAGCAATCCTTTTGTTGGCGTGAGTGCGCCCAAAACGGAGAAACCTCTGCCACGTACGCTCAGCGCGGATCAGGCAAAACAGTTGCTGGAGATCGACACGTCTGGCGGTGATATTGCCTTTCGTGACCGAGCGATACTCGAACTTTTCTATTCATCTGGGCTCCGGTTGTCTGAATTGACTGGCCTGGATCTCACCGATATCAACCGCAGTGAGCGACTGGTCAGAGTGACGGGCAAGGGTTCTAAAGACCGGGTGGTGCCTATAGGCCAGAAAGCCTTGGCGGCGATTGCGTTATGGGTTGAGCGCAGGGCCGGTTACGTAGCTGATGGGGAACAAGCTGTGTTCATCGGCTTGGGCCGCCGCAAGAAGGCCGGTAACGGTCGTCTGAGTGCGCGTGCCATTCAGGGTCGCGTACAGTACTGGGCACGCAGACAGGGCCTTGGGCGCAATGTTTATCCCCATATGCTGCGTCATTCATTTGCCAGCCACCTGCTTGAGTCGAGCAGCGACCTGCGGGCGGTCCAGGAACTGCTCGGCCACGCCGATATTTCCACCACGCAGGTGTATACCCATCTGGATTTCCAGCATCTAGCCAAAGTGTACGACCGAGCCCATCCACGGGCGCGGCGACGCAAGCGCGGAAGCTGACACAAAAATAATCACTGCGCGATCGAATTCGCAGTGGCGGTAGAGGCGCACGCGCTAGATTTCCCCATCCTGCGTGGTAAAATCTGCGCTTTCGCCCACAGTAGGCCCAGTCCATGGGTCGATTCCCCCAATAATTCAAAGGAGTTGCAATGTCTTCTGTTGCTTTTATCCCCATTGTGCTTGGACTCATCGGTCTAATTGCGGCGTTCGGTATTTATCGAGCGGTGCTCCGATACTCACCGGGTACCGGCAAGGTTACCGAAATCGGAGATATGATCCACCACGGTGCGCTGGCGTTTATGCGCCGCGAATATTCTTATCTGGCGATCTTTGTCGCAGTGGTCGCGGTACTGATTCTGATTTCAGATCTCGGTTGGCGCTCGATGGTGGCATTTCTCGTTGGCGCAGTCTGTTCTGCGTTGGCCGGATACATTGGTATGTTTACAGCCACCCGGGCGAATGTGCGCACCACAACGGCTGCTGCCGAAAGTGGTGCTTCCGCTGCCTTGACCGTTGCCTTTTACGGCGGCTCGATCATGGGTCTGACCGTTGCGGCGATGGGTCTGGTGGGTCTGGGCATTCTGTATCTTTATTTTGGGGGTGATCCCGAAACCGCACACGTGATCCATGGTTTCGGCATGGGGGCCTCTTCAGTCGCGCTGTTTGCCAGGGTCGGTGGCGGTATCTTCACCAAGAGTGCAGATATCGGTGCTGACCTCGTTGGCAAGATAGAAGCCGGAATACCAGAAGACGATCCCCGAAATCCAGGCGTCATTGCCGATAATGTTGGCGATAACGTCGGTGATGTGGCGGGTATGGGCTCAGACATTTTTGAGTCTTACTGCGGTGCCATGATCGCGACGATTGCAATCGCGGCAACACTTTCACCCGAAGTGATCAGTGCGCTGGCCGCTGGCGATCAAAACAAGCTGATGTTTCTGCCACTGGCGCTGTCTTCGGTCGGAATCGTCTGTTCGCTTATCGGCATACAACTGGTCAAAAGTTCCTCTGGAAAATCACCGGATGCGGCGCTGAGAATGGGCACTATCGGCAGTACAGTGATTTTTATTCTCGCTGCACTTGCATTGACCTACTACGTGGATGTCAGCATCAACATCTGGCTGTCGGTACTGGTTGGCGCCCTCGGCGGAATCGTGATCGGCTTGGTCACGGAATACTATACCGCCGGTAAACCCGTACAGAAGATCGCAAATTCAGGTAAGACCGGTCCAGCCACGGTGATGATCAGTGGTCTCGCCATCGGTATGCAGTCGGTCACAGTACCGGTGCTTACGTTGTGTGCCATTATTCTGATTTCGAGTCACTTGTCAGGCCTTTATGGTGTCGGGATTTCTGCGGTGGGTATGCTGGCGACGGTGGGTATCACCATGGCCATCGACGCTTATGGTCCTGTCGCGGACAACGCCGGCGGCATCGCCGAGATGGCCGGGTTGGGGGAAGACGTCCGTGAGATCACCGACAAGCTGGATGAGCTCGGCAACACAACGGCGGCTATTGGCAAGGGTTTCGCAATCGGGGCTGCCGCCCTAGCGGCGCTGGCCATTATTTCGGCCTATATCGAAACCGTTGCTCACCACGTACCCGATTTCACATTGGAGATTAACGATCCGACTGTGCTTGCCGGCATGTTTCTCGGCGGTATATTCCCGTTCCTGGTGAGCAGCATGACGATGACGGCGGTGGGTGATGCGGCGTTCGAGATGATCCACGAGATCCGGCGGCAGTTCAAAGAAATCCCAGGACTGATGGAAGGTACTGCAGAACCGGATTCCAACCGGTGTATCGAAATTGCCACCACAGCGGCCCTGAAGCGGATGATCGCACCCGGTGTGCTGGCTGTGGGTGGGCCAGTGGTGGTGGGCTTTTTGCTCGGGCCTGAGGCGCTGGGCGGTATGCTCGGCGGTGCCTTGCTGGGGTGTGTCCTGTTGGCGCTGACCATGGCCAATGCGGGTGGTGCTTGGGACAATGCAAAGAAATTTGTCGAGAAAGGCAATCTGGGCGGG
>Ga0209445_1000824_pt1 | contig 17232 bp, 16 predicted proteins | sample MarorgKNORR_S2LV_4_FD_188223 | JGI IMG/M metagenome (GOLD analysis project Ga0209445, IMG submission 188223) | Marine microbial communities from the Southern Atlantic Ocean, analyzing organic carbon cycling - NADW_A/KNORR_S2/LV (SPAdes) (version 2) | ecosystem: Environmental > Aquatic > Marine >...
TCCTGCTGCATAATACTTTTCTTGGTAATTAACTTGTAGTGGAAAATAATCTACTTCAGGATTAACTTTTTTTGCTCCAACTGCAGTAGCTATTACCACAGTTTCTCCACAAGTTGCTATTACCGCTCCATCAGCTTGTCTAGCAATTTTACCTGTTTCCAAAATAATTTTTTTTCCACCTACTTCTATTTCTTGTTTACTTATTTTAAACATTTATTTCCTTAAATTTAATTTATTTATTACATTTTTATAAGATTCAAGATTATTTTTTTTTAAATAACTCAATAATTTTTTTCTTCTATTTACTGCTTTTACTAATCCAACCGACGAATGTTTATCTTTTTTAAATTTTTTAAAGTGCTCCGAAAGATAGCTAATTTTTGATGTTAAAAAACTTATTTGAACCTCCGATGATCCTGTATCTTTTTTGTGAATTGCTAAATTTTCTATTGTTTTTTTTTTACTTTTTTCCATTTTTATCCATTTGTTTGTTTGATTAGTTTTTCAATTTTTTCTGCATATTCAAAAGATTTATCTTCTACAAATGAAACTTTGGGTAAATATTTCATTTCTATTTTTTTTGAAAGAATTTTTCTAACTATGTGTGAAAATTCTTTTAGTAAATCCACTGTTTTTTTACTATCTTTACCACCTAAAGGTATGACAAAAGCTCTTGCAGATTTTAGGTCAGGACTCATTCTTACTTCTGTAACTGTTATTAAATTAGTTTCAAGATTGGGAATTTTTGCTTCACCTTTAATAAATATTAAACTTAAAGCTTGTTTTACCATTTCTCCAACTCTCAATTGTCTTTGGGAAACTTGATTTAAATTATAACTTTTCATTAAACTCTCCTCTCAGTTATTATTGAATTATAAACTTCTATAATATCTTTTTCCTTAAAATCACTAAAATCTTTTAAAGTAATACCACATTCTAGACCTTCGCTAACCTTTTTAGTTTGATCCTTTTCTCTAAATATAGTCAATATTTTTCCGTTATAAACAACACTTCCATCTCTTATCAGCCTTGCTTTACCATCCTGATTTATTTCACCATTAATTACTTTCGATCCTGCAACTTTTCCAACTTTTGATACTTTAAATATTTCTAATACTTCTGCTGAACCAATAATTTGATCATCTACATCAGGGTTTAAAAGACCTGACATACTATTTTTTATAAAGTCAATTACTTGATAAATAATATTAAAACTTTCTATTTTAATTTTATGGGTTTCAGCTAATTTTTTAGCTTCTTTACTTGGCTTAATATTAAATGCTATTAAAATTGCATTTGAAGCTCTTGCTAAAGAAACATCTGTTTCGGTAATCATCCCTACATCTGAATGAATAATTTTAGCTTTTACTTCATCATGCTTTATATTTAAAATTGCATTTTTTATAGCCTCACTTGATCCATGAACATCTGATTTTATTATAATATTTAATTCTTTTATATTTTGATCCCTAAAAGCCGACTCTTGAGTGGCAAATGTTAAAGGATTTTGTGTAGATTTATTATTATCATTTCTATAATCATTAATTTCTTTTGCTTTTTTTTCATTTTCAACAACAATAAAATCATCACCTGCTTTTGCAACCTTGTTCATACCTAATAACTCAATTGGGGTTGCTGGAGTTGCTCTATCAATACTTTCCCCTTTGTCGTTTATTAAAGCTCTAGCCTTTCCCCAGTTTTTACCACTAATAAAATAATCACCTTTTTTTAAAGATCCCGATGTTATTATAACTGTAGCTATTGGACCTCTTCCAATGTCAATTTTTGACTCTAAGATAATTCCGTTAGCTTTTATATCTTCTTCAGCTTTTAAATCTAAAAGTTCTGCTTGAAGCAAAATATTTTCTTTTAATTTATCTAAATTTTTTTTTGTTAGCGCAGATATTTCAACAAACAAAGTGTCTCCGCTCAATTCTTCTGCAATTAATTCATATTCTAATAATTGATTTTTTATTTTTTGAGGATCTGCTTCTGGCAAATCACATTTATTGATGGCCACAACTATAGGCACCTTAGCTGCCTTAGCATGTTTAATTGATTCGATTGTTTGAGGCTTAACACCATCATCTGCTGCAACAACTAATACAACTATATCTGTAAGTTTAGACCCCCTTGCTCTCATTTCAGTAAATGCAGCATGACCCGGAGTATCTATGAAAGTTATTTTTTCATTATTAATATTTACTTGATACGCTCCAATATGTTGAGTGATGCCACCAAATTCACCTGATACAACATTTGCACTTCTTAATGCATCCAACAAAGATGTTTTACCATGATCAACATGTCCCATAACAGTTACTATCGGAGGTCTTTTTTTTAAATTTTTATTTTCAGATGAAGAAGTTTTGGTAATTGCCACATCTATATCTTTTTCTTTAATCGGAATGTGACCAAACTCCTTAACAAGATATTCTGCTGTATCCAAATCTATTGTATGATTAATTGTAGCTGTAACACCCATTCCAAATAAGTGTTTAATTATATTGCTGGATTGTTCGGCCATTCTATTTGCTAATTCTCTAATAGTGATTACCTCTGGAATTTTAACTTCCCTTTTAACTGATTTTATATTTTCATCGCTTTGACCACCAACTGATGATCTATTGGCTTTTTGTTTTGCTCTTTTAATAGAAGCTATACTTCTGCTCTTAAATTCAGATTCATCTTCATTTAATGCCCTGGACAATGTTAATTTATATTCTCTTTTTTTGTCTGATAATTTATCCTTAATTTCTTTAGGAGCTTCACCTTTAAGCCTGCGAGTTGCTCTTTGCTCTGCTAATTTTCTTTTTTCTACACTTTTAGAAATAAAATTTGGCTTATCAATTAAATTTTTATTCGGTGTAGTTTTATTATTTATACCTCTACTGTCTAAAGGTTTGTTGAATTGCTTGTTAAATCTAGTACTTTTTTTTGGTATTATTGTATAATTTCTAGTTTGTGTCTTTGCAATTTCAATATTTTTTTTAGGTCTATTAGTTCCTCCTGATACTGATAAAGTAAGTTTTTTTCTTTTTATTTCTTTTTTCATTATTTAATTTTTATAAACTATATCCCTTGCTCCCATAATTAATTCATCAGCCTCTTTTTTACTTAATGCAAAATCTTCTAGATAACCTTTAATTTTTATTCGTTCCCCTTTAAAAATATCATAGGCTCCTGTTAACTCATCTGAAGCCAACTCTGCAAAATCTTTTAATGTTAAAATTTTTTGCTCACCTAGCGTAACAAGCATACCAGGAGTTAAACCTTTTAAATTTACTAAATCTTCTTTAACTCCAAGATCTGAAATTTTGTTTGAAATTTCTTCAGCATCTTTTTTCAAAAATTCACCAGATCTTTCAATTAATTCCTTGGCTGTTTTTTCATCTATTCCTTCTATTTTACAAATATTTTCAACAGATGAATTGTCAATTTCTTCTATAGTTGAAAAACCCTCAGCAACTAATAATTGGCCTAACGTCTCATCTAATTCTAAATTTTTTACAAGATTATCTGTCTTTTCTTTAAATTCTAATTGTCTTCGATCAGAGTCTTCTTGCTCTGTCATTATATTTATTTCATAATCAATTAGTTTTGATGCCAATCTCACATTTTGGCCTCTTCGACCAATAGCTTTACTTAAATTTTCTTCATTTAAAATTACATCTAATTTTTTATAATTACTATCTACAACTACGCTTTGAACTACTGCGGCAGAAAGTGCATTAACAACCAATACTGCCGGATCTTCCGACCAATTTACAATATCAATTTTTTCTCCTTGTAATTCATTTACTACAGCCTGCACTCTACTACCTCTCATTCCTACACATGCTCCTACTGGATCTAGAGTTGTATCTTTGCCGTACACACAAATTTTTGCCCTACTGCCTGGATCTCTAGCTGATGCTTTTATTTCAATTAATCCATCATAAATCTCTGGAACTTCTTGAAAAAAAAGTTTTTCCATAAATTTTGGATGTGCTCTAGATAAAAATATTTGTGGACCTCTTAATTCCCTTCTAACATCATAACAATATGCTTTTATTCTGTCTCCAGCTTTAATATTTTCTCTTGGGATCACTTCTTCTTTTTTAATAGTTGCTTCTGCTTTATTTAAATCAACTATTACATTTCCAAATTCTAATCTCTTAACAATGCCACTTAAAATAGAGTCTTTCTTGTCTATAAAATCATTATATTGTCTTTCTCTTTCAGCTTCTCGGACATTATGTGTAATAACCTGTTTGACAGTTTGAGCGGCAATTCTTCCGAAATCAAATGACGGCAAACTTTCTAGTATCTCATCCCCAATCTTTTTTCCTTTATTTTCATTAGCTAATTTTTGCGCATCTTCTAAGCTTATTTCAGTATTTAAATTTTCCGCTTTTTCAACAATTTTTAAAACTCTATAAATATTTATATCACCATTTAATCTATCAATTTGTACTTTGATTTCATTTTCAGTACCAAATCTAGATTTTGCTGCTTTTTCAATTCCTGTTTCCATAGATGAAATAATTAAATCTTTATCTATAGATTTTTCAGTAGCTACTGCTTCTGCAATTCTAATTAATTCAAGCTTATCGGCTCTTCTATTTAACATATTTATTGCTCCCAAAAAAAAATGGGCCTAGGCCCATTTTTGAAATTTCAACAATGTGATGTGAATATATTTAGTTTTTTTAATTTTTCAACTGTTACTTACTAAAAATATCCCTTTTATCAGTTTTTTCCCAAGAAAAAGAACCGTCCGACTCAGGATTTCGCCCAAAATGCCCATAAGCAGCTGTTTTGCTATAAATTGGTTTATTAAGGCCTAACATCTCTCTTATTCCTCTTGGACTTAAATCAAAATTATTATTAATTAATTCTACCACATGTTTATTTTTTTCTTCATCATTATCAAAAAGATCAACAAAAATTGAAAGTGGTTTGGATATACCAATAGCATAGGCCAATTGTATTAAACATTTATCCGCTATTTTTGATGAAACAATATTTTTTGCTAAATATCTTGCAACATAGGCCGCTGATCTATCAACTTTTGTTGGGTCTTTTCCAGAAAAAGCTCCTCCACCATGAGGGGCTGCACCTCCATAAGTATCAACAATTATTTTTCTTCCTGTTAAACCGCTATCTCCATCTGGTCCACCAATAACAAAATTACCAGTTGGATTAACATAAATTTCTTTATCGTCTAAGCCATTTAAAAGATTTTTTGGAATAGATTTTTCAATATAGGGTTTTACTAATTCTCTTACTTGAGATTGGTTTACATCTGCCGAATGTTGAGTCGATATAACAACAGATTTAACTGATGATGGTTTTCCATTCTTATATTCAATAGTAATTTGGCTTTTAGAATCTGGTTCAATATTTTTAAGTTTTCCAGATTTTCTATCTTCTGCCATAAGTCTTAGAATTTTATGAGAATAGTAAATTGGTGCTGGCATTAAAACATCAGTTTCGTTGCAAGCATAGCCAAACATTATTCCTTGATCGCCTGCACCTTCATCTTTGTTTCCTGCAGCATCAACTCCCTTAGCAATATCAGCAGATTGTGAGTGAAGATAGCTTTCTATCTTTGTAGTTTCTTTCCATGTAAAACCATCTTGGTCATAACCAATATCTTTAATACATTCTCTAACTTTTTGAATTAAATCATTCTTTTTAAATTCTGGTCCTCTTACTTCTCCAGCTAAAACTACTTTATTTGTGGTTGTCAAAGTTTCGCAGCCAACTCTTGATTGGGGGTCCATTCCTAAATAAGTATCAACAACCATATCTGAAATTCTATCGCAAACTTTATCTGGGTGACCTTCAGAAACCGATTCACTTGTAAATAAATAATCTTTCTTCATTCTTTCTCCGATTTATTTATTAAAAAAATCAAACTAATATAAAACAGGATAAAATAAAAGAACATCTTATTTCCAATTATTGAAAAAAGTGTTTTTTTTGTATTTTGAAAATTTTTTACTTCTATAACTCCCTTTTGGGTTGACTCAATTTTATTAATTACATCTCCATAAGGATCTATTAGTGCAGAAAAACCATTATTGGCTGAACGAATAATATTTTTTCCTTCTTCTATAGAACGAAAAATTGCATGAACAAAATGTTGTTCAGGTCCAATTGATTGCCCAAACCATCCATCCTCTGAAAGATTTATAATAAAATCATAATTATTGCTATTTCCTTTTAATTGCCCTGAATAAATTATTTCATAACAAATTAAAGGTAATAGCTTAAAATCAAATGATACATTTTTTAATTCTATTATTTTTCTTTCCTTGCCTTTAGAAAATGACTCATAGCCATATGTTATTTTTTTTAGGCCCATTTTTGTTAAAAATTTTTCAAATGGTAGAAATTCTCCAAATGGAACAAGTTTGTTTTTATTATAGGAATCAATAACTTTTAACTCATGATTTAAAACAACTAATGAATTATAAATTTTATCTTTATAATCATTAATGCCAAGAATTATTAAATGATTACTAGAAAAATTTGTTGAAAATTCATTTTTATATTTTTTTAACTCATTTAAATAAATATTTGGGAGCACGCCTTCGGGCCAGATAAATATAGTTTTTTTATCTTTTTCAGGATCACTTAATTCAATTAAATCATTTAAAATCTTATCCTCATTTATATTTTTTACAAATCGATCAATTGAAATTGTAGGAGATATAATTTTCACTACATAATCGCTAGATATTAAATTTATTTTATCTTTTTTTTTTAAAATTTGAAAACCATAAAAATAATTTAGTGAAATTGTTATTAATAAAAAAAAAGTTATAAAAATTTTAGTTTTTTTATAATTTTTAAAGAAAAACACAAAAGGTAAAGAAAAAATTGTAATAGAAACTAAATTAAATGAATATGTCCCAATTAATGATAAAATTTGCAAACTACTTAATGAAGATGACCAACTAAATGCAATTAAGTTCCACGGAAAACCTGTTAAGATATTTCCCCGCAAAAATTCTAAAATTGAGAAAATTAAAGAAAAAACTAAAATTAAAGTTATTTTTTTATTACAATTAAATTTAAACAAAAGTAGAGTAGATAACCCATAAAAAATTGCCAGAAAAGCTGGAATTAAAATTAATGATATTGGAATAAAAATTTTAAAAATATCATCATGTGTTAAAGAATATGTAATCCAATAAAGATTAGATAAAAAATATCCAAAACCAAATAACCACCCAACTTTAAAAAAAACTTTTATATTTTTATTAGATTTTTTAAGTTCAAAAACAATAAATAATAATGTTGGAAATGTAATAAAGTTTATTAGTATCAAATTGTAAGGAGGAAGACTAAATGAAGTAATCAAACCAAGAATGAAAGGTAAGAGTCCAAATATAATTAAATTATTTTTTGTTATTTGTTTCAATTTCTTTTATGAATAAATTTTAAAATTTTATTCTCAATTTTTCTCATTTTATAATAATCACTATCATTTTGATGGTCATATCCTAATAAATGTAAATATCCATGTAACCATAATTTATCAAACTCAAGTTCAAAATTAGTTAATTTAGATCTATTTATTACAAATTCATAACTAATTGCTACATCCCCTAAATATTTTTTCTTTCTTTTACCTTTTTTTAATTCAGTTACGCTATAAAAAGGAAAGGACAATACATCTGTAGCTTTATTTTTTTTTCTAAATTTATTATTTAAATACTTCATCTTAATATTGTTTGTTAGTAAAATTGTAAAAGTTTTTGAACTAAAATTTAAAGATTTGAATTTAGTAAGTTTTTTTAATTTTTTTTTAAAATAAGTTTTGGGATTTTTTATATTTTTTTTCCAGAGATTGTATTCTGATACAATTTCGACATTAATCATTCTTTTTATCTTCGTATGCCTGAACAATCTTAGATACTAAAGGGTTTCTTACTACATCTTTATGATCAAAATCAACAACTGAAATTTCATTTAAATGCCCTAGTAATTTTTTTGAACTATTTAACCCTGAGTAACTTTTATTTGGTAAATCAATTTGAGAAGGATCTCCATTAACAACTATTTTTGAATTTTCCCCTATTCTTGTTAAAAACATTTTGATTTGTATATCAGTAGCATTCTGTGCTTCATCTAAAATTGCAAATGAATTTTTTAACGTTCTTCCTCTCATAAATGCTAATGGTGCAATTTCTATATCTCCAATTTCTATTCTTTTTTGAATTTTTTCAAAGTCTAGTAAGTCATAAAGAGAGTCATATAAAGGCCTTAAATATGGATCTACTTTGTCCTTCATGTCTCCTGGTAAAAACCCTAATCTTTCTCCTGCTTCTACTGCAGGTCTAGATAAGATTATTCTCTCTATTTTTTTTTCCAGAAGCATAGTAAGAGCTACTGCAACTGCTAAAAATGTTTTTCCTGTTCCAGCAGGTCCAGTAGAAATTGTTATTTCACTTTCTTTTAATGCTCTCACATAATCTTTTTGTTTTTTTGATCTTGGAATAACAGATCGCTTTGGAGTTTTTATTATATAATCAAGACTTTGGTGATTATCCTTATTTTGTTCTTCTAACATAAAAGTATCTAAAGAAGAGACTATATCGTTTTTTTCTAATGAACCATTACTTTTAAATTGTTCTGTTAAAAATACTATAGCTCTTTTCACTGCTTCATTTTTCTGCTGATTGCCTTTAATTATTATAGAATTGCCTCTAAAATATATATCAGACCCACTAAGTTTTTCTAATTCTTTTAAATTAGAATTTAATTCCCCAACAACTCCTGATAAAGTAAGGTTATCTTGAAATACAATACTTATTGATTTATTTTTAGAATAAACAAATTTTAAGTCTTTGGTTATAGTATTTAAGCTAGATTTCTTCACTATTTATGCAGCTTTCGTTTTTGCAATGATATGTTCTCCGAATAAACTATTTTGATTAGATGAAACTATTTTGACTTTAATTATTTCGCCTGGATTACAACTCGATGAATTAATTATTACTGGTGTCATCTTCGGTATTCTACCAAAAAACTTTTTTTGATCTTTTATCTTATTTTCAACTAAAACCTCAAGTTCATAGCCTTCCAGAGCTTTATTTCTTTCAATCTGAATCTCAAATAATTCATTTTGAATAATTTTTAGTCTTTGATGTGCAATTTTATAATCAATCTGTTTCAAATTTGAAGCTGGAGTTCCAGGCCTTGGACTAAATATAAAAGAATAAGAATTTATAAAACTAAATTTTTTAACTAATTTAAGAGTTTTATTAAAGTCTTCATCTGTCTCTCCCGGATATCCTATTATAAAATCACTAGAAATTTCAATCTCCGGATTAATATTTTTTAATTTTTTTAAAATATTTTCATAAAATTGAATATTGTGTTTTCTATTCATGCTTTTCAAAATTTTATCTGAACCACTTTGGACAGGTAAATGTAAAAAGGGCATCAATTTTGTACTATTGTTATAACAATTAATTAATTTTTCATTCATATCTTTTGGGTGTGATGTAGTGAATCTTATTCTTTTTAAATTCTTAATTTTTTCTAATTCCATGATTAAATCTGCGAGATCATATTCGTTTTTTTTATCATCAGAAAAAAATTTATATGCGTTAACATTTTGCCCAAGTAAAGTTATTTCCTTAACTCCATTGCTTATCAATTCTTTCGCTTCATTTAAAATTTGATAAAATGGTCTAGAAAATTCAGGCCCTCTAGTATACGGCACCACGCAAAAATGACAAAATTTATCACAACCCTCCTGAATTGTTAAATAACTTGAAATTTTGTTAGAGTTATTTTTGATTTTTGCTAATTCATCAAACTTAGAAATTACATCGAATTCGGTATCATTAATTTTTTTATTATCTCTAAAATAATTTAATATCTGATCATTAATTTTATGATAAGATTGAGGACCTATAACCATATCTATATATGGCTCTCTTTTAAGCATCTCTTCAGATTCTGCTTGGGCAACACATCCCGCTACTATTATTAATGGTTTTATTGTATTTTTGAATTCTTTTTTTATTCTTCCAATCTCATGATAAACTTTTTCTTTGGCTTTATCTCTTATATGGCAAGTATTTAAAATATAACAATCTGCATTTTTTTTTATGTCAGTTTTATCAAATCCTATAGTCTTAACTAAATCAAAAATACGACTTGAATCATATTCATTCATCTGACAACCGAAAGTTTTTATAAAGATTTTTTTTGTCACAGAGCGATTAAGAATTTTTTTTTCTACCATAAAGTTCAAGTTTATGATCAACTAAATCATAACCAAACTTTTCTGCTATTTTTTTTTGTAATTTTTCTATTTCATCATCTACAAATTCAATTATTTCTCCAGTTTTAATATCTATAAGATGATCATGGTGACTTTCAGAAAGTTCTTCATAGCGTGCCTTTTCCCCTCCTTTAAAACCATGTTTGGTAACAATTCCTTCTTCTGCAAATAATTTTATTGTACGATAAACTGTGGCAATACTAATTTTTGGATCTATATTTGAAACTCTTTTATATAATTCATCTACATCAGGATGATCTTTAGAACTAGACATAACTTTAGCAATTATTTTTCTTTGTTCAGTTAATTTAACTCCCTTAGCCAAACATTTTTCTTCAATTGTCTCGTTCATATCTTTATATTAGCTTATATAAAGTGGTTTAATCAATTTTTTTGTTATTAAATTTTTTTCATATAAAAGCAGAATATTCATATAATTAACATCTTTAAAATCAACATTATTTTTCTCACATGCCTCTTCTATTCTTTTTTTATTTATTTTATCTAAATTAATAAATATTTTTTTGTTATTTTTGTAAAAACCAAGTTCTTGAAAAGAAATAATTTTTGGGTTTTTTTCTTCTTTATTATTTTCATTATATTCTTTGATAAAAAATTCTTTTTCATTTTTTTGAATTAGTACAAATGTATGTATGCTAATATTATAACTACATAAATCAAATGTATTGAAACCAAATAAGCTTATTTTTCTAGTAATTGATATTCCCTTTGAAACTGCAATTGATGTTCTGATACCTGAAAAATTACCAGGACCCTCATTTATAAAAATATTATTCATTTTTTTAAGTAAAATTTTATTTTTTTCTATAAAATTAAACAGTAAAACCGAAAATTGTTCAAAATTATTTTTACTACTTTCGAAAGATTGACTATAAGAATAATTGTTATAATGAGAAAAAAAATTTATTTTTTTTGATGTACCATCAATGATTAAAAAGTTCATTATTATTTTATTTATTATATTAAACTCATCTAATTCTTTTGGTGAAACTAACAGATATTTTGAATTTGATAAGGGAATAATTACATTAATGTATCATAGATTTGATGAACAGAAATATCCTTCTACAAATATTCAAATATCGATATTTAAAGAACAAATTGAGCTAATTGAAAAATTAAATATCAACTTCCTTAATCCAAAAGATTTTGGAAAAAATTATACAAAAGTAAATAATAAAAAAACTATTTTAATTACAATAGATGATGGATTTCAATCTTTTTATGAAAAGGCCTGGCCATATTTAAAAGATAAAAAAATTCCCTTTTTACTTTTTATTTCAACAGAAGCAGTTGGGAAAAATGGATATATGAATTGGAATCAAATTATAGAAATAGAAAAAAGTGGATTAGGTATAATTGGTAATCATAGTCACACCCATGGTTATCTTGCGGATCTTGACAACAATGAAACTATTGCTGATATAGAAAAATCAATTAATATTTTTAAAAACAAATTAGGTTATAATCCAATTTATTTTTCATATCCTTTTGGTGAATATAGTGATTCATTAAAAAAAATTATTAGAGACTATAATTTTCAATTTGCTTTTGGTCAGCATTCTGGTGTTGTTGATTTTACAAAAGATAGCCTTGAACTTCCAAGATTTCCCATAAATGAAAAATATGGAAATATTGATAGATTTAAGTTTATATTAAATTTATTACCTTTTCAGTTTAAAAAAAACTTTCCTGAAAATAAATATTTATTAGAAAATAATAATCCACCAATTGTTAAAGTAATATTTTTTAAGGAACAAAAAAATTTGGACAATATAACTTGTTATTCAAATGAAAATAACAAATGGAGAAAGTCAAAAATTTTTTTTGAAAATGAAAATATTTTAAATATTCAAATTGAAGAAAAATTTACAACCGAGAGAGGAAGAATCAATTGTTCTCTTAATGATACTGTTGGTTGGAGATGGTTTGGATTGCAATTTGTTATATCAGATTATTAAATATTACTTTTAATAAATGATTTAGTTGGAAGTAACTTGGATTGATCAAAATCCATAAGAGAATTTTGTTTAATTATTTTTTCCAGGATTTGAGTATATAATTTTCCAGTTTCAGCATATTTATCTAAATATTTTACTAATTTTAGACTATTTATTTTTTCACCTTTTTCTCTAAGTTTGGCCCTTTCACTTCTAAAATTTTTATATACCCTATGGCTGTTTAAATTTCTTTTATATGCTCTAACTGATGCTTGAAGTATATTAAATTTCATTACCTTATGATCTCCAGTTATATTATTCTCAGGCTTTAAACCATCTGCAGTGTATGTCCATTGCCCAAATAAAGCATTACCTTCAAGAGCAAATCTTGAAGTACCCCAACCAGTTTCTTTTGCTGCTTGTGCAATAGCTAAAGATACAGGAATAATATCCATTCTAATCTTTAATTCTGAAAGATCAGAATTTTTTACTCGATATTGTTTTAATTTAAACTTTAGCCATTTTTTTTCTGCTCGCGTATTTTTAATTTTACCAAGTATTCTAAATAATTTTTTTCTATCTGAAATTATTTCTTCATTTTCTCGTAGTATTAAAGGTAAAACAATTTTAATAAAAATTTCTTTTTTTTCCTTAATACTTTCAATTTTACCAATTTCTGCTGGAAGAACAGAAATATATATTGGTGTTACTTTTTTGGTTTTTCTTATTATGTCTAAGTCATAATTGGCTGATTTAAAAATTTCATTCAGAGTAGATGCTCCTAATCTTATTGTATTTTCGTCTATATCTTCGAGTTCAAATTCATCTGGTATATAAAAATTTTCTTCCGGTTTTATATTTTTTTTCGATAATTCTTTTTTTTGGTATATTGATATTTGTTTTTTTTGTGCCAAATTTTCAATATTTATTTTATTACCACTTTTATAAAGCAAAGGGACAGCCCCAAAAAAACCAATTGCTATTGCTGCTACAGCTAAAACTTTATAAAAATTGGTCCAATAAATAAAACTTAATTTTTTGTCTATTAAATTTTTTGGAAGTAAAACATTGTTTTTCTTAAGCAATGATTCTATTTGCTTGTTTGTTAACCTTGAATTTGAAATTTTTTTTTGAATCTCTTGAATGCTATATAGTCTAGATAATTTTAATAACTTCTCTCGGTATGATAAATCCTGTAAATTTTTTTTGGCTTTCATGTTATGATGCTTCTACTCTTTTAACTTCCGGAATATAATGACAAAGAAGATTTTGAACTCCTTGTTTCAAAGTCATAATAGAACTTGGACAACCAGAACAACTGCCTTTTAATTCCACTTCAACAAGTCCGTCTTTGAATGATTTAAATTTTATATCTCCGCCATCTCTTGCTACCGCGGGTCTTATTTTGCTATCTAAAATTTCATTTATTTTTTTTTCTATTTCATCTTTGGGTATTTGTTTTTCCTTTTTAGAAAAAGTATCTTTATTTAAAACACTTTCTTTACCACTTAAAAAATAATCATTAATTAATGAAATAGTAATATGTTTTATATCACTCCAATTTGTTTCATCTTTTTTTTTAATGGTAATAAAATCTGCACCTAAAAACACCATAACGACGCCATTAACTGCCAATAAATTTCTAACAAGCTCATTATTTGTTTCTTTTTTATTAACAAATTCAACTGGGCCGCACTCAGATACCTTTTTCCCAGGCAAAAATTTTAAAGTATTTGGATTTGGCGTTTCTTCTGTCTGCACAAACATATCGATATTGTTATATATTATGTAAAAATTAATTAAATAGTAAAAAGTTAAATTTAGCTTAAAAACCCCATTTTTTCATGAATTTTTTTTAACTTAATACTAGAAATCAAATCTGCTCTTTCTGTTCCTTTATTTAAAACTGAAATTAAATAATTTTTATCATTCAATAATTTTTTTATCTCTTCCCCTATTGGACAAATTTTTTCTATTATTAAAGCAGATAATTGATCTTTAAGATAAGAAAAATTTTTTCCTTTAAATTCAGTTAAAGTTTTTTCAATTTTATTTTCACTTAAACTAGAATAAATTCCTAATAAATTTCCTGCCTCAGGTCTATCTTTTAATTCTACTTTTGTCGAAGGCAATGGCAAACTATCTGTTTTTGCTTTTTTAATTTTACTAACTATATTTTCTTTATCATCATTTAAACTGATTATACTTTGTGATGATGGGTCAGACTTGCTCATTTTTTTTGTTCCATCTTTTAAACTCATAATTCTTGAAAATTCTTTTTGAATTAGCGGTTCTGGTACAGTAATAAATCCATCACAATTAAAATCATTATTAAACTTTTGAGCTATGTCCCTAGTCAGTTCTAAATGTTGTTTTTGATCATCTCCAACTGGAACATGGGTAGAATCATACAACAATATATCTGCTGCCATTAACGTAGGATAAACATAAAGTCCGACACTAGCATTTTCTTTATTATTTCCTGCCTTTTCTTTAAATTGAGTCATTCTATTCATCCAGCCTATTCTTGAAACGCAATTTAAAATCCATGCAAATTCAGAATGGGCACTTACGCTTGACTGATTAAAAATTATATTTTTTTTAGCATCTAGACCTGATGCTAGAAATGTTGCTATAGTTTCCAGCGTATTTGATTTTAATAATTTAGGATCTTGTTTTATAGTTATGGCATGAAGATCAACTACGCAATAGACACAATCATTGCCTTCCTGCAAAGCTACAAAATTTTTTATAGCACCTAAATAGTTTCCTAAATGTAAATTGCCAGTAGGCTGAACTCCTGAAAAAATTTTTTTCTTCATATTTATTAGTACTTTAATTTAATATCACTCAATTTGAAAGCCTTGACAAAAAATGAAATCAAAAAATAACTTAAAATTGCAACTAAAATATTAAATAATAAATAAAATACTTTAAAAGTTTCGTCATAATTAAGTTTAAAACTAAATTTTTCTAATAATAAAAATAATACAACACCCATACATATTGATGAAAATATTACTCTTGGAAACCTAGATTTAAATAAATTATTAAATTCAAAGTATTTTTTTTTCATCATAAAAAAATATAGTAATCCAGCATTAATCCATGATGATATGGAAGTTGCTATTGGAATAATTTTAAATCCAATTTTTTCAAAAAAAACTATACTAATTATTATATTAAGAATAACAGAAACAATAGAAATATAAAAAGGAATTTTAGTTTCGTGCCTAGCAAAAAAGAAGCTTGAAAAAACTTTTATAATCGCAAAAGCTGGAAGTCCAAAAGCAAAATAAAATAATGCTGTGGCTGAATTTTTAACACCTATTTCAGAAAAAGATCCATAGCCAAATAACGATGAAATAATTGGTTCTGATGCAATAAGCAAAGCTATTGCTGCTGGAACACTTAAAAAAAGACTAAGTTCTAAAGCCTTATTTTGTATGTTTATTGTTTCAATATTGTTTTCTTGCTCAATTAATTTTGATAATTTGGGCAAAATAACCGTACTAATAGCAATTCCTGCAATTGCCAAATTAATTTGATAAATCCGATCCGCATAATATAAATAAGAGACTGCACTTGCCTGAAATGAAGCTATAATTGTACCAACTAAAATATTTATTTGTGTAACACCAGAAGAAAAAATACTTGGTAACAACTTTTTAAAAAATATTTTTATTTTTTCATTAAGTTTAAATTGAAAAGATATTTTCGGAAGATAAAATTTTTTTACAATAATATATAAAAAGAAAAATTGTATTATTCCTGCAATCACTACGGCATAAGAAAGATAATAAACAAGACTATCATCTAAAATCTTACCAAAAAATAAAACTCCTATTAATAGAACATTTAAGATTATGGGTATTGCAGAAGCTGCAGCAAATCTATTATGAGAATTTAGAATTCCAGAAAAAAAAGATGATAAACTTACAAAAAATAAAAATGGAAAAGTAATCCTTGTTAAATTTATTACTAATTCCATTTTTTCTTCATCACCGGAAAAACCAGGTGCAATCAAAAAAACAAACAATGGCATTAAAATTTCAATCAATAAAACAATAAAAAATAAACCTAAAATTAAAAAACTAAAAATACTTGTTGCAAAATTGTCTGCGTTATCTTTTCCTTTGCTTAGTTCAGATGCATAACTTGGAACAAACGCTGCATTAAAGGTGCCCTCAGAAAACAATCTTCTAAAAGTATTAGGAATCCTGAAAGCCACGAAGAAAGCATCTGCCAATAAACCGGATCCAAGAAATATTGCTATAAGAATATCTCTTATATAGCCAAGTATTCTGCTTATTATTGTAAAGAAGCCAAATGTGGTTGTTGACTTAATTAAGTTCATAAATCATATTAGTCTTAAATTTGCTCCAATTGTATATATTACTATAATAAATGAAAAAATCTAAAATAGATAAATACACAGATCAAGAAGCTTTGGATTATCATAATAGTAGTAAAGCAGGAAAAATTGAAATCAATTCCTCTAAACCAATGTCAACACAAAGAGATTTAGCGCTTGCCTATTCACCCGGTGTAGCTGCACCAGTCAAAGTAATAGCAAAAAACCCAGAAGCAGCTTATGACTACACCACAAAAGGCAATCTTGTAGCAGTAATTAGTAATGGTTCAGCAATACTTGGTCTTGGAAATTTAGGTGCTCTAGCTTCAAAACCTGTTATGGAAGGCAAAGCAGTATTATTCAAACGTTTTGCAGATATAAATGCTATTGATTTAGAAATAGATTCTTCTGACCCCAATGAAATTATAAATAGTATAACAAAGTTTGGAAAAAGTTTTGGAGGTATTAATTTAGAAGATATAGCAGCACCTGATTGCTTTGTTATAGAACAAAAATTACAAGAAACATTGGATATTCCGGTGTTTCATGATGATCAACATGGTACAGCTATAACAACTCTAGCAGGTTTAATTAATGCTTTAGATATTTCTGGCAAATCCATTAAA
>Ga0209445_1000826_pt1 | contig 17217 bp, 13 predicted proteins | sample MarorgKNORR_S2LV_4_FD_188223 | JGI IMG/M metagenome (GOLD analysis project Ga0209445, IMG submission 188223) | Marine microbial communities from the Southern Atlantic Ocean, analyzing organic carbon cycling - NADW_A/KNORR_S2/LV (SPAdes) (version 2) | ecosystem: Environmental > Aquatic > Marine >...
CCATGCCCTCTGCGTCTTTGGTTTCCCATGTGTCGGGCAGCAGGTTCGTGATGAGAAAATAACCACCCACGAGCATAATGCCCGCTGCGGTGAGTTCGCCGCGCGTAAGGCCGGACTTGGGATCACCGCCTTCTTCGACAGACACGAACATCATGCCAATCATCGAGGCCACGATGCCGATGGCCGCGAGGCACAAGGGCAGCATCACCACGCCGATGGTGCCAATGCCGTCCGCAAAATCCTTAAATTCCGGCAACCCCATCAGCACCGCGCCGAGTACCATCGCGCTGATCATCGAGCCCACGTAGCTTTCGAACAGATCCGCGCCCATGCCGGCGACGTCGCCCACGTTGTCGCCCACGTTGTCGGCGATGGTGGCGGGGTTGAGCGGATGATCCTCCGGGATGCCCGCTTCCACCTTGCCCACGAGATCCGCGCCCACGTCGGCGGCCTTCGTGTAAATGCCGCCGCCCACACGGGCGAAAAGCGCAATCGAGGACGCGCCAAAGGAGAAGCCCGTGATCACCGTGATCACTTTTGTGATCTCCCAGTCTTGGCCGTGATAAACGAAAAACAAACTGGAAAGCCCCAGCACACCGAGGCCCACCACGCCCATGCCCATCACCGAGCCGCCGCGGAAAGCGACGGTCAACGCGGAAGCGAGACTCGTGCGGGCGGCGTGAGCAGTGCGGACATTGGCCTTGGTGGCCACTTTCATTCCTATAAAACCAGCCAGCGCGGAGCACAAAGCGCCCACGACAAAGGAGAGCCCAATCCAGGCGCTGGTTTCCGCACCACCACTGCCGCCTTGATAAGCCAGCAGCAATGCCACGGCCACGACGAACCACACCAATTTTGAATATTCAGCACGCAGAAACGCCATCGCGCCATCGGTGATGTAACCGGCGATGCGTTTCATCCGGTCGGTGCCCGGATCCTGCCGAGCCACCCATTGGGCGCGCAGATAGGTGAAGAGTAGGGCCAGTAATCCCGCGAGCGGGATAATATACATGTTTTTATTCATGGGTTTTAGTTTTGGGAAAAGTCAAATTTGTAGGAAGGGGCACTTACCTTGGACAATAAAACGGGAGACCGTTGGACGGCTTCAAATAGTAAAATGGCTAACCCGGAATCAGGGCCTGATATCATGATTTATTGAGTTGAATCAGACTAAACCTCCTCGCGAACGCCCATTAGTGAAACTAATTTTTTTGCTCGTCAAGGGGTTAAATCCGTTTGAAACAAAAAATCTCGCCGGATGTGCCCAGGTCGACTATTCCCCAACGGCATGAGCGGAGGCGAATGGGCGATTCGGTTGACAGCTTTCCTGTCCTTTGCCGGATACATCCTCGCGCTGGCAAGTTGCCGGCGGTGGCCGCACCGCACCGGGCCAAGCGCCAGCGGCTGGTGGTCACTTGGCTTGGTGGCGTTCCTCGCCCACTTCTTCTGCGCCTTCCACTTCGAGCACGGCTGGAGCCATGCCAAGGCGCTGGCAGCCACGGCCGCGCAGACTGGGGAAGCCACCGGCTTCGACACCGGCTTCGGGCTTTACCTGAATTACGCCTTCGCCTTGGCTTGGCTGGCGGACGCTGCCTGGTGGCACCTAGCCAAGCGGAATCACCAAAGCCGGCCGGGGTGGATGGACGCAACGCTGCACAGTTTCATGGCGCTGATGTGGTTTAATGCTACGGTGGTCTTCGGGTCGCCGTGGGGCCAAGTCGCCGGATGGGCCGCCGTGTTAGGGTTGGGCGGCTGGTTTATGCTCCAGCGAAGGCAGGCGGTTTAGCTGGCTTGGCCAAGCGACTTTTTTTGCTGCTTGAGCAGGGTGGTGACTTTTTTCAACTCAGCCTCCGCTTGGCCAAGCGGACTCGCTGCAGCATCAATTTTTTCTGATTTTCCAACTTGCTCCAGAGCCTCGCAGGCTTGGGCCAGCCGCTCTGCCCGGAGGTTGCGGGCGCTGCCCTTGAGTGAATGGGCGGCTTCGACGATCCCGGCGGCGTTGCCGGCGGTCAGGGCTTCCCGGGCCTGCGCCAGCCGGGCCGGGGCGTCCTGCAAAAAAAGATCGATCAGTTCCGCGATCACAGCGGCATCACCAAAGGAGCGAAGCCCCTCGGCGATGGAGTCTGCGTCGCCGCGATCGCCCTCCCCCGGCGCGGCACCGACTTCGCTGGCGATCTTTCCCAGCGCTTGGCCAAGCTGCTTGAGGTCGATCGGCTTGATGAGGTAGTCGTCCATGCCGGCATCGAGGCAATTGCGTTTTTCCTCCGGGTTGGCGTTGGCGGTGACCGCCAGAATGCGGATGAGCCGCGCCCGGCCGGGGAGTTGGCGAATGGCGCGGGTGGCTTCGTAGCCGTCCATCTCCGGCATGTGGCAGTCCATCAGCACGACATCGTAGGGCATCTTGCGAACCGCCTGGACGGCCTCAAGTCCGTTGGCCACTGCGTCCGCCGTGTAGCCGAGGTTGCCGAGTTGCAGCAACGTGACTTTCCGGTTCACTTGATTGTCTTCCGCCACCAGAATCCTGAGCGGCTTGGCCTCGCCCCCCGCGTCCCGGGCGGGTGCAGCGCTTTCGCCGGTGAGCAGCCGGGTGATGCACTCGAGCAGCCGGGTTTGCTTGACCGGCTTCGCGAGGCAGGCGTCGATGCCGGCTGCCCGCCAGGCGCCGGGCTCCAGCACCTTCCCCATGGGGGTCAGCAGGATCAGTTTTAAGTCAGTGAAAAGCAGATCGTCCTTGATGGCTCCGGCCAGGCCAAGGCAGTCCTTCTCCGGCATTTCGCTGTCCAGAATGACGACTTGAAAAGGAGAGTCGGTGGCGACGGTTTGCTGGAGCAACTTCAGCGCCTCGGCGGCTTCACCCGCCTCGGTGGTCTTGATCCGGCGCGAGCGCAGTTGATGCCGCAGAATCTGGCGAGTGGTCTCGTCGTCATCGACGACCAGCACATTCAGGCCGGCCAAAAGTTGATGCTGTGTCTCCGCCGCGCCGGGCTCGAGCTGTTTCCGCAGTGGCAGCTCGAACCAGAAACTCGAGCCCTGTCCCAGCTTGCTCTCGAACCCGATCCGGCCGCCCATGATCTCTGTCAACTGCTTCGAGATCGTCAAGCCAAGGCCCGTGCCGCCATATCGGCGCGTCAGCGATCCGTCCCCCTGGGTGAACGGCTGGAACAATTTTTTTTGCGCCTCACTGGGAATGCCAATGCCGGTGTCAACAATCTCGCAGCGAATCTCCACGTCCCTGCCCGTCTCCCGGACAGTGTTGAGCCGCACCAGCACATCGCCCTGCTCGGTGAACTTGATGGCGTTGCCGACGAGGTTGGTCAGGATCTGGCGCAACCGCCCGGGGTCGCCGATGACACTCGTCCACACCTCCTCGTAAACAAGGCAGGCAAGGTGCAGGCCCTTGCTCTGGGCGCGCTCGGCCAGGAGATCCACGGCGCTCTCCACCGTCTCGCGCAGGTCGAACGGAATCTCCTCAATCTCCAGCTTGCGCGCCTCGATTTTTGAGAAGTCGAGAATGTCATTGATGACCCCCAGCAGGCCGTCGGCGCTCTGCCGGATGGTGGCGAGGAATTCGCGCTGCTGCTCGTTCAGCGGCGTGTCCAGCAGCAGCCCGGTCATGCCGACGATGGCATTCATCGGGGTGCGAATCTCGTGGCTGGTGTTGGCGAGGAACTCCGACTTGACCTTGGCCGACTCGAGCGCGGCGTCACGCGCCTCGGCCAGCTCGGCCTCTGCCTCCTTCAGCGCGGTGATGTCCTTGGAGACCCCAAGCGTCCCGACGATCTCCCCGTCGGCGTTGCGCATCGGCATCTTGGTGGTGAGCACCCAGCCTTCGCGGCCGTCGTTCCACGTTTCCTTTTCCGTCTTGCCGATGATCGCCTGTCCCGTCTCGAGGATGGCCTGCTCGTCCTCGAGCGCGAGCCGCGCGTGTTCCTCGCTGAAAAAATCGGCGTCCGTTTTCCCCACCGCCTCCCCGGGATCGCCGAGCCCGAAGTCGCTGGCCACGGCCCTGCTGATCATCAGGAACCGGCTGTCGCGATCCTTGAAATAAATCCGGTCCGGGATGCTGTCGAGCAGCGTGCGCAACAGATCCCGCTCATGAGCCAGCGCGATCTCGGTGTGCCTTTGCCGGGTGACATCCCAAAAGATCCCCTGCACGCCGATGCACCTCCCAGCCTCGTCGCGGATCGGTGTCTTGACGACGTGCACCCACGATTTCTCCCCCTCGGGCGTGACGTGTTCCTCGACTGCGTCCAGAGACTCGGCGCTCTCCATGATGCCCAAGTCGTCCTCTCGGTACTTGCCCGCGAGGTCGGCCGGGAAAAAATCAAAGTCAGTTTTGCCGATGATCTCCCGGCGCGGCTTCCCCAGTTCCTCGCAGAAACGGGTGTTGGCAAAGGTGAACCTCCCGGCGGCGTCCTTGCGGAAAATATTCTGCGGCAAATTCTCCACCAGCGAGTGAAACAAAATCTCCGACCGGCGCAGCTCCAGCTCGGCTCCCTTCTGTTCGGCGATATCCTGCACCGTGCCCTCGTAAAAAAGCACCTCGCCGGCCTCGTCCCGGACAATGCGCGCCGTCTCGGAAATCCAGATCCGCGAGGCATCCTTGCGGAAAATCTCCGACTCGAACTGCTCGATGCGCCCCTGTTGCTGGATGAGTGTCAGGAACAAATCCCGCTGCCCGGGCTCCACGTACAGCTGCCCCTCAATGTCGCCGATCGCCTCGATCAATCGCGCCGGCGACTCGTAACCGTAAAGCTCCGCCAGCCTGTGGTTGGCATAAATATACCGGCCATCCTCCGTGGTGCGAAAAATGCCCACCACGACATCATCGAAAACCTCGGGATTCCCGGGTGGGTCGGCGGATGGTGAGTCGTGGGTCGGGTCGGTCATGAACAGGGGCACTCGCTTGGCCAGCCGAGAGTAGAAACTCCCCGACGCTTGGCCAAGCGCATTCGGCGCTGGCGGTCGGCGCTTTACGGCTTGGGGGGTGGCGATCATGCTGCGCGGCCGCTTGGCCAAGTTTGCCGGCGTGAGTATGAAACTTGGTTCCCACATGTCCGCCGCCGGCGGTGCCTGGAAGGCCATCGAGCGCGCCCGCTCTGTTGACTGCCAAAGCACACAGATTTTCATCAAAAGCAACATGCAGTGGTTCGGCAAGCCACCCAAGCCGGCCGACGCGGAACGATTCAGGACGGAGTTGGCCAAGGGCGACGTGGGAACGGTGTTCGGCCACGCCGGCTATCTCATCAACCTCGCCGGGCCGGACGGCGACAACCGCGACAAGTCGATCGAGTCGCTCACGCGGGAGATCGAGATTGCCACAACGCTCGGCGTGCCGTTCCTCGTGCTGCATCCCGGCGCGCACCTTGGCCAAGGCGACGACCGGGGCGTGAAGCGCATCGCCAAGGCGCTCGATGGCATCTTTCGCGCCACGAAAAAATCGCCGGTGCGGGTCGCGCTTGAGAACACCGCCGGGCAGGGCACCTGCCTTGGCCACCACATCCGCCACCTCGCCGATATCTTCGGGCGCGTCAAGCAGCCGGAGCGGCTCGGTGTCTGCCTGGACACCGCGCACTTCTTCGCCGCCGGCTACGACATCCGCACGCCCAAGGGCTGGGACGCCGCGATCGCCGAGGTCGGGCAGATGATCGGCCTGAAGCAGGTGCTGGCGTTTCACCTGAACGACTCGAAGACGGATCTCAATTCGCGGGTCGACCGGCACGACCATATTGGCCACGGGTTGATCGGCAAAAAGGCGTTCGGCCACATCGTCAACGACCCCCGTTTCGCCGACACGCCCGGCTGCCTCGAGACGCCCAAGTCCCCCGATCTTCACGAGGACATCGCGAACCTGGCCACCCTCCGGTCGCTCCTCAAAAAGGGCAAACGCCCCCGGAAAACAAGGTGATCCCGGCCGGATCGGCGTCAGGAATAATTTATCCCTAAAGGAAAACCGTTTGCCGCCGATATTGATGGCGTTGCACGAGGAACGGTTCCTCAAGGGTTTTTGAATCACCCATCATAAAGGTTCATCAGCGGCACGGATGCCAATGCTGTAAACGACAAACGGATTTGTCGACATGGTAATAAATACGAACCTGGCCGCCATGACTGGGGCCCACAGGCTGGATGCTCACCCAGGCAAACCTCCTGCCTCAGGCGGCTCTTCAATTGATCACCTGAACCTGATTTTCCAAGGAGGGAAAAACCCAGGGAACGCGGCCCTCCAACTTCGGAGTCAGCCCGTTCTCGTGCAACAACCGGGCAGCGCCATTCCGGCGCTGCCTTTTTGCTTTCGGCTACTCGGCCTGCAGCAACCACGCCAGCAGATCGGCCATCTGGCTGTTGCTCAACCCGGCCTCCAAGCCGGCCGGCATCAGCGACAAGCCGGTGGACTCGACGAGATCGGCAGCCGAACGGATCAACTGGCGCTCACTCCCATCGGGCAAACTCATCACGATGCCCGATCCACTCATGTATTTGATTGTGCCCACGATGGTCTCCCTGTTTTTTGCCGAGTACACTTTATGGAGCACGTACTGGGGTGCCACTTCACGGTTTGGATCGATAATGCTGACGAGCATTTTCTCCGTGCCGTTCGCCCGGACCGACTTTAAGTCCGGACCGATATTTTGACCCACGCCGCCGAGCTGATGACACGCGGCGCACCGCTGCTCGAACGTCACGCGTCCGAGCTTCGCGTTGCCTCGCTTGGCCAGGGCCGGCCGGTACTGCTCGACGACCTTGGCTCGGTTCGGATCAACTTTGCCGCTTGGCTTGAAAACCTGCGGCAGATACGACGTCTTTTTTGGCCGAACAGAAAACTTGGCCAAGCGCCCGGCGCGCATCGTCTCGAGATCCCGAAAGATAATGTCGCTGAAAAATGATTTTGAAAACGTCGTGTCCCCTTTAAGCTCTTCGATGAGTTCCGCGTGCTGTTCGGTTGCGGCGTTGAGCAACGCCACCAGTTGCCAATGATCGGCACCCGCTTGTCGGAACAGCTTGGCCAAGGCATCGGCCTTGTCGGGAAACTCAACCGTGCCGAGTGTCCAGGCGAGTTGAAACCGCACGTGTTTGTCGTGGTCGTCGGCCAAGCGGAGGAGGCTCTGCGTCAGCGGCGTCACGCCGGTTGGCTTTCCGCCGACACCGGCTTGGCGCCTGGGCAGAAATCGCTCGGCCAAGCGGATGGCATGCGTCCGCACGACCGGCGAAAAATCGGTGGTCACCGCGACCAAATCGCTGCGTTTCAGTGCGTCCAATCCGGCCAGCGCGTGAAGCGCGTGCATTCGCCCGAGACCGGTTTTGCCCCGGTTGGCCAAGCGGCGCAGCGGCTCGACGGCCGCTTGGTTTTGCCGCTCGAACAACAGCCGCGCCGCCGTGCTCCGATGCCAGCCGTTCGGGTGATCGAGCGTCTCAACCAACTCGGCCACAGTCGCTTGGCCAAGCCGGGGCAGCTCCGGCTGAACAAACACTCCGGACACAACCCGGTAAATCCTGCCACGGTCGTTGCCGCTGTCGAGGTCGATGTGCTGCTTGATGCCGTGAGGAAGCGACCACGGGTGCTCGATCACTTCGCGGTACATATCGGCAATGTAAAGCGCACCGTCCGGGCCGACCTCCATTTGCACCGGCCGAAACCAGTTGTCGGTCGAGGCGAGGAACTCCCGGTCGCGTTCATCGTCGGGGCGCTGCGCGGTAAATTTTATCCCATGAGAACGAAGTTTTTTTCGATGAACCAAGTTGCTCCCAGCGTCGGCGATGAAAGCGTCGCCGCTGTACCCGCTTGGCCAAGCGTGCCCGTCGTAAATTGTCGCGCCGGTTGCCGCCGTGAAATAACCGGACGGACGCCCGCCGCCCTCCACCGGCCCGGACACTTGCTTGGCAACGCGCCAGCGCGTGCGGATGACCCGCCACGCCTCGTCCGGGCTGAGCCGAAACACCGGTGCCGAGGCGCCGTCCACCGGGATGTCCACCAGCGGCGACTGGGGCATGAAGTTAGGATTCGCGCCGGCGTAGCGCTGCTCGTACATCACCTGCTGAATGTGATGGCTGTTGCTGCAGACGAACTTCCGCCCGGCAGAGTCGAAGTCCATCCCGTGCTGCGCGCCGCCGTTCTCCAAACGAAACTCAAGCGTGCGCGGGTCGAAGGAAAAATCAGAGCGCACGAACGAAACCGTTCCCAACTCCGGCTTGCCGACAACGCGCACCTTCCCCGGCGTGCCGCTGGCCGTGCCGTGGATGCGATTGTCGAGTCCCCAGCGAAAGCTGTTCATGAGCGACTGCATGTTGAGCCGGTTGACCGAGTCGCCGATGCCGGTAAAGACAACCCGCCGCTCGTCGGCCTTTCGGTCGCCGTCGGTGTCCTTCAAATAAAGAATGTCCGGCGTCACGCCGACGAACACGCCGCCGTCGTAGCAGGCGATCGCCGTTGGCCAGGCGAGGTCGCGGGCATAAATCGTCGAGCGGTCAAAGTGGCCGTCGCCGTCGGTGTCCTCGAGCAGGCGCACTTGGCCAAGCTTGTCATCGCGATGCTCCGAGTAGCCGATCATCTCGATGACAAACAGCCGGCTGTTCTCATCGAACGCCATCGCCACCGGATCGGCGACCAACGGCTCGGCAGCAGTCAATTCCAGCCGAAAACCGGGCTTGAGCGAAAAAGTGCCAAGCGCAGCGGCCGGCTCGGTCGGTTTCAGGCGAGGAAGATCGCGCTTGGCGGCCTCCGGCTCAGCGGCGGAAATGGCCAAACCGGACAAACCAAGGCAAGTCAGCAAGAAAATGAGATAGCGAAACACAGAAGAAACCAAAAGGAAAAATGGCAAAACAGCAAGAAAAACATAATCTCTATTGACATAGTAGAGATTAACGGCTTACATTGCCTATCCGGCGTTGCTTGGCCAAGCGCTTGGCTCGAAATCCCGTCATTAAAATGAAAAACGAAATTACCCCATTATTGACCGAATCGCCGCTCCGCAGCGCTGTGAAAGGGGTTACGTGGCGCTTGGTGGCGACGTTTACGACTATTCTCATTGTCTATTTCATCACCGGCGAACAGGCCAAGGCACTGCAAATAGGGGCGATTGAGTTTGTGACCAAGTTTTTTGTGTACTACATCCACGAGCGGGCTTGGGTACGGATTTCATTTGGCCAATGCCAGGCCGAGACGGGGGGAAATCCGGATTTCGGTTGACAAGTTGGCCCGTTTAGCGCTTCATTCCGCCTCGCTGCCTTGGCGGCGTTCTCATTAAGAGTGGTTGAGGGATCTGGCCCGATGACACCACGGCAACCGGTTGGCCCGCGAAGCCAATGACAAGGTGCCAATTCCAGCCCGGTGAGTCGCCGGGGAAAATGGGACGAGATCTCGGAATTAATTTTCACCCCTTCTCGTCTTTCGGGAAGGGGCTTTTTTGTCCCACTCACTCCCGGCCTATCGCAGCGAAAGCAGCAACATGAGCAAGAGTGTAGGATTCATGCGGGCACTAAAGTGCCGCGAGTGCGGGCGGGAATACCCGCTCGAGGCAACCCATGTGTGCGAGTTCGATTTCGGGCCGCTCGAGGTCGTTTACGACTACGACAAAATCAGGAAGTCGATGACCAAGGCCGCCATGGCCAAGCGGCCGGAGACGATGTGGCGCTTCCGCGAGTTGCTGCCGGTGGCTGACGAGCCGACCGTCGGCACGCAAGTCGGCTACACGCCGCTGGTCAAGGCCGACCGCCTGGCCAAGTGGCTCGGTGTGCGCGAGGCGTGGGTGAAGAACGACGCGGTAAACTACCCGACGTTGTCGTTCAAGGATCGCGTTGTCAGCGTCGCGTTGAGCCGCGCCAAGGAGCTTGGCTTTAAGACGGTCGCCTGCGCCTCGACCGGCAACCTCGCCAACTCCGTCGCCGCAAACGCCGCCTCCGCCGGCTTGGATGCGATCGTGTTCATCCCGGCCGACCTCGAGGAGGGCAAGATTCTCAACTCGCTGATTTACGGCGCGCGCGTGGTTGCCATCCGCGGCCATTACGACGAGGTGAACCGGCTTTGCGCCGAGATCGCCGGCAAGTACGGCTGGGCATTCGTCAACGTGAACATGCGGCCGTACTATGCCGAGGGCTCCAAGAGCATGGCGTACGAGGTCACCGAGCAACTCGGCTGGAACCTGCCGCAGCACACCGTCGTGCCGATGGCATCCGGCTCGCTGCTCACCAAGATTCACAAGGGCTACCAGGAATTGATCCAGCTCGGTCTGGCCCGGGACACGAAGCCAACCGTGCACGGCGCGCAGGCGACCGGGTGTTCGCCCATCTCCGTTGCGTTCAAGCAGGGCATGGACTTTTTCAAGCCGGTCAAGCCGGACACCATCGCCAAGTCGCTCGCCATCGGCACACCGGCGGACGGGTTTTACGCGCTGAAAGTGATGAAGGAAACCGGGGGCGCGTCCGACGACGTGACCGACGACGAAATCCGCGAGGCGATGTCGGCGCTCGCCGAGTGCGAGGGCATCTTCACCGAGACCGCCGGCGGCGTGACCGTGGGCGTGGCCAAGAAACTGGTTGCCTCGGGCAAGATTCCCGCCGAGGATTCCGTCGTGCTCTGCGTCACCGGCAACGGCCTGAAGACGCTCGACGCCGTGCAGAGACACGTTGGCAAGCCGGCCGAGATCAAGCCGAGCCTGCGCGAGTTCGAGCAACTGATCGAGTCCGACAACAAGATAAAATCGAAGTAACCCAACACTCATTTCAGCATGGCAGCAACAATACGAATCCCCACTCCGCTCCGGAAGCTCACCAACGAGCAGGAAACCGTCGAGGTCGAGTCCGCCACCGTTGGCGCGGCGATCGATGAACTCGAGGGCAAGTTCCCCGGCATCAAGGAACGGCTCGTCGGCGAGGACGGCGAAGTTCGCCGCTTCGTGAACGTGTACGTCAACGAGGAGGACATCCGGTTCCTCGAAAACCAGGCCACGCCGCTCAAGGACGGCGACGACGTCAGCATCATCCCGGCAATCGCCGGCGGCTGACCCGCGGAGACAAGATTATGGCAGCCAAGAAAAAGACGGCCCGCAAGACCGCGCGCCTCTGGCTCATGTTCCCGCCCAAGCTCATCACCAAGCCGGTGGTGTGGGAGCTTTCAAAAAAGTTCCCCGTCGTCACCAACGTCCGGCAGGCGAGCGTGACGGACGAAATCGGCCTGGTCTGCCTCGAGCTCGAAGGCTTGGCCGCCGATGTGAAAAAAGCCATCACTTGGCTCGGCCGCAAAGGCGTCAGCGTCGAGCCTGTCGAGATCAACGTCATGCAAAGCTGAGCCAACCGCTTGGCCAAGTAGCTGTTTAAACCGGCGGGATTTTGCGCAGGGGCGGCGCTTTCACAAAGTCCACTTGTCGGAGATAGACTGGCTCAAGCTCGGAGGCCTCGACGAAATCGCTGCGGCCCGCGGCCAGGCGGCCGACGTGCTCGGCGGCGGGAAATTTATCGCCCAAGCCGGGGCCGATGACAGGTTGGCCGGCGGCGAGCAACGACACGTATTCCGGCCGCTTGGCCAGGCGCGTCGGCTCGACATTCCGGATGCCATCGTCGGCCAGCTCGAACTTGGCCAGGTAAAACTCCCCGCGCTGGGCGTCCACCGCCAGCGTGATTTCGCCCCGCCGCCCCACTGCCTGCTCTCCCCTGGCCAACGCCTCAAGGCTATCGACAGCCTGCACTTTCACGCCAAGCGCGAGTTGCCAGCCCTGCGTCAGCGCGATCGCCGCGCGGATGCCGGTGTACGAGCCGGGGCCGATGCCGACGGCGATGCACTCGATCTCCGATCGCCCGACCTCGGCGTGGCCAAGCGCGGACTCGATCAATTGCACCGCAGCGGTGTCGCGGCCCTCGGTGACCGTTTGCGCCGCGAGAAGCCGCTCGCCGTCCAGCACCGCGACGCTCCGGTGATCAGACGAAAACTCAATCGCCAAAATCTTCATGAACAATCTTTCGCTTGGTTTCGCCTTCGTCTGCCAAATGCACGAGCCGCAGCACTTGGCCATCGGCCGGCTTGGCCGACTCAGGCAGCGGTTGGCCGGGCTGCCAGTCGCTACCGAGCCAGCGCTCAAACCACTCGGCGGCGGTGACGCCGTCCGGTGTCGTGAGATAATGCTCGAGTCCCGCGCCGACGATCTCCTGCTGGCTCTCGAGCCGGTACAGGTCGATGTGCGCCAGCGGCAGCGTGCCGTCGTCGTGCTCCTGCAGCAGCGCGAACGTCGGCGAGGTGACGGTGCCCGGGATGCCCAGCCCGGCGGCGAGGCCCTTGACGAGCTGCGTCTTGCCGGTGCCGAGGTCGCCGATGAGGCCGACGATCCAGCCCGGCCTCAGCTCCGCCGCCCAGCGTTGGCCCAACCCGAAGGTTTCCTCCGGGTTATTGGAAATGAACGTATCCACGAGTGGCGATCTCCATGATGCCTGACTTTTGGCGAATCTTTAGCCCCGGTCGGTCGACGATTTTGCCAACGCAACTGAGCGGTGTGCCGGGGAATTCCTGTTTGAACTGGTCGAGCAACGTGACGGCCCGACCTTGGCCAAGCGTGAAACACAGCTCGTAATCCTCGCCATCGGTCAGCGCGGCGAGCAGCGGCGGCTTGGCGGCTTCCGACTCGCGGGCGCGCAGCCGTGCCTCGCGGCGGATCGGCAGGGCGCTCTCGAGCAGCTCGGCCCCGGCGTTGGCCTCGGCGAGCAAGTGGCCGAGGTCGCCGGCCAAGCCGTCGCTCAGATCGATCATCGCACTTGGCTGATGGTGCGCGGCCAGCCAGCGCGCCTCGGCGAGGCGAGGCGTGAACTCGAGATGATGTCCGGCAATCGAGCCGCCCAGTTCGCCGGTCACCCATACGCCGTCGCCGACGCTTGCGCCGCTGCGGAGGATGCATTTGTCGCGCGCGATCTCGCCGACCAGCGACACGCCGATGAAGAGCCGCTCCGGGTTGGCCACCGTCTCGCCGCCGACCAGCGACACGCCGTGCCGCTTGGCCAAGGCGGTCATGCCGTCGTAAATCGACTCGACCGTTTTGACGTCGAAGCCCTCCGGCAAACCAAGCGTGATCGTGGCCCAGCGCGGTGTGCCGGCCATCGCAGCAATGTCGCTCAGCGCGCGGCCAAGGGCCTTATGGCCAACCTGCTGCGGATCAGCGTCTTTCTTAAAATGAATGCCCTCGACCACGGCGTCGGTCTTGTGGAGCTGCCACTGGCCCGGCACGCCGGCGTCGATCACGGCGCAATCGTCGCCCGCGCCGACGACTACCGAGTCGCCAACCGGCAACTTGGCCTTGAGCCGTGAGATCAACTCGAGCTCGTCCGGCCCGGGGTTGGGAGTGGCTTTGCTCATCGCCAAAACAGCATGATCAAATTGGAGGCGTTGAAAACGGCGTGGGCAGTGATTGGGGCGAGTAGGTTATCCGTGAATTCGTACAGCGCAATCAGCCCCAACGCCACAACCGTCAGCGACGCGAAAGTCAGCAGGTTGACGTGAAACAGTGCAAACAAAAGGGCCGTGCCGATCGCGGCCAGGCGCGGATAACCAATTTGCTTGATTGCCGGGTAAAGGATGCCGCGAAAGAGAATCTCTTCCGCAATAGGCGCGACGACCACAGCCATCACCACGAAAAAGATCAGCGTCGGGATGTTCTCCTTCTTGGCGGATTCTTCTGCGATGAGTGTAACCAGTTTTTGTGGCTCGGCCTGATCCCCGAGGGCATGAATCAGCTGGCTGGTCAACAAGGCAAGCACCATGGAGATGAGGACCAAGCCGAGTCCTGTCACCAAACCCAGCATCAGGCAGCGGCCGGTGTTGTTGCGGTTGAAGCCAAAGGTGTCAGCCAACCAGACCGGAGACCGGTAAACACGATGGTTGACCTGAAACCAAACGATAATGGAGACGAAGATGGCGACCGGCAGCACGGTGATATTGGCCGCCATCTGCGCAACGGAGCCGTCCGCGAACTGGCCGGCAACAACTGCGCCCGGCGAGAGAGCCAGCATGAAGGTGCAACCAAGCCAGAGCAGCGACTCGGGATTCCATGGTTTGTGTGTCAACACGACCGGGCCAAGTTAATCGCCGCAGAGCAGTTCAGCCAACAAAACCTCCGCTTGGCCAGGCGCTCAATGCCGGAAATGCCGGCCGCCGGTGAAGGCCATGGCCATGCCGCGCTCGTTCGCGGCGGCGATGACTTCGTTGTCCCGCTTGGAGCCGCCTGGTTGTATGGCCGCGGTCGCGCCGGCCTCGGCGGCGGCGATGAGACCATCGGCGAACGGGAAAAATGCATCGCTGCAAACGGCGCTGCCGCTGAGGTCGAGCCCGGCTTCGCCTGCCTTCCAAACGGCGATGCGGCTGGAGTCCACCCGGCTCATTTGGCCGGCACCGACGCCGAGGGTGCGATCCTTGGCGGCGTAAACGATGGCGTTGGACTTGACGTGCTTGACGGCGCGCCAGCCGAAAAGCATGGCCTTGAGTTCGTCCTCGCTTGGGTGACGCTCGGTGACGATTTCGAGATCGGCGGCGGCGGTCTGCCGGAGGTCACGCTCCTGCACGAGGAACGACTCAGCGCCAACGGAGCGGATGTCCCACGGCACAACGTTGGCCGGGTTGAGCAGCAGCTTGACGAGGCGCAGGTTTTTCTTTTGCTGCAGCAACTCGAGTGCGTCGGGGGCGAAGTCGGGGGCGACGATGACCTCGGTGAAAATCTCGCTGATCGCCCCGGCGGTGGCGAGGTCGAGCGCGGTGTTGCAGGCAATGATGCCGCCGAACGGCGCCTGCCGATCGGTCGCGTAGGCCTTGGCCCACGCGTCGGCGAGGGTGTCTGCCTGGCCAAGGCCGCAGGCGTTGGTGTGCTTGAGGATGGCGAGCGTGGGCGGGTCGGCGTCGAACTCGACGATCAACCCGGCGGCGGCGGTGAGGTCGAGGATGTTGTTGTACGAGAGCGCCTTGCCGTGGAGCTGCTGATAAAACTCGCCGAAGCGGCCGTAAAGGGCGGCGCGTTGGTGGGGGTTCTCGCCGTAGCGCAAAACCTGAGCCTTGTCGGCGCGGACGACGAGCTTGTCCGGCAGGCGGTCGCTTGGCTGTTGCTGCTCGTAAACATTGGCCAAGTGCAGGGCGATCGCGCCGTCGTAGGCGGCGGTGCGGGAGTACACCTTGACGGCCAACTCGCGGCGGAGTTCGAGTGTGGTTTCGCCATTCGCGGAGACTTGATCGGCGACGCGGCCGTAGTCGGCGGGGTCGACAATGACGGTGACGCTTTGGTGGTTTTTGGCCGCGCTGCGAAGCATCGACGGGCCGCCGATGTCGATGTTCTCGATGGCGTCCTCGAGGGTGACATCCGGCTTGGCGACGGTCTGCTCGAACGGGTAGAGGTTCACGACGACGAGATCGATCGGCCGGATGCCGTGCTCGGCGGCGGTGGTGGTGTGTTCCTCATTTTCACGCAGGAAAAGGAGACCACCGTGAACCTTGGGATGCAGCGTCTTGACGCGGCCGTCGAGCATCTCGGGGAAACCGGTATAGTCGCTGAGTTCCTGCGCCTCGATGCCGGCTTCGCGCAGTGCCCTGGCGGTGCCGCCGGTGGAGATGATCTCGACGCCGGCACGGGAGAGTACCTCGGCGAAGGGAACCAAGTCGGTCTTGTCGGAAACGGAAATGAGCGCGCGCTCAATCTTGGGCATGATGGGGTTGCATGGGTTGCGATTGCGGGCCCGGTGTCGGGCCTAGCAATATTCCCGGTGTGCGCAGAAAAAATCAAGCCACTTGGCGCTTGGCCAAGCAGTATCGCGTCAACCCTCGGGCGGCTTGGCCGGGGCCGGGGCGGGCGGCATTGGGAAAGCCGTTGGCCCCGGGTCGGGTAGGGACTTGGGCACACTGACCGGGGCTGGGCGCTCGTTGCCTGGCTGCTCGTAGGTGACGAAGGCACCGTTCTCATCGAGCAACGTGGCGGTGACAAAAATCAGCAGATACCGCGGCTTGTCGATGGTTGAGCGTTTGCGGAACAGCGCGCCGATACCGGGTAGGTTGCCGAGAATCGGAACCGACTCGACAATAGTACGCTGCTCGCGCTCGAGCACACCACCCATCATGACACTTTGGCCGGAACCGACCACCACGCGCGTTGCGAGTTCCTGCGTACGCCACTTGGGCAGGAAAATCTCGAGCTTGTTCTGCTCGCTCTCAGTAACTTCATCGATAGTCTGACCCTTAAGAGAGACATAGCTGACATTTTGATTCACAACCGGGTGCAAGGCGATCAGGATACTTTGTCCATCTCCACCGATGCTGGCCACGACCTCCAGTGAAACGCCCGCAGTGATTTTGCTGGGTTGCCCCATTGGAACCAAGCGTTGAGAGATTGAGCGCTCGGTCAACGTTTCCTCAATCGTGAATTGCTCGTAGTAGTAATTCACTTCGCCGTCATTGATGGAGCCTGGCCGGTTGTTGAGCAGCGTCAGGCGCGGCGCGCTGAGCAACTGGCTTTCGCCGCTCTGCTCAAGCGCAGTCAGCGCTGCGGACAGGTCGGCGTTGCTGAGGATGCTGTTTTCCTTGAACACATTGTTGAATGTGACCCTTGTTAGCAGGCCCTCCTCGCTGCCCAGCGCGCCGTTGCCGATCCCGGTCTGGTCTTGTGGCGGATTGCCCGCAACGCTGGATGCCCATCGGAAACCGAGGTCGAGAAACGACGCCTCGGAAATCGTGATGAACCGCGCCTCGATCAAAACCTGCTGAATCGGACGGTCAAATTCCTCGATGATTCGCTCCAGAACCTCGAACTGCGCCGGCGTGCCGGTAGCGACAATGAGGTTCCGCTCATAATCGATCATATGTTCCGGTCCCTTAAAAAACGTCGTGATGGCATCCTCGATCGACGGTCTTTTCGTGATGCTGTCATTGACGAACATCTCGTACTTGGCTGTCTCCGTGATGGTGGTTGGCCCTTTCTCCGGTTTCACGGTCACAAGGGTGGTCTCTTCGGGCCCAAACTGTGCCGGCATCATGAAGCCATGCCGCAACCGGTAGAACCGCGTCTCCTCAATCAACTCCTTCGACGCCTTCCCGTCGATCACCCAAATCAGGTTCTCCCCAACCTGAAACTGCACGCCGACGTTGCGTGAAATGTAGCTCAGCAGTTCGCCCAGCTTCACCCTGTCGAGGTTGAGCGTGAGCTTTTGCTGCAGCGGCGCAAGCCCCTGGTCGGCGATAAAGTTGATGCCCTCCTTACCACCGATATC
>Ga0209445_1000829_pt1 | contig 17185 bp, 18 predicted proteins | sample MarorgKNORR_S2LV_4_FD_188223 | JGI IMG/M metagenome (GOLD analysis project Ga0209445, IMG submission 188223) | Marine microbial communities from the Southern Atlantic Ocean, analyzing organic carbon cycling - NADW_A/KNORR_S2/LV (SPAdes) (version 2) | ecosystem: Environmental > Aquatic > Marine >...
GTCGTTATGAGAACGATCGCCAAGATGTTGAGCCATATGCCGGCGCGGCTCATCTGCGGAATCGTGATGTAGCCCGACGCGAAGACGATGGCGTTCGGGGGGGTCGCGACGGGGAGCATGAATGCCATCGACGCGGCGAGCCCGGCGGTCGTCATGACGAGCAGTGGCTCCATTCCCAGCCCCATGGCGGCACCGGCCATGATCGGCATCGCCATGGTCGAGGTCGCGGTGTTGGACGTCACTTCCGTGAGGAAGATGACCAGCGTCGCGACCACCGCGATGATCACGATCGCTGGTACTGTGTCCAGCGATGCAACGACGCCACCGATCCAGGCTGCGAGACCCGACTGATCCATCGCGCGCGCCAAGGACAGTCCGCCTCCGAACAGCACCAACACCCCCCAGGGGATGCGTCTTGCAGTGCGCCAGTCCAGGGCGAACTCGCCTTTCCGCCAATTCACCGGGAGCAAGAAGAGCACCGCGGCTGCGGTCATGGCGATCGTCGAATCGCGGATGTTCGGAGAGATGGTCTGGAGCCCCGGGATCGTCACGCTGCCAAAGGTCTTTTCGGAGCGCATCACCCAAGCGAAAGCGGTCAGGCAGAACACCACTGCGGTCAGCTTCTCACCGCGGCTCATCGAGCCGAGTCCCTTGCGTTCGCCGTCGATGATGTTCGCGGCGTCCCCCGAAAGGTTGCCCGGCGGATACAGGAAGCGCGTGAGCAAGATCCAGGTCAGCGGGAGCATCACCGCGGTCAGAGGCAGCCCGACTCCCATCCACTCGACGAAGCCGATTTCCGTACCCAGGAGCTCGTTCGCCGCTCCGGCGAGTACCGCGTTCGGGGGCGTGCCGATGAGCGTCGAAACGCCTCCGATCGATGCCGCGTACGCGACGCCCAGCATGAGCGCGATTCCGAACTGGTAGGGGCCCTTCTGGTCTTCGGGTCGGAACATCTCGCCCACCGCGAGCGCGATGGGCAGCATCATTGCGGTGGTGGCGGTATTGCTGATCCACATCGACAAGAACGCGGTCGCGAGCATGAATCCGAGCACCAGGCGATTCGGGCTGGTGCCCACCCACGCCAGAATCCGAAGCGCGATGCGCTTATGCAGCCCCCACTTCTCCATCGTGACCGCGAGGAAGAAGCCGCCCATGAAGAGAAAAATAAGCTCGTTCGCGTAGGGGGCGCTCGCGTTCGGAGCGTCGAGCACTCCGAGCATCGGGAAGAGCCCGAGCGGCAGGATTGCGGTGGCGGGAATGGGAATCGCTTCGGTCATCCACCAGATCGCCATCAGGATCGCGACTGCCGCGGTGCGCCACCCAACTTCGGTCAGACCTCCCGGAGGCGGGAGCAGTAGGAGTACGACAAATACGAGAGCACCGCCGATCAATCCGAGGCGCTGGGCTCTCCGGTAGGTGGTGGGGGCGGAAGTGTCGTCCAAGATGTCTCCGCGAAGGAGGCGGCGTCGCGCTTCAGGTGCTCGGCGCCGAGTCTGGCGGAAGAGCCCGGACGAAGCAACCGTATAGGTAACCAAAGACCCGAACGCGGCCCAATAGGTGTGCCGTGGCCGGCTTTCGTGAGGCTAGCATAGTGGAAGAAGAGACCAGCTACACCGAAGTGACGCCCTGGCCGGGTTGGGTGAATGCCATCCTCTGGGGTGCCATCATCGTGCCGTGCTACCCATTGCTGGCGGGCTGGGACACAGACCTGGATTTCGGGACGCGGCTGGCGATCGTCGGTTCGATCGTGGCGGTCATCGTAGCCGCGAAGTTCGTGCTTGGCGGCCTCACCGTGCTCGTGCAGGAGACCCAGCTCTTCATCCACCTAGGTTCGACGCCCCTCCTGCGCACGAAGGTGCCGTACGTCGATATCATTGAGCTCGCTTCCGTTCAGTACCACCCCATCCGGGAATTCGGGGGATGGGGCATTCGTGGATTCGGCAAGAAGAGGGCCTGGACGGCGCGCGGGGACCGGGCGGTCGCTTTGACACTGGCCGGTGATCGCGAGTTGTACGTCGGTAGCGATCATCCGCAAAGACTCGAAGAGCGAATTCGCGCGGCTGCGGGCGACCAGCTCGTCCGGCCATGAACGCCGCCAAGATGAGCCCCCGGAAGCCGGCCGACTCGGCCACGATGGTCTCCGAGCTGATGATGCCCCACCAAGTGAACAACCTGGGGCACGTCTTCGGCGGAGTGGTGCTCTCCATGGTCGACCGCGCCGCTGCGGTCGCCGCTATGCGTCACTCTGGGCATCCCTCCGTCACCGTCTCGATCGATCGTGTCGATTTCAAGGAGCCCATCCAGTCGGGCGAGTTCGTGACCTGCTTGGCGCAAGTCAACTTCGTCGGGCGCACGTCGATGGAGGTCGGTGTTCGGGTCGAAGCGGAGAACCTACTCTCGGGTGTGAAGCGACATACGACGAGTTGTCTACTGACCTTCGTCGCCATCGACCGTGACCACCGACCGTGCGAGGTGCCCAGGCTCGACATTTCGGAGCCCGAGGACGCCCGGCGCTACCGGGAGGGCCAGAGGCGCCGCGAGGTGCGCGAGCTGTTGGACCGTGAGCTCGAAGCGGGAGAGGTAGGGCCCAGAGGTAAGGCAGCCCCCTAGCGGCACTCCACCACCATCGCGAAGCCCATACCTCCGGCCGCGCATACGGTGATCAATCCGAACTCGACGTCGCGCCGCGCCATCTCGTTCAGGAGCGTCACGGTGATTCGGCCTCCGGTCGCGCCAAAGGGGTGTCCGATCGCGAGCGAGCCTCCCATCACATTGATGACGTCGACATCCGGGTGGCCAACGGCGTCGCTTCGGCCGAGCTCGTCCCGAGCGAACTGCTTGGATGAGAGCGCCTGAAGGTTCGACAGAACCTGGGCGGCGAACGCTTCGTGCATCTCCATGAGGCCGATGTCCTTCATAGTGAGTCCCGCACGGTCGAGGGCGAGCGGGGCCGCGTATGCGGGTCCCTGCAATAGCTGCCCAGCGGGATCCAAGGCTGTCCACGCCCAACTACGCACGTACCCGATGGCGTCGATGCCCTCGGCTGCCGCGAGCTCCGCGTTCATCAGTACCAAAGCCGACGCGCCGTCGGTGAGCGGTGACGAGTTGCCCGCACTCACGGAGCCGTACCTACGGTCGAAAGCTGGCCGAAGCTTGGCGAGCTTCTCCAGCGAGGAGTCGGTGCGGACACCGTTGTCACGGTCGATGACCTTCTCGTAACCCGGCGGCAAGTACACTGGAGTGATCTCGCGGGTTAGCCTTCCATCCTGCGTCCCGGCGCCGGCCAGCTCATGGGAGCGAAGTGCCCACGCGTCCTGGTCCTCCCGGGAGATGCCGTTCTCCTTCGCCATTCGTTCGGCGGACTCTCCCATCGTTTCGCCCGTGGTCGGCTCCGCGATGGCAGGCGTCACCGGGATTAGGTCTTTGGGACGCACGGACGAGAAAAGAGAAAGGCGCTGCCCGAGCGTTTTCCCCCTGGACGCGATAACGAGCGTCTTCGAGAGCTTGTCACTCACCGTGATCGGTACGTGCGACAACGACTCCGCCCCGCCGGCGACGACGACTTCGGCCTGACCGACTTCGATCATCTGGGCGGCGTCCGTGATCGCCTGGTTCGCCGAGGAACATGCTCGGGAGACCGTCACGGCGGGCACGGTCTTCGGGAGGACTGCGAGGCCGACCTCACGCGCGATGTTCGGCGCTTGTGTATCGTGCACGACGGTGCCGTAAATGAGCTGGTCCACGCGCTCGCCCTTCAACCCGCTGCGGCCGAGCGCGTCTCGCACCGCGATCTTTCCGAGCTCGATCGCAGTGAGGTCAGCGAAGACGCTGCCCGAGCGTGCGAACGGCGTGCGACACCCGGCGATGATCGCGGTCTTCATGTCTGGCTCCTCATGAGGCGTTCCGCACTCCCTTAATCACCGCGGCTACCACGGCTCGCTGTAGAGGGTCCACATCGGGGTAGAGGCCGTCTTGATCGACCCCTAGATTCTGCCGGTTCGTCAGGAGGACAAGCGCGAGGTCGTATTCCGGCACGGCAAGAACCAGCGTGCCGGTGAAACCTGTATGGCTGAAGCTCGCCTGCCCGATGTAGGCCTGAAGTTGCCAGCCGAGCGCCTGTCCCCCACTGGTCGACGCGAGGAAGGTGTCGACGACCTGGGCATTCAGGTACCGTCGGCCGCCGTATGCGCCTCGGTTGAGCAGAAGCTGCAGCAGCACATTCAGCTCGCTCGCAGTCGAGAAGAGACCTGCATGCCCCGCGATGCCGCCGAATGCGTGAAACGCGTTGGCGTCGTTGACCTCACCGCTGAGCGTGCGCCTCCTCCATCCGTCCCACGCCTCAGCATCGCCCGCGATGCGATAACCGAACGTCGAGTCGTGCACCATTCGCTGCTCGTAGGGATTGCCGTGTGAGGTGGACGCGAAGCGCGAGCCGGCGTTTCCCGGCCCGGCCGCCTCCCCGTCTGCCCCCGCGGCTCCGTCCAGCGGGCGAAAACCGGTCCAGTCCAGTCCCAGCGGTCCATATATGCGCTCGCGCAGGAAGTCGTCGAGGGACGTGCCGGCCACTCGCTCCACGGCGAGCCCAAGCAACATGAAACCCAGGTCCGAGTAGTGGCGTCCCTCTCCTGCCTCCCATGCCAGCGGTTGTGCCCGCACGTACTCGGATGCCTCGTCGCGGTTCGTCGCATAGTAGTAAGTGGGCAGCCATTGGTAGAGCCCTGCGCGATGGGTGAGCAGGTGGCGAAGCGTGACGCCGTCCTTCCCGCCCCCGCGAAAGTCCGGGAGGTAGTGGGACAGAGGTGCGTCGACGTCCATGTCGCCGCTCTCCACCATGAGCATGACGGCCAGCGTGGTTGCCATGACTTTGGTGACCGACGCGAGGTCGAAGAGGGTCGATGGGGTCATGCGAACCGGGTCAACCCGGCGCTGGATGCCGCGCGCTCCTGTCCCGTCTGCGGTCCACGCTTGGTACTGTCCGGGCCCGTAGTCGTAGAGCTTACTCCACCCGTACGCCCGCTCGAGTACGACTGCGCCGTCTAGTGCCACGAGCAAAACGGCTCCGGGGATCCGGCCGGCGTCGACCCAGTCGGCGACCACGGAGTCTGCCGCCACGAGGTTCCGGTCCAACGGCGATCTCGCGCCCGGCGCTTCCACCGACGTCCACTGTGGACCTTGTCGCTCCACCGGGGATAACATGCCGAGCAGGCCAAGGACCGATAGGATGGGGAGCGCACGCATAGGCAAATGATATCGTGCCTACCAGGTTCGGACACGTATCCGCCACCAGTAACTACCACGAGACACCGCCACTGGACGCAAGTTGCGAGGGAGGTCACGAGTACCGTGTTCAAGAAGCGAAGAGGTCCCGCTGATGCCACGAGGCGGTGGTTCCGGAGCGTATCGCTTCTTGCTGCGCTATTGGTGGCCGTCTCGGTTGCGGCGTGTGGGCTGCTGGAGCCTGAGATCGGGGGCATCGGTACGATAGTGTTCCAGGACATCGAGGGCGGGTGCTGGCTTATCGACACCGACACGGAGGATTACTTCCCGGTCAATCTTCCCCGGAACCTGCAAGTCGCAGGGATCGAAGTGCAGTTCGAGGCTATCTCGCGTATGGACCTGTCCACTTTCTGCCCCGGCCGGATTATCGAAATCACGTGGATTGGTGAGATCGAGGGCTAGGTGGCGTTCTACCCCAAGCAACGCGACGTGCCCATAGCGGAATACTCGTATCGCCACGAGGCTGAGTTCGCGGCCGGGTTCCTGGAGAATGCCGGAATCCCGTTTCGCCTCCAGACCGACGATGCCGGTGGGGCAGATTCCTTCATGACCATCACTCGCCCGGCGCGCCTTTGGGTTCGGCGCGAGGACGTCGACGAGGCGCGTGACGTGCTCGAGCTCGACGTAGTAGAGACCAGTGGCACGGCGGTGGCCAGCCGGTCCCCTGCGCGGCCGGACGCTTCCGGGACTGTGCTGGTGGCTCGGGAACGCCTGCTCGCTGGTACGGTCGGCAGCGTCTCCCTGGTAGTGGGACTGGGCATCACGCCCGTGGTCCTGTCCTCCGTGCTCACGATAGTAAGCTTCGTTCTGGCGCTGGTCTTCGGTATCGCGGCGGTGTTCGGGCGCACCGTGGCTCCAGTGCGTCTCGCATTGCGCATGTTCTCGGGTCACATGAAGTGATGCGCGCTGTCTCGTTCAACGTCACGATCCCAAGCTTTCTGATCGGGAAGGGGCTCGGTGGACTCACGGAGTCCGCCATCTTCGGTGGACTCAGCGGCGTGCGCTTCGGCGAGGTGTCCGAGCCGTCACTACCTGCGGGTGACTGGGTGCGGCTCGAGATCCTCAAGGCGGGGATTTGCGGTACGGACATCGGCACGCTGACGTTCAAGGCGAGCCCCGCCATGGAGCCCTTCGGATCGTTCCCTGCAGTACTCGGGCACGAGATTCTGGCTCGTGTCCTCGAGGTCGGGCCGGGCGTGCGTTCTGTCGAGACCGGACAGCGCGTCGCCGTCGATCCCATGATCTCATGCACGATGCGTGGCTTCGAGGGCGATGCTCGTTGCCATTCCTGCACGGCGGGCCTTCACTGCACGTGCGAGCGTAGCGGAGAAGAGGGTGCGTTGATGGTCGATGGTGCCGCGCTGCAGCGCGGTGCGACGATCGGATACCACGCGTCGTTGCCGGGTGGTTGGGCGGAGCGCATGATCGCCCACCAGAGCCAGCTCTTCGTCGTTGACGACGGCATGAACGACCGCACCGCAGCGCTGATCGAGCCGCTCGCCGTGGGCATGCACGCGGTGCTCGGCTCGCGGCCGTTCAGTGATGGGCCCGTGCTGGTGATCGGGAGTGGTCCGATCGCGCTCGGCACGATTTGGGCTCTGCGTACGGCCGGGTACCAGGGTGAGCTTGTCGCCCAGATCAAGCGTGGGCACGAAGCCGAGATCGCCCGGGGCCTCGGCGCGAGCACGGTTGTTTCCCCGGGTGACGAGGCTCGCCAAGCCCTGGTGGACACGGGCGCCAGCGCCTACATGCCGATCGTGGGCGATGAAGTGTATGCCGGCGGCGGCTTCCCGCTCATCTTCGACTGCGTGGGCAGCAGACATACCGTCAAGCAGTGTCTACGCTATGCGAGTCCGCGCGGCCGCATCGTCATGCTGGGTTGTGCCGCGGAGATCCCCAAGCTGGATCTCACCTTCGTGTGGGCGCGAGAGCTCGACGTGAAAGGGTACGTTGGCTACGGCATCGAAGACTGGCGCGGTCAACGTGTGCACACCTTCCAGATCACCCACGACATGCTGCTCGAATCAGGAGCTCCGGTCGAACCGATGGTGACCCACGTATACCCGCTCGGGCAGTACCGTGACGCCCTGTCAACCGCTGCCAACCGAAGGCGCACGGGCTCCATCAAGGTATTGCTGGATCCCACGGCGGGGTGAGATCGACGCCGCTGAAGATGAATGAGCGGTTGACCCCGACCGTGCCGTGAGTGGTGCTCGAACCGTCGTAGTCGGTGGCGGTGTGGTCGGTGTATGCTGCGCTTACGCCCTCGCGCGTGAAGGACTCGACGTCGTGCTTCTCGAGCGGGGGGAGGTCGCTTCCGGAGCTTCGCGTGGCAACGCCGGCACAGTCTCAGCGGGGCATCCTCCCCTGAACCGGCCGGGACGAATCAAGCAAGCTGTCTTCCAGATGCTCGACCCCAAGAGCCCGCTCTACGTGCCTCCACGCTGGGACCCCGAGCTCTGGCGGTGGCTGCTCTCGTTTGCGCGACACTGCACCGACGCGCACGTCGAACGCTGCATGAGCGTCATGGCGCCGCTCGGCATAGAGGCTCTCGAGATCTTCGATCGGCTCATCGAGGAGGAGCACATCGACTGCGGGTACCGATCCGAGGGGTACTTCGAGGTCTGCACGACCGAGAAGGGCATTGCCAGAGCTCGACATGAAGCGTCGATCATCGGGCGCAGTGGCTACCACCCTGAGGTTGTCGATGCCCATGAGTTACGCAGGAGAGAACCAGAGTTCGGACACGAGGTGGTGGGCGGCGTGCACTATCCCGAAGCTCGCACGCTCGACCCGTACCGATTCGTGACCGCGGTCATGGAGCTCGCAAGGGATCGAGGTGTCGAGCTTCGAGAGCGAGTGAGCGTCGCCAGCGTCGCAACCGATGGCGGGCGTGTGGCGGGCGTGCACACCGAACACGGCGACTTCGTGGGAGCGGACCACGTCGTGCTCGCGACTGGGCCGTTCAGCCTCGAACTGGCGCGCCGACTCGGTGTTCGGCTGCCTGTGCAGCCTGGGAAGGGGTATCACCGAGATGTTGCTGTAGGTCCCGCCGGCGCACCACCGCTGCGCACGGCGTGCGTGCTCAACGAGACTTCCGTGTTCTGCACGCCAATGGACGGGTTCGTGCGCTTCGCCGGCACTATGGAGTTTTCGGGGCTCAACCAGGTGATGCGGCCCGCCCGGCTTCGTCAGCTCACCGACGCTGCACGCACATGCTTTCCCCGCCTCGGAGACGAGGCGCCGATCTCCGAATGGTGCGGGCTGCGTCCCATGTCCGTAGATGGGCTTCCGATCGTCGGGCCTTTGGCAGGTATCGACGGACTCAGTATTGCCACGGGTCACGGGATGCTGGGGCTCACGCTCGCTCCCGTGACGGGACGGATCATCGCGAAGCAGGTGACGGGGGTGGGTGAGGCTAGGTACCGATCCCTGGCTCCAGAGCGCTTTGGCTGACCGGCGGGTTCACCCGCCGCCGTTGTTCAGGTTCAGCCGACGTCGATCAGCAGACGCGGTGGGGATCTCATCTCGAGCACCCGCACGTTTTCGCCTTTCTTGAGGCAACGATCCAGGTGACGACATCGTCTGCGTCGCAGGAGATGCCGCCCTCGTGCACGCGCTCGAGATCATAGCTTTCTGTCTCGATGGACATCGTGCGCCGACCCTGGTCGATGATGCGTGCTGGCCTGAGGCGCAGCACCAGAAACTGGTTACCGGCCAGCTCAGGTGTGTGCTCGGCCGCCTGCTACGCTTCTTCGTCCTGGGGGTCGCCCTCAGCGTCCGTTCCTTCTCCGCATCGCACCGCCAAACCAGGAGGAACGAGTCGTATTTCGTAGCTCGGAGCAGGTGCGTCTGAGCTGAACGTGAACGTCATGCGGTCGAAGCCCTCGTGAGCGGTGACCTCGACGCTCTCGACCATGGAGCGCGGCGCCACGGGATTGGGACTGCGATTGATCGAGTTCGTCGTCCAGGGCAGCTCGACAGAGAGATTGGCCATCTCGCGACCGACTAGATCGGCCTCGGTCAGTGGCTCCCGCTCGAGCGGCCTGATGGCTGTGTCCGCAGCCTGCGCGGCTTAGGCGTTGGACGCTTTCGGCTCGCGTCCACACGCGGGGAGCGCGAGCAGTAGGAAGCAAACGAGAGCGGTTCTTGGCTTCATCGGAGTGGCGAGGTCGAGTGAACGGTCGCGTTAATGTCGAAGTTCGGGACTAAAGATCCAGGGGGATGACCTCGGGGTGCACCTTGCTGTTCGGCTTGTCTCCGTCTACGTCGATGCCCTCGAGCTTCAGCAGTGCAACCTTCGCGGGTAAGCCGCCACCGAATCCGGTGAGGCGTCGGTCCGCAGCGACCACACGGTGGCAGGGTACCACGATCGGGATGGGATTGGCTCCGACGGCCTGTCCGACGGCGCGCGCCATGTCGGGCTTGCCCACGTCCCGCGCGACCTGACCGTAGGAAGCGACGTGACCGTACTCGATGTCGAGGAGCCTGCGGTAGACATCGTGCTGAAAGCCCGTCGTCGAAGCCGCGAAGTCGAGCGGGAGGTCGAACGTCCGACGCTTCTTGGCCAGATACGCCTCGAGTTGCTCCACGGCTCCCCGCAAGTAGTCGGGCCACGCCTCTGAGGGATCCGTGTGGTGCTCGCGGGGAAGAACTCCGAACTCGATGCGTCGGACCCCGGCCGGCGACATCCACACCGTGATGGGGCCTGCACGAGTGTCGGAGAGGTGAGCCGAGTGAATCTCGACAGGCGTCAGTGTGGTCCCTCCGCCGCGTGCTTCTTGAGGGCCTCCTGAAGCGCGTCGAAGCCAATCAACGCACACTTGATGCGCACAGGGAACTTGCTCACCCCCTGAAGCGCCCGCAGGTCGCCGAGGCTCCTGTCCTTCGCCACCTCCGTATCGCCGTGCATGAGGGCGGTGAAACGCTCGGCGAGCCCTTCCGCGTCGCTCAGCGAGGCACCCTGGATCTTCGCGGTCATCATGCTGATCGCCGCCTGGGAGATCGAGCAGCCCTGCCCGACGAACTTGGCCTCCGCGATCTGATCGCCTTCGATGCGCAACTGTAGGCGGATTTCGTCTCCACAGACCGGATTGGCCATGTGGATCTCAACGGTCTTCTCGTCCATCTCCGCTTTATTCCGCGGATTGCGGTAATGCTCGAGAATGAGCTGCTGGTAGAGCGAGCTGAGTCGAGGTGTTTCCATCGTTCGCTACACCTGATGATCGGTGAAACAATCTAATCGTCACGGCCGCAGCGCGCTCGCCCCTGCGGGCGTTGGCATGCTTTCCATTTGGCATTCTCAGCCGAAGATGCCGCGTACTATGCCCAGGCCTTCAACCAGTCGATCCACGTCGTCTTTGGTGTTGTACAGGTAGAAAGAAGCCCGCGCGGTGGCGGCAACACCGAAGTGCTTCATCACGAGTTGCGCGCAGTGGTGTCCCGCCCGAACCGCTATGCCTTCCGCGTCCAGGATCGTCGAGATGTCGTGCGGGTGGGCGTCGCCCAACGTGAATGAGACCACGGCGGAGCGCTCCTCGAGCGACTCTGGGCCGTAGATGTGCACGCCCTCGATCGAGCCCACCTGCTCGATCGCATAGGCCAGAAGCTCGTCTTCGTGCGCGGCGATTGCGTCCATGCCGACGCCGGCCAGGAAGTCTACCGCAGCGCCCATGCCGATGGCTCCAGCGATGTTCGGGGTGCCTGCTTCGAACTTGTGGGGCACCTTCGCCCAGGTGCTTTCCTCGCGTCCCACGAAGTGGATCATTTCGCCGCCCCCCTGATAAGGGGACATCGACTCGAGCAAGTCCTTTCGTGCCCAGAGCGCCCCGATGCCCGTGGGGCCACACATCTTGTGACCACTGAAGGCATAACAGTCAACGCCCAGGTCCTGCACGTCGACCTTGGTGTGTACCGCGCCTTGGGCACCGTCGACCACCACCAGCGCGCCGACTTCATGAGCCGCAGCAGCGATGTCCTTGATGGGGTTCACGGTGCCGAGCGCGTTCGAGACGTGTCCGAGGGCAACGACCTTGGTGCGCTCCGAGAGCAGCGAGGGCAGGTCGTCGAGGATGAGTCTACCCTGGCTGTCCATCTCGATGTAGCGAAGCGAAGCGCCTTTGCGACGAGCGAGCAGTTGCCACGGAATGATGTTCGAGTGGTGCTCCATCGTCGAGATCAGGATCTCGTCGCCCTCGCCGACGTTGTCCAACCCCCACGCGATCGTGATGAGGTTGATGGCTTCCGTCGTGCCCCGAGTCCAAACCAGCTCGTCGGAATCGGGTGCGTTGATCCACTGGGCAACCTTGATGCGGGCGTCCTCGTACGCCACCGTGGCTCGACGCGATAGTTCGTGGATGCCGCGGTGCACGTTGGCGTTGTCGCGCGTGTAGTACCGCTCGAGCGCACCCAGCACCGCTTTGGGCTTTTGCGATGTCGCCGCGTTGTCGAGGTAAACGAGCGGCTTGTCGTTGACCGTCTGATCCAGCGTCGGGAACTCACTCCGGATCTTGATCGGGTCGAATGCGGTCATTCGAAGTTGCCTCGGTGCTTCTCAGCTCACGTCGACGTAGATCTGTCCGGCGCGGACTTCCACCGGGAACGATTTCACCGGCCGCGTGGCCGGAATACAGAGGTTCTTGCCGGTCTTACAGTCGAAGCGCGCGCCGTGGTAGATGCACAGGATCTCATCGCCCTCCAGCTCCCCGTCGGAGAGCGGGAACTCCTCGTGGCTGCACTCGTCTGCGATCGCGTAAATGGTGCCTTCGAAGTTGGCCAGTACGATTTCGCTGCCGTCGGCGGTCACGCCCTTGAGTTCGCCGACGGGGCACTCGCTGGCGGGGCCTACTTCTATCCAGCTAGCCATGGGTGCTCATTAGCCGTGCTGCGCCAGTTTTTGCTCGATGACTCTGGTCACCTTGTCGACAACACCACCTAATGGGAGCTTCGCCAGGACCTCTCCTAGGAATCCCAGCACCACCAGGCGCTCGGCCTGGATGAGGCTGAGGCCGCGGCTCATCAGGTAGAACTTCGCTTCGTCGTCGAGTTGGCCGACGGTGGCTCCGTGGGAGCACTTCACGTCGTCGGCCTCGATTTCGAGGTTGGGCAACGAGTCGGCCCGTGACTCCGGCGAGAGCAGAAGATTTCGGTTCGTTTGATACGCGTCGGTGCCTTGGGCACCGGGCAGAACTCGGATGATGCCCCGAAAAGCCGCCCGGCTGGCACCGTCGAGTGCACCCTTATAGAGCAGGTCGCTCGAAGTGTGCTCCGCGACGTGGTCCTGGCTGGTGTTGAAGTCGAAGTGCTGGTCGTCGTCCCCGAAGTAGAGACCCAGCATGTCTGAATTCGCGCCGGGACCGAGCAGGCGCGCGTTCAGGTCGACACGCGTCACGGACGCACCCAGCGCCACGTTGAGCGTATCGAGCTTCGAGTCGCGCTGTGCGAGCGTACGCTGTATGGACTGGTAGAACGTCCCCCGACCCAGGCGCTGCACGGCCACGTACTGCACCCTGGCGCCGTCGCGCGCGATCAGCTCCACGGCCGTCGAAGTATACGTCTGCGACTCGAAGTCGTCGGACAGAACCTCGTCGACGTAGGAGACCTGGCTCTGTGCCTCGGCCACGATGAGCACACGGCTGAAGTATGCGGTTCCGGCCTCGCTGAGCCAGCACGTCACGCGGACCGGAAGTTCGAGTTGCACGCCCTTGGGCACGTACAGGAAGATGCCGTCGCTCCACAGTGCAGCGTTGAGCGCCGCGAACTTCCCCTCCTCGGCGGGAACAGCGTCAGTGGCGAGGTGGTCTCGCACCAGTTCCTCGTGATTCGTGATCGCTTCTTGCAGAGACTCCAAGATCACGCCCTGTGCGGCGAGCTGCTTATCGACGTCGGCGTGCACGACGTGACCGTCGATGATGACGATGTGGCCCGAGGCCGCGCGATCTTCGTCCATGGCCGCGCGCAACCGCTCGGGCCACGTGCTAGCGTCGTCCGACATCGCTTCGGCATCGCTGAGTTGTAGCGAATCGAGGTCGAGCTTCTTCTTGAGGTTCGTGTAACGCCACTCCTCGAGCCGGATCGTCGGCATCGGCGTACGCTCATACACGTCCCAGGCATGTGCGCGACGCTCGCGCAGCCACTCAGGCTCGCTCATGCCGATCCGCTCGACCGCCGCCGGGTTCAGCGCGCTCGTCACGCCCTCCATTCCTGCGACGGCTTTAGCCAACGGAGCCTTCCATCTCCATCTCGATGAGCCGGTTGAGTTCCACCGCGTACTCAAGCGGCAGCTGCTTGGCGATGGGTTCGATGAAGCCGCGCACGATCATTGCCATGGCTTCGTCCTTGGCGATGCCGCGGCTCGCCAGGTAGAAGAGCTGCTCCTCACCGATCTTCGACACCGAAGCTTCATGGCCCACGCTGGCGTCGTTCTCTTCGATCTCGATGTAGGGGTACGTATCGGTACGTGACGTGTCGTTGATGAGCAGCGCGTCGCACTCGACGTTCGAACGCGCGTGGCGCGCGCCTTTATGAACCTTGCACAGGCCACGGTAGGTCGAGCGTCCGGTCCCTTTCGAGATCGACTTCGAGGTGATCGAGGACGTCGTATGAGGAGCCACGTGGACCACCTTGCCGCCGGTGTCCTGGTGCTGGCCGTCACCGGAATACGCGATCGACATGATCTCGCCGTGCGCGCCCTCGCCAATCAGGTAGCAGGACGGGTACTTCATCGTGAGCTTCGAGCCCAGGTTGCCGTCCAGCCACTCCATGGTGGCGTTCTCGTGTACCATCGAGCGCTGGGTGACCAGGTTGTACATGTTGTTCGACCAGTTCTGGATGGTCGTGTACCGGAAGCGGGCGTTCTTCTTGACGACAATCTCGATGACACCCGAATGGAAGGACTCGGTCGTGTAGACCGGAGCGGTGCATCCCTCGATGTAGTGCGCTTGCGCGCCTTCATCGATGATGATGAGCGTGCGCTCGAACTGGCCCATGCGCTCCTGGTTAACGCGGAAGTACGCTTGCAGGGGGGTGTCGAGCGAGACGCCCTTCGGGATGTACACGAACGATCCGCCTGACCAGACCGCCGCGTTCATCGCGGCGAACTTGTTGTCGTGCATCGGGATGATCGTGCCGAAGTGCTCGCGGAAGAGCTCGGGGTGGTTCTTCAGGCCGTCTTCGATCGAATCGAAGATGACGCCCTGGGCCGCCCACTCCTCACGCAACGAGTGGTACACCATCTCGGACTCGTACTGCGCGCCCACGCCGGCAAGGATCTTCCGCTCGGCCTCGGGGATGCCGAGCTTCTCGAACGTGTTCTTGATCTCGTCGGGCACGTCGTCCCAGGAGCGCTCCATCTGGTCCTGAGGACGCACGTAGAAGTAGATCTCGTCGAGCACGGCTTCGAGACTCGAAAGATCACCGCCCCACTTGGGCATCGGCTTCGAGTTGTAGACGTCGAGCGCCTTGAGGCGGTACTCAAGCATCCACTCCGGCTCTTCTTTGTGCGCGGAGATCTGGCGCACCACCTCTTCGCTCAGGCCCTTCTCGGCGCGGAAGACTGGCTCGGTCTCGGTGACGAAGTCGTACTTGTACTCGTCTAGGCCGAGGTCTTGGATGGTTTCATTCTGTGGCATAGTGCTCTCCTGGCGCCTTAGACGCCGTCCGCAACTGAGTCCGCCTCGCTCCAGCCCCTGTAGCCTTCGGCCTCGAGCTGGTGGGCGACTTCCGGTCCGCCGGAGCGGACGATGCGACCGTCGACCATCACGTGTACACGGTCGGGCTCAATGTAGTCCAGAAGCCGCTGGTAGTGCGTGATGAGGAGGATCGACATTTCGGGATCCTCCTCGGTCAGTGTGTTCACCCCGCTGGCGACGACCTTCAGCGCATCGATGTCGAGGCCAGAGTCGGTCTCGTCCATCACCGCGAGCTTGGGCTTCAGCATCGCCATCTGAAGGATCTCGTTGCGCTTCTTTTCGCCACCGCTGAAGCCGTCATTCACATGACGCTCGGCGAACGTGACATCCATCTCCAGCAGCTCCATGCGCTCGGTCAGGATGTCAGAGAATTCGAAGATATCGAGCTCCTCACCATCTGCCTGGTGAGCCTGCACCGCAGTGCGAAGGAAGTTCGCGATGGAGACGCCCGGGATCTCGACAGGATACTGGAAGGCGAGGAAGATGCCGGCCTGCGAGCGCTCGTCGGCTTCGAGCTCGAGCAGGTTGCTGCCCTGGAACAGGACCGATCCAGACGTCACTTCGTAGCCAGGGTGGCCCGCGAGAACCTTGGCAAGAGTGCTTTTTCCCGAGCCGTTTGGACCCATGATCGCATGGATCTCGCCCTTGCCGATCTCGAGATCGACCCCGGCGAGTATCGGCAGATCTTCGTCGGCCACCTTGGCTTCTAGGCCCTCTATCTTCAGAATTGAAGCGTCGCTCATGCGGTTCTCAGGCGATGCGCAGAGCCGCTCGGCCCGCTTATCAAGAATGATTCTACGTTTCAGGTCCCAAAACCTAGACGGGGTAAATAGGGGGGTCAAGTGGGGATAGACAGCGCCGACTCTACGCTTCATACGGGTGATTCAGTCCGTTTGGAAGACCTCTGTGACACGCCCTGGGTGGTGCTTGGTGGTGGTGGCCTGAAGGGTCTAGCTCACGTCGGAGCGTGGCGGGCTCTCACGGAGGCCGGCGTGCAGCCCGCGGGCATCGTTGGCACCAGTATCGGCGCACTGGTAGGAGCACTCGCGGCTAGTGGTATGACCTGGCAGGAGATGCGCAAGCACGCGCTCGCGCTCAAGAAGACGGACATCGTGCGCGTGAACCGTCGGGTGGCCTGGATCAACTGGATCCGTCAACCCAGCGTCTTCCGTGGTGATGCGCTCATGGACTTCTACTCGAAGTTGCTGCCGGACGGCGGTTGGGACTCGATTCAGATACCCCTGCTGCTGAACGCCGTGGACCTGACCGACGGTTCGACAGAGTGGTTCGGTACGGATGCGAGGACAGACGTGTCATTGGTGGAGGCCGTATACGCCTCGTCGGCGCTTCCGGTTTTTACTCGGCTTTCGAGAACGGCGGGCGGGCGTTCGTTGATGGCGGAACCGAACACCCGCTCGCGCTCAACCGTGCGGAGGAACAAGGCGCGACCGGGATCGTGGACATCGACGTCGGCTCCGGGGAGACCGGGGGCTGCGAGAAGATCCTCGCGCAGGGAATCCTCGGAGTAGAGCAACGCATCTTCTCGATCATGACTCGGCGTCGCCGCCGTGACCTACTCGCCCAATGGGACGGTCCGCCGCTCCTGTACGTGCGGCCGCGATTCGACGGGTACGCGGCCTTCGACTTCGACCACGTCGAGTACTTCCTGGACGAAGGTTATCGAGCGATGAAGGAAGTGTTGGCGCGCTGACGTCCCTTCGTCACTTGAAACTTTCCAGGTAACACTCTCGAGGTATCCATCGTAGATATATCCGCAACGGATAAATTCTCGGGAGCTCGATATGCCTGGCCATGAGACACCGCTTCGACCCGCAGTCTTCCACATCTTGCTCGCGCTCGCGGGTACGGCTCTGCATGGACTCGGAATCGCCGAGGCGGTCGCCGAGGCCACCACGGGTTCGGTGAAACTCGGCCCCGGCACACTCTACCGCTCCCTCAAAGAGATGGCACGCGACGGTCTCATCAGCGAAGTGCAGGCGCCCTCCGAGAGTGAGGACCCGCGCCGGCGCTTTTACGACATCACGAAGCGGGGGCGAGCACTCGTGCAGGCAGAAGCCGAGAGACTCGCGCGCATCGTTTCCGGGCGCGAAGACATAGCCTAAAAACCGCAGAAGCAGTTGCGCCGCCAGCAAGGAGGTTGCACCAGTTGCATCGTAAGGCGGCGGCGCCTCGACCAGATCAATCCCAACGACCTGCCC
>Ga0209445_1000839_pt1 | contig 17069 bp, 19 predicted proteins | sample MarorgKNORR_S2LV_4_FD_188223 | JGI IMG/M metagenome (GOLD analysis project Ga0209445, IMG submission 188223) | Marine microbial communities from the Southern Atlantic Ocean, analyzing organic carbon cycling - NADW_A/KNORR_S2/LV (SPAdes) (version 2) | ecosystem: Environmental > Aquatic > Marine >...
GAGCCAATGACGGGATCTGAACCCATGACCTACTGATTACAAATCAGTTGCTCTACCAGGCTGAGCTACATTGGCACGAAATAAAATAAAATTTTTCAAGGTTTAAAGTGTTACCTGAGGCTAATTTTGTATTTTTTTACAATAATTTGTTGAGCTTTCAATTTATAACATTGGCTTTTTGATATTTGATATGAGATACATCGAACCAACTAGAGTTAAGGTTCTAATGATGATGTTTTTTACAACTGGTATCATAGGTGTGATTATTGGATTATCTGCTGTTACCCCACCTAATTTGAAAATTATGATTACTCTCATGGGTATGATCAATATTAGTTTGGGTGCATTTTTCACATTTCTCTATCTAACTCAAATTAAAGCCAACCCTGATAAACGAAAGAAGAAGAAAAAGCCTAAATCTGATGAATAGATTCTATTTTGCAAAATTAAAGTATAAATAATAATTCCCTAACTGAAATTCAGAAATGTTAGATTTAGTAGCTAAGGAATTATTTCTTACAAAAGGTAAGGGTGTCCACGAAGATCGATTAACTAGTTTTGAATACGCTTTAAGGGATGCAGGTATTGCTGGAACTAATCTTGTATTGATTTCTAGTATTTTCCCTCCTCAAGCTAAATTGATTTCTCGTAAAGAAGGTTTGAAAAAAATTAAACCTGGACAGATTTTATTTACAATTTATTCAAAGAATCAAACTAAAGAACCTCATAGAGTTTGTTCTGCATCTGTTGGTATTGCACAACCAAAAGATACGGAAAGATATGGATATTTGTCTGAATACGAATCTTTTGGTCAAAATGAACTTCAAGCAGGTGATTATGCAGAAGATATTGCTGCACAAATGTTGGCCTCTTCTTTAGGAATTCCTTTTGATGTTGATAAAGACTGGGATGAAAAAAGACAACAATGGTTAATTTCTGGACAAATTTACAATACTCACAATGTAACTCAGTCTACAAAGGGCGATAAGGATGGAAAATGGACAACTGTTTTTGCTGCAGCAGTACTTTTAGTTTAGTTATTTTTTATAGCCTTTAAGATAAAATATCGCAGCTCCGATAGAAACTATTGTTATTATAATTACAACTGTTATGGATTCATCCAATTCTATCTCTTTGTATTCCAGATTACCTCCTCCTAATGAAAATTTTAATTCATTTTCGTTTACTGATGTACTTTCACCAAAAATATACTTGCCCTGTATTTGTTCTCCTTTTTGAGGATCAAAAATCCATCCTTTTTTTGTAATTTCAATTGGAATTTCTATTCCATCTATCATTTGTGTTGGTATTATGTTTCCTCTAACATCCGATACATTTGTTTCATCATTTTCTAGTATTACTATTTGAAATATTGAATTTAATGGATAATTTCCCGAAGAGAAATAATCTGATCTATTTAGATTTTCTATATTAAAAAATTCAAGCGGATTTATTTTTGTTATTGTCCCTTCCATTTCACTTTCAATTGGACTCTCTACTGAAATTCTTAGTTGTAAAAGTGATTTTGATTCTGTTGGAATTATTGAAAATGACATTTTAGAATTTTGATCCTCAGACAATGTTTTTGCAATATTATAGAACCCTCCTCCCTCTCTAATTGATTTTGAAAGTAGTATTGATGATAATTTACCATACATGTAATCTGTATCCTGCATCGGCATTGTGTATACTGCTGAAATGGTCCTATGTCCAGAAATAATACCTGATGTATCTAATTCTTGATTTGTTTCATCATTTGTGTGGATGTATGTTTGAAAAAATTTAGCATTTGTATCAAAGACCTGATTCACTTCATGTATGTATGAATCTGCTATCTTTCTAGTTGAATCTTGTATGGCGTTAATTCCTTTGTCTTCTGGATTTCTTTCTATGTTGATAATTATACATGATTCATAATCACGTATTCCTAATACACAATTATTGTGATTTGTTATGACGACTGCCTGAACTCTTTCATTTTCTCTTATTTTTTGTTCTAATTCCGTTGGAATTTTAATTTCTTGAAGATTGGAACTGTGTAATGTAATTGATGCTATACTCGTATTAGATATTTTTTTGTCTATGATTACCTGTGCTGATTCTTGAAATGTTGATAAACCAATTTCTTGTGAATGTGCATAATTTGTTGAAATTCCAATAACCATAATTATGCTAATAATAAATATTATTTTTAACATGTGATGATGCTCTAATGATGAAATATTAAATTTACTTATCTTTAATTATGCTATTCTTAACAAATTCTTATGATTATTTGTTGTCTAGAAACTCATATTTTGATGTGTGTTGATCTTTAAATAAATGGCATTAATTCCTATATTGGTTGAGAGTTTCAATGATCCATTAATTCAATTAATTGTAATTTTATCCACATTTGGAATTGGATTATCTCAAGGAATAATTCTTGGTAGGGCAATTCTTCAAAGATTTCCTCGACTACAGAATCACGTAAAAACTGTATCCTTTACATTATTTGGTTTATTTTTAGTAAATGCAGTTCTTAGTGTTCCACGTTTCCAATCTCCTGAAAAAATTGATTTTACAAATTTATCTGTCGCTAATCCCGGCGATGTAGTTTCTTCAGTGTTTCTAATTTTTGGAATGAATACTGGATTCCTAACTGTATTGGCAATTTCTATTATGGTGATGACTTTTGTAATTTTAAAATTTACAAATTTAAATGGAATTGTAAAGGGCTTTGTCTTTTTTTTCAGTGCATTATTACTAATTTTTACAGCATTGAGTAGATTTACAGATCTTACTCCTAGCAGTTTTGAAGTTTTATTATATTTCCTTTACCAATTGGGAATTACAATTGGAATTTTATTTGGTACAATTAGGAAAATTAAACCTAAAACATTGGACCTAAAATAATCTCAAACGTTTAAATGATATTATTTTTGATATACGAATGACATCGAATTCAAACCGTTCGGGGAACAAGCTGGCAGTCCATGCGTTGGACTGCCAGCCCCATTATTCTAAAATACCATCAAACTAATTCCTGGCAATCCTTTATAGACAAAATAATTTTAATTATAATTATGAATAAATTTATCACAATTGGTGATGAAAAAGTAAGTATTACTGAAATAGAAAATGCAAAAAGTATTCCTGAATTGTTACAAACTAGAGTTCAATATGCAATATTAGATCAACTAAATGACATGGTTGCTAGATCTGGAATGGGAAATCCTGATGAAGTAAAAAAATTGGTTTTGAGAGATATTGCATTTAGTCGAGGTGGTTATTCTTCTTCTTTTACTTTTCCTATGGCCAACCAAGCCGTAAATATGACTGAAGTTGATTTTACCAGTGAAAAAAGTATCTCTGAATTATTAACTTCTAGAGTTCAATATGCTATACTGGATCAACTTAATCATTTAATTTCACAATCTGAAAACCCTGATGGATCGTTGAAAAAAATAAAAGATTCTATTATTTTAGATGTAACAAAAATTATTGATAATTTTATTCCATCCAAAATTATTGATGATAATTAATTTTAAAATAAATACTCTCTATTTCTTAGTTTGAAATTTAATTTAATGATGATAACACTTTAACTTGTTGATTAACATAATCAAAACCTTCCTGCCAAAATTTGGGTGATCTAATATCAAATCCGTGTTCTGATAACAATTTTTCTGGTTTTTTTGAACCTCCTGCTGCTAAGATATCTATGTATGATTTGACAAAATCATTTCCTTCTTTTTTATATCTCTGAAATAGAGATAATGCCAACAAGTTTCCAAATGAATATGCATAGCAATAAAACGGCGTATGGTAAAAATGGGGAATACAACTCCATTCAATTGCAAAATCTTCTGAAAGATTTACCGAATTTCCAAACTGTTCCTTCAAATTTTGTAAATATGTTTTTGAAATTTCATCTATTGTGGTTCCTTTGCCAATTTGTTCATGTGCCTCAACTTCAAAAATTGTAAAATATGATTGTCTTAGTATTGTTGCATACAAATCATCAATTTTTTCGGCTAACATAATCTTCTTTTGATCATCTGATATTTTATCTGCCAAATTATCATATAGTAATAATTCTGAAAATGTGGATGCCGTTTCAGCTAATGGTAGTGGTGCATCTTGAACAAGAATTGATCTATTTTGTGCTGCTTGACTATGTACTGCATGACCTAGTTCATGAGCTAAAGTAAAAACATCTCTTGATTTACCTGTAAAATTTACTAAAACATATGGTGTGATTTTTGGAGTTAGAGTACTACAAAATGCCCCGTCTCTTTTTCCTGGTCTAATTGATGAATCAATGTGATTTTCATTGAATACTTTTCTTGCAAATTCTTCTAGAGTATTACTGAATTTTCCAAGTGATTCAAAAACTAATTTCACAGATTGATTGTATGAATAATTTTTTTCTTTAATTTTTGATGCTGCTGGTGCATAAAGATCATACCTTTGTAATTTTTTCATATTTAGCATCTTTGCTTTTTGGAGGAAGAATTTTTGAAATACTGTTGAGTTTTTTCTACAAATTGAAAGTAGTGATTCTATTGTTTTATCATCTATATCATTAGCAATATTCCTCATTGATATTGGACTTTTGTACCCTCTAAGATCTATTCCTTCATCTTTCCAATTGAGCACAATGTTTTGATAAATTTCTCCAATAACCCCTTTATTTTCTGTATATTTTGTTAGAATAGTTTTGTAAGCTGTTTCTCTAGTTTTTGGATTAGTACTTCTAACATAATTTGTTAGTTCTTCTCTTGTCATTATTTTTATTTTATTGCCAACCTTCATTTTGTATTCATAAACATTAGTTATTTTATCATACAATTTTACAAGTGCAGAAATGCCTGTAACATCTAATGTGTTGATAATCTTTTCTTCTGATTCACTTAATGCATATTTTGCAAATAATCTTTTGTATGTTAGATACTCTTTTAGCTCTCCGGTATCCTTCATTAGTCGTTTTGCATTTTTATCATCTACTTGTGTCTTCCACCATAAATCAAAAAATAAAATTTTATTTGAAATTTCTGACCCTAATTTTGACATTTGAGTCATTAACGACGTTGCTTCATCTGATTGAGTATCTGATGAATATGAGAGTGATGCATACCCTCCAATTTTACTCATTTTATGTGAAATTTCTTCAACTTGTTGTAAAATTGTTTTAAATTGTTTGGATGTAATTTTTGAGTTTAGTTTTGATTTATTTTTTTCAAATTTCTTTGCTTGATTTTCTAAATCTTTAATTTGTTTTTGAAATGAAGGACTTTTTGGATTTTTTACTAATTCTGATAAATTCCATTTACCTAATTCATATTCTGCCATTATTTTTAGTATTTTGCAACTATTAAAAAATGAATGGGTTTGTTGTTTATTTTTTAATTATATTTTTAAACATCTATTTTTTTTAAAATTATCATTCTTGTTCTTTAATTATATTCAATGTCATACTTGTTTTAATTTTTGGTAACCCTCTGATTGCCCTAGTGATAATATCTTGTAAAACTTCCTCACTAGATGATTCCACTCTACACACTATATCATAAAGTCCAAAAACTACGTCTGCATCTTTTACTTCTGATATTTTACAGAGATTTTTTAATGTGACATACTCTTGACCCTTTTCACAATGAAATACAACATATGCCTGACTATTATTTTTTCCTAACATTGCCCCCATTAGTTTTTCTGATATTTGGAATAGTTCTTCTGATCCTGAACTTATTAAAGTCATACTCGATTGAATTTTTGACATTTTTCGAATTTGTTGTGTAACTATCTCTTGAATTTTTTCATTTGTTGTACATTCAATTTGTGCTACAATATCGTATAGTCCAAGTGTTCCATGGACTTCCTTTATCTCATTTATTTCTGCTATTGATTTTATGATTGTTTTTTCTTCACCTAGATCACAATTCATCATTACGTATGCTTTTACCAATAATCTTGATCTCCTTTGTATGTTTTATCTTGTAAAATCATCCTAATACTTATACAAATTAAGCATAAAAGTTTTCATAAGTTAATTTCTAAATATTTCATACTATCTGTAACTATAATTGATAATATTCTTCATGAACATAACACCATTTCCAAATATTTTCTGGAATTGCTTTCATTACTGGATGACCTGTTGTTTGAAAATGTTTTGTTGCATGTTTTCCAATTGATGAATCACAACAACCTACATGACCACATGTTAAGCACATTCTAAGAGCAACTGTAGGTAGGTGTTCTTTTTTACATTCTTCACAATATTTTGTATTTGGTGAAATGTTTTCTTTTTTTTGTAGAAAATGTTCACAATCGTTTTGCATTTTTCTAATATTTTTGTAAAGTATCTTTGTATCTCTTAATTGATTCGATTACTACTTTTTTAGCCTCCTTTGCTGATTCCCATCCTATAATTTCTACTTTTTTCCCTTCTAATTCTTTGTAAACTTGGAAAAAATGAGCAATTTCTGAACGATAATGATCCTCTATATTTTGAATATCTGCTGTATGTAAATATCTTGGATCATTTGTTGAGACACAAATAATTTTGTCATCTGGTTCCCCATCATCTTTCATTTTTAGTAATCCAATTGGTCTTGATTCTATTAGAATACCTGGATAGGTTGAATTTGTAACTAATACTAATGCATCCAACGGATCACCATCTTCAGATAATGTTTGTGGGATTAATCCATAATCTCCTGGATAATGGAATGGTGAAAATAATACTCTGTCTAATTTTATCATGTTGTGTTTTTTATCGTATTCATATTTGTTCATTGATCCTTTTGGAATTTCAACTATTACGTTGATTATTTCTGGAACATCATTTCCTGTTTCGATATCATGCCAAAAATTTTTACTCATTTTCTAGCTGTTTTGATTTCTACTTAGTATATAATTTCTATGGAATGTTTAAAAAAAATCTAATATTTTACTCATAATTTACTATTTTTATCTGATTTTATACAGTAAGATTGGTGTTTGGAATTACTTTGAATATTTTTACCATGTACTCTCCATGAAATATGTCTGTAAATTCACCTGTGTTACTATCTAGATTTCTAACTCTGAATTTGTATTCATAAGATCCATCCCCTTTAGTATCTATTTGTGCTACGTGTATTGCTTCATCCCCTTTGTAAAACTGAATGATTACTGGGTATCTCTCAGCAACATCTGATGCTGCTCCATACACTGTTCCCCATGGTAATGTGTTATTTTCTGGTACCGTGAGAGTAGTAATTGTAGTTTCTAAACTAAATTTTTCATTTATTGCTTTAACACTAATGTCATTTTGATTTGTTTCTGCTATTGCAGTATTTGGAACCATCATTATTCCTGATATGGCTATAATTGATGCCATTACAAGTAAATTCATTTTTGTATTCATTCCAAATTATATGCTTTCAAAGTTCTTTAAATAATTTATTATTCATTTCTACTAGTTCTTTATCTTTATTCTAAAATATCATAATATTGATTTAGTCGTTGAGTCAGTAAATCTTTATAGTCTTCAGTATTTTTTACAAATTCCATTCTTGAATTTTTTTCACTACTTACTAGGATGACCACTTGTTTAACTTCAATTCCTGTTAATTCCTTAAACATTTGTGCATATGCTGTACCTTGAATAAAATGATCTGTCATCCATTCTTCTCTTTGATTACTTCTTTTTGTTTTGTAATCTATGATTGATAATTCTCCGTCATAGGTTGCTATACAATCTGATGTTCCTGCTAATTTCATTGTATTACTATACAATCGTAATTCTGTACCATGGACATCATTGATTTTTTGTAAAAATGGAATTAGATTGTTAAAATGTGCTACTGAGAGTAATCTGACATCATCTGTTTGTCTTATTTCGTTAATGTAATTTTCAATTAATTTATGAGTTTCTGTACCTATGATTGCTGCTTCTTGAGTGATATAGTCTGCAGCAATTTCTTGATCTTTCCAATTTTGTAAACTTTCTTTTTTCTCCATAGACATTGTTTCATGTAATATTGTTGTAATTGATGGATAAGTTTCTCCAGTTGGTGTTTGATAAAAATGTGCATTGTCTCTTTCAATTAATTCTGCTTGTTTGAAATTAATTGGAATGTGATTGTATAGTGACACTTTTTTTTGATAATTAATCATGTCATATAGTTATTTTGAATTTGATTTTTTAGAAATATTTGATCTATTACATAGAATAATGATAAGTGGACCGGATGGGATTTGAACCCACGACCTTTGCGGGAATTTCTTCCTTACGCAGTGTGAGTGCGTCATCCAAACCAAACTAGACGACCGGTCCAAATTATTTATGAAAATACATAGTTTTCTATCTTTAGTTTTTTGATATTTTGTTATTACCTAACCTTTTTGTATCAATTATCAAAACAGAATTCATATCTTTAAAAGAATTTGATACAATAATTGATCGAATGAATTTGGCATTTGATTCTGCTAATAATCTTGGCCAATATATTGCTGCAGGAAAAATTCTGTTTCAAATGAATGAAGAATTACCTGATGATTTGCAATTATCTCTTGAAGAAATAGATGATCCTTCTGATGCAAAATCTTTTATCATAAATAATGAATCTGTTTTAAAATATGCAATTAGAGAATATCGTGAAAGATTAATGCTTTCTTAATTCTATTTCTTTACACCGAGATTTCTATTCTTTAATCTCAAGTATGGATTTCTACATTTTCTACATCTTGTTGCCCCAATATCGTTTCTACAGCCACATTTGAAGCAGATTCTCATGACTAATCGTGCTTGTTGTGCAATTCGTTTCTTCTCAGGGTCTGTAATTGGCATTTAATTCTCTCCTCAATCTCTTCCTTTTATTCTAATCTATTTTTCCATTTTTCCTGCTAACAAAACTGGAACTTCAGCTGGTCTTTTTGCTACTGGAATGTTTGCTTTGTTAAACATAGAAATTTTTGACTCTGCAGATCCGTAAGTACCCATTACAATTGCACCTGCATGTCCCATTCGTTTTTCTTTTGGTGCTGCTCTTCCTGCAATATATGCAACAGTTGGTTTGTTAAATCCTAATTCAATAATTTTTTTTGCTAACATCTCTTCTGAATCTCCTCCAATTTCTCCTACAATTACTAACCCTTCTAGATCTGAAATATCTTTTACCATTTCAAATGCGTCAATTAATCTGGTACCATTTACTGGATCTCCGCCAATTCCAATTGTAATTGATTGTCCAAATCCTGCATTGGTTAGTGCATCTGAAATTTCATAAAGTAATGTTCCACTTTTTGATAACACTGCAATTTTACCTGCTTTGAACGGCATTGGTGGCATGATTCCAATTTTAATTAATTCTGGAATCATTATTCCTGGAGTATTTGGTCCGATGATTATTGCTTCTTTTTGTTTTGCTAAATCTAATGCTTCCATTGTATCTCTAATTGGCACGTGTTCTGGAATTGCAACTAGTAGTTTAATTCCTGAATTTAATGCCTCCTTTGCTGCTGATAAGAAGAATTTTGCTGGAACAAAAATGATTGAGATTTTTGCATTTGTTGCGTCAACTGCTTCTTGCATCGAATTATATATTGGAATTGTTTCTTCAAATTTTTGACCTCCTTTACCTGGTGTTACTCCTGCAACCACATTAGTTCCATATGATATCATTTGTTTTGCATGAATTGAGCCGTATGAGCCTGTAATTCCTTGAACTATTACTCCTTTTTTCTCATAATCTACATCTTCTGGTTTCCCTTTTAGTAATTCAAAAATATCTGTCATTTTTTTATCCCCATCACTGCTGCATTAATTGCTTCTTCAACTGAATCAAATATGTTAGTTCTAGAACCTTGCAACATCTCTTTTGCTTTTTCTGATTCTGTACCTTTTAGTCTTGAAAATACTGGTATGTCAATTAGATTATTTTCATATGCTTTGAGAAATGCTTCTGCAACAACTGTTGTTTTAACAATTCCTCCATAGAGATTTACTAGTATTCCTTTCACTCTGTCTAATTTACTAATCAAAGTTAATGCTTCATAAACTGATTCTGTAGTAGCACCACCGCCAACATCTAGAAAACATGCGGGTTTTCCTCCGTTATCTGATAACATATCTAGTGTTGACATTACAAGTCCTGCACCATTACCTACAACTGCTATGTCTCCATCTAACTCCACTAATGAAAATCCACTTTTTTCTGCTTGTTCTTCTATCTCTGTTTTTTCTTGATATTTTTGTAATTCATCATGTCTGAAATTTGCGTTATCATCTGTTACAAATTTTCCATCCAATGCCATTACTGTACCATCCTGCATAATTGCAAGTGGATTGATTTCTACTAATTCAGCTTCTTTTTCAATTGTTAATTTTGATAATTTTTTTAGTGTATCTGCAACCCCTTCAGCTGTAATCCCGTCTAACCCCATTTCTTTTGCAACTTCATTTGCAACTTCATCTGATACATCCCCTAATCCAATCTCTTTGATGATTTGATTTTTAACTGATTCAATTTCAACTCCTCCTTCAGATGATGCAATGATTGTATAGCATCTTTTTGAACGATTTAGAAAAATGGATAAGTATAATTCTTTTTTAATATCTGCCATTTTTTCTAGTAAAATTGCTCTTGCTTTTTCACCTTTAATTACTAAATCCATCACTTGTGGATATTTAATATCAAATTCATCATCATTTTGACATTTTTGAATGCCTCCTGCTTTACCTCTGCCACCTACAGGGACTTGAATTTTGATTACAAATGGATATCCTAGTTCTTTTGCATGTTTTCTGCCGTCTTCAATATTGGTTGAGGATATACTGTTTAGTAGATTAATTTTATATTCTCGAAAAATTTCTTTTGCCTGAAATTCTAATAATTGCATGCAAGTAAAATGAATTTTACGGTCTTTATTAACTATGAGACTATTTTAATTGGTCTTGAAGAAAATCAATCATTTCTAAAAATCGATCTTTACTTTTTCTCAATAACTCTTGTGGGTATTCTTCAATTCTAAAAACAAATTGTTGATGGAAACTTGGAACTAATATTCCTCCTGATGTGACCATTTGTTCAATTACATATCCATTAGTGAGGCTACATACAATTTCTTCATATGATTCATCTTCTTCATCTAGAGTTTGTCTGTACAAAATAATTGGTCTATTTGTTTTGGCAACAATGTCTGATCCTTTTTTTAATAGATCTGATAATTGTTGAATTTGCCAAGCATCTAGACTAATCTGTTTTACCATGTTTTAACTATGTGATTTTCTATTTAACCCTAATAAAACAAAGGTTATTCACACATTGTCATGAATAAAATCAACTAAATTTTAATTAAAATAAAGAAAATGATTTGGCACTTATGCCATATCTAATGATCTAGAATGCTTGCCTGTATGTGGTCTTTCCCCTGCATACTTTCTTCGCATGTGTCCTGATGGTCTTCCATAGATTAACTCTAAGAACCAAGACTCATGTTCAATCTCTTCAGCAAGAATATCTTTTGCAATATCGTATGTAACTGGATCTTTTCCAAATGTCATTTGACAAATTTTATTCCAATTAACAATTGCACCTTGTTCTGCTTTTAGGCATTTTTCTAGAATTGCTTTATGATCTGTTGGGTTTGCTGGAAGTTGTAAGAACTCACAACCTGACATTTTAATAAATGCAGTTGCGTCATTTGGAAGAGTTCCTCCTAATTGATAGATTCTTTCAAGGCATGATTCAAAGTGACTGAGGTCTTCTAGTCTTGCATCCTCGATAATCCCTTTGAGTCCTTCTCCTTCCATGCCTGTGCAATGTGCTCTGAGATTAGTAAAGTAATAGTATGCTGTAAATTCAACTGCAGCATTTTTGATTAATTCCTTTACTAATTCATCCGCATCTAGGCCGTTTTGTTTTAAAACGTTAATTCCAACAACGTTTGGGTTTGAATCGGACATTCCTTTGTATGGTAAATGATTCTAATAAAAATATTACATTAAATTCTATTCGACGGATATTCTAATTTTTAGACCATCTATGTCGTCCTCTTTGTATTCTTTACATGATTCTTCAAAATTCACTTTTTTCACTCTTACTAGAAATGCCAATTCTTCATCTCTTTCTTTAATCATTTCTAATGATTCTTCATCTAATTCTAAAATTGATGCCATTTCCAAAACATCCGTTGGATTGTACCCTTTTTCTTTTCTGAGAGTTTGCAACCTTCTTGCAATATCTTTTACTAATCCTTTTGCCATCATTTCTTTATTTCTTAATGTTGAAATGAATACAACAAATTCATCTCTTTTTGATACTGCAAAATTTTCATTTGCATCAAAATCTACAATGAAATCTTCTTTGTCTAATGAAATTACTTCATCATCAATCTTAAAATCATATTTTCCATCTTTTTGTAATTCTAAAATAATTTCTTCTGGATTTGTTTCTTTAAACATACTTACTAATTTTCCCATATGCTGTTTTACTTTTGGACCTATTTTTTTCCTTTCAAGTTCTAACACTGATTTTACTGGTAGTCCTAATTTTTTTAATTCTAGTAATTGCTCTAGTCCACTTTCTTCTTCTGTTTCAATAATGTTAAATTTTTCTACATTGAGTTGTGATTTTAGTAAATCTGACAAAGATTCTAGTTTTATTTTCTGGTTCTTCTTTACACAAATTTGTGCTTCATTTAATGGCCATCTTCTTTTTAATTTCCCTTTCATTCTTGCTGCTGATGAAATTGATACAACGTCTTTCATGATATCAAATGATTCTTCAATTTCTTCATTTACCAGTAATTCCTGGTATTGAGGCCATTTGTCTAGTAGAATACTTTGTTTTCCATCAAATACTGTTTGGTACAGATGTTCACTCGTATATGGGCAAAATGGATGAATCAAAATATCTAGTGTTTTGAGTACTTCACTTAACACTGCATAAATTGCAAGACGTCTGTTTTTCTTTTCTTCAGATTCATCCCATAACTCTCCTCTAGTCATTGGAATGTATATCTGACTAAGATTACTAATTATGAAATCATCTATTGCTTTTGCTCCTTCATGGAATTTACATGTCTCATTTTTTTCTGTCATTTTTTGAATTAATTTTTGAAGTTTTGACAATAACCAAATATCTGGCGATGTTAGGGAATTGTTATTTTTAGCCCATTCTATTGTGTTTGTTTTATTGAAATTATCATATTGACTATTTTGTTTAAAGTATAGATGCAGATTGAATAATGTGTTAATTACTTGATATGGTCTTGACATTAATTCCTCTGTACTGAAACTAAGTGGTTCTATAGGACTGGCTTTCCACATGAAATAGAATCGTATCAAGTCTGCTGGATATTTTTTCAGTAGTTCTGCTCCATCCAAAACATTGCCTTTACTTTTACTCATTTTTCCACCTTTTTCATCTAGCACGTGTCCTTGAAACAAAAATGACTTGTATGGCGGAGTAGCACTATTGTTTAGAATTACATTTTCAATTAGTAATGTGTATGCCCAACCTCTTGTTTGATCAATACCTTCAGTAAAAAATGGTGCTGGAATTTCTTTTTCATACTCTTCATTTGTTAATGATGCGTATGGTGCAGCACCACTATTATGCCATGTATCTAAAACATACTCTTCTCTTTTTGTTTTAACACTATTGCATTTTTTACATTTTACTGTTATGTTATCAATCCATGGTCTATGTAATTCAAAGTCTGGTCCATCTGGTAATTTATCTGCAGAATCTACAATTTCTTTTCTTGTAAAAAACCAATTTTTTTCACCACAATCTTCACAATTCCATACAGGTAATGGGCAACCCCAAATCCTTTCTCGTGAAATACACCATGGATGTCTTTCTTTAATAATTCCTAAAAATCTATTTTTTGGTTGTTCAAAAAAGTACTCTACACTTTCTGCAGCCTCTATTGCTTTGTTACCTAATCTATCTAACTTGTAAAACCAACCTCTTCTTGCCAACCATACAATTGGATGATGTGATCTCCAACAAAGTGGATACTTGTGTTTTATTTTTCCAATTTTAACTAGTGCTTTACATTCTTTTAGATCCTCTACGATTGGTCTATCTGCATCTCTAACAAACATGCCTTCATATTTTCCTGCCTGATTTGTGAATTTCACTTCATCATTAATTGGATTAAAAATTTTCACTTTTCTTTTGTTAGCAATTTTAATATCTTCTTCTCCGTTTGCTGGTGATAAATGTACTAATCCACTACCAGTACTTGCATCAACAAATGGTTCTGATACGGCAACATGATAATTGTCTAATTTTGAACATTCATTTAATTCTGGAATTAATTCTAATAATGGATGGATGTATTTTTTCCCTTCAAATTCAGAACCTTTGACTGTTTTTTGAATTTCATATTTTTCAATTTTTACTTCTAACATGAATTCTTCTAATCTTGTTTTTCCTACTACCCATGTTTCATTTTCTACTTTGACATATGCATAATCTTCATTTGGATTTAACCCAACCATTGCATCTGTAACAAGTGTAAATGGCATTGTAGTCCATACAATCAAAAATACGTCTTCATTCACTAACTTTACTTTGTAGTATAATGATGGATCCTTAACTTCTTCATACCCTTGATTAACTTCTGCATGACTTAGTGATGTTTGACAACTAGGACAATATGCAATAACTGTAAAGTCTTCTTCTAAAATTTTATTTTCATATGCTTTTTTGAGAACTTTCCATTCTCTTTCTATGAATTCATCTTTAAACGTCCAATATGCTTTTTCATGATTAAATGACATCCCAAGTAAATCATCTACTTCTACCCATGTCTTGTTGAATTTTTCTACAACTTTTTTACATTCTGAAACAATCTTTTCTACTCCAAATTCTTTAATGGCTTCTGTTTTTCCACCTGAAACTCCTAATTCTTTTTCAACTTGTAGTTCAACTGGAAGTCCTTGAGTATCCCACCCTCCATTAAATTCAATTTTTTTACCTTGTAATGTGTTAAATCTATACCATAAATCCTTGATTACCCTGCCTCTGAGATGACCTGCATGTGGAATTCCGTTCATTGTTGGAGGCCCTTCAATAAATCTTATTTTTTCAGGCTTGTCTGACGCAAAAATTAGTTTTTCTATGTCAATGGATTTGATATATTCTTTAATTTCTGATTCAATTGCTTTTGCATCAAATTTTGCATTTAATTCCATCTGGATTTTGGTATGTATGTGGCGTTATAAAGATAAACAGATTTTATTAGAATTGGATTATATAATTGGGTACTTCATATTTTGTATTGGTAAATATTCTTGTAATTGGTTCTGGTGGAAGAGAGCATGCATTGTCATGGAAATTATCTCAAAGTAGTAAAGTTGAAACTGTTTTTACTGCTCCTGGTAATGGTGGCACTGAAAATAATATTCCTATTGATGTTAATGATTTAGATGGATTAGCTGAATTTGCACAAAAAAATAATTGTTTTACTGTAGTTGGTCCTGAAGACCCACTAGCTGCTGGAATTGTTGATAAATTTAATGAATTAGATCTCAAAGTTTTTGGACCTTCACAAGCAGCTGCCCAACTCGAATCTAGTAAAATTTGGGCAAAAAATTTTATGAAAAGAAATAACATTCCTACTGCTCGATTTGAAATATTTGATGATCCTCAAAAAGCTGAAGAACATGTGAAATCCATTGATTACAATGTTGTAGTAAAAGCTGATGGCTTAGCTGCTGGAAAAGGTGTAATTGTTTGTAATAGTGATGATGAAGCTATTTCTGCTATACAGACCATTCTGGTCAAAAAAACATTTGGTGATGCAGGAAATAAAATTATCATTGAAGAAAGAATTGATGGCATTGAAGCATCATACATTGCCCTATCTGATGGAAATATAGCATTACCCATGGCGTCTAGTCAAGATCACAAGAGAATTTTTGATGACGATAAAGGCCCTAATACTGGAGGTATGGGTGCCTATTCTCCAACTCCTATTGTTACTGACATACTGGCAAAAAAAATTCAGGAAGAAGTAATTGAAAAAACTATTCATGCGATGAAAAATGAAGGAATTTCCTTTAAGGGATTTTTGTATGCTGGTATAATGATTAAAGATAATGTACCATATGTTTTGGAATATAATGTTCGTATGGGTGATCCTGAATGTCAACCAATTACGATGAGAATGAATTTTGATTTGTATGATTATTTTGTTGCAAGTGTTGATGGTACATTATCTTCTATGCCCTCACTTTCATGGAAAGATCAATTTGCTGTATGTGTTGTTTTAGCATCCAATGGATACCCAGGATCATATCCCACAAATGACGAAATCACTGGCTTTGATTCTATTTCAAATGATACTAATGTTTTTCATGCTGGAACCAAAAAATCTGATGGAAAAATTTTTTCTAATGGTGGACGTGTTTTGGGAGTTACTTCTTTGGGTGATTCTTTAGAATCTGCAATTAATAATGTTTATTGTAACACTGAGAAAATAATTTGGTCTAAGAAATATCATAGAAATGATATTGGAAAAAAAGGATTATCTTATTTTTTAGATTGAAACATTCTATCTTCAGTTATAATCCAGTCTATGCTTATGTCATGTTCTGATTTTGGAATATTTTTTATGATTTGTTTTTCTAATGTTAGTGAAATTGTTAATGCATCTTTTTTTTCTAAAAATTTATCATAAAACCCGTGACCATATCCTAATCTAACTCCTGAAGGTGATATTCCTACAGTTGGAACCACTATAATGTCTAAATAATTATCTACTTTACAATCTTCTTTAGGCTCCATGATATCAAAATTACCCCTTTCTAGGCTCGAAAAATCCTCAATTTTTCTAAATTCTATATTTTCGCCTGTAACTTTTGGCAAAAAAACATCTTTTCCCTTACTAATCAACTCTTGAATAATGTCTTGTGTTGGAATCTCACTTCCTATTGGATAGTATAGTCCAATTTTTTGAGCATCTTTGAAAGCATACACTTTGTTAATTCTTTTTTGCATTTTTTTACTTGCAATTTTTAATAAATCAAAAGATGTATTGTCTCTTCTTTCTAGTAAGAGTTCCCGTAATACGTTTTTTTT
>Ga0209445_1000840_pt1 | contig 17063 bp, 9 predicted proteins | sample MarorgKNORR_S2LV_4_FD_188223 | JGI IMG/M metagenome (GOLD analysis project Ga0209445, IMG submission 188223) | Marine microbial communities from the Southern Atlantic Ocean, analyzing organic carbon cycling - NADW_A/KNORR_S2/LV (SPAdes) (version 2) | ecosystem: Environmental > Aquatic > Marine >...
TGTCGAAACTCCGGCCCATACGCCGGTCTCGTTCTTGGTATTTGGACCCCTTTCTCCTTGAGAGATCAGGTGTCCACCAAACCGGGTCAACTCCAAATCGGTCCGCGCAGGTCGAAGGCCTGGACTTGTCCGCGGACGTGCTCGCATTGGCGGAGATCGTCCGCTAGCAGCCCGGGAAGGTTTCAAGGGAGCCTTTCCTGCTTGCTCGCCCCAGCGGGCCCCTCTACTCTGCGCCGTCACCGGTTTGCTTGCCCAAAGTCATCACCGGACTCGCTGACGCGGCTCATCATCTGGAGGTGTTGCCATGCGGACACTGCGGAGCGCTCTGTCACGGATTCTCAGCCCTACCATCGGAACCCGGTTCGCCGGAGTCCTGATTGCCGGAATCCTGATCGCCGGAATCCCCATAGCCGGCGCAGTTGTGTCGATTCCCGCTTCAGCGCTTCATGCTCAGGAGCGGCCAGAAGTTACGAGAGAAACGGTCGAGCGATGGATGGTGGATCTCTCCAATCGAGGCCGGTGGGGAGCAAACGACGAGCTGGGCACCCTCAATCTGATCACGCCCGAGCACCGAGTGAGTGCAGCCGGGCTCGTGAGGGAAGGACTCTCCGTATCGCTTTCGCACGACTACCTAAAGGAGCGGGCCGAGGACGCGACTTCGCCGTTTGGGCACGAGCTGCTAGGGTCCCCGCAGGGCGGATTCCTGAGTGACCGATACACGATCGCCTATCATGGCTACGCGCACAGCCACATGGACGCCCTCTGTCACTATTCGTCCGATGGCTTGATGTACAACGGCATCTCGCGGGAGACTGTCGACCTCGTCCAAGGGTGCGTGAGGCTAGGCATCACGAACGTGAAGCAAGGGATCGTGACGCGAGGAATCTTGATGGACATCGCGCGCCTGAAGGGGGTCGAGTACCTCGAGCCGGGCACGCCCATCTACGTGGAGGACCTGGAAGCTTGGGAGGAGGAGGCGGGGATCACGGTTGGCCCCGGGGACGTCGTGTTCGTCCGCGGCGGACGCTGGGCGCGGCGTGCCCAGGAGGGACCTTGGGCGACAGGGCGTCTCGCCGCAGGCCTGCACGCGTCGGTAGCGCCGTGGCTAAGGGAACGTGGCGTGGCGATGCTGGGCAGCGACTATACCAACGACGTATATCCGTCCGGCGTACAGGGAGTCGTGCAGCCCATCCATTTGCTCACGCTCGTGACCATGGGGCTGTGGCTCTTCGACAATCTGGATCTGGAGGCGGTGGCCGAGGCCGCCGCGGAGCAGGGGCGCTGGGAGTTCATGTTCGTCGCTGCTCCCCTGGCTGTTCCAGGGGGCACTGGTTCGCCGCTCAACCCGCTGGCGATCTTCTAGGGGAGTCGCGGAAGCTGCCTCGACTAGGACCCGACTTCGAAGCGGTTCACGGGTGATGGCCCGAACGAGAGCCACGTCCTAGGCCTCACGGTCTGGCCGACCCCCGGCTTCGACCAATCACACACGCCGTCCGCGAAGGTCTTCTGCAACCTGGCCCACTCCGTCTCAGTGAACTCCACCTCGTAGTCCGCTTTCTCCAGCGGCTTGAGCTGGCACTTCAGCACGTCGTTGGTCAGCGGTCCTCCGGCGATCATTCGCGGACCGGCGTGGGGGGGATAAAGCGAGTTGCAGAGCCCTCGCGTGTTGTCGTAGAGATGATGCGGGTCGAAGATCTGCGGTTCGAGCACCTGACCGCCGTACTCGTCCCAACAGCTGTCTACGAGCAGATGGGGCTTGGCGCGCACCACTTTTTGTGGAACTGGATCGTGCGATTCGTCGAGCGCGAGGTTGGTCAGCCACTCGTCCATCATCCGCAGGTTGTCCGAGGCGAGCGACCTCCCGCCCCCTCTTCGCTGCAAGACGTAGTTGTCCGCGTGACCGTTGTCCCTGCGCAAACGTTCGCGCATGGCGAAGGAGTAGTAGCTCGTGTGGAAGTTCCCAGTAAGATCGAGGTAGGAGCGTTCGTCGATGATCGGGGTGACCGCCAGACCGCCAGCTCCGCTCGTCACTCGCCCTGTCTCGTAGGCTGCTTGCACCACCTCCGGATCCGACTCGGCTCTCTCCGGTCGCCACTGAAAGTCGATGTCCCATCCTCCGATCTGCTCGTTGAGGTCGAGGAAGAGCTCCTTGTCGATCAGCCCTTGGTTCAGCGCCACCAGTCCATACTGAACGCCGGTATTGTCGTGCGGGCTCCTCCCGAATTCGGTGGCTGGTGCGGGTGTGATCTCGTCATATTGCTTCGTGCCAAACACGCTCCGCATCCCGTCGTAAATCGAGCAGCGAACGCCGGTCGGGTTCTCGAGGGCGTCGTAGCGGGCGTCCTGCGGGATCGATGCGGGACAGTTGTCCGGCCCGATGCGATTGGGTCTGGGCCCGAGTGAGTCGTCGCAGGTTCCCCATGTCGCCCAGGCGCCGATCACCCGCTTGGTCTCCGCGTCCAGTGGCCGGTGGTTCAGATAGCGACGCAGAAGAAGCCGGCACTCAGGCGTGTCGATGAAGTAGGTGATTGCGTCGGGGAACGTCAGCGTCGGCATGATGCCGTTCAGGATGCCGGGATAGGCCCCCGCGATGAGGAGCTGCTGCATGGCGCCGCCCGATCCGCCCGATCCTATGGTATGCACGGGGGGGCCGTGCACCTCTGCGAACCGCTCCTTCACCATCATCGCGGTCTCTGCTGACAGCGGATCGTTGCAACCGCCCTGTGCATTCACGTTCAGCGAGGAAGAGGCGACGGCGTATCCCGCTGCGAGCATGTCCTCCCGCAGCACTCTGCCCGTCGACGTGCCCTGAAAGAAGCCGGCTTCGCAACCGCCTCCGAACGTGTAAACCAAACGCCCGTTCCAGCCGGAGCCTGGGTTCCATGGGTCCGGCTCGGGGTGCGTTGGATCGACCAACGTCGCGGTCTGGTAGATCGCCCGATTGATCGTTCCGGTTTCTAGTCGAACCACAAATGGTACGGTCTTCCCCTCGGATGTCGTGGTCTGCGCGACGTCGGACGGAAGAGACGCGAGATCGGCTAGCGGCTGGAATTCCGCGTCCTCCCCCGTCGGTCGGTAGACGAAATCGACTCGGGTCTCCAGGGAGCAGTTCGCCCCGTGTCCGCCGCCGTCGAGAAACTCGCCGTTTCCGATCGCGAAGCTGCGCGCCTCACCCCTCGCCGGCGGCAGGTCCTCGAGGCAGAAGTACGGCTCGAGATGCTCCCCGGAGAAGATGGGGCCGGCGATGGGGTAGTTGGTCACGGTGAGCGACGCGGCAGGCGCGCCGTCGACGCTGACCACGACCTCGTTGTCCCCGACAACGAGGCCGTCGAGTAGAACCAGAAGCGTGTGTTGTGGGCGGCCCAAGCGGTCGGGCGGCGCTGGCGCCGCAACGGCATCTGCTTCGCGTCCGTCCACGGTGATCGAGATCGCGGCGAGGTCTACGCCAGGCACCGCGTCGATGCGCAGTAGGGTCTCACCACCGCTCACGTACTGAGGAGGAGTCGGCACCGTGGTGATCGTTACGTCGCCCGACCGTTGGTCTGTCCCGCTGCAGGCGGTGGCGGTGATCAGGATGGCGGCGAAAGCCATCGACCGGAGAGCGGGAAAACGCAGTGCGCGGGAAGCTCTCATTGGTCGGTATCTCCAGGGTTGCACGGAGGGGCGCTATCGAGCCTCGCCTCGCACTGGGACTCGGACTACCCCTGCCGGGTCGCCGCGGGTGAGCACCTCCAGATAGAGCCCCGACGCGGCGTAGGCGGTGCGGTCGACTGCGCCGAGTGACACCTCGCCGGACTGGGCGGTGCGCAGCGGTCCCATGAGTCTATGGACCACGGGCCCCGGGTCGTCGGTGGCGCCGCGGTGGAGGAACACACCCACGACGTCGGGAGCGGTCACGCCGGCTACTTCGAGGTCGTACGCCAACGTTCCGGTCGACCAGTCGAAGGCCAATCGACCGGCTAGGCGAATGGTGCCCTCGCTCGCGATGAGTTGCTCAACGGGCACCGGCGCACGAGCGCCGACGAGCGCGGGCGTGAAGTCCGGAGCGCGGCGCGGTGTGGCGGCCTGCTCGTACGCATAAGCGAGAGCTACCAACCGCGCGTCAGTGAGGGGAAGCCCCATCATTTCCAGGCCAACCGGGATGCCATCGTTCGTGAAGCCCGCAGGCAGGCTCAACGCCGGGAAGCCGGAAGAGGCGCTGAGCTGACAATTCGACCCGCGCTGCCGATCGCCGATGCGCGCGGCCTTACGCCGAATCGTTGGGTATACCAGCGCGTCCAGGTCCTCATCCTCTAGGGCCTGGCGTAGCGCCTCTTGCACCACCGCGCGCTTCGCCAGCGCGGCACGATACTCATCCGAGTCGCGGCTCTCGACCCGGTTCTGGCGGCGAAAGCTGGTCTCGAGCGCCGCGTGGTTCAGCCCCTGATCGAGCACGTCGCCAAGCGAACGCACGCCAGCGTCAGGCGTTGCCGTCAGGTAGTCCAACAGGTCGAATTTGAACTCGAATCCTATCACGCTCGAGCCGGCTGCGAGTGAATCGAAGCCGTTGATGGTGACGTCGATCACTGTGGCGCCGAACTCACCCATACGCGCCAGGGCGGCGCGTACGATTCCTCCCGTCTCACCATCCTCTGGCGCGTCGCCGAAGGACGACGTCAGAATACCCAGTCGGGCGCCATCGAGGGCGTTTGCATCGAGCGATGCCACGAAGCGCGGAAGCTCGAGGCCTTCAAGGATTCTCGTAGCCGCGTCGTTTGGATCCGGGCCGATCGTCGCGTCGAGGCCGATCGCGAGGTCCATGACGCTGCGCGCCAAAGGCCCACCAACGTCCTGGGTGTGCGACAGCGGAATGATGCCGTCGATGCTCGAGAGCCCCTTTGTGGGTCGCAGCCCGAAGAGGTTGTTGTGCGCCGACGGAATGCGGATCGAGCCACAGGTGTCGCTACCCCATCCGATTGCCGCGAAGCTGGCCGCGATGGCGGCACCGGTGCCACCACTGGAACCTCCGGGGTTCCGCGTCGGGTCGTACGGGTTCCTCGTCTGTCCACCAAGCCCGCTGATGCTGGTGATCCCCAGGGCCAGCTCATGAAGGTTCGATTTGCCGAGGATCACGGCTCCGGCCTCGCGCAGCTTCCGGACCTGGAAGGCGTCGTCGGGCGGAATGGAGGTCGCGAGCGCCACCGATGCACCGGTCGTCGGCATGTCGAACGTGTCGTAGTTGTCCTTGAGGATGATGGGGATGCCGTGCAGTGGCCCACGCACGTTCCCGCGGGAGCGTTCACGATCGAGCGCCTCGGCCTCTTCTCGCGCCCGCGGGTTCAGCATGATCATGGCGTTGAGAGCGGGGCCCTGTTGGCCGTAGGCCGCGATCCGGGCGAGATATGCGTCGATCAGCCCGGCCGAGGTGACGGTGCCGTCGGCGAGCGCGGCCTGCAGCTCCGCAATGCTCGCCTCGTGCACTTCGATTTGCGAAGCGCCCGGTGTCGGCAGCGCTAATGTCAGCGCGAGCAGGCCGATTGACAGACGGGCTGGCGGCCGCCTGTCTGGGTGGTGGCCCTGGCTTCGATAGCTCATTGGCACAACATGCAGAGCCATGCACGTGGTCGCGAGAGGCTGAAGCGCGCCGCGGATGTTGCAGCAGGCGCGTTGAGAGCGAAGGTTGCTCCATCGCTCCAACAACGCAGGGGGTAGGGTGAGGACCTTCCGAGGCTTTGTGCTCTTCGCGGCTGTGTCGATGCTGTTCGTCGCCCCTGAGGCGCGGGCGCAAATCACCCGTATCGACCTGGAGCTTGTAGAGTCGCCTGCGCTGGGCGGGCAGAGCTTCGGTGCGGTTGGTGAGTACGAGCGCCTAAGGGGCCGTTTCTATGGTGAGATCGATCCGGCGGACTCGCGTCACCGGGGCATCGTCAACCTCGAGCACGCTCCCCTCAACGCTAACGGACGGGTCGAATACAGCACGACCGTCGAGATCTACCGCCCGGTCGACATGCGTCGCTGGAATCGAGCGCTTTACCACACGGTTCCCAATCGCGGCGGCGCCGGCGCGGCCGAAGTGGCTCTCCTGGAGATGGGATTCGCGCTGGTCCGAGTCGGCTGGCAGGGCGACCTGACGGGGACGGAGACGAACATCGTGCCCTTCCTCCCGGTGGCCCGGAACGCGGACGGCACGTCGATCGTTGGGCGAGCGCTCGAGGAATTCATCTTCAACGACGCCGAGAGAATCTCGTATGCGACCTTGAGTTACGAGGCGGCGTCCCTCGACCCCGCGCATGCCAAGCTCACCGTACGCCGCAACCTGGCGGGTCCACGATCGACACCGAGCGATCTGACCTGGAGCTATCGCCACGCCGGCGAGATTCGAATCGAACGCCCATCGGGTTTCGATGGCGGAGCGATCTATGAGTTCGTGTACCGGGCGAAGGATCCCATCGTCATGGGGCTGGGATTCGCGGCCGTCCGGGACGCCATCTCCTTTCTGCGCTACGAAACTTCCGACGCGGTCGGCAACGAGAGCCCACTCGCGTTCGAGGGCGGACCGCGCACGGCCATCTCCATCGGGATTTCGCAGAGCGGCCGCTTCCTCCGCGACCTGCTCTACCAGGGGTTCAACGAAGATGTGCGAGGCCGCGTCGTCTTCGACGGCATGCACGCCAACATCGCCGGCTCACGGAAGACTTTCACCAACTACCAGTTCAGCCAGCCGGGACGTTGGCAGAAGCAGCACGAGGATCACTTTTTTCCCGGCGACCAGTTCCCGTTCACGTATACGACGCTCTACGACCCGATAAGCGGACGGACGGATGGTCTTCTGGAATCGTGTTCGCGCTCGAACACCTGCCCCAAGATCATTCAGAGCGACGGCGAGGCCGAGATCTGGCAGGCTAGAGCGTCTCTGTTGGTTACCGATCCGGCCGGACGACACATCGAGCTGCCCGAGAACGTGCGAGTGTATCTGATATCAGGCACTCGGCACGGCGGTGGTGGAGGCGTGCACGTCGCGACTCCGCGCGCCGGGATTTGTCAGAACCTCAACAATCCGCTGGCCATGCGAGATATCCGCTCGGCGATGTCCGTCGCCCTTTATGGCTGGGTGGCGGACGGAACCGTGCCCCCCCCGAGCCGCTTTCCCACGGTCGCCAATGGCGGTTTGGTGTCAGCGCCGGAGCTTGGGTTCCCGCGTACTCCGGGCGTGACCTACTCGGGCAGCTACAACCCGCTCCGTCTGAACGATCACGGCTCATTTCCTCCCAAACAGGGGACTGCCTACACCGTGCTCGTCGGCAGGGTCGATGCTGATGGGAACATGACCGACGGCGTCCGCCACCCCAACCTGACCGTCCCCATCGGCACCCACACAGGCTGGAACCTGCGGCGCGAGGGCTTCGCCGAAGGTGCCCAGTGCGCTGGGGCTGGATCATTCATCCCGTTCGAGGCCGACCTAGCGGCGCGGAAGGCTGCGGGAGACCCTCGCCTTTCGCTCGAGGAGCGCTACTCGAGCCACGACGCTTATGTGACAGCAGTGGCCCGCGCGGCTAATGAACTCGTTCGAGATCGACTGCTGCTCGAGGCCGACGCGGAGGCCATCGTGCGGCTCGCTCAGCAGAGCTCGGTGCGCCGATAGGGCAGATCGAGCGCGGCCCCCTACAACCCCAGTAGGCTAGGATGAACGAGTTGGCCAATAGCCGCGTCAGATCAAAACCCGCGTTGATCACAACCAGCCCCCACATTCTTCATCTCCCACGCCACTCGGTTCATTTGTAAGGGCAGGAAGAAACCGAGCCAGGTGAACCCTGCGGTGTAGAGCGCGAGCGAGAGCGCCGACATGTCCGGGCTCAGCCCCCAAGCGGAGGCACGCCACACGCCGAGCGTGTGCGCCAGCACGTAAACGATAAGCACGTTACTGACGAAGAAAATGGTCATGGACTTGGCCATGGCTGCGCCTTCGGGCTCGGCGACGTCCTCCATGCCCATGTGTCGCGCCCATGCTTTACTGAAGAGGAGTTCGAACCAGACGAAGCCACGCGCCATGCCGAGGATGACGCAGACGGCTATCGCCATGTAGTTGAGCGCGATGACGGGTTCCATGTGCTGCTCCTGAGAGTCGGGTTCGGGTACCCTGCAGTGTATTGCTGACACCCGTGGCACACGAGTCTCGCGCTGCACCTCACGCGCGCGTTCTAGTCGCGTAGCCGCCATCCCGCGTCCCAGGTGCAGCGAGCCCCATTGCGCACGGCTCGCGATGCGTGGGATGTTCGTCGCGTAGCATCCGTTCCCGGACCGTTCCTACCGAGGTGACCCTGATGTCTCTTCCGATCCTTCGGCGCACCGCCGCCGTCCTACCCCGCCTGCTTACCTTCCTGGCCCTCGGCACTATCGCCTTGGCCGGTTTCGGCGCGCCCGCGCTTGCGCAGACCGACACGCTGCCGAGCATCGAAGAAAAGACCGCCGGCACCGACGCCATGGAGGGCTTCTTCAACCTCTACTGGGACGACGGGAGCGGAACGCTCTACTGGGAGATCGCTGAGCTCGACACGGAGTTTTTGTATCAGATCTCGATGGGGTCGGGGCTCGGCAGCAACCCGGTCGGCATCGATCGCGGTCAACTCCGGGGTACGCACGTGCTTGCGGCAAAGCGCATCGGACCTCGCGTGCTTCTCATGGAGCCCAACTACCGCTTCCGAGCTCGCAGCGACAATGAGACCGAGGTGCAAGCGGTGCGCGACGCCTTCGCGCCCTCGGTGCATTGGGGCTTCGACATTGTCGCGCAGACCGGCGACCGTGTACTCGTGGACGCGACGAGTTTTTTCCTGCGGGACGCGCGCGGAGTCGTGCGGCAGATCTCGCAGCGCAATCAGGGCACGTACACCCTCGACCGCTCACGCAGCGCGCTGCACCTCGCGGCCACACGCTCCTTTCCGGAGAACACCGAGGTGGAGGCCACACTCACCTTCACGAGCAGTGCACCCGGGGGGCTGGTCCAGGGCGTGGCGGCAACGGGCGCAGCGATCACGCTGCGCCAGCACCACTCCTTCATCAAGCTGCCCGACGACGGATATCGCTTGCGTACAGCCGACCCCCGCGTGGGCGTGGGCGGGCCCACCGTGTACGACTACGCGACCGCGATCGACGAGGACACCCGTCTCCGCTGGGTCTCACGTCACCGTCTCGAGAAACGCAATCCGGGTGCCGCGATGTCCGAGGCCGTTGAGCCCATCATCTACTACGTGGACCCGGGCACCCCGGAGCCCGTGCGCAGCGCGCTGATCGAGGGCGCGCGCTGGTGGAACACCGCGTTCGAGGCCGCCGGGTTCATCAACGCCTTCCAGGTCGAGGTGCTGCCCTCGGGCATCGATCCGCAGGACATCCGCTACAACATGATCCACTGGACGCACCGGCGAACCCGCGGATACTCCTATGGCAACACCACCATCGATCCACGCACCGGGGAGATCGTGCGCGGCGTGGTCAACCTGGGCAGCCTGCGACTCAGGCAGGACTACATGCACGGCCAGGGCATGGTGCCTCCCTTTACGGGCGGCATCACCTCTACGGGCGGAGGCGGTTACTTCGACTTCGCGGCCGCGCCGAACTTCGAGTATTTGGCGCAAGTCGCGCCTGAGTCCGATGCGGTCGAGATGGCGCTCGCGCGGGTACGCCAACTTTCAGCGCACGAGGTAGGCCATACGATCGGCTTCCCGCACAACTACATGGCTAGCTCCTACGGGCGAGAGAGCGTGATGGACTATCCCGCGCCGTTGGTCCAGATCGACGCCAACGGAGACCTCGACCTGTCCAACGCGTACGTGCAACGTATCGGCACGTACGATGAGCTCTCGGTGAATTGGCTCTACCGTGAGTTCCCGGCGGGGACTGATGAGGTGCAGGCGCTCGCCCAGATCGCGCAGCAGGGCGTCGATGCAGGCCTGATCTACATGGGGCACGCGAACAACAACTTCATCGGGGCCGGGCATCAGTACGCGAGCGTCTGGGACAACGGGTCGAACCTGGTCGACCACCTCAAGCTCGAGATTCGCGTGCGCGAGATCGGGCTCGAGCGCTTCGGCCTGGATGCGATCCGCCCGGGGGAACCACTCTCGAACCTGGAGTACGTGCTGCTACCGCTTTACATGCACCACCGCTTCCAACTCCGGTCCGCGGTGCAGAGCCTCGGTGGTGCCGACTATCGGTACGCGGTGAAGGGGGACGGCCAGACACCGTTCGAGATCGTTTCAGGCGAGGAACAGCGAGACGCGCTCGAGACCGTGTTGTCGACGCTCACCGTCGACTTCTTGGCGCTGTCCGAGGACATCGTTTCGATGATCCCGCCCCCGGCTTTCCGGTACGCCGAAGGCGAGGCTTTTCCTGGGCGGACCGAGCAACTGTTCGACCCGCTGGGCGCAGCAGAGGCCGCGGCGAGCTTCACGGTCGGTGAGGTCCTTCAGCCTCAGCGCATGGCTCGGCTGGTCATGTTCGGCAGCACCGCCGGGGACTACCCGGATCTGGAGGAGGTTATTGATCGCCTCATCGAAGTGACGTGGGATGCACCGACGCCTGGTGACGAATACCGGCGCCAAGTGCTGCGCGTAGCCCAACGCGCGGTCGCAGACCAGATGATGCAGCAGGCGAGCATGGACCGGAACTCCGCGCAGGTCAGGGCTGTTCTATCCGATCGACTCGAGTTGCTCGCTCAGCGCCTCGAGGGCCTCGCTTCAGGCTCGCCCCATGAGCGACTTGTGGGCGCGGACGTCCGGCGCTGGCAGGCGCGCATCGAAAACACCGTTCCGGGGCCGACGCTGGCCATGCCGGCCGGCGATCCGATCGGAGGGAGCAGCCGGAACTAGAGTGACGAACGGGAGGGCGCCGCTCAGCGCCCTCCCGCCGCCATCGCCTTCTTGATGGCCTCGACGGTGACGTCCGTTCGGAACTCGATGAGCCTGCGGCCGTGCTCGATGGCTTGCTCGGCCGGTAGGATGCTAATGCCGTTGATCGACGCCTTGCCCGCGTCGATGCGCTGCTGGAGGCGCACGTACTCCGGGTTGTCGTTCATGATGATCGACGTGATGTAGTAGTCGTCGTGCAGGCGCTCCAGCCGGGGGTCTTCGTCGACTCCGAGCACATCCCGCTGGTACGCTAGCACGTCGTCGTAATTGTAGTACTCGGGGATGTGGGCGATGACGACGCCTTGGCCCCTCCACGCCTCGGCGAGCTCCTCAGCGACCGCGGCCAAGCTGCGCCGACTTCCACCGTTGTCTCCCAGCAGAAAAATGTCGGTGAAGCCCTGTGCCTTCAAGCTCGTGGCCATGTCCCGAAGCACAGCCTGAAACGTCTCCGGTGAGAGCCTGATGCCGCCCGGAGACCTGGCGTTTTCAGGGTTGCCGGGCTCGATCGTCACTATGGGCGCGGCGAGCGCGTTGCCGAGTCTGCGCGCGATCGACTCGCCCATGACCCTCATGACGTGGTTGTGTTTGCCTGTGGTCAGATAGGGGCCGTTCTCCTCGATTCCTCCCGTCAGGATCAACGCCGTGGTGGTCCCCTCCCGCAGCAGATCCCGGATCTCCAACACCGTCAGCTCTTCGATCCAAACATTGTCGGCGGCTGCGATGGGCCGCGGAAAGTCGGTCATGTCGAGGCGGGACTGCTGCTGCGCGGCCGCCTGGGACGCCAAGCCGACGCTGAGCAGCAGTGCCAACGTCGCCGGAAACCATTTCTTCATGGCGCTCTTCTACCTCAGATCTCTAAAGAAGGCTCGCACGTCGTCCACGAGCAGCTCTGGCTCTTCAAGTGCCGCGAAATGCCCGCCGCGCGGCATCATGGTCCATCGAACGATATTGAAGCCGCCCTCGGCCCACAATCGCGGTGTGAAAAGGATCTCTTTGGGAAAAACCGCCACCCCGGTTGGCACGTCGATGTAGCCCACTGGTCGGGTCGCCGGCGTGTTTCCCGACTCGTAGTAAAGGCGGCTGGATGAGGTGATCGTCTGTGTCACCCAATACAGCGTGATGTTCGTGAGTATTTCATCCTTGGTGAAAGCGCTCTCCACGTTGCCGTCGTTGTCGCTCCAGCCATGGAATTTCTCGACGATCCACGCAGCCAGTCCGGTGGGGGAGTCGTTGAGCCCGTATCCCAGCGTCTGGGGCTTGGTGCCCTGGATCGCCTGGTAGCCGCGGCCGTCCGCGAATGCCGCGGCACGCTCACGCCGGAGCTCCATCTCTTCAGCAGGAACGTCTGCATTGGATGCACCGCCCGCTGGCCCCGAGATCATGAAATTGGTGTGCAGCCCGATGAGGCGGTCAGAATAGTTGCCGGCGAGCGACCGGTTGATGATGGCACCCCAATCGCCACCTTGAGCGCCGTAGCGATCGTAACCCAGCTTTTCCATCAGGCCGGCCAGCACGTCCGCCATGCGCTCTGGGTTGTAGCCCGTCTCGTCCGGTTTGCCCGAAAAGCCATAGCCGGGCAGCGACGGGATGACGACGTGGAAGGCGTCCGCGGCATCACCGCCGTGCGCCGTAGGATCGGTCAGGGGGCCGATGAGATCCGCGAATTCCACGAACGAGCCCGGCCACCCGTGTACGAGTAACAGAGGCACGGCGTTCTCGTTCGCGGACCGCTGGTGGATGAAGTGCACATCGAGGCCGTCGACATCGGTCTTGAAGTGATCGAACTCGTTGAGCCGTCGCTCCTGGGCGCGCCAATCGAAGCCGTCCTGCCAATAAGCAAGAAGCTCTTCCAGGTAGGCCCTATTCGTCCCTTGATCCCAGCCTGTGCCGGGGATCTGCTCGGGCAGGCGAGCGCGGGCCAGGCGGTCTTCGAGATCGGTCAGTACATCGTCGGCGACCTCGATCGTGAACGGCCTAATGGCCTCGGCGTCAGGGGTGGCCACGGTGTCGGTCTCCTCTGCGGTGTCAGCGGCGCATCCCGCCGAGAGCGCGATGACGAGTCCCGCCATCAACAATGTGGGCCGGTTCAGGCGGGCGAGCGGAAAGGACATGGCAACGGTTTCTCTGAATGGGTGGTGGGACGAGCCAACATCCCGCTCATCGACGCGGGGGGCAATGAGACCAGTCAGCCTCAGCGGACCCGCACCCAGGTGAGCTCGCTCACGCTGCGGGTCTCGACAGGAGCCCGCGAAGCGGGTGACAGCACGAGGCGATCGCTCCCCTCGAACCGGAAATGACGTACCTGCTCGGATCCGGTGAAAGCAGCCGATAGCCCGCCAGTCACATGGTGAGTCACGGTCGCGGCGGCGTCATCGATCGTGTACCCACCCCAATAGGCGAAGTAAGTCGACGCCGTCAACGCCCTCAGCGCGGTTGGGCCATCCATGTCCGCGAATCGATCCGGGTCCCGCTCAGCCCTCATGAGATGAGCCGACATCTGGCCCTCGCTCGTGTAGACGAGCAGTCCCTGAGGCGCTTCGCCGAACGGATAAGTGATCACGCCGTCGGGGCCCTGCCGCGTCCAGTCCACCAAGCTCCACACGCCCAGGAACGGGTTATCAGGTTCGGGCTCGGCTGGAGGCTGCGGCGGGTCACATGCCGAGAGGAGGGCGACGCAGCCGAGCGAGAGGATTGTCCCGAGCCTGAATGTGCGTGGCGATGACATGGTGGTCCCTTGGATGCTCGATTCCGGTCGGCGATTTGATGTCGCAAGCTAGAGTTGCGCTCCGGGGACCGCCAACGGGGGACTACCCGCTTAGCTCAGACCTCTTCGGTCTCCGGCACGGGTCCGAGCCGCAGCAGCAGATCGGCGCTCTCCACCACGTCGCCCTGACGCACCAGCAGCTCCTCCACCACCGAGTGACGCGGAGCCTGCAAAGCCGTCTCCATCTTCATGGCCTCGGTGACGAGAAGGTCCGCGCCCTTGCTTACGGTGTCCCCCGGCTGAACCAGGATCTTGACCACCTTCCCCGGCATGGACGCGCCAATTTCCTGCCAATTCTGTGGATCGGCCTTGGCACGCACATCGTGGTCGATCGCGACTTTCAGGTCCCGTACGCGCACCTCGCGTGCGTGTCCATTGAGCTCAAAGAGGACGGGGCGCGTGCGGTCGGCGTGCACGTCACCAATGGAGATGAGGCGGATGATGAGGGTCTTGCCCGGCTCGATGTCGGCGGCGACACGCTCCCCGGGTTTTGGCCCGTAGAAGAAGGTCCGCGTGTCCAGCGCCGAGGTATCGCCATACGCCGCGCGATGTGCGGCGAAGTCCGCGTATACGACCGGAAAGAGGATACGCGAGAGCACTTCTTTGTCGTCGGCGTCTCGCTTGACGGGCTCATCCTTCGACAGTTCTTCGACCTCGGTACGCAGCGCCTCGAAGTTCGCCGGATCGAGGTAGGCGCCCGGCCGGTCCTCCAGGGGCTCTTTCCCCCGCAACACCGCGGCCTGCAGGTCCGGTGGGAAGCCGTATGGTGGACGTCCCAGCCGACCCTCGAGAAGTCCCATGACTGACTTGGGGAGGCTCAGCTCCGATGCCTGCGCCAAGAGTTGCTCGCCGTCGAGGTCGTTCTGCACCATGAAGAGCGCCAGGTCCCCGACCGCCTTCGACGACGGAGTGACCTTGATGAGCTCGCCGAGCAAGGCGTCCGCTTCCCGGTACCGGTTCACCACTTCGCGCCACCGCCCCAACAAACCCAGCGCCTCCGCCTGATGCTTGAGGTTGGTGAGCTGTCCTCCAGGCACCTGTGTCTTGAACACATAAGCGTCGGGGGCCACCGATCCGCGCTCCAGGAAGCGGTAGTAGGCGCGCACGGTCGTCCAATACTCATTCAGCGGTTGGAGGGCGTCCATGTCCAACTCGGGCTCCCTTTCGGTTCCCTGCAGCGCCGCCGCAATCGCCCTCAAGCTCGGCTGTGACGTGCCGCTGGCCAGGGCGTCGATACATCCATCGACCACGTCGGCTCCGGCCAACGCCGCCTGTACGGCGGTAGCCACACCGACGCCCGTGCTGTCGTGCGTGTGCAAGTGCACCGGGAGGTCGGTGGCCTCCTTCAAGGCATGTACGAGGACCTGGGCGGCCGCCGGTTTGAGCAGCCCCGACATGTCCTTGATCGCGAGAATGTGGGCCCCGGACGCTTCGATTTGCTTTGCCAGATCCACGTAGTAGGCCAGGTCGTAGCGCTCCCGACTCGTGTCCAGAATGTCTCCGGTGTAACAAAGGCAGACCTCGGCAATCTTTCCTTGCTCCCGCACCGCGTCGATCGCCACTTGCATGTTCGGCAACCAGTTCAGGGAGTCGAAAATGCGGAAGACGTCGATTCCCGTATCCGCCGCTTCTTTCACGAACAGCCGCACGGCGTTGTCGGGATACGCCGAATAGCCGACGAGGCTCTGACCCCGCAGAAGCATCTGGAAGAGGATGTGTGGAATGCGCTCACGCAGCTGCGCCAGCCTCTGCCAAGGATCTTCCTTCAGGAAACGATACGCGGTGTCGAAGGTCGCTCCGCCCCAGACCTCCATGGAAAACAGGTTGGAGGAGAGTCGGCCAGTATCTCTTGCGATCTTGAGCAGGTCGAAGCTTCGCATGCGCGTGGCGAGCAGCGACTGGTGCGCGTCGCGGAATGTCGTATCGGTGAAGAGTACACGTTGGTGATCTCGAAGGTGGGTCACTAACGCTTCGGGACCGCGGGAGTCCAGAACGTGTTTGAACGTGTCCGTGGGAGGGCTCCAACCAGGCGCGGGTGCAGGCATCGGAGGTGCGCGAAACTCCGGCCTGATCCGGCTCTTGGGGCCCTCGACTTGACCGTTCACCGCGATATGGCCGATGTAGCGCAGCAGCCGTGTCCCCCGGTCTTGTCTGGGTCGGAAGTCCAGAAGTTCCGGATGCGCCGCGATGAAGCCCGTGTGGGTGCCCCCGGCCGCGAATTCGGGATGCGTCACCACGTTCTCGAGGAACCGGATGTTGGTCTTGAGGCCGCGAATCCGGAACTCCGTGAGCGCGCGCCGCATCTTGCGAACGGCGTCCTCGAAAGTCGTCGCGTGCGTGCACACCTTCACGAGGAGGGAGTCGTAATGCGGGCTCACGTAGGCGCCCGTAAACGCAGTGCCGGCGTCGAGGCGAACCCCGAAGCCGCCGGGTGAGCGGTAGTGGGTGAGTCTCCCGGCGTCGGGCAAGAAATCCTGCTCCGGATCCTCGGTGGTGACCCGGCACTGGATCGCGTAGCCGACAGGTTCGGGAATCACATCGGGAAGCCCGATTTCTGCGAGTGTGCGTCCCTCGGCCACGCGGATCTGCGCCTGCACCAGATCGACGCCCATCACGAGCTCCGTAACCGTGTGCTCCACTTGGATGCGCGGGTTGACCTCGATGAAGTAGAACTCGTCGTCCGCACCTAGCAGGAACTCCACGGTGCCGGCGCCCTGATAGCCCGTATGCACCATGAGATCCTTCGCGGCGCCACAGATCTTCTGCCGGACTTCGGGATCCAGACCGCGTGCGGGCGCCGTCTCCACGACCTTCTGATGCCGACGCTGGATCGAGCAATCCCTCTCCCACAGGTGCTCTACGCGGCCGTGTTGGTCGGCAAGGATCTGCACCTCGATGTGGCGAGGATTGCGGACGAGCTTCTCGATGTAGACGTCCCCACTTCCGAACGCTTTGCTCGCTTCCCGACGTGCCACGTCGAGTACGCGCCGGAGTTCCTCGGCGTCCCGCGCCACGCGCATCCCCCGACCGCCGCCTCCCGAGACGGCCTTCACCATGACGGGGTACCCGGTGTCGGATACGAAGGCGATTGCGTCCTCGTCGTCCACGGCTTCGGGGGTGCCGGGGATGACGGGAAGGCCTGCGCTCTCGGCCAGCTCCCGCGCGCGCAGCTTGTCGCCGAAGCGGTCGAGCTGCTCCGCGGAAGGGCCGATGAACACGATGCCCTGCTCCTGGCACCTACGCGCGAAGTCTGCGTTCTCAGCCAGGAATCCGTACCCCGGATAGATGGCGTCGATGTCCTTCTCAACCGCTAGCGAGACGATGCCGGCAATGTCGAGATAGGCCTCTACCGGCCCGAGCTCAGACGAGAGCAGGTACGCCTCATCGGCCTTGTATCGGTGGAGCGAAAGAGAGTCCTC
>Ga0209445_1000843_pt1 | contig 17049 bp, 19 predicted proteins | sample MarorgKNORR_S2LV_4_FD_188223 | JGI IMG/M metagenome (GOLD analysis project Ga0209445, IMG submission 188223) | Marine microbial communities from the Southern Atlantic Ocean, analyzing organic carbon cycling - NADW_A/KNORR_S2/LV (SPAdes) (version 2) | ecosystem: Environmental > Aquatic > Marine >...
AAGTGCCAGGAAGTAGATTCAGAGCATCATATTCAAATTTAATTTCAAGGGGTAATGGTACAGAAGTATCCACAACACCAATTTTATTTTCAACCCATTCAGTAAACCAAATTTTCTCTCCAGATATTGCAAAATCAAAAATTTGTGCAATACCACAATTCTCTAAAACATCGATACCAGAATCACAGTCACCCCAATTAGGATTCTTTGAAGGTATATGATATTCTATAAGAGATTGAGTACGAGGATCCATTACAGAAATATTATTTGCAGCTTGTTCATTAAATACAAGTCTACCCTGATCATCATTTTCAATCCAATAGGGTCTAGATATAGGAGATTTGATTATACCTGTCTGATTACCATATGTTTCAAACATAGGGTCAGCTGTAACATACTGAATAAATTTTTCAGATGAAGGGTCAAAACTAAAGAAAGATGAAGAAGTAGTATCTACAATCCAAAGAAGACCATCATCAGAAAAAGTGATTCCGTTGGGAGTTAGTAGTTGAACAGGTAATGCATATGCACTAATGAAATCAACTAAAGGCAAAAATTGTTTACCAGAATTAGATACAGCAGAAAGATAATCATTTTGATTAAACTTAACTAAAAATCCACCTTGTTGATATAACCAATTGGTATACCATATGTCATCATTTGCATCTAATGCAAAGTCAGCAGTTACAGAATCATCAAGTGCAGACGGAATACTAAGATAATTAACGTCATCATCAGATGGATTTACATTTAAAATAGTAAGTTTGTTTCCAGTAAAATCGTTAATAATAATTTGAGAACCATCTATACTTAATTTTTGAGGTAAAGAATCACCACCAGCAGTTGGATAAGATAATCTTTCATATTGTTCATCAATAGTAGAAAATTTCCAAACAGAATCATATGTTTCATCAGTAAACCAAACAGAGCCATCAGGAGCATAATCAATTCCCCACATCATTGAACGTCCACCATCAGGCCATGTTGGATTATCATATTCAGTAAATGTTTCAGTAACAGGATTAAACTTACCAAGATTACCAGTATTAGTTTCAGTAAACCAAACATTACCATCATAATCAGATACAATAGCTAAAGGGTTGGTACACTCTGTAGGAATTATATATTCATGGACATAATCAGTTGACTTAGCATCTCCACCGGAGCTACAAAAAGTAGTTCTTTGATCATCAGGAAAATTATCAGAGGGGGTTCCAGTTAGAGTAACTTCAGGATCATCCACTGCAGCATAATCCACATCAGGATCATACCCAGTCATTGCAACAAGTACACCAGATGTTAACATAATTCCACCTAGAAAAGCAAATGCCAAATATCCCTTAACCTGTTTTTTCACAAGTTTTTTTTAGATAATACTGTTAATATCTCATTCCCAGTAAATTATAATAATTTTAAATCACCAGTGATTTTATCAATTAAATTTTCAGGTGCAGGACCAATTGAAATGCAAGTTGTTGTGCCAGGAGCTAATTGTGTATGTCCAGCATCAGAAACTTCAGACCAAGGGAGATTCAAATCTATAGCATGTCTTTTTATTTCCTGTAATTCTTTAATTCCAGAAACTTTGACAACGACTTTTTCTTGTCCTCCCCACCATTCAGACCACCATTCAGGATGAGACTTTCGAACATGTTCAGCACCAAGTACACAAGCATGTCCTACTTGTGCAGCTATCTTACCTTTACCCATATCAAGATCAGTTCTAACCACAATTACTTGTTTAATGTCACCCATGATATTAGCAGGAATAGGCATAATGAAAAACTTTTGAATTAAATAATTGACAAAGAACCAAAATCTATGTACTATGATGTAATAGTTGCAGGAGGAAGTGTTGCAGGATTATTATCTGCCAGAGAAATATCTTCAAAAGGATATTCAGTGTTAGTAATTGAAGAAGATTATGAAATAGGAACACCAGAACATTGTGGAGGACTAGTGAGTATTGCAGGATTAGAAGAATTAGGAATAATACCATTTAGAAAAACTTTTGATCATATGATAGAATCTGCAAAAATTACATCGCCGAATGGAAATAGTTTTACAATTAATTCAAAAAAACAAAAAGTAGTAGAGATTAGTAGAAGAGAGTTAGATAAACAAATTGCATTTCAAGCTCAAAAAAATGGAGCAGTAATTAAAGTCAGAACAAGTTTTCAAGAAATTACAGACAAAGGAATAAGAACCAATGAGGGAAAAATTGATTGTAAAATTTTTGTAGATGCCAGAGGGGTATCATCATTAATACATAAAGATAGAACAGGAATTTTATCATCAGCACAATATGAAATTTATGCAGACTGGATAAAGAAAGGAAAAGTAGAAGTAATTTTTGATCAAGAAAAATACCCAGGATTTTTTGCTTGGATAATTCCATCAGATCAAGGAAAAGGAAAGGTAGGAGTAGCAGGAAGAGGAATCAATGTATCAGAAGCATTAGATATAATTCTGAAAGAGAAAGGAAATTTTTCAACTATTAGAAAAATATATGCACCAATTTGGATTAAAGGACCAATTGAAAAATTTGTAGAGGGTAAAACAGTAATCATAGGAGATGCAGCAGGACAAGCAAAACCAACTACAGCTGGTGGAATTTTTACAAGTGGTATGGGAGGAGTTTATGCAGGACAAGCAATATCTAAATTTTTAAAAACAAATGAAATTTCAGATCTTCAAGACTACCAAAAAAAATGGACAGAAAGGTTTGGAAAAGAATTTGAAAAACAATTATTGGCAAGAAAAATATTAGAAAGAATCGATAATCAAACAATCAATAAACTGTTTGAATCAATTACTCCAGAAATCACTAATGAAATTTCAGAAAAAGATGATTTTGATTTTCATACAAGTTCAATCATAAAATTACTAGGAATGAAAGTTTCACTAAAAACAGCTCAAACACTAATCAGTGGAGAGCTCAAAAAAATATGGAGTTAAACCCTATGCAGATTCTAAGGAAAGTATAAATGATGTTTACAGAAAATTTGAGTATGTCATCCACTATATCATTACCAACATGTAGTTGCTGTAACAGACCAATTATGCCTAATGATAAATGTGTAAAACTCAATTGCCCTGAATGTGGGGTAGACCTTATTTGGAGATGTGAAAGTTGCAGAGAAGCCGCAAGAAGTTATACCTGCTCCTCATGTAATTTTCAAGGACCTTAAACAAAATGGCAGATATTATTTTGATAGCAAAAGTTCTTCCAACAGGAATGGAAGTGGATTTAGATAAATTAGCAGAAAATGTAAAAACTTCACTGAAAGATGGAATTATTTTGAAACGACATGCAAAAGAACCATTAGCTTTTGGATTGGAATGTTTAAAGACAGAATTTGTATTAGAAGATAAAGAAGGACAGATGGATTCACTAGAAAATACCGTAAGAGCAGTTGAAGGTGTCAGTGAATTTGAAGTACTTAGCATGAGCCGTAATTAACATAGTAGGAATTAAGTGGTTTTTTGGTCCGCAAAGAAGAACCTTTGCAAATGAGAATTGGTGAAGCAAAACAAAGAGACGTAGGTAAGAAGCGTGCCAGAATAGGCCCAGAGGCAATGGATTTTCTAAGAGCACAACCAGGAGACATTATTGAAATAATGGGTTCAAGAACTAGTTGTGCAATTATTTGGCCAGTAGATGAAGATGAAAAATTTCCAGACATAATTAGAATTGATGGACAAACAAGAAAAAATGTAGGAGGAACACTAAACGATATTGTAAAAATTAGAAAAGTGGCATCAAAAATTGCAAAAACAATAACACTAACACAATTAAATGAATCAGTCACAGTAGATAAAGAATTTACAGATTTTGTAAAAAATAGACTAAAAGGATTACCAATTGCACATGGGGATGAAATTGCTGTAATGATTTTAGGAAATTCTATGGATTTCAAAGTTACAAAAACAATACCAAAAGGAATAATCAAAATAGACAAAACAACTGAATTGCACATTTCAACAGAGACGACCACCGATAGAAAAGTTAGAGTGACATATGAAGAAGTTGGAGGATTAAAAGAAAAAACTAAAGCAATGAGAGAGATTGTAGAATTACCATTAAGACATCCAGAATTATTTGCTAGATTAGGAGTAGAACCACATAGTGGAATTTTACTTTATGGTCCACCAGGATGTGGAAAAACATTACTTGCAAAAGTTCTTGCAAGTGAATCAGAAGCCAATATGTTTCCAATTAATGGTCCAGAAATTATGAATAAATATTATGGTGAAACAGAAGCTAAGTTAAGAGATATTTTCAAAGAAGCAAAAGACAAATCTCCAAGTATAATATTCATTGACGAAATTGATGCTATTGCGCCAAAAAGAGAAGAGGCTTACGGTGATGTTGAAAAAAGAGTGGTAGCACAATTATTGGCATTAATGGATGGACTAACAGATAGAGGAAACGTTATCGTGTTAGGTGCAACCAATAGACCAGATAGTGTAGATCCAGCTCTTAGAAGACCAGGTAGATTTGATAGAGAATTTGAAATTACTGTACCTAATGAAGATGAAAGATATGAAATTTTACAAATTCATACACGAGGAATGCCAATTAGCGAAGATATAGATCTAAAAGACTTGTCATCAGAATTACACGGATACACGGGGGCCGATATAAAATCACTATGTAGGGAAGCAGCTATGAAATCAATCAGAAGGTACCTACCAGAAATTGATCTGGAAACTGAAAAAATATCATCTGAAGTGTTACAATCAATGCAAATTAAATTAATTGATTTTTACGATGCAATGCACGAAGTAGTTCCTACTGCAATGAGAGAATTTTATGTAGAAAGACCAAAAATATGGTGGCATGACGTAGGAGGTTTAGATGAAATCAAAAAATCACTAACAGATAATTTAATCACAGCAATAAAAGAACCAAATAAATTTACAAAAATGGGAGTTAAACCACCAAAAGGAGCTTTACTTTATGGTCCACCAGGATGTGGAAAAACATTACTTGCAAGAGCAGTTGCAACAGAGACAGGTGCAAATATGATTTTAGTTAGAGGTCCAGAGATTATTTCAAAATGGATGGGAGAATCAGAAAAAGCAGTGAGAGAAATATTTAGAAAAGCAAAAGCATCATCACCATGTGTAGTAATTTTTGATGAATTAGATGCATTAGCTAAAATAAAATCAAGAGAAGGAAGTGCAGGTGAAACAATTCTAAGTCAATTATTAACAGAAATAGAAGAAGGCATATCTTCACGAGTTGCAGTGATCGGAATTACAAATAGACCAGACATCATAGATAATTCATTATTAAGAACAGGTAGACTGGACTTAGTTCTTTATGTTTCACCTCCAGATGAAAAAGGAAGATTAGAAATCATCAAAATTTTAACAAAAAAAATGCCATTATCTAATGATGTCAAATTACAAGAAATTGCGATTGCAACACAAAGCTACACAGGTGCAGATTTAGCAGCATTATGCAGAGAAGCAGCAGTACATGCAATGAGAAATAACTCATCAAAAATTTCTAGTCACGATTTTGCAACGAGTTTAAAACAAGTGAAACCATCAATTAGTAAAGAAGTAGATCAATGGTACAACACCATAAGAGAAAGTATATCTAATGTAGTACCCAAGACAGAGGATAAAGCATTTTACGGTTAATCATGACAATACCACTACGAAATACAATATACGATAAAATAAAAGAAGTAAATTCACTAACTGATGTTGAGCTTTACAAAAGCCTAACAAAAGACGGATTAAACATACCAGAAGATAAATTTAACAAATTACTTTTAGATTTAGAAATTCTAGGTCTTATCAAAGTAGCATGGTTTACAAAAGATGAACGTCGAATTGAATTAGTAGTAATCAAAAAAGAGGAAGATCCAATTGAAAAACAAAATAAAGAAGTAATGGAAAAAGATTATGAAGCAAGTTTCCCAGGTTTAGATAAATAATTTAAAAAATCAAATTAAAGGGATATGAAATGCTGCATCTAATGCAACAGCAACAAAAATTATTGTTAAATAAGGAGCAGTAACCTTGTATGCTTTCCAAGCAAATTCAGATGTAGGTGTTTTTGTTAATTTATAATGATATACAAGCATCAATCCACCAGATACAGCTGCAATTACAGCATATACAATTCCCAGTCCATCAGGAATCAATATCAATATCAAAGAATATGGGATTAGGATCAAAGTATTTCCTAAAATAAATTTAGAGGTTTTTTGCATTCCAATTACAACAGGTAACATTGGAACTTCAGCTTGTGCGTATTCATCTTTAATTTTCATTGCAAGACACCAAAAGTGAGAAGGAGTCCACACAAATACTAAAAAGCCAACTAAGAATCCTAACAAATCCATACTACCAGTGGCAGCTGACCATCCAGCCCAAGCTGCAGCACTACCAGCAATTCCACCAATTACAATATTAGAAGTATTTCTACGTTTTAGCCAAACTGTGTAAATTATAACATAAGAAAATATTCCCACTGCAATAAAGAAAGCAGATACGGCATTAAGTGCAAAGAATCCATAAATTACAGAAATACAACTTACAATTAATCCATATAACAAGACATTGGATGCATTCATTCGTCCAGAGGGAATAGGCCTACCACTAGTTCTACTCATTTTAGGATCAATGTCCCTATCATAATAGTGATTTAATGCACTAGACCCAGCAGATGCCAAAGCTCCTGCCACAACAATATGCAAGTAATCAAGATATTCAAGTTGAGGAGAACCAGAAACTAATTTGCTTGCAGCATACATGGATGTAACTGCAGTAATTACTAAAAGAACAATAATTCTTGGTTTTGATATCTCTATGATTTCCTTAATTCCCAATTTACTCTACCCAATTACAAAGCCGTTTTATTCCTTGTTGTAGATCTAGTATATTTCAAAAGGAATAAGTATCTCACTCCTACCAGCTAATTTTAATGAGTAATTGGGACTTGATGATGCCAGGAATGGGTTTGACAGGCATAGGATTAGCAGGTCTCATATTATCATATGCAGGTATTGCACATACATTCATCGATGGAATGCATGCATTAACAGGCCTCACCATGTTTGTAGGATTAATTTTCCTATCAGCAGGAATCTTAGACGGAGGTATTTCAACAAGTAAGAGAGCCAAAATAACGACTTTGGTAATTGTAGCAATAGCATTAGGATTTGGAATTTATGCATTAATTACTATGAATACTTCAGACTTTACACTTACAGTAGTACTAATTTTATTAGCAGTTGCACTTCCAGCCCTAGCAATTGGATATCTTGCAATGAAAAAACCAGGAAGCATTAAACCAATAGGATTGGTACTTGGACTTGCAGTAGCTAGTGCAATGGTAATTTGGATTACAGCAGGTTCAATGAATTCCAACGATGTTGAGATAGTTGAAGAAATAATTGATGAGAAAACAGTTGAAGGATTATCAGTTGGACCAATTTTTTCAATTGAAATTCTTAAAGATTCAGCTCAAGAAGGAAATCCAGATTATAGTCCAGACAGAGCAATAGTAACGCATGGATATACAATCGAATGGATAAATGAAGATGCAGCACCACATACAGTTACTAGCGCAGTAGATTATGGAGAAACATTTGATTCGAGTTTAATCAGTGCAGGAGAAACGTTCACTTTAGATACAACTGAATTAGAAATTGGAGAATACGAATACTTGTGTATAGTACATCCTTGGATGACTTCAATACTAGTAATAGAAGCACCAAAAGAAGCAACTAAAATTATAATTCCAGAAGGAGCTGCAATTCCAGAGGATGGAAAAATATTCTACAATCCAGAAACAATCAATATTTCAACTGGAACAACAGTTGAATGGATAAATGAAGATGCAGCAATGCATACAGCAACATCAGGAAGCCCAACAAGTGGAACGGATGGAGTGTTTGATTCAGAAATATTAAACATTGGCGATACATATCAATTTACATTTGCAGATGTAGGGAATTACGATTATTATTGTATTTTACATCCATGGATGATTGGAACCGTTAACGTAGAGTAGATTTGCAGAAAATTATTCTAAAACAATCAGATAAAAAAATTCTATCACAGTATTCAGAAAATCAAAAACCCAAGGAGTCATGTGCGTTATTATTTGGTAAAGATAATCAAGTTCTAGACATATTTTTAACAGAAAATATTGAGGAGTCACCAGTAAATTTTACAATTTCAAATGAACAACTGATAGAAGGATACAAAATTGCTGAAGAAAAAAAAATGGATGTAATAGGAATATTTCACTCACATCCTAATTCAGATGCATTTCCTTCAAATACAGATAAAAAATTTATGCAAAGCAATCCAGTGGTATGGATAATTTATTCAGGAATTAACAAAAATTTCAGAGCATTTGTTCTTGAATCTGATAGTGTAGAAATTCAAATTGAAGAAAAATGACGTACGTCATAATGTAAGCACATAGAATCATCTTTTGGATTAAATATCCCCTTTTTCAATAACAAATATGGAAATTCACGTATACGACACTTATGTCAAAGCAGCTGATGGTCACACCATGCACTTTGATGTAATTACTGGTGAAAAAGATCATCCTAAAGCCATTGAATTTGGCAAAGAATGGTTAAAAGAAGTAGGAGAAGGAGAAGCAGAAATGACAACAAATGAATGTACATTCTGCCACTCACAAACTTGTCCACAACCTGTAGAAGATGCAATTAAGGCAAAAGGCTATTTCATTCAAAAGATGGAAGGCTGTCCTTAAACATTTTTCTTTTTTTTTAAAAATATTTTTTTAGATGTAGATAGGATATAATTTCATGAGTGAACAATATTCAAAAGGTACAATTGAAGGGGGTAAAAAAACAGAGTGGATTTGTGGATGTTTTCTAACTACAGATAATTATTTTAAATTTTGTAGTACACACAATCAAACTTTACAAAAAGCAATTCAAGCTCAAATTGATGAATTGGATATGACGTTGATTATTGAAGAAGATAATTAGATTGCAAGAATTGCAACAAATGCAGATACAAAGACAATTGCTATTGTGTTTAGTAATTTAATGACGGTGTTTAGTGCAGGTCCTGCAGTGTCTTTGTATGGGTCACCAATAATATCACCAACTACTGCAATTTTATGAATTTCAGTTCCTTTCTCTCCTCTCATCTCGATTAGTTTCTTTGCATTATCCCATGCACCACCAGTATTTGCCAAGTGGTATGCAAGTAAAATTCCAGTGATAACTGCACCCATTAGTAATCCGGCTACTGCAGTTGGTCCTAGTAAAACTCCTATAATGATGGGTGCAAGAATTGCAACGATAGCTGGTTTCCAAAGTTCTTTAATTGATGCAACAGTTGCAATATCTACACATTTAGCATAATCAGGCTTTGATGTTCCTTTGAGAATTCCCTCGTCTGCTTTGAATTGTCGTCTTACTTCATCAACCATCTTTCCTGCAGCTCGTGACACACCATTGATTAGTTGTCCTGTAATGATGAATGGAATTAATCCACCAATGAGTAATCCAACTATAATTGCTGGATTAGTTAAACTATAATCTAAATCAAGTACACCTGCAAAGACATGTGCTGCTTCAAATTGAAATGCCTGAATCATGGCTAATGCAGCTAATGCGGCACTAGCTATAGCGAATCCTTTGGTGACAGCCTTTGTAGTATTTCCAACGGCATCAATCTCATCTGTAACTTTACGGTTTTCCTCACCCATTCCAGTCATCTCAACAATACCACCAGCGTTATCTGCAATTGGACCAAATGCATCAATACTAAGTACAATACCTGCAAGACTCAACATTGCCATTGCAGTCAATGCTGTTCCAAAGATTCCATAAAGTACTGGGTCTCCACCTTCAGGTGCTGCGCCAGATGCAAGGCTGTATGATACGATAATTGCAATAACTAATGTAATCATAAATGGTCCAGTTGATTGCATGCCTTTGATAATTCCCATTAATGTTAATGATGCATATCCCCATTTTGCAGACTCTGCAATTTCTAGTACAGGTGCCTCTTTGTAACTGGTGTAATAGTTTGTAATTTTTTGAATCACTGGAACTAAAATGACACCAATGACAGTTGAACCAAACAAAGCATATGCTGCATTTGATTCGCCAATAAATTGTGTAATGAATATAAAATTTAATACAATTGCAATAGCTGCTGAAACATAAAATGAACGATTAAGAGGCTTCATTACATCTTTAACATTCTTTGAGCCAATAATTACAACACCAACAATTGATGCTAACATTCCAGATGCACCAATTAGTAATGGGTACAAGAAAAAGTTTGGTGCACCAATTAATGCTGCAATTAATAATGCTGCAAGTACTGTAATAATATAAGATTCATAAATATCAGACCCCATTCCTGCTGCATCTCCAACATTATCTCCGACGTTGTCTGCAATAGTTGCAGGGTTTCTAGGATCATCTTCAGGGATGTTTACCTCGACTTTACCAACTAAATCTGCACCCATGTCAGCAGCCTTTGTGAATATGCCGCCACCAATTCTAATGAATAATGCAATAAGACTAGCACCAATACCAACTCCTGCAATTGTAATTGGGTCTGGATAAATCATGTACAAACCAGTGATTGCTAATAATGCCATAGCAGGAACTACTAATCCAACTGTTGCACCACCTCTAAAGGCCATAACAAATGTTTTACCTAATCCGCTACCACTCAAATTTGCAGCCCTTACTGCTGCTTTTACTGTAATTTTTAATGAAACTATACCTGCAACTGCTGATAATGTTGCACCTACTGCAAATGCGATTCCGTTTGATGGAGTCAAGAATATACCAATAATTACAGTCATAGCTATGGAAACTGGAATAATAACTTTCATTTCTCTTTTCAGAAATGCTGCAGCGCCTTCTTTGACTGCATCAGAGATTGCCATCATCTCTTTAGTACCAGCAGGTTGTTTGGTAATCCAGAAAACTAGACCACCGGCTACCAAAAATGATATAATTCCTGCGATAAATGGAAGGATTTCAGCAAATTCCATAGTATATTGGATTTGCAAATTTCTTGTAAATATAAATCAAAGAGAGTGAATTTTGTTTCTTTTCTTATATACCGAAAATGTTTTACCTCGAAGTCCTTGACGGACCAATTTATTGAATCGTTTTCCATGTGCAAGATAGGGAAATCGCATATGGATCAATTCATGAACAAGCGTATTTTCAAGGGTTTTTTCATCAGGAATTTTTCTAACATTGATAAAAACTAAATTGTGTTGAAGATAGGATACACCATAGTATTTGTAAGCGGATGTCCGTCTTCCTTCAGTCATTTCCCGAGGTGCATCAAGAACTTCCTTAGTGGTTAACAAAAGTATAGGTTCAGAAATGGAAAATCTCTGAGAATAAATTCCAACTTTTTCTAATATTTGTAATTTAAGATCAGGATCTAATTTCATAATTATTTGTTAAAGAATCCATGTTTATCTTCAAATGTCAATTGTTGTAAGATATTTGGTTGATTTTGATTCTGTAAAAATATGAATGAATAGGGTCAGAGGTTATGTGGGGTAATCATCAATCATACAGCCACCGTCTCATCACACCCCAATTACTTCATCATATCAAGTAATGTTTGTGCTTTATTTCTAATTTCGGTATTAATTTCAACTAAAACTAGTCCTTTATTGGGTTGACCATACAAAACAACAGAATTTTCAGGTGCATGTATACAAACAGGCAATACCAGTAAATCTTCCTCACCATTTACAGTTAATCGAATAGGAGGGTTAAGGGTAAATGCTTTTTTAATTATTTCAATACTTTGTAAAGTAATTTCAGCTGCAGGATTATCAATGATTAATTCAGATGCATTTCCAAGTTTAGGAAATTCACGTTTTTGTCTTTTTTCAAAACCATCAATTATTTGTAATGAGGGAATTACATCAAAATCTATCATCTTTTCAGTAGTTCTATCGCCAACTGTAATAATGTAAGAATTATCTGAAAGATATTTTTGAATATTTTCTTTATTATCCTGACCAATTGGCAATAATATTCCTAAAGGAGTTTTCAATTGGTCTCTTAGAGAATCAGGTAATTTCACAGGAATCGAAACTAGGAAGTGGGGTTCTCAGATGTAGAAGTATCATCAGAAGGTTCAGCACTAGAGGCTTCAGATTCCATTTCTTCTTGGAGATTAGATGCAATAATACTACATTGTGCTGCGACATTTTTTGCACTAGTCCTAAATGCATTAGCGCTTGGAGAATCAACATCAGTAATCATGATAGGTTTTCCTAAATCTGAACCAGACATAATTCCATAATTTAATGGAATTTCACCTAAGAATGGAATTTTAAATTGTTCACTAATTTTCTTTGCACCACCAACACCAAAAATATAATGTTTATCATCACAATTTGGACAAATAAAATGACTCATGTTTTCAATCACACCAATAATTGGAACATTTAATTTTTCAAACATTGAAACTGCTTTGACAGCAACATTACTTGCAACATCTTGAGGAGTTGTAATGACAAGAATTCCAGTAATAGGAATTGTTTGTGCAAGTGTTAATGGAATATCCCCAGTACCAGGAGGCAAATCAACAATAAGATAATCTAATTCAGACCAATTAGTATCAACTAAAAATTGTTTTAAGATTCCAGAAATAATTGGACCACGATAAATTGCAGCTTGATTTGATTGATCTGCAAAGAAACCAAATGATACAACTTTTAGTCCATTAGAATTTGCCGGTTGGAGTTTATTATCTTCAACTTCCATAGAACCATCTTTCATACCCAACATCAATGGAATACTCGGTCCATAGATATCTGCATCAAGTAAACCAACTTTAGCTCCTGTTTGAGATAATGCTAAAGCTAAATTTAATGAAACAGTGGATTTACCAACACCACCTTTTCCACTAGCAACACCAATAATATTTTTCACAGTTGCCATTTGGGTATCAGCATCAAGTGAACGACCTTCCATTACTTTTGCAGTTACATTCAAATCAAAATTTTTTAAGTCTGAAAGTTCAGCAATTGCTTTTCTTACATCATCTTCAATTTCTACATTGAAAGGACATGCAGGTGTTGTTAATTCTAAAGTAAATTTAAGATCACCATCATTAAGTTCTAAATCTTTTATCATACCCATTGAAACAATATCTTTTTTTAAATCAGGATCAATGACAGTACTAAGTTTTTCAAGAACTTGATCTATTCCAACCATTGCATGAAAAAATCAAGATACAATATTTAAAGATAAGTCACATATGGAGAAAAATTGTGATTTTTTTGAAAAATCATCAAAATCTTTAGAAATTCAAGTCAAATCACCCAAAGATTCATAAATTGAAATTCAAGAAAAATAAAACAGTGTTTTCTATATCTACCCTAGTTGATGTTGTTAGGATTCCTCCTAGCTTGTTTGGAACTACGCTCAAAAAAGCAGCAGTCAATATTCTCAAAGAAAAGTATGAGAGTATGATTAATGCAGAATTGGGTTATATCATCATGATTTTAGATGCCAAAGTAGATGAAATGGGGAAAATGATTGCTGGAGATGGCGGAACATTCCACAAAGTACAATTTGAAGCATTAACATTTTATCCAAAATTACAAGAAATTGTTCAAGGAGAAATTGTAGATATTACAGACTTTGGAGCATTTGTAAGAATTGGTCCAACTGATGCATTACTTCACTTATCACAAGTTATGGATGATTATCTAAAGAGTGATGTAAAAATGGGATTAATTTTAGCTAATCAAAGTGGAAGAACATTAAAAGTTGGCTCTACACTTCGTGCAAGGATTACTGCAGTATCTTTAGGAAAAGCAGCTGCAATGGGTAAAATTGGAATTACTTGTAGACAACCATTCCTCGGTGCAGATGAATGGATTGAAGAAGAAATTAAAAAAGCTGACAATCCAGATAAACCAACGAAAGAAGCAAAAGTAGAGGCAAGTTAAATTGGCTCGAGAAATGGCATGCAGAAAATGTAAAAGAGTAACAACAGAAAAAGTGTGTCCAGGTTGTAAATCATCAGATTTAACACCAGATTGGAATGGAGTTGTACTAATAGTTAATCATGAAACTTCAGAAATTGCAAATACATTAAAAATTACAGGTAACGGCAAATATGCGGTTAAAGTAACATAGAAAATTTCTAAATCTTTAAAATCATATTAACATTTAATCATAATATTGTCATTCAATTCAAAAAAACAATTAGCACAATTTCTTGCTGAAGATATTGGTAAAAGAGACATTACAAGTGCATTATTATCAAAGAAAAAAATTTCAGTAGATATTATTTCAAGAGAAAATGCCATTGTTGCAGGTTTAAAATATGCAAAGGAGATTTTTGCACTCAAAGGATGTAAAGCCAAAATCATAACCAAAGATGGCTCAAAAATTAAACCAAATCAAATAATCATGAAAATAACAGGAAATGCAGATAAAATTTTGACATGTGAAAGAACTGCATTAAACATCATAGCAAGAATGAGTGGGATTGCAACACAAACAAATGAACTTGTTAAAAAAATCCCAAATAAAACAAAATTGTATGCGACAAGAAAAACAGCACCAGGATTAAGATATTTTGATAAAGAGGCTGTAGAAATTGGTGGAGGTAAAAAACATAGATTAAGATTAGACGAGATGGTAATGATCAAGGACAATCACATAGCAGTAGAACAATCATTACTATCACTAATTAAAAAAACCAAAAAAAAATATAAAAAATTTGAAGTAGAAGTTGAAAATACACAAGATGCAATTCTTGCGGCACAAGAAGGGGCAACAATAATTATGTTGGATAATTTTACTCCAGCTCAAATCATTAAAACAATTAAAGTTCTCAGAAATAAAAAATTACGAAAAAATATTTTGTTAGAAGCATCAGGTGGAATAAATTCTAAAAACATATCAAAATATGGGAAAACAGGAGTAGATATCATATCCATTGGCAGTATAACCAATTCAGTAAAAGGAATTGACGTTAGTTTAGAAATCTAAGAATTCAATTCAGATATTAAATTAAACACAGATTTATTTTTTGGATCAAGGTCTTGAATTTTCTTGCAACAGTCAATTGCAATTGAATTTTCTTGTAATTTTTGATGGGAATATGCTTTTAAAAGTAAAACCTCAACATCAGAGTCTCCAGTTTCAAGGCATCTATCAAAAAATAAAATTGCAGTACGATATTTATTTTTTAAATAATAAATTCCTCCAATCGTAAATATGGCATCGTGATTGTAAGGAACTTTTTCTAAGTAATCCAAGCCTAATTTTAGGGCTTCAGGGTATTTTTTTTTCTTTACAAGTTTTTTAAATTTTTTAAATTGGTCAATATTTTTTTTGAATGCAATATCTTCAGGAGTTTTACTAAATAATCCGACCAAAATAATCACAAATTAACTGATTTCAAGCATTCTATTAATTGCTAAACGAGCTTTATCTGCAATTTTTTTAGGGACAGTGATGACATTTTTCTCATTTATCAAAGCATCATATACTTTTTCAAGAGTAATCATTTTCATATACTGACATTCAGCTTTTTCAGATGCTGGAATGAATGTCTTATCAGGATTTTCTTTTTTCATTCGATACAATATTCCAGTTTCAGTTGCAACAACAAAATTCTTAGATTTAGATTTACTTACATGATTTAACATTCCCTCAGTTGAAAGAATTGAAACTTTATTATCGTTGTAACTACCATCAGCGACATCATACATCATAGGAGTTGTACAACTACATTCAGGATGAATAACAAATTCAGCATCATGCATTGAATTTAATTTTTTAGTAACATCTTCAGGAGTAATTCCTGCATGTACATGACATTCACCAGCCCAAATACGCATATTTTTTCTTCCAGTCACTTTTGCCACATAAGAACCAAGAAACATGTCAGGTAAAAACAGGATTTCTTTATCTTCAGGAATTGCGTTTACAACATTTACAGCGTTTGAAGAAGTGCAACAATAATCAAGTTCAGATTTAATTTCGGCAGTCGTATTAACATAACCAACAGAAATAGCATTTGGATGTTGATTTTTCCAATTTCGTAATTCATCAACAGTAATTGAATCAGATAAAGAACAACCAGCTTCTAAAGAAGGTAATAGTATTTTCTTTTCAGGACTGATAATTGCAGCTGTTTCAGCCATAAAATGTACACCACAAAATAGAATTGTTTTTTGATCAACTGTTGCAGCCAATCTAGACAATCCAAGAGAATCTCCAGTAAAGTCAGCTACATCCTGTACATCAGGAATTTCATAATTATGAGCCAAAATTACAATATTCTTCTCTTTTTTTAGTCTCATAATCTCATTTTTTAGGAATGAGGTATCTTGAACTAACATGATTCATAAAAAATTGAATATGTGTAAATTTAAAGAATATGAAGTAGTCCATAATTTTCTAAAAAGTCTGTAAATGTGGCAAGTTTTGCCATTTAGGTACCAATTTGAATGTCATCGGAACAGTATTGTCTCAAGGTTTCAATTGCAGATAAAATAGCCAATCTACTAGTTTTAGGATTTTCAGGATCTGGAATATTCTCAATAGTGAAAGTCATTTTTCCAGATTTTCCTATCGCCTCAATATGATGAGTATTTTTATCAGTATTAGGGTCTGCAATTATCTTTACAGATGTACTATCACTTCCAATTCCAGATAAAGATACAAGTGCGGCTACATTGATGTTTGCTGGAAACAAAGAAACAGCATCACGAGCAGTACCTTCAAAAATTATTGTGGATGAAGTAATTGAATCTAAATTAATTTCAGAAGTTTCAAAAAACTTTGCACCCTTTAGTGAGCGAGGATGTTTTGTTGTAGTAATAGATACAGATTCTAATTCATTTTTAATTGATTTTAATCCATCCAATCCAGCAATAGCACCAGAAGGAAGGTAAATTGTTTTTTTGAAATGTTCACAAGCATCATATAAAATATCATAAATTGATTCATCTAGTAATGCACCAACACTCATAATCATAAAATCACGTTTATTTTGTAAAATACT
>Ga0209445_1000845_pt1 | contig 17038 bp, 18 predicted proteins | sample MarorgKNORR_S2LV_4_FD_188223 | JGI IMG/M metagenome (GOLD analysis project Ga0209445, IMG submission 188223) | Marine microbial communities from the Southern Atlantic Ocean, analyzing organic carbon cycling - NADW_A/KNORR_S2/LV (SPAdes) (version 2) | ecosystem: Environmental > Aquatic > Marine >...
GCAACGCATGTTTCATGCGTGATTATTTCAGACGCTCAGACTCGACATTCTGATCGACCCGCTCATCAGACGACGGATAATTCTCGCTCGCGTCCACTTCATCCTGCGTGATACGGTCTGTGAATTCCAAGCATGATTCACAAGATCGGAGACGCTCCTGCCAGGACAACATGAAGCGATCGAGCAGGCAGTCATAGGTTTCCTGAAGGGCCTGAAGACCTAGAACTTCTTACAGGTTGAATTGCGGCTCCAGGTAGTCGTTGAGCTTCTCATAAATCTGGATGCGGCCCCGTTGGGTGTCGGCGACCAATAGCCTGCCCTTTTCGGCGTCGAACTCCAACGCTGTGGGCATGGCGAACCGCCACTCCGGCTCCAACGTGGACACCCTGCGTCGAGCCTTGATTACGTCAATGTTGGCGTCAACGGTCATCTTGTGCCACTTGGCGAGTTCCTGGGCGTCGCCTATGAAGCTGGTGATGAAGCTGCCGTCCGGCCCGAAGGCTTGGACTCGGTCGTTGGCCCAATCGCACACGTACACGTCGCCGTCGGGGTCAACGGTCACGTCGGACGGGCGGTTTAACTGCCCTCGACCAGTTCCGTGACTGCCAAACTGGACCACGAACTGCCCATCTGACGTGAACTTCTGCGCCCGGTGGTTCTTGTGGTCAGCAACATAGATGTTTCCCTGATCGTCAACGTCGACGCCCCACGGAGAGTTGAATTGCCCTTCGCCGCTCCCCAGACCGCCCCATTTTGTCAAAAATGCGCCATCGTTAGTGAACTTTTGCACTCGATGGTTCAGGCTGTCGACGACGATCACGTTGCCATCTGGGTCAATCGCGATGCCTGAAGGTCGGTTGAACTGCCCGTCGCCTTCTCCTGGCCGGCCCCAGATTTTCAGCAGATCGCCTTCGCTGTCGAAGACAGACACGCGGTTGAGCCATTCGTCGGTTACGTAAACATTCTCCTCGCTGTCCAAAGCGATACCGGCAGGCCAGATGATCTGCCCGTCCTCGTCGCCGTACTTGCTGAACTCGGTCACGAACTCCTCATCGCCTGGCACGGAGCCAATCGTGATCTTCGTGACTTTGCATCCAACGCCAGTCTTGTTCCATTCAACACCTGAGATGGCGTCGGACGGACGACTCAGCACGTAAACCATGTCACCCTTGCCCAACGCAAGGCCCACAGGCTGAGGGATGTACCGCCCTCCAACCGCGTGACTGTAATCATAAACTCGGCCCATTACCGTCTGTGTAAGCATGTTATGTCCTCTGGATTGTTGGCTTCAACCACTTGCCATGTTGTGTAGAGCATTTGGTTGAGCGTGAAACAACCGTTGTCCCATTTACGACCAGATTCTTCGGACGCGACCTCAGAATGGAGAGATTCTCTGACGGCTGATAGCTGAACGCTGACAGCTAATTCGTCTCGATGAACGCGGGCTTCTCGAACGTCCCGCCGACAATCGGCTTAGCGTCCATGCCCAGCCAATCCTCCAGAAGAGTCGAGTAGACACTTCGGAAGTCGGTGCTGGGAACCTGATCGCCCTGCTGGAGGTCGGCCAGTTTGATGGACGGGAACTCGCCGTACTCTCCGCCTTTCACGCGGTCGCCGATTACGAAAGTTACACCGGCCGCCCCATGGTCGGTTCCGGAACCGTTGTCGTGAGTGCGCCGTCCGAACTCGGAGAATACGAACATGATGACGTTCTCTGCCGCGTCGTGCTCTCGCAGATCGTCGAAGAAGTCCTGTATCGCAACGGACACGTCGCTCATCAAAACGCCGTGCATGCCCAACTGGTTAGAATGGCTGTCGAAACTACCGTGGTCAGAGTAAAAGATACGTGTCCCCAGATCGGCCAGGTGTATCTGAGCGATCCCTTTGAGCTTCTGGGCGATCGGATTATCGGCGTACTCAATTGTCGAAGAATACTTCTGAGGAGCGACACCCAGGATGTCCGCGCCCTTAAGCGCATCGAGCCCGGTCTGTCCCAGAAATTCCATGACCGGGCCGGTTCCGATGGTCTGAGCGTACAGGTTCTTGTAACGCTCAAGAATGCGGTCTCTCTGCGCCTGCTCGGTGATGCCTGTCAGCAGACCGTAGTTGTTGAGATCATCGACAGTTGCCACAGGCACTCCGGGCAAAGCCATCGCCCTGAACATGCTGGGGCCGAAGCTGACGCCTGTGACAACGTTCTCCTTTTTGGGATCAATGTCTCGAATAACCTGACCCAGCCAGCCCTGCGTGCCAAGCGTGTCAGGCTCGCAGGTGTGCCAGATGTCCATAGACCTGAAGTGGGAACGAGGGGAGTTCTCGTATCCCACTCCGTGGACGATGGCAATGTTGCCTTGCTTGTACATATCACTAATAGGCCCCATGTTCGGATGGAAGCCCAGACTATCGGTGATTGGCAGCGCCTTGTCTTCGGGTATCCCGACCGTGGGCCGGTAGTCCCGGTATAGCGGGTCGGTGAAAGGTATGACAGTGTTCAGGGAGTCGTTGCCCCCTGACATTTGCAGGACTACCAAGACGGGGTCTTTCTGGGCCGTGGTCATTCGGATCTCCTTCGGAGACGCTGTCAGCTATTAGCCTTCAGCTATCGGATTTTCGGGTATTGCGATGCGCTGTGGATGCTATGCGAACTGGTAATCTCTGAGAGAAACTATTAGCTGCAACATCTCGCCAACTCGATGGTCAGAGTTGCCGTTGTTGCCCCATTGGATGGGGCCGTCCTCGGCGGCGTGGTTCACAAGTTCGGTCCTGGAGTCGTCGCTTATTTCTAATGGCCCCATAAGGTCGAGACACCCCTCCACCAGCTGCTCTGGCGACAGGTCTCCTCTGGCCTTGAGGTTGACGATAATGGCCTGGATACCGGGCCGTTCAACATCGCCAACCAGGTCGGCGAAGAAGTTGGTGCGTCTCATCAGTGAGCCGGAGTTTATCCACTCGGAACCGGTGTGCCAGCCCTCCACGCTTGGGGGGTTCATCAGATCCTGCCCCATGTATCCGGTCTGACGGGCTAGGTTGCCCAATCCGGGCGACGGGAAATCGGCGCCTCCAGCCATCCTCAGAGTGCCGATAACCACTTCAGCAGGACTCTTGAGACGGGCGAATCGGGCTTCTTTGAAAAAGTCGGAGTTGAACAGCGCCCGCAGAACCGAACGCATGTCATAGTCGGACTCAACGAACACCTTTGCCAGCATGTCCACCGCCTCCGGGTCTCTGGGAAGGGTGACGGACCATGCAGGGACCTGCGGCTCGTCAGCCACGAAGAAGTTGTACAGGTGGCGGCAGATAAACTGGGCCGCGGCCGGCTGTTGGACGATAATGTCTATGATGTCATCCCCGTTAAGATCGCCTGTGTGGCCGAGGAATGTCTTGTCGTCGTGGTCGTGGTCCTCGTCGCGATACTCGAAGAACCAGTCGAACCTGCCCATTGGGAACCTGGGCAGTTTCGGGGTAATCGTCCAGCCAGTGAACGCCCTCGAACAGTCCCGAACGTCGTCTTCCGTGTAGTTGCCGACGCCCATGCTGAACAACTCAAGAAGCTCGCGCCCCCAGTTTTCGTTGACTGCGTGGGCATGATTCTCGTTGTTGTCCAGCCAGTAGATCATGGCAGGGTCTCTTGCGACTGCCCGCAGGATTTCGCGATAGCTTCCCATGCCCTTTTCCCGAAGCATGTCCACAAGGTCGATAATCTCGTCCCAATGGTCAACCTTGGACACTCCGGTGGCGAAGACTCCGTGCCAGAACAGGGCCATCTTCTCCTGAAGTGGCGCGTCGGTGTTAAGCATGCGATAGAGCCAGCTTGCGTGGCCCATGCCTTGAATGGTTCCGGGTTTCCATGTCCAGGGCTGGTATCGGAACAGGTCGTACAGGTCGACCGGCTCTTTTGCCTCTGGGTTCAAAAGCTCCTCGACCGTGGCTTCGTATCCGTTGGAAACGCGGGCTTCCAATTCCTCGCGAGACGCTCCAAAACTGGCGCGGCGCATCAGGTGTGCCATCAATGCGATGTTGGTTTCAGTCATGATCTGCAAACTCTCCCTTGAAGTTCAGGTAAGTCTCGCCATGTGCCTAAACGACATAGAAGTGGCGAGTCTCCATTTTGCCGGGCCGCGCTCATCCGTCAATCGAGCCGTGGCCTATCCGAGTAATATAGTTGGGCACTCCAGCGGTGTCAATTTAATCGGGCATCAAGTCGCCTACTCGCCGGTCAGGTCTGCTAGTCGGGGCATGACCTCTTGTGAGAGCAGGCGCACCGATTTCTCGTAGCCTTCCCTGTCATCCGAGTGATCGAAGGTCAGCCACAGGAGTGTTCCGAACCCACCGACCGTCTTGTACAAGTCTCGCAGTTTCTCAGTCACCGTGTCCGGCGAGCCGACGATCCACAGGTTATCCATCATGTACTCAACAGTCACGTCGTCGTCAGCTATCGACTCGTCGTGCTTCATGAAGCTGACGAAGGGATAGGCGCCCTGAGCAAACAGGGGCCGAAGGTAGTCGCGCCATGCACGACCCAGCATTCCATTAATTGCTCCTTCGCGGGCTTCCTCGTCGGTGTCGGCGACCCACACATCACGCACGATGCGCCACACGCTTCGAGACGGAGGAGGGTTGCCTGCGCTCCTGGCTCCCTCTTCTACGGCATCCCAGTGGCTGGCAACATAGACCGCGTTCAGCCCCAGACTCATGGGTATGTAGCCCCGTTCACCCGCAATTTTCAATGTGTCCGAGCCTGGAGAAGCTCCGGCAACGCCAATGGGCGGATGGGGCTGCTGGTAGGGTTTCAGAAAGCCGCGCAGATCGGCGAACTCGTATTCCTTGGGGTCAGGGATCGAAAAATTCCAGAACTTGCCCTCGTACTTGAATGGGCCTTCGATGTGTTCCCAAACCTTGAGGATGATGTCCAAAGACTCCCTGGTCATCTCCCGATGCTCGCCAGACTCCATATCGACGTCGAAAAGCTCATGATCCGATTGCAGCCCACCGGAACCGATGCCGAACATATATCGACCCTGAGCCAGGTGGTCGAGAAAGGCAACGCGGTGAGCCAACTCCACCGGATGGTGGAAGGGAAGAAGGTGCGCGCCTGTTCCCAGCTTGATATTCTTCGTTCGCATCAGGGCCTGAGCGATCAGGATGTCGGGCGACGGCACAGGCTCCCACGGCGAGGTGAAATGCTCACCGATCCACGCCTCGTCGTACCCGTAATTGTCCGCCATCTCTAAACAGTCCAGGTTCCACTGCTGGGCGTCGTAGGGTGTCCGCTCCGGCGGATGGGACGGCATAAGAAATAGTCCGAGCTTCATGATGCGCCTCTCTTACTGGGATGCTGGCAGTCTATGACCAGTCATCAGCGATGTCAATGAATCAGCGAGCCAGACGTCACCCCATCGTCGCCAGCACCTCGCGGGTCACCTGATACCGCAGAGGCTTGCCCGATTCCCAGGCAATAAACTCTTCGATGGCGCAGTCGGCCATGCGGACGACCTCGTCGCCCACCGATCCGCCGACGTGGGGGCTTATCCAGACGTTGGGGAGCGTCCAAAGCTCCGAGTCGTCGGGCGGTGGTTCCGGATAGGTCACGTCGAGCAGGGCGGTCAGGTCGGGGCGGTCTTTGAGGGCTCGGATCAGGTCAGGCTCCGCGATTTGGGCCCCTCGACCAGTGTTGATGAAGGTCGCGCCCTCTCGCATGCTTTCGAATTGCGAGCCTGTCAGCACGTTTTTTGTCGACGGGATGTCGGGTATGTGGTTGCTGACGATGTGAGAGCGTCGGAACAGGTCTTCCAAAGACACGCGCTCGACACCCAAATCCGAGGCCTGTTCTTCGCTCAAAAACGGGTCGTTGGCGATAACCTTGAAGTTGAAATCCTGAAGATGTTTCGCCAACCGCTTCCCGATCATGCCCATGCCGATCAGCCCTACCGTCTCTCCAAACACCCCCGTTCGGTTGAAGGACTTTGCCTGGTTCCCGTCGTGATTATCGGAAAATCGCCGCATGGCGCGGTAGTAGCCTCGGCACGATAGCAACACCTGGGCGAGCGCCATCTCCGCGACCGGTATAGCGTTGATCGCCCAGGCGCTGACGAGCAAGATGTTGTGATCGATCAATTGCTGAGCAAAGGCCTTCACGTTGCCTGCCGCGTAAAACACGGCTTCCAGGTTCGGCATACGGCCAAGCTGGGCGTCGCTTAGATTTGGCATGCCCCAGGTGGCGAAAATCACCTCTACGTCTCGCAAACTATCGGCGTGAGCATCGAAGTTATTTCCTCTGACCACATGAGGATACAGGCTGACAATCTCCTCAAGCCGTTCCCTCCGATCCTGACCATAGACGTCGCCATCTCCAGGTGGGTAGTCATAAAAGAACGCGGCTTGCATTGGCACAGATTAGTCCTTCAGATAGATTTTCAGGCGTCAGAAATTTTGTATGGCGTCACTCTTGATATAATCCAGCGCCCGGTATAGCTCGCGGTCCGAGGGGTCCGGAGCGCGGTACTGCTCGACGAGAAACCCCGTGTACTTCTCGACCAGATACTCGTCGTCGTCCACAACCATATCAGGGAGCAGAGGAGCCGTCACCGGGTCTTTGTCGAAGCACCCTGAAACCAGATCGTGGAGGTCGTATCGGTCCACCAACCGGCGAGCGTGCATCTCGCCCGATGCTGTCCAGATGTAGAGGGTGTGTCCCATCGACTTCAGGCTCTCGAAAACCTCTCGGACGCCGGGTCGCAGGTGCCACTCGGTAGCCTCGGAGTGCAAAAGCGTCTGGTCAACGTCGAAGAAAATGTTCATGGGTTGGTTGCCTTGAATTGTGATGCGTCAGTCGGGAGACTATCATATCAGCCTGAATTCCCCAAATGTCCCCGCAAAGATTGTCGCAGCGACTTCGGCCCTTCAAATCGACACAGTGCGGAGAACCCATGTTGAACATCATAGAAGCAACCCCGTCGGAACTGGGCGAGTACGCCAAATTCCCGATGGCCCTGCTGGTCGAATCCATTTTCAAAGTCGACATTATCGACAACGGATTTGGAGGATTCCAGCTTGTGGAACAGCGCGTCAAAACGCCCTGGGTGAAAGACTATGGCGAGGAGGGCGACGACACGAACGTGACCAGATGGCTCAAACAGTTCGACGTCTCTAATTGGAAGTTTTTGTTGGCCGATGTCGAAGGCCGGATCGCGTGAGGAGCTACTATCGCATCTCGAACCGATGGCGTCGGCAGAGACCATCAACGTGTTGTTTGCGGCCACCGTTCCGGTCCGGTCTTTGCCGATTTAATTTCCTTCGATGACATTTGAGCCTAAATCCGTCAGGCTGACACAAGCGAACCCGCACCCGTTGAATATCATGCCGCGGACAATGCTATTCCCGGTCTTGATCGTGAGTTTGAATCCCAGAGCACCCCCACTGCCTGTGATCTCAACACATGGCCCACTGGAACATCCATGAGTGGCGCCGTCAATTGTCACAGGCCCTTTGTCAATGATTAGGAACTTGAAGCGGGCCGTATATCAATCTCGCTTGAATCTCGAACGCGAGGCACGGAATTGGTGAGGATTATTGACTGATTCCAAAACAAAAGGAGCCAGACGAAAACAGTCGTCGGCTCCTTTCCCACAGCTAACTGCCTCTACATCGTCACTGACGAGCCGCAGCATTGCTAAATAATTCGGTTGTAGTAGGCTGCGTTAGGCGGTAATGCCTTCAGCAAGCAAGGCTTCCTCAAGCTTGGAGGGGCTGAATCCAACCACTTTCTGATCACCTATGACAGTCACGGGCGTCGTTCGGTAACCCATCTTTACCAGGTCGGTCAATGATTCGCGGTCCAGCGAAACGTTAGATTCGGTAAAGGGAATGTCTTTGCGTGAAAGGTACACTTTCACCATATGGCAGGGCCCTCAACCGTTGGAAGTAAATACTCTAATGTTAACGTCGGTGTCCACTTAGATAGTCCTCTCTTTTGGTGGCTCGCCGTCACACGATGGACGGCCTTCTCTACATATTATAGATGATTGTTTCGACAAAGCGATTCAACGTCGCCAGATTCGGCGGTGGCATCAGTCGCTATTCGGAACTCTCCTCACGCTGTCGGCGATTATACTCTTTTTTGCCACCGGTGTCCTCGAACAACTCCTGGCCAAGCGGAACAGCAACGTCGATTGTCTGATCAAAAGCCTCGCCTGTTTCATATTTGCGAAGAAACTCTTCGCTCACGAAGAACATTCAAATACAGAACCCATCTCTCATTATGTCCTCGTGATGCCGCTCGCAAGGGCAGATCTTCTTGCGATCCTCAACGGGATCGCCGCTCAGCGGCATTCAAGGACAGTAGCGATAGCCCTGAAGGCGTTCATTCTCTCCGAGGCCCTTCTGGACCTCTTCCACAACCTCAGGTTCCGGAAAGAACTCGTAGGGGCCGCGCTGGACGTACCGCTCCGAAAACTTGACAGCCCTCTGAAGGGCCTCTTCTTCTGTCAGTTCACGTTTTGTTGACATCTATCACCCTCTGGAATTATGGATACAATTGATGATTTTAGAGCGTGGCAATGCTGGTGGAGCTGTCATTTTCCAGTTTGGGATTTCTTGCATTAGTCACTGGGTTGTCGTCCTGCCATTGGGCCCAGTCTCATCTTGGTGTGCATGTCACACGACATGGACCGAAATTGCTTGGCTTGTCTGCCAAGGCCATCAATTATGGAGCGCAGAGCGTCTTTGATATCTTCGACCGTCTTGTCGTTGGAGATTTCCACGCTGAGCAATGCAGAGGTGCCACAATCGCATGTGGCAGAGAAGAACAGCTTCCTGAATTCGGCATTGGCTGACAGGTCCATCTTGAAACCTGACATGGGACTCAGATTGAGGTCGTCGGGAAACGCCTCGGCAATCAATGTTTGAATCTGACCGTCGCTCAGCGACTCAGGCGAAGTGTCGTCGGTTTGAGGATTGTCGTTGGCGATTTCCTGACGCTCCTAGAGACTTAAGATGGGTGCGGTCATTTAGCGGACAGTCTGAAATAGTCCATTCAAGCCTGCACGACGCTTGAACAACAACGTCACCATTTGTGACACTCCACTATTTTAGCATGTTAACAAACACCTCAAGTTAGGCACAAGGTTTTTGAAGCTCACGAGCCTGGGAACATCACGCCACAATTTCGCTGCGCTCGCCAAACAGCGACATACTTCATGAGTCACCCTGCATTCTTGACAGTGGTTTGAGTCACCCGTAAACTTGGCCCAGATTCGGCCTGACTCACGCTAACCTCACTGTCACATTTCCAGGGTCAGCGCCGACAAAATTCGAAGTTGCTTGTCCGCCTGATAGGCGGTCCAGTCAAACGCAATCAAAGCGCTAAAAATAAAACGCTCAGGAGGGCTCAGATGACACAAGAATCGGTCATAACTGACGAGATGCGGGCCGCCATCAACGTGGAGTCGGAACCGCTGGTTAATGCAGTCGAGGCAGGCGCGATCAAAAAATTCGCGCGTGCAATCGGCGACACCAATCCGCTTTTCAACGACGAAGAAGCGGCTCGCGATTCGCGATACGGAGGCCTCATCGCTCCGCCGACCTTCTGCCGATCATTGAATTCAGGGCCAGCCAAGGTCAACGTCCAGAGTCCCTATCCTGCCGCTCTGGATGGCGGCAGCGAGTGGGAATACTTCGAGCCTATACGCCCAGGTGACCGAATCACCGTCACCAACTACCTGGCCGGCATCCACGAGCGCCCCGGCAGGCTGGGCAACATGCTGTTCATGGTGCGAGAAACCAAGTACGTCAACCAGTTCGACAAAGTGGTGGCGCTTCAGCGCTCCACAGGCATCAGCTACAAGCCATCTTAGACAACCGGAGCGAGTGTAACTGGAATCGAGAACTGATTCAACATCGATCGGATTCTTCACGTCTGTTCAGAATGACAATAATCTGACGGCTGAAAGCTGATCACTGAAAGCCAGATAGAGAGGAACAACAAATGACAGACCAAGTGTACTTCGAGGACGTTGAGGAAGGCCAGGAGCTGCCCGAAGTTCGTAAAGACCCGACGACCCAACAGCTTGTCATGTATGCAGGCGCGTCCGGCGACTACTATCAGATTCACTACGATCTGAATTTTGCCAAGAACAACAACCTGCCCGACGTCATCCTGCATGGCGCGCTCAAGAACGCCTTCCTGGGCCAGATAATGACGAACTGGATTGGCGAAGGCGGCACACTCAAGAAGCTGAGCGCGCAGTATAGGGGCATGGACGTCCCCGGCACGCCGGCCTTCGTAAAGGGCGTAGTCAAGAAGAAGAGCGTCGAGAACGGCGAGAACCTCGTCGAATGCGACATCTGGCTAGAGGACCACGAGGGCAAACACACAACCCCCGGCGCGGCGGTCGTGTCGCTACCATCTAGGGCTGGCTGAGTTAGCTTCGTCAGCTCCGCAGACCTGACAAATAAATCAGGGCGGGTTTCTCAACCCGCCCTGATGATTTTCCCGGCCTCAGGACTATTCAATGACTGGCGCAGTTCGGCCCAAAATTACCTGTCAAAGGGGCGGTTAGACATAATCTTATCCTACGCTTGGTGAATGCACGGATGAGTGTCTCTCAATTACGTATTTACTGCCTGTAACTCTACAAACATCTCGTCCATGATCACGTACCCGCTCTCCCATCCACCACTCATATTGTCGACAGCGCCAGCAAAACAGGCAATCTCGGCATCGGTCGCTTCAAAAGGCTCCCATGTCAATCGCACCTTCGTCTTGGCGCCCTTATGCTCGAGTGTCACGATCGTCAATATCACGCGAGGCCAGTCCGGCATCATCGGATTCGCGATGATGTTCCAATCAGAGTCTGACGAAGAGTGATGCCAAACGAGCTTCTCTTGGGGCGCTACTTCCTGGAACACGATTTTGCTGAGGTCGGAATTGTCTCTCCATCTCATCTCGTTGAGCCCCAATCCGCCAGGTTTCAAATCAAATTTGTGGATGATCGTTTCCACCCCTGGCATACCAACGGGAAAGCAATTCAGGATCAGTCCAAGCGCGCCAGACCATTTCACGGAGCGCATCGAACACTCGGTCAAGTAAATACTCAGGTAAATTACTCATTGTTTTGTTTCATTTTGATAAGGACGTCGTCAAGCTCGTCAAAGCTTGGGCCCCAAAATGCTTTAAATTCCGCAAGCCAGTCGACGGCCGCCGCCATATTTTCAGCCTTCAACCTCGCAGGGCGGCGTTGCTTGTCGATATCTCGCTCAATCAATCCTGCCCGTTCCAGCACCTTCAGATGCCTAGAGACCGCTGGTTGGCTTATTTCAAATGGAGCAGCAATCTCATTTACCGACGCCGGGCCATCTGCAAGCCGCGACAGTATTGATCGCCGCGTCGAGTCGGCTAACGCCGCAAAGACATCGTCGAGATTTAATTCTGTTTTCATATAACCAGTTTATTCCATAACTAGTACTTTCTATAACCATGTTTTTATATCCTAAGTTGGTCTTGTCAATGGCTGTCAGATCAACACCTAATCCCACCCGACTTGCTACGGTGAATAGCGTCCGATTCGTCTACTGCGGACAGGGTGCCAGAAGAGCGTCTTTGAAGCTGTGGGGTTTCTGCTGCCGTATTTGTCCTGATGCTATTCTTCACATCTGCAAACGCAACAAAATAAACGGGGCGGGTTTTGAAACCCCGCCCCATCGTTTTTCCTAAGCTGAATTCGCCTGCTAGTCCGCCTCGACCTCCACGGCTTCGAGACCGGCTTTCATGCCGTCGACTATGGACTGGAACTCGTTAAGCACGGTGTTTGAGTTGAGAACTGTGGGTTTGGATGTGTCGCGGTAGTCGGTTCTCATCTCCAGCCTGCCGAGGAAGTTCAGGTCCATCTCCTGCGCCAACTGCTCGCCGCCGCCAGTGCCGAATATCTCTCCAGAGAAATTTTCGACCACGCCCAGCACGTTTACGTGCAGTTTGCGAATCATGTTGATGGAGCGTTTGGCGTCGATCATCGCCAACTGCTGAGGCGTTGTCACCACAACGAAGCCATCCAGGTCTAGCGCCTGCATGATGGTCAGCGGGGCGTCGGAAGTTCCCGGAGGCAGGTCGATTATCAGGTAGTCTAGCTCGCCCCAGTCTGTGGACTGAAGAAACTGGTTGATGGCGTTGTGGACCATAGGGCCGCGCCAAATGATGGCCTCTTCCTCGTTCTCCTGAAAGAACCCCATGGACATGACCTTGACGTCGAAGCGCTCAGGGGGAACCATCCTGCGGTCCTCTGCCACAAGGGGAAGCTCGGAGATGTTCAGGGCGCGGACCACGTTGGGGCAGTCGATGTCCACATCCAGCAAACCGACTTTTGCGCCTTCGGCGGCCAAGGTGACAGCCAGGTTCACGGCGACGGTGGTCTTGCCGACTCCGCCCTTGCCGCTGTAAACGCCCACCTTTTGTTTGATCTGTCCCAGGGCAGTGGCGATGGCCCGCTTCTGCTCGAACTGAGCCTTCATGCCCTCGATTTTTGCGCGAGCCTGCGCCTGCTGTTGCTGGTTCATGGGTTAATCTCCTTCACTGCCCACGATCGGGATGTCTAAACGGCGAGCGCCTGTCGCTTCTACATCCGACTCACGTGATAAGGGGCGCGCTATTGCACGCCCCTATGTAATCCAGATCGATGTCGGGTTCGCTGTCTACTCAGTCCAGTCCGAGAAGTTTCTTGCCATCCTCGGTGATCTGGTCTGGAGTCCAAGGAGGATCGAAGACCATCTCGACGTTGACATCCTCAACGCCTTCCATCTCGGCAATGCGCCACTCGGCCTGTTGAGCAATGTACGGTCCCATGCCACAGCCGGCAAAGGTAAGAGTCATTGTGACATCCACATTGCCGTCATCAACCTCCACACCGTAGATCAACCCCAAGTCCACTACGTTGACGGGGATTTCAGGGTCGAACACGTCATGCAGAGCCTCAAGCACGTCTTCTTTTGTCAGTGTAGATGTGGTCATACAGTGATCCTCCAACGCCATTTCTTATATGCTCGGGTAACAAAACCAGCCTATCACATTCTCTGCCATCAGGTTTGGGGAATGGTGGTAGGTAGGTCACATCAATTGTACCTGCGAGCCGCACAAGTATCAAACATTGTTTAGTTGCGAAGATCGCGAGTTTGCGCTGGCGATGTCTGAAGGATTCATCTTGCCACACCAGAACCTGTTTGGTTGCATTTGGCTGGAACACATGATACGCCAAACACAATACACAACCAGTAGGTTGCATATGAATGCATCAAGCACAGACCGGATTGAAAAGCAGGTATTGGTTCGAGCGTCTCACGAGAACGTTTGGCACACTTTAACGGACTCAGAGGTGTTCGGAAATTGGTTCGGCGCCAAGTTGGATGGGGAGTTCGGGACGGGCGCTCGGGTGCGAGGGCCTTTAAACATCGAAGGCGTGGAACATCTGACATTGGACATTACCATCGAGAAAATGGAACCCAAACATCTATTTTCCTGGCGTTGGCATCCCGGCGCGATGGATCCCGATTTTAACTACTCCACAAAGCCGTCACCCCTGGTCGTCTTCGAATTGGAGGACGCCGTCGACGGGACGATGCTGACAGTAGTGGAAACCGGCTTCGATAAGAAACCCTTCGAACGACGGATGGAAGTTTTCGATAGAAACACCAACGGTTGGGAAGCCCAGATTACACGTATTTCAGAATATGTCTGCCCGACCCTCTGAAGAGCCTGCAAACGAAATCGGCCTCGTCGGACGGGCTCTCGTATTTTCAGCGCTGGGAGATGAGGCACGCCTTCGGCTCGTGATGCGCCTGTGTGAGGACGGCCCTATGTCCATCGTTCGGCTAACCGACGGGCCGGGAATCACTCGTCAGGCCGTCACGAAGCACCTGAACATCCTATCCGATGTCGGCCTCCTACGCAGCACTCGGGAGGGCCGCGAGCGGGTCTGGGCGCTGACGCCAGAGCATCTCGATAGAGCGCGCCGTTACCTGGATATGGTCTCGCAGCAAGGGGATGAAACCCTAGCCAGGCTGAAATTCTCTGCCGAAGACTGAGTTACTCCCTAGTATGAGACAAATGTCAGGGAACCAGTCCTGATTAGTCTTCGATCGCGCTCAGGACTAGACGCTCGGCCTCGGATCGGGTCGATGCGACTACTGTGTACAGCAGGCTTCCCTTGTTTTTGACGATGAGATGTAGATCGTTGACTGTGCGGTATCGTGCCGCGGTGTCTCCGATTTCAATTGACTCCATGCCGACCCGAGCCGACACCATCTTGAGAAGAAATGACACTACAACCCCTGGATAACCTGGATTGCTGACCATGACAACGGCCACCTTTACCTCTTCGAAGAACTCTTCGTTAAGTTCGTCAGGCACGTCCACCGACGCGTCGGCGTAAATTCCAAAAGCCACGTTGTGAACTCCGACAAATCCGAAGACGGTGTTCAGGCCGAATAATTGAACGCCTGCCAACTCAGAGACATCTTTGAGCATGTCGCCACCCAACGTCAACGCTCCGACGGCCAGCGGCGGTTTTTCGGTGGATTCAGGAAGATTGGTGAGCAGGTCCCAGGCCAGTGGATCGCTGTCTTCAATGGATACCATATTGCCGGAATCGACCTGCGCCCTCACATCAAGCGCCCAAGGTGATTCTCCGTGGACAATATGGACTTTGGGAGCATCCAACACTCCCGAGAAGTCAGCGGACTCCGGTCTGGACTGGTACAAATCCCAGGCCGTTTGAGCCTCGCCGACGTTCGCGAACTCCAGAGTCCCACTAAAATCTTTGGGAGCTTCAGATATGGCGATAGTGGCTCTGGATAACTGAAGCTTTCCGGTCGCCCGGGGTGGCAGGTCAGCGGCCTCCGATGGGATAAGGAACCGCTCGTTCGACACCGCGATGGGTGGATCGGAACTGAAGTAGATGTACCCGCCAAGCTCAGCATCGGGAACCATAGCAGAGTCTATGCCTGATGGGAGGGTGCCTGTTCCGCCCTGAATCTGGCTAGAGCACGCCACTCCCAAGAGCGCCAATATCGCGAATAGTCCTAAGAATCTTCGCCGATTCAGCACATCACCCCTCGTTTGTTTGCTCGACACCAGCTCACCGAATTCATTTTCTCTGTCGGTGACTCAGAATCATCTATGAGAAATTCTATTCCCGTTTAGTATAACGATTCCGCAAACTTAAAGGTTTCGACTACCAGACACTTTGAACACGAAAACTATTCCACGGCCACTTTCCGGAGGTCTGTTATCTGGTCTCGCAGGAGGGCCGCCTTCTCAAATTCCATCGCTCGCGCCGCCGTCTTCATCTGGGACTCCAGGTCTTTAATGAGCCTGAGAAGATCGTCCTTGGGCATGTCGCCCTGATCCACCATGTAGGTGGCGCGAGTCTCGGCCACAGCTTTGACTCGCTCGGTGATGTCGTGGACGCTCTTCTGGATGCTCTGAGGCGAGATGCCGTTCTCGCGATTGTATGACTCTTGAATCGTGCGACGGCGTTCGGTTTCGTCGATGGCCCGCTTCATGGAGTCGGTCACTCTGTCAGCGTACATTATCACGTGGCCGTCGATATGCCTCGCCGCCCTGCCGACGGTCTGAATCAGCGCGGTGGTCGAGCGCAGATAGCCTTCTTTGTCGGCATCCAGTATGGCAATGAGGCTGACCTCTGGGAGGTCCAATCCCTCCCTCATCAGGTTGATGCCCACGATAACGTCATAGACACCCAGTCTCAGGTCCCGCAGTATCTCACTGCGCTCCAGGGTGTCGATCTCCGAGTGCATATAGTGGGTGCGAATTCCCATCTCTCGCAGGTAGTCCGCTAGCTCTTCTGACATTCGCTTGGTCAGAGTCGTGACGATGGTCCGCTGCCCCTTGTCCACCCTGGCTCCAATCTGATACAGCAAATCATCGATCTGTCCTTTGGTGGGCTTGACCTCGATCAGCGGGTCGATGAGTCCCGTGGGACGGATAACCTGCTCGATCATCTGCTGGGAGTGTTCGTATTCATATGGACCCGGAGTTGCCGAGACATAAACGGTCTGGTTCACCCGCTCCTCGAACTCTCCGAAGTTCAGAGGCCGGTTGTCCATCGCTGACGGGAGCCTGAATCCGTAGTCCACCAGCACCGTTTTGCGGGAGCGGTCGCCGCCATACATTGCGCGAATCTGGGGCAGGGTCATATGAGATTCGTCGATGAACAGCAGGAAGTCTTCGGGGAAGTAGTCCAGCAGCGTGAATGGAGCGCTGCCCGGCTCGCGACCGCTAAGGGGCCGTGAGTAGTTCTCCACGCCGGCGCAGTATCCCGTTTCGCGCATCATCTCCAGATCGTAGTTCGTGCGGGACTCCAGCCGCTGGGCTTCGAGCAGTTTGCCCTGGCCGTTAAGTGTTACCAGTTGTTCCGCCAACTCGGTCTCGATGCGACCCATAGCGTCAAGCAATTTCTCCTGGGATGTCACGAAGTGCTTGGCCGGGTAAATCTCAATATCGTCGCGCTCAGCCAGCATTTCGCCGGTCAGCGGGTCAAGCTGGACGATGCGCTCCACCTCGTCGCCCCAGAACTCGATGCGGACACCGACCTCCTCATAGGCAGGCAGAATCTCCATGGTGTCTCCTCGGATACGGAAACGGCCACGGGCCAGATCGAAGTCGTTACGCTCGTACTGCATGTCGATCAGTTGACGGGCCAACTTCGCGGGGCTTCGGGTCTCTCCCTTACGAATGTAGGCCATGAAACTCTGATACTCTTCCGGAGAGCCGAGGCCGAATATGCAGGAGACCGAGGCGACGATAAGCACGTCACGCCGGGTCAGCAGGGCGCGAGTGGCCGCGTGCCGGAGCTTGTCCAACTCCTCGTTGACGTCGGCGTCCTTTTCGATATATAGATCGGTGCGAGGGATGTACGCTTCCGGCTGGTAGTAGTCATAGTAGCTGACGAAGTACTCCACTGCGTTGTTCGGGAAGAACTCCTTGAACTCAGTGGCTAGCTGGGCGGCCAGCGTCTTATTGTGAGCGATCACA
>Ga0209445_1000851_pt1 | contig 16970 bp, 13 predicted proteins | sample MarorgKNORR_S2LV_4_FD_188223 | JGI IMG/M metagenome (GOLD analysis project Ga0209445, IMG submission 188223) | Marine microbial communities from the Southern Atlantic Ocean, analyzing organic carbon cycling - NADW_A/KNORR_S2/LV (SPAdes) (version 2) | ecosystem: Environmental > Aquatic > Marine >...
TTATTCGATAATCTTGGCGACGACGCCCGCACCTACGGTACGACCACCCTCGCGTATCGCAAAGCGCAGACCCTCATCCATCGCGATCGGTGCAATCAGGCTCACTTCCATCTTCACATTGTCTCCCGGCATCACCATCTCGACACCCTCAGGCAACTCACAAGAACCCGTCACATCCGTAGTCCGGAAGTAAAACTGCGGCCGGTAACCCTTGAAAAACGGGGTATGACGACCACCTTCATCCTTGCTCAGGATATACACTTCCGCCTCAAATTTCGTGTGCGGATTGATCGATCCTGGCTTCGCCAACACCTGTCCACGCTCAACCTCTTCACGCTTGGTACCACGCAGCAGAACACCGACGTTCTCTCCCGCCCGGCCCTCGTCAAGCAACTTGCGGAACATCTCTACGCCCGTACAGGTCGTCTGCTCCGTATCCTTGATTCCAATAATCTCTATCTCTTCACCAACCTTGACTATGCCCCGCTCGATACGACCCGTCACCACGGTGCCACGACCGGAGATAGAAAATACGTCTTCGATCGGCATCAGAAATGGCTTCTCGATGTCTCGCTCCGGATCGGGAATATAGGTATCCAGCACTTCCACCAGCTTCTGGATCGAGGGAATGCCAATCTCGGATTCATCGCCTTCCAGCGCCTTCAGTGCAGAGCCGATAATAATCGGAGTGTCGTCGCCGGGAAATTCGTAAATATCCAGTAATTCCCGGATTTCCATCTCCACCAACTCCAGCAGTTCGTCATCATCTACCATGTCCGCCTTGTTCATGTAGACGACGATGTAGGGAACGCCGACCTGGCGGGAAAGCAGAATGTGCTCCCGGGTCTGGGGCATGGGGCCGTCCGCCGCCGATACCACCAGGACCGCACCATCCATCTGCGCCGCACCGGTGATCATGTTCTTTACATAGTCTGCGTGGCCCGGACAGTCAACGTGGGCGTAGTGACGAGCAGCAGAATCATACTCGACGTGGGACGTCGCAATGGTGATGCCGCGCTCTCTTTCTTCCGGCGCATTATCTATCTGGTCGAAATCCTTAATTTCGCCACCATGGGCTGCCGCGCACACCCGCGTCAACGCAGCCGTCAACGTCGTCTTGCCATGGTCAACGTGACCAATCGTACCCACATTTACGTGGGTCTTATTTCTCTCAAATTTTTCCTTCGCCACAGTACCACCCCACTCGAATCTAAAAAACGCGCTCAGCTTTTGCTAATAATGCCTTCGGCAATGTTATTAGGCACAACTGCATACTTGTCGAACTCCATGGTAAAAGTTGCCCTGCCCTGGGTTGCCGACCGCAAATCTGTCGCATAGCCAAACATTTCTGCCAGCGGCACCTCAGCATTAATCACTTTCCCCATACTGCTGTCTTCCATGCCCTGGACCAGACCACGACGCCGGTTTAGATCACCCATCACGTCTCCCATGTAATCTTCAGGAGTCACAACCTCAACTTTAAACATGGGTTCAAGCAGGGCAGCATCTGCCTGCAGAGCCCCTTTCTTCAGAGCCATAGATCCGGCAATTTTAAAAGCCATTTCGCTGGAGTCGACATCGTGAAAAGAGCCGTCGTAGAGCGTTACCTTCATCGCCAGTAACGGGTAGCCGGCCAAACAGCCGTTCTTCATCTGTTCTCGTACACCCTTGTCCACTGCTGGGATATATTCCTTGGGGATAGTACCGCCGACAATCTCATTCACAAATTCGTATTCTGAATCCGGATCCAGCGGTTCGAGGCGGAGCCAGACATGACCATATTGACCGCGACCACCAGATTGCTTGACGTGCTTACCCTCAATTTCCACAACCTTCCTGATGGTTTCCCGATAGGCTACCTGGGGCTTGCCAATATTGGCTTCTACCGAAAACTCTCTGCGCATTCTGTCCACGAGGACGTCGAGATGTAACTCGCCCATGCCAGAAATAATTGTTTGCCCGGATTCTTCGTCTGTCTCAACCCGAAAGGAAGGATCTTCCTGCGCAAGCTTGCCCAGGGCGATACCCATCTTTTCTTGATCCGCTTTACTCTTCGGCTCAACCGCTACGGAAATTACCGGCTCCGGAAATTCCATCTTTTCGAGTGTGACAATATGGTCGAGCGCACACAGTGTTTCACCCGTAGTGACATCTTTCAGGCCAATTGCAGCAGCGATATCTCCCGCCAGTACCTGCTTAATTTCTTCTCTCGAGTTGGCGTGCATCTGTACCATTCGACCCACGCGCTCTTTCTTGTATTTGATCGGGTTATAAACCGAATCACCGGAATTGAGTGTGCCAGAGTAGACGCGAAAAAACGTGAGCGTGCCGACGAAAGGATCCGTAGCAATTTTAAATGCCAGCGCCGCAAAGGGCTGCCCGTCATCTGCTACGCAAGTGGTCGCAGTACCGTCTTCAAGAACGCCTTCTATTGCCTTCACTTCTGTCGGTGCCGGCATGTAATCTATTACCGCATCGAGTACCGCCTGGACACCCTTGTTTTTGAATGCCGAACCACATAGTGTCGGTACGATCTCGCTTTTCAATGTCCGCTCACGAATGCCTTGCATGATCTCGGCCTCGGTGAGTTCTCCGGATTCCAGGTATTTTTCCGTCAAATCGTCATTGGCTTCGGCCGCAGCCTCCACCAGAATTTCGCGCCATTCATCGGCTTGAGCCTGCATGTCTTCAGGGATATCCTCATAATTGAATGTTGCGCCCTGATCATTTTCACTCCAGCGGATGGCTTTCATCTTCACCAGGTCTATCACGCCCTTGAAGTCCTCTTCCGCGCCAATTGCTAGTTGCAATGGTATGGGATTGGCCCCTAGGCGATCTTTCATCTGCTCGACCACCATCAGAAAATCTGCACCGGCACGGTCCATTTTGTTGACGAAGACCATGCGTGGCACTTCGTAGCGATTTGCTTGACGCCACACAGTTTCAGTCTGTGGCTGCACCCCTGAAGTGCCGCATAAGACCACTACCGCTCCATCGAGAACGCGCAACGATCGTTCGACTTCGATAGTGAAGTCCACGTGGCCGGGAGTATCGATAATATTTATTCGATGCTCATCGTACTGCTGGTCCATGCCATTCCAAAAACAAGTGGTCGCAGCCGAGGTAATTGTAATGCCACGTTCCTGCTCTTGTTCCATCCAGTCCATAGTCGCTGCACCATCATGAACTTCACCAATCTTATGTGAAATCCCGGTATAAAAAAGTATGCGCTCGGTAGTCGTTGTCTTGCCCGCATCGACGTGAGCAACAATGCCTATGTTGCGATAATGGCTTAATGGGTGTTTTCTGGCCACAGCTATGCCCTCAAAATATAATCTAGTATTAACGCTTCACTCGGAAACGCTTCAGTTAAAACCGCTTTTCTTAAAATCGATAGTGTGAGAATGCCCGGTTGGCTTCTGCCATGCGATGCACGTCCTCGCGCTTCTTCACGGCACTTCCTCTACCTTCTGCGGCATCGCTAATTTCGCCGGCTAATCGCAGCGCCATGGATTTCTCGCCGCGCTTGCGTGAATGTTCTACCAGCCAGCGCATGGCGAGGGCGTTGCGACGCTCGACCCGTACTTCCACCGGCACCTGATAGGTGGCGCCACCAACACGGCGGGATTTAACCTCGACCATGGGCGCGATGCTCTCTAGGGCTTTTTCAAAAACCTCTACAGGATCGGCACTGAATTTCTCGGAGACAACAGCAAGCGCCCCGTAAACGATCTTCTCGGCAACTGATTTCTTGCCGTCGACCATCACGTGGTTCATGAACTTTGCGAGGATTTTACTTCCGAATTTTGGATCTGGCAGCACTTCACGTTTTGCCACTACTCTTCTTCTAGGCATTTGAGACCTCTTGTTTATTCAGGTTAATCCAGGACTCCCTGCAAGCTCATTTTTACTAAAAATGAACACCAAGTACCTGGCCTTACTCTCTCTCATTGGTTTTTAAAAGAGTCTCAATGAGCCGCGCATCCTTACGCTTGTAGTCGCAGCAAAATTTGCTGCTATGACTCTACATAACACATAAACCGCTTACTTGGGGCGCTTGGCACCATACTTGGAACGGCCCTGGCGTCGATCTGTTACCCCGGATGTATCCAGGGTTCCACGAACCGTGTGATAGCGTACACCTGGCAAGTCTTTTACCCGACCGCCTCTGATCAGAACCACCGAGTGTTCCTGCAGATTGTGGCCTTCACCGCCGATGTATGAAGTCACTTCGAAGCCATTAACCAGACGCACACGACATACCTTTCTCAGCGCCGAGTTAGGCTTCTTCGGTGTGGTTGTATAAACCCGCGTACACACTCCCCGCTTCTGTGGTGAACCTTGCAGAGCAGGCACGCCGCTCTTGACGACCTTGCTACGCCTGGGCTTGCGTACTAGCTGGTTAATTGTTGCCATTTATACTCCATTTAATCCTGTTAGCTGTGCCAACTTTCAGCCTTTTCGAGAGCCATATAGGGTGATCACTAAAAAGGATGCGAGAGTTTAATGATCCCGCATCCCGTAGTCAAGGTCAGCTTACGGTCTCTCCCGATTTCAACGCCTCGCTCAGGGCTGCCTCGACGTCGCTGGCGCTAACTGTCTCGCTGTCGGTCAGTCTATCCAGGTTAGCCTTCTTGCGGGCTTCGTGGTATGCCAAACCGGTGCCGGCCGGAATCAGCCTTCCCACCACCACGTTTTCCTTTAAGCCACGGAGAAAATCACGTTTACCGGTGACCGCAGCTTCGGTAAGCACACGGGTGGTTTCCTGGAACGATGCGGCAGAGATGAAAGATTCGGTAGCCAGTGATGCCTTGGTAATGCCCAGTAGCATGCGTTCAAATCCCGCTTCCTGCTTGTCTTCCTCACGCAAATCGTCATTCACTTCCAGGATATGGGTATAAGTAACCTGCTCCCCCTTGATCAGCGTAGAATCGCCAGGCTTGGTGATTTCCACTTTCCGCAACATCTGTCGCACAATAACCTCGATGTGCTTGTCATTAATTCGCACACCCTGCAATCGATACACGTCCTGAACTTCATTGACGATGTACTGGGCGAGAGGCTCGACCCCTTTCAGCCGCAAGATATCGTGAGGCGTGGGGGGGCCTTCCGAAACAACCTCTCCCTTTTCTATGTGCTCACCTTCGAACACTGTCATGATGCGCCATTTAGGAATCAGGACTTCATAGTGATCCGATCCATCTATGGGGTTTATCCCATCTTTCGGAGTAATCACCAGGCGACGTTTCCCCTTGGTTTCCTTACCGAAACTCACGGTGCCGGATATCTCAGCAAGAATGGCCGGTTCTTTTGGCTTGCGGGCCTCGAACAGGTCAGCAACCCTTGGCAGACCACCGGTGATGTCACGAGTCTTCGATCCTTCCTGCGGAATCCTTGCGATTACATCACCAATATTCATGGCGGTGCCATCTTTAAGGCTGATGATGGCATTGGCTGGCAAGAAGTAGTGTGCTGGTACTGTGGTACCGGGCAGACAAACTTCTTTGCCTTTCTTGTCAACTACCGTTACCGCCGGGCGTAATTCCTTCGCCGACGCGGCACGTTCCGCCGGGTCGATAATCGATATGCTGGAGAGCCCGGTAATCTCATCGGTTTGCTCGCGGACCGTTATTCCTTCTTCCATAGCAGCGAAGGCAATCTTGCCTGCTACCTCCGACACAATTGGGTGAGTGTGGGGATCCCAGGTCGCAACCACCTGACCTGCTTTCACTTTGACTTTCTTGCCCACGGTAACCAGCGCCCCGTATGGCAATTTGTAACGTTCACGCTCACGGCCATTGATATCGTTCACAATCAATACTCCGGAGCGGGAAACTACCACCAGCTGACCCTTGGTGTTCTCTACCGTTTTCATGTTGCTGAGGTGGATGGAGCCGGAGTTCTTGACCTGCACGCTGTCGGCCGCGGTAGCTCTGGATGCCGCCCCACCGATATGGAAAGTACGCATGGTTAACTGTGTACCGGGTTCACCGATAGACTGAGCGGCAATTACACCGACTGCCTCACCGACGTTAACAACATGGCCGCGGGCCAAATCACGACCATAACAGCGGCTACAAATACCGAATCGCGTTTCACAGGTGATGGGCGAGCGTACGTAGACCTCATCGACGCCGCAGGTTTCAAGTTTATCCACCATGCGCTCGTTGATCACAGCGCCAGCCTCGATGATAACTTCACCAGAAGATTCGTCTACTGCATCGGCTGCCAACACCCTGCCCAAGACGCGATCACCCAAAGGCGCAATGATGTCACCGCCTTCGATAATTGGGGTCATGGTCAAGCCATTTTTAGTTTCACAATCCTCTCCAGTTATGACCAGATCCTGTGAGATATCCACCAGACGTCTGGTGAGATAGCCGGAGTTAGCCGTCTTCAAGGCGGTATCTGCCAGTCCCTTTCGAGCACCATGGGTGGACGTGAAGTACTGCGACACACTCAGTCCTTCGCGGAAATTTGCCGTGATCGGGGTCTCGATGATTGAGCCATCGGGACGGGCCATCAGGCCACGCATACCTGCCAGCTGCCTGATCTGGGCGGGGGAGCCTCTGGCACCCGAATCCGCATACACATAAACCGAATTAAATGATTCCTGCTGCTCTTCCTTGCCTTCCTTGTTGATCACAGGTTCAGTGGACAAACCCGCCATCATGGACTTGGCGACAATATCATTGGCACGAGACCAGATATCGATAACCTTGTTGTACTTCTCGCCCTGGGTAACCAGACCCGAAGCAAACTGGGTTTCGATTTCTTTAACCTCAGCGTTGGCCTGATCGATAATCTCTGCCTTATCATCTGGAATAACGAAGTCATTCACACCAATGGATGAACCGGAGCGGGTGGAGTATTTGTAGCCCGTGTACATGAGTTGGTCTGCGAAAATTACGGTTTCTTTCAGACCGACTTTACGATAGCAGGCATTAAGAATTTGTGAGATGGCCTTCTTCGTCATCTTCTGATTTACCATTGAGAATGACAAACCCTCTGGCACGATATTGAATAGCAACACGCGACCAACAGTAGTATCGACGATCGAGCGTTCGGTGACTTTCTCATCGTCATCATCAATGTATATGTCGGTGATACGAACCTTGATGCGAGCCTGTAAATGGGCATGGCCGGTTTCATAGGCCCGTTGCACTTCGTTCGCATCTGCAAACACCATGTCTTCGCCCTTCGCGTTCACTCTTGAGCGGGTCATGTAATAGAGACCGAGCACAACATCTTGCGATGGCACGATGATAGGCTCACCATTTGCCGGTGCCAGAATATTATTGGTAGACATCATCAGGGTTCGAGCTTCCAGCTGTGCCTCCAGCGTCAAAGGCACGTGAACTGCCATCTGATCGCCGTCGAAGTCAGCGTTATAGGCCGCACACACCAGCGGATGTAATTGAATGGCCTTGCCTTCAATCAGGACCGGCTCGAAAGCCTGAATACCAAGTCTGTGTAATGTTGGTGCACGGTTCAGCAGCACCGGATGTTCGCGAATTACGTCGGCGAGGATATCCCACACCTCTGCGGTTTCCCGCTCCACCATCTTCTTGGCAGCCTTAATCGTGGTGGCGAGACCACGGCGTTCCAGCTTACCAAAGATGAAAGGCTTGAATAATTCCAGAGCCATCTTCTTGGGCAGACCGCATTGGTGCAGTTTCAGGGTTGGGCCTACCACGATGACCGAACGACCAGAATAGTCTACGCGTTTTCCAAGCAGATTCTGACGAAATCGACCCTGTTTGCCCTTGATCATATCGGCAAGAGACTTCAGAGGTCGCTTGTTGGAGCCGGTAATGGCACGACCACGACGGCCATTGTCGAGCAGGGCGTCAACAGCTTCCTGCAACATTCGTTTCTCATTGCGGACAATAATATCTGGCGCGTTAAGATCGAGAAGACGTTTCAGACGATTGTTTCTGTTAATTACCCGCCGATACAGATCGTTCAGATCGGAGGTGGCAAAACGGCCACCATCGAGAGGAACCAGGGGCCGCAAATCCGGCGGCAGCACTGGCAACACGGTCATCACCATCCACTGCGGCTTGTTGCCAGAGTTCAGGAACGCTTCCAACAGCTTGAGGCGCTTGGAAAGCTTCTTCAGCTTGGTTTCAGAATTAGTAGCAGGAATCTCTTCACGCAGATGCACGGCTTCTGCTTCGACGTCCATATCTTTCATCAAGGCCTGAACCGCTTCCGCACCCATTTTGGCCTCGAATTCATCGCTGAATTCTTCCATTGCTTCATAATACTGCTCATCTGTAAGCAACTGACCCTTTTCCAGCGTGGTCATTCCCGGGTCGGTGACAACGAAGGACTCGAAATAGAGAATCCGTTCGATGTCACGCAAGGTCATATCAAGCAACAAACCGATGCGCGATGGCAGGGATTTAAGGAACCAGATGTGGGCGACGGGGCTGGCCAGCTCAATATGCCCCATGCGGTCGCGTCGTACTTTCGAAAGCGCGACTTCGACACCGCACTTTTCACAAATTACTCCGCGATGTTTCAGGCGTTTGTATTTACCGCAAAGACATTCGTAATCCTTAACCGGGCCAAAAATCTTGGCGCAAAACAATCCATCACGCTCGGGTTTGAACGTACGGTAGTTAATTGTTTCCGGCTTCTTTACTTCACCGAATGACCAAGCTCTGATCATCTCTGGCGAGGCCAATCCTATGCGAATGGAATCAAACTCATCCGAAGGTGATTGAGATTTTAGCAAGCCTAACAGGTCTTTCATTCTGTATCCTCCACCTGCCGTTTTTACGCGGCACGGCTTTAATAATCACTAATTCTTCGTTTCTCGTACTATGGAATCGAACTACTTGGTACTTATATCCAGTTCCATATCGATTGCGAGCGATCTGATTTCCTTCACTAGCACGTTAAATGATTCCGGCATTCCCGGTTCCATTCGGTGGTCACCATCGACGATGTTTTTATACATCTTGGTGCGCCCAGCAACATCATCTGACTTGACGGTTAGCATTTCCTGCAGCGTATAAGCAGCACCGTAGGCTTCCAGCGCCCAGACTTCCATCTCTCCGAAGCGTTGGCCACCAAACTGCGCCTTACCCCCGAGGGGCTGTTGCGTAACCAGGCTGTATGAACCGGTCGACCTCGCGTGCATCTTGTCATCAACCAGGTGATTCAACTTCAGCATATACATAATACCCACCGTCACCTTGCGATCAAATTCCTCACCGGTTCGACCGTCGTAAAGCGTGACCTGACCGCTCTCGTCCATGCCCGCCAGGGTCAGCATGTCTTTAATTTCAGTTTCGGCGGCGCCATCAAAAACAGGTGTAGCCATGGGCACGCCGGCCCTCAGATTATCTGCCAACTCGACGAGTTCTTCGTCACTGAGACTCTTGATATCTTCGTTACGCTGACCAATTTTGTTGTAAACCTCGGTGATCAACCTTCTTAGTTCCGTGATTCTCTTATTGGCATCGATGAGGTCGCCGATGCGATCCCCCAAACCCTTGGCGGCCGCGCCCAGATGCACCTCCAGAACCTGGCCAACATTCATACGAGATGGCACACCTAGTGGATTCAATACAATATCTATGGGTTCGCCCTTCTCGTCATAAGGCATATCTTCGACCGGCATGATGACCGAGATAACACCCTTGTTACCATGACGACCCGCCATCTTGTCACCTGGCTGAACACGGCGCTTGATCGCCAGATAAACCTTTACAATCTTCAACACCCCCGGTGCAAGGTCGTCGCCCTGGGTGAGTTTCTTGCGTTTGTCTTCGAAGCGCTCGTCCAGAACAATCTGCCTTTCCCTAAGCTGCTCTTCGGCTCTTTCCAATTGCTTGTTTAGCTCATCCTTGGCCATGCGCAACTTGAACCAGTCGTCTTTCGGCAACTTGGCCAGATAGTCCACTGTGATTTTTTGGCCCTTCTTCAGCTTCGGTCCACCGGCGACAACTTTCCCTAGCAGCGCTTGCTGCAAGCGTTCAAAGGTTGCACCTTCAACAATTCGGAATTCATCGTCGATGTCTTTTCGCACCTTCGCCAATTGAGTCTTCTCAATCTCCACTGCGCGCTGGTCTTTCTCCAGGCCATCGCGCGTGAATACCTGTACGTCGATAATCGTACCGGTGACGCTGGTTGGAACTCGCAGTGACGTGTCTTTAACATCAGACGCCTTCTCGCCAAAAATAGCTCGCAGCAGCTTTTCTTCCGGAGTCAACTGGGTTTCTCCTTTTGGAGTCACCTTGCCGACCAAAATATCACCGACACCAACCTCTGCACCAATATAGACAATGCCTGACTCATCCAGTTTACTGAGAGCACCCTCACCAACATTGGGAATATCTGCGGTGATCTCTTCTGAGCCAAGTTTTGTGTCCCTGGCCACGCAGGTAAGTTCCTGGATATGAATAGTAGTGAAGCGATCCTCTTTCACAACCCGCTCGGAAATTAAAATCGAATCCTCGAAGTTGTATCCGTTCCAGGGCATAAACGCGATGCGCATATTCTGACCGAGTGCCAGTTCACCCATATCGATGGAAGGGCCGTCGGCGAGAATGTCACCTCGAGTGATGGTGTCTCCCTCTTTCACCAGCGGTCGTTGGCTGATACAGGTATTCTGGTTAGAACGTGTGTACTTGGTCAGGTTGTAGATATCCACTCCGGCGTCACCGGCATCGGTTTCTTCATCGAAGACACGAACAATGATTCTCGCGGCATCAACGCTCTCGATGACGCCGCCACGGAAGGCAACAACACAAACACCGGAGTCACTGGCTACAATACGCTCCATGCCAGTACCCACTAAGGGCTTCTCGGTCTTCAGTGTTGGCACAGCCTGACGCTGCATGTTTGAACCCATCAAAGCACGGTTGGCATCATCGTGCTCCAAAAATGGGATCAGGGCGGCCGCCACAGATACCATCTGTTGTGGCGCCACATCCATATAATCAACTTCTTCCCGAGGCTTGAGTGTGGTCTCACCCTTGTAACGTGCAATTACCAGGCTATCTTTAAATCCGCGCTTCTTATCCAGAGGTGCACTGGCCTGGGCAATGACAAAGTCACTCTCATCGATGGCTGAAAGGTAATCGATTTCATCAGTTACATTGTTCTTGGTCACTTTACGATAGGGGCTTTCCAGAAAGCCGTAATTATTGGTCCTGGCGTATGTAGCCAGTGAATTGATCAAGCCGATATTCGGACCTTCCGGGGTTTCAATTGGGCAAACCCGGCCGTAGTGAGTCGGGTGTACGTCACGAACTTCAAATCCGGCCCGTTCCCTGGTCAGACCACCCGGCCCGAGCGCGGAGACACGTCGTTTGTGAGTCACCTCGGACAGGGGATTGTTCTGATCCATAAACTGTGACAACTGGCTGGAACCAAAGAACTCCTTGATTGCTGCCGCTACCGGCTTTGCATTGATCATGTCCTGGGGCATCAGACCTTCAGAATCCGCCATACTAAGACGTTCCTTAACAGCCCGCTCTACCCGTACCAGACCGACCCGGAACTGGTTCTCTGCCATCTCACCGACAGACCGAATACGACGGTTACCCAGATGATCGATATCATCTACCGAGCCGAAACCATTGCGAATACCGACCAGTGTCTTCAACACGTCAACGATATCTTCCTTGCCCAGCACCATTAATCCTTCGGATTCGGGCCGGCCCAGGCGGCGGTTAAACTTCATGCGTCCTACTGCAGACAGGTCATAACGCTCGGTCGAAAAGAACAAATTGGAGAACAGGTTCTCAGCCGACTCTTTAGTCGGTGGCTCGCCCGGACGCATCATGCGATAAATTTCCACCATCGCCTCCAGCTTGGAAGTGCTGGCATCGATTCGCAATGTGTGGGAAACGAAGGGGCCACAGTCGAGATCATTGGTGTATATAGTTTGAAATTCAGTTACGCCCTGCTCAATGAATTCGGCGACTAATTCTTCAGTTAACTCTGTATTACAGGCAAACAATACTTCGCCAGTCTCTTCATCGATAATATCGCTGGCCAATGATGTACCGACGAGATAATCATGGCTCACTTTCAGCGTGGTGAGCTTGGCCGTTTCCATTAGTCGAATGTGACGACTGGTAATACGGCGACCCTCTTCAACGATCTGCTTGCCCTTCTTGTCTTTGACCGGAAAACTCAGAACTTCACCACGCAAACGAGCAGGCACCAGTTGCAGGGAAATAGTGGGCTCCTTAGCCTTGGATATCTTGAATTTATTATTCTCGTAGAACATCTCAAGAATTTCCTGAGAGCTATATCCAAGCGCGCGCAAAAGCACAGTGGCAGGTAATTTTCTGCGTCTGTCAATTCGTACGTAGACCATGTCCTTAGGGTCGAATTCGAAGTCTAACCACGAACCACGGTAAGGAATTACCCGTGCGGAGTAGAGTAATTTACCCGAGCTATGGGTCTTGCCACGATCGTGGTCGAAGAACACGCCAGGTGAACGATGTAACTGGGACACAACAACCCGTTCCGTACCATTGATGACAAAGGTTCCGCTCTCGGTCATTAACGGGATTTCACCCATGTAAACTTCCTGTTCCTTAATATCCTTGATTGTTTGCGTGGTAGATTCCTTATCAAAAAGAATCAAGCGCACCCTGACTCTCAGAGACACAGAGTAGGTGGAACCCCTCAGTTGACATTCTTTAACATCAAATGTGGGCTTCCCGAGATCGTAACTCACATATTCTAAAACGGCTTTTCCAGAATAACTAACGATTGGAAATACAGATTTGAACGCGGCATGCAAGCCCTGACTAATGCGTTCCTCAACCGGCGTAGCGGCCTGAGTAAACTGTCTATAAGAATCGACCTGTATAGACAATAAATAGGGGATATCCATTGCACTTGGCAACTTGCCGAAGTTCTTGCGGATACGTTTTTTCTCTGTATACGAGTAGGCCATTGATGTGTTCCTAGCGTTGTGTACTATTGGCTTTTGGTGCTGACAGAAATAATTCTGTGATTTGCGATTCCGCTATTCAAGCCCGGATAATTAATCATTCCAGGCCAGCAAGAGTTTATCGCAGCGTAGCTGCCTTCATCTGGCAACCAAAAAAGCAAAAGCTGATACCGGGTGCAGCAAACTGCATCCGGTATCGACTTTTTTTGTTATTACTTTACTTGAGTTCAACAGAGGCGCCGGCTTCTTCTAACTGCTTCACGGCTTCTTCTGCTTCTGCTTTTGGCACAGCTTCCTTAATAGTTGATGGTGCGGAATCAACCAGTCCCTTGGCCTCTTTAAGACCGAGACCAGTGATGGCACGAACAGCCTTAATGACGTTAACTTTCTTCTCACCAATGTTGGTCAAGTGAATATCAAATTCGGTTTTCTCCTCCGCTGGAGCTGCATCGCCACCACCGCCCGCTGCGGGTGCGGCCGCTACGGCTGCTGCTGCAGATACGCCAAATTTTTCTTCCATTGCTTCGACCAGTTGAACTACGTCCATTACGGACATGTCTGCAATTGCGTCTAGTACTTCGTCTTTAGAAAGAGCCATGACTCTTATCTCCTACATTTATCAATTAATAGTTTATGTTACTCAAAAGGAATCAGGCTGCTTCCTGCTTCTGGTCTCGAACTGCGGCGACAGCGCGTGTCACTTTCGACGGCACCTCATTCAAGGTCCTGGCAAGCTTCGTTACCGGCGCCAACATGACGCTCATAAGAATGGACAAAGCCTGATCGTGTGTCGGCAATTTCGCCAAAACGTCGATCTGACTTGCTTCCAGTAACTTGCCACCTACAGATAGCGCCTTGATCTCAAAATTATGGTTTTCTTTTGCAAAATCTTTCAGTACGCGCGCAGCGGCACCGGGATCTTCTTGAGAAAACGCCAGAATCGTGGGACCAATCAAAGCTTCCTGAATACACTCAAACTCAGTATCTGCTACCGCCCTCTTGAGCAGTGTGTTTCTTACCACCCGCAGATATACCTTGTTTTCTCGTGCAGTCTTACGAAGCTCAGTTAATTCACCAACAGCGACACCGCGATAATCGGCGAGCACTGCAGATAAAGCGCTATTAGCAGCCTGATTGACTTCGGAGACAATCTGTTGCTTATCTTCTAGTCTAATAGCCACTAGCTTAACTCCTGGTTCTGTGACTGTTTCCAGTCTTGATGTGAACGCACAATAACTACCAGTGCGGCCACGTGTTCGGTGATAAGAATTCGGCCTTGCTTGATCCGAATCGGGTTTCACCATCTGCGTAGGGAAATTAAGTCTCGCTTAATCGAAACACCTACGGTCTTTGATAGCCTCGTTTTCTTTCAATTAAAAAATCGCTAGACAACGAAACCCCAAAGTCATTGCAGGAGAAGAATTCTCTACTCCCCATAATTGTTGTATTAAACCTCTAACGAAGCTTGATCGATTAGCAAGCCAGGCCCCATGGTCGAGGACAGCACGACTTTCTGAATGTAAATGCCTTTCGCCGAAGATGGCTTGGACTTCTTCAAATCCGCCAATAGGGCCTCCAGATTGCCTCTGATAGCGTCGCCATCGAAGCCTACTCTGCCTATGCCGCCATGGACGATGCCGTTTTTATCGGTGCGATATCGAACTTGGCCCGCCTTGGCATTCTTGACTGCTGTCTCTACATTGGGCGTTACGGTACCCACCTTGGGATTTGGCATTAGACCTCGCGGTCCGAGTACGGTCCCAAGTTTGCCGACGACGCGCATCGCATCAGGGGTCGCGATAACAACATCAAAATCCAAGTTGCCCGCTTGAATGCTCTCAGCCAAATCATCGAAACCGACAATGTCAGCTCCAGCAGCGGTGGCCTTCTCGGCGTTGTCACCCTGGGCAAAAACCGCTACCCGCACATCCTTGCCGGTACCATTCGGTAACAGTGTTGAACCGCGTACAACCTGGTCAGATTTACGTGGATCGATCCCGAGGTTGATTGCCACGTCAATCGATTCCTTGAATTTGGTGGAGGCAAATTCTGAAATCAGAGAGACCGCTTCTTCCACGGAATAGTTCTTTCCTACTTCCAGCTTATCGGCCATCTGTTTTTGCTTTCTGGATAGTTTCGCCATTTTAAACTACCCCCTCGGTTTCCAATCCGGCACTACGGGCACTGCCCGCAATAGTGCGCACTGCTGCATCCATATCGGCTGCGGTCAGGTCTGGCATTTTCTGAGTGGCAATTTCTTCCAGTTGCGCCCGGCTTACCTTGCCCACCTTCTCGGTATTTGGACGACCGCTGCCCTTCTCCACGCCGGCAGCCTTGCGCAACAGGACTGATGCAGGAGGGGTCTTGGTGATAAAGGTAAAACTACGATCGGCGTAGACCGTAATCACTACCGGAATAGGCAGCCCGGGCTCAACGCCTTGAGTTTGCGCGTTAAATGCCTTGCAGAATTCCATGATGTTTACACCATGTTGACCGAGAGCCGGTCCAACCGGTGGACTTGGATTGGCCTTGCCAGCGCCAACTTGCAGCTTGATATAAGCCAGTACTTTCTTAGCCATTATTTTCTCCTTTGGGTTCGAACGTTCGCATCCACTTGTGAAACAAGTGATTCAAACTCCCCGGCGCACTTCAAACTGCAAAAGCAGGGTGAAGCTCGACTTATTTAAAAATGTCGGCCCGGCTGGCTGGCCTAGCTGACAACCCTTCGTTTACTAAACTAACTCAATTGAATCTAAGTCTTTAACTCTAACATTTTTCAACCTGGCCAAACTCCAGCTCTACAGGGGTGGAGCGACCAAATATCAATACGGCAACACGTAAGCGGCTCTTATCATAGTTAACTTCTTCGACACTGCCGGTGAAGTCGTTGAAAGGACCATCGACAATCCGAACCAATTCTCCAGGTTCATAAATTATCTTATGCGTTGGTGTGTCTTCGCTATCTTCCATCCTCTGCAGGATGTTGTTGGCTTCTCTGTCTGTAATCGGCGCGGGTTTTTCTGCCGTGCCGCCAATAAAACCCATTACTCTAGGCGTATCTTTAACCAGGTGCCAGGTAGCATCATTCAATTCCATATGAACCAGAACATAACCGGGGAAAAATTTACGCTCACTCTTGCGCTTCTGTCCGCCCCGCATTTCGAGAACTTCTTCTGTAGGCACCAGAATCTCTTCGAACAGGTCTTCCATGCCTGAAAGACTGATTCGTTCTTGCAGTGCAAGCATCACTTTTTTTTCGTAGCCCGAGTAAGCGTGGACTACGTACCAGCGTTTAGCCATCTTAAACCTCTAGCCAATTATGGATGAAACGATGCCGTTCAATCCCCAATCCAACAACCACAAAATCAAGGCGACGATGAATATGACAATTAACACCACGATTGTAGTTTGCGTTGTTTCCTGCCTTGTTGGCCAAACCACCTTGCGAATTTCAATTCTGGCTTCGAGACAGAGGTTGACGAATGCACGACCCTTAACAGTCTGTGCAGCGATCCAGCCGGCGGCGCCACCAGCCACCAGTATGCCAATTGTTCGAATCAACAAGGACTCGGTAGCGAAAAAGGAATTCGCATAGATCGCAGCACCGACAATTACGCCCACCACTGCCCACTTGATCCAGTCGAGTTTGCTGTCTTCGCTGTCTATTTTTTCTGACATATTTGCCTTTAACTCGCCAATTTCCTCAACGCAGAATGAGACTTCCGTGGCGCCTGCCTGTAATGGCAGGCCAGGAGGGAATCGAACCCCCAACCTGCGGTTTTGGAGACCGCTGCTCTGCCAATTGAGCTACTGGCCTAACAATTCCTCTAAACTCGCTGGAGTTGGTCGCACATCTCCAAGAGAAAAAGCATCTAAAATATAAAGACGACTAAACCGGAACATCTAAAAGATGCTCCGGCTTTAAGAATAAGCTCCAGATAAATTATTCGATAATCTTGGCGACGACGCCCGCACCTACGGTACGACCACCCTCGCGTATCGCAAAGCGCAGACCCTCATCCATCGCGATCGGTGCAATCAG
>Ga0209445_1000854_pt1 | contig 16941 bp, 16 predicted proteins | sample MarorgKNORR_S2LV_4_FD_188223 | JGI IMG/M metagenome (GOLD analysis project Ga0209445, IMG submission 188223) | Marine microbial communities from the Southern Atlantic Ocean, analyzing organic carbon cycling - NADW_A/KNORR_S2/LV (SPAdes) (version 2) | ecosystem: Environmental > Aquatic > Marine >...
ATAAAATAAAATTTTATCTATCTTATTATTTAATAAAAACAGATTTATGAAAAAAATTATCATATTAATAATTATTGTATTCACTCAAAATGTTTTTTCGCAAACTAATTACATTCCAACAAAAGAAAATTTGGAGGCAAGAAAATGGTTCCAAGAAGCTAGATTTGGATTATTTATTCATTGGGGTGTTTATAGTGTTCTGGGAGATGGAGAATGGGTTATGAACAATCAAGACATTTCTATAAATGAATACAAAAAACTCCCTTCATTCTTTAATCCTGTTTATTTTGATGCTGAAGAATGGGTTTTAATGGCAAAAAATGCAGGCATGAAGTATATAACCATTACAAGTCGTCATCATGATGGATTTTCTATGTTTGATTCTAAAGCTTCTGACTATAATATTGTAAAAAAAACTCCTTATGGTAAAGATGTTTTAAAAATGCTTTCTGATGCTTGCAAAAAGCATGGATTAAAATTATTTTTCTATTATTCACAGTTAGATTGGTTTAGAGATGATTATTATCCTCGAGGAAGAACTGGAAATGGTATATCAGGAAGGGGAAATGGAGACTGGGATGATTACATAGAGTTTATGAAATCTCAACTGACAGAATTATTAACAAATTACGGGGAAATTGGAGGTATTTGGTTTGATGGAGAATGGGATCAAATGGAATGGGATGGAAAAAGATTTGGAAAAAAAATGATGGATTTCAAATTAGATGAAGTCTACAGATTAATTCATGAACTGCAACCACAAGCTTTAATAGGAAGCAATCATCATTTAGCTCCAAATTCCGGTGAAGATTTCCAAATGTTTGAAAAGGATCTTCCAGGAAGAAGTACAAAATCATTTGCAACTTCAGAAAATGATATAGGAAATCTACCTTTAGAGGTCTGTGAAACCATAAATGGTTCATGGGGGTTTAACCTTAAAGACCGAAAGCATAAGTCAAAAAAAGAACTTATTCAGTATCTTATTAAATCGGCAGGATATGGAAGTAATCTTCTTCTTAATGTAGGTCCTATGCCAAATGGAAGAATACAGAAAGAGCATATAAATTCATTAAAGGAAATTGGCGTCTGGATAAAAAATAACGGTGAAACCATCTATAAAACGAAAAGAGGACCAATTGATCCTTCAGATGAAATAGCCTCAACACAAAAGGGGAATAAAGTGTTTATTCATATTCTTGATTCAAACAAAGAAACATTCTTTATTGAAAATTTTAATCTCAGAATTAAAAAAATTTCATACTATAAATCAACAGAAAAAGTCAATTATATTAAAAATAAATTTGGACTAGTTTTTAAGGTGCCAAACGATAAAAAAAACCCTATAGATACTATTCTAGAATTAGAGATTTATAATTTCTAGAAAATAGTATTTATCTTTGTTTAAACTATTGCAAATGAAAATCGAACAACTATATACCAGTTGTCTAGCTCAAGGAGCATATTATATTTCTTCTAACGGAGAAGCAGCAATTATTGACCCTTTGAGAGAAAGTCAGCAATATGTTGATAAAGCAGAAGATGATAAGGTCAAAATAAAATATGTTTTTGAAACTCACTTTCATGCTGATTTTGTTTCTGGTCATGTTGATTTAGCTAGAAAAACAAATTCTACAATAGTATTTGGTCCAAGTGCTAAAACAGATTATTCATGTCATATAGCAAAAGATCAAGAAGAATTTATAATAGGTAAAATAAGAATTAGAGCTATTCATACTCCAGGTCATACTCCTGAGTCCACAACATACCTATTAATTGATGAAAATGGCAATAATCATGCTATTTTTACTGGAGATACATTGTTTATTGGAGATGTAGGTAGGCCTGATCTTGCAGTTGCAAATAATATAACTGAAGACGAATTAGCAGGAAGTCTTTATGATTCACTAAGAAATAAAATAATGACGCTAGAAGATAATGTATTAATCTATCCTGCACATGGAGCTGGGTCTGCTTGTGGAAAAAATATGTCTGATGAGACATTTAGTACTTTAGGTGAACAAAAAAAATCAAACTATGCTTTGAGAGATGATATGACCAAAGCGGAGTTTGTTAAAGAATTGTTAGAAGGTATGCCTCCGCCTCCAAGTTACTTTAAACAAAATGCACTTTTAAATAAGAATGGATATAACAATTTTGATGATGTTCTTTCCAAGTCAAATAAAGCACTAACTGTAGATGAATTTAAAGATTATATGATTTCAAAAAATAGTTTAGTTATAGATGTTAGAAATCAAAATGAATTCATAAAAAAACATATTCCAAATTCATTATTTGTTGGTTTAAATGGAAGCTTTGCAACCTGGGTTGGAACTATAATAAAAGATATTCATCAACCAATTATTCTAATTGTAGAAAAAGGGAAAGAGGAAGAAGCTATTACTAGACTTGCAAGAGTTGGATGTGATAATTGTTTTGGTTATTTAGATGGAGGAATTTCTGCTTGGGAAAAAAGTGGTAACCCCACTTCTGATTTAGAATCCATTTCAGCAAATAATTTTGTTGAAATGCTAAAGCTCAATACGATTGATATTTTGGATGTAAGGAAAGAATCTGAATTTGAAACACAACACATAGAAAGTTCAATTAATTCTCCATTAAGCCAGATTCATGAAAATTTAAATCTTATTAATACTAATGAAAAATTATATGTTCATTGTGGTAGTGGGTATAGATCTGTAATAGCTATATCTATTCTTAAAGCAAATGGATTTGATAATTTAATTGATATTGCAGGTGGATTTAATGCAATAAAAAAAAGCAACCTAAATGAAAACTGCTATAGATCTGGATTGACTATTAGTAATTAAATCGAATTAATTATTTGATTAAAATTGATAGCATTTAAAGAAGCTCCCCCAATTAATCCCCCATCTACATCTTCTAAAGAAAAAATATCATGAGAATTTGATGGTTTTACACTCCCGCCATATAAAATGCTAATAGAATTTGCCAATTCTTGAGTATATCTTTCTGAAATATTTTTTCTAATCATTGAATGCATTTCTTGAATTTGATCTAAAGTTGCAGTTTCTCCAGTTCCAATAGCCCAAACAGGTTCATATGCTAATATTATTCTACTCCAAGAATTCTCATCTAGATGGAATAGACTATTATTAATTTGATCATATATTATTTCAAAATGATTATTGTTTTTTCTCTCCTCTATCTCTTCTCCAATACAAAAAATGATTTTCATAGATGAGGAGATTGCAGCATCAACTTTTAACTTTAGTTGATCATCAGTTTCATTAAAATATTTTCTTCTTTCACTATGTCCCAAAATGACTGTTTCAATTCCTATGCTTTTTAACATATTTGCAGAAACTTCACCAGTAAAGGCGCCGCTATCAGAAAAGTGCATATTTTGTGCAATAACTTCAATTTTTGAATCTAATAACAAATCTTTAGCGATGGATAAATTAGTAAATGAAGGAGCAATCATAACGTTTACATCCATTTGCATAGTTTTTTTTAACTCAAGGATAAGAGTCTTTGTTTGATTAGAATCATTATTCATTTTCCAATTACCAGCAACAATTTTATCTCTACTCATAATTAAATTTTTTAGTTTAGTTTAACTCTTGGGTCTAACCAAGCGTATATCATATCTACTAATATATTTATAATTATAAACATAAAAGCTATAATAAGAACAGATCCCATAATTACTGGTAGATCCAGATTATTAAGAGCATTAACAATTTCTTTCCCTAATCCATTCCATCCAAAAATATATTCCACAAATACTGCGCCAGCTAATAATGATGCAAACCATCCAGAAATAACTGTTACAACTGGGTTTAATGAATTCTTGATTCCATGATTTTTAATCACATTGAATTCTGTAAGTCCTTTAGCTCTAGCTGTTCTAATATAATCCTGATTTAACACATCTAATAATTCATTTCTCATAAGTTGACTGATAACTGCTAAAGGTCTGATACCAAGAACAATTGCTGGTAATATTAAGTTTTTTAATTTAATACTATACTTTTCTCCAAAATCATCTAACTCATATAAACTTCCTGTCATTTCTAAATTAGTATATTCATGTAAGACATATCCAAAAAACCATGCAAATAATATTGCACTAAAAAACGATGGTAAACTCATTCCAATAACACTAATTAATTGAATAGCTTTATCAATATAACTATCTTTCAAAACAGCTGAAATTATACCCAGAAAAATTCCAAAAATAATTGCAATTATTATTGCCGAAATTGCCAGGACAATAGTATTAGGCAAAGTATTTCTTATTATCTCACTTACTTTCTTCCCTTGCATTGTAAATGAAGTCCTCAAGTAGGGGAATTTTAAAACAATGGTATATGATTTAAATTTAATTATTTCAATTGCAGAGTATTTATTTTCTTGTAAAAACGTATAATTCTCTTTTTTATTAGAATGAAAAGAAATAGGAGACAAATCATTTAAATAATACAAATATTGAGTGCTTGTTGGCTGATCAAAACCATATTTCTTTTTTAGATTGATTAATTGTTCTGAATTCTCATTCTGACCTAACATCATTTGAGCTGGATCTCCTGGAAGGACATTAAATAAAAAGAAAATTAATGTAACTACTCCAAATAAAGTAAAGAATGAATATATGAGTCTATTAAATAGGAAATTAGTCAAATTTAATTTTATTAAAATCATTATAATGCCACTTATTGACTATAGTGCCTGACTCAATTTCCAATGCGCCTGGATTGGATCTAATTATTGTCTTTAAAGCAGTTTCATCACAAGTATAAAAATCAAATTCAAAACCAAATTGGTCCTTAACTTCGACCTGCTTATTAATTCCCGAAGCAGTTATACCTATTACTTTGTATCCATTTTCAATTGCTTGCTTTGATTTTGTTATTAACTCACTACTTGTATCAAAATTTGATTTAGATAAATTATATAAAACAAACACTAAGAGTTTTTTCTCATTTAATAATTCATCTGACATATCTTCTCCATTTAACTCCATGGAAAAATCATGAATTGGTGCTTCATAGCCTTTTTCAATTAATTTTGTTTCAACAGATATAAATTCTCCATTTATATCTGGATATTCTCCAGAGGTAGAAATTATTTTTTCTGTACCATCTACAATAAATTTCCAGTCATAATTCCATATATCTTTTGGAGCATCATCAGGAACAATCATATTCTCAATGATGTTATCCTGAATTTTATATGGTCTAAAATCAATAATGGGTAAATGCTCAAGAACTCTATAGACAATTGAAGCTGATACTATAAAAGAAATTAAGGAAACAATTATTTGATTTTTAAAATTAATTATAGGCTTAATTAATTCTATTTTATAAAGTATAATTAAGATAAAGGACAGAAGGAAGACATCCTTAGTGAAAGATTCCCATGGGGTTAATGGGATTGCATCACCAAAACATCCACAATCAGTTACCTTATTATAATATGCAGAATACCAAGTTAGAAATGTGAACCAAATAATCATTAAAAGCATAACCCATATAGTTTGCTTGGGTTTAAATCCTATTAATAGAAAGAGACCTAGCAGGACCTCTAGAATAACTATAAAAATAGCTAGACTTAAGGTATATGGCATTAAAAAATCAATGTCAAATACAGTTGGGCCAAAATATTCTTCAAGTTTAAATGAAAACCCAATCGGATCATTTATTTTAACTACACCAGAAAAAATAAATAATGATCCAACAAAAATTCTTAAAATATTAACTAAAGTTTTCATCCTATTTGTCTAAATGTATTAATGCAAAAACAGCGTAATTAATTATATCACTATAATTAGCATCGATTCCTTCACTCACAAGTGTCTTTCCAGCATTATCCTCTATTTGTTTTATTCTTAATAATTTTTGAAGTATTAAATCAGTTAAAGAACTTACTCTCATTTCTCTCCAAGCTTCTCCATAATCATGATTCTTGTCAAGCATTAAATTTTTTGTGTTTTCAGAAATTTCATCATATAAAACTAAAGATTCAGCAAGATCAATATCTGGCTCCTCTGAAACTCCTTTATCGAGTTGAATTAAAGCCATTATAGAATAATTTATAATACCTGTAAATTCATCAGATTGTCCTTCATCAATTTTTCTCACACTATTTTTTTGTAATCCTCTAATTCTCTGTGCTTTTATAAAAATTTGGTCAGTTAGAGATGATAATCTTAAGATCCTCCATGCACTTCCGTAATCTTTCATTTTTTTATGAAAAAGCTCTCTACAAGCATTAATTACAGTATCATATTGTTTTATTGTAATTTGCACTATAATTTCAAAATTTACGTAAATTTCGATTAAATATTTTTAATGTTCAAAGAATAAAGATTAAAATTTATATAGCTATAATTAATGACAATTAACTGCGCAGGGAAACTAGTAGATTTATCGACACCAAAAATTATGGGAATACTGAATGTCACTCCTGACTCATTTTATGATGGAGGAGTGCACAACTCAGATAAAAAAATATTGAAACACGCTGAAAAAATGTTAAATGATGGCGCAGCATTTATAGACATCGGTGCTTATAGTTCAAGACCTAATGGAATCAATATTAATGAAAATGAGGAATTAAATAGAGTTGTTCCTGCATTAGAATTAGTAAATAATAAATTTCCGGAAACTATAATTTCAATAGATACATTTAGAAGTAAAGTTGCTGAAACTTGTTTAAATTCTGGTGCTTCAATAATAAATGATATATCAGCAGGTGAAATGGATAAAAAGATGATGAAAATTGTAGGAAAATATAAAGTTCCATATGTAATGATGCATATGAAAGGAAATCCTCAAAATATGATAAGTAAAATTAATTATGATAAGATGCTTAAAGAGATCATACAATATTTTTCAAAAAAAATAAATCAAGCAATATCACATAAGATAAATGACATAATTATTGATCCTGGATTTGGTTTTGCTAAAGATGTTAACCAAAATTTTGATTTACTAAATAACATGGATATACTAAAAATACTTGAAAAACCTATGATGGTTGGTATTTCTAGAAAATCAATGATTTATAAATCATTACAAACAAATGCTAAAGAGTCGCTAAATGGAACAACCGTTCTTAATACAATTTCTTTAATCAAAGGGGCTTCTATTTTAAGAGTTCATGATGTAAAAGAAGCAAATGAGTGCGTGAAATTAATAAACGCTTTAAATAATAAAAGCTAATTCTAAAAATCCAATTATTCGATTATTTTATAATTATACGTATATTTGACAGCGTATTATGGAGTTTTTTAAGGAAATCCTCGACTTTTCAATTGTCAATTCTATTGATATTATTCTTGTTGCATTTTTATTGTATTATGCATACAAACTTCTTAGAGGAACTGTTGCAATAAATATTTTTTTAGGAATTATTCTGATTTATTTGGTATGGAATATTACTGCATTTCTAAAAATGGATCTACTATCAAGTATAATTGGAGGATTCATGAGTGTAGGTATTATTGCATTAATAGTTGTTTTTCAGCCAGAGATTAGAAAATTTTTATTAATGATAGGATCCACAAATTTTGCAAAAAAAGGGTCTGTATTTGAAAGAGTAAATTTTCTTAAAGGGGGAAAAGATATTAATAAAAATACCACTGATATTAAATCTATTATTTCTGCCTGTACAAATATGAGTATGTCAAAAACTGGCGCTCTTATAGTTATAGAAAGAAATAATAATCTAAACTTTTTAGAAGATACAGGTGATGAAATGAATATAAAAGTTACTCAGCCAATCCTAGAAAGCATATTTTTTAAAAATAGTCCCTTACATGATGGAGCAATTATTGTGTCTAATAATTTTATAAAAGCTACAAGGGTGGTACTGCCAATAAATAATGAAAAAATGATTCCTAATAAATACGGTCTTCGTCACAGAGCAGCAGTTAGTATAACAGAAAAAACTGATGCATTAGTAATTGTAGTTTCAGAACAAACAGGTCAAATTTCTTATATTAATAATGGTGAGTTCAAAACCTATAAAGACAAAGAAAATCTTATTAGTTTGATTAAAAAAGACCTATACTAACTTAACTCCATAATTTTCTGACTTTTTAATTGAGTATCATATAGTTTTTTATAATATCCTTTAATCTTTAATAATTCTTCATGTGTCCCCTGCTCAACAATTTCTCCTAAATTCATTACAATGATGTTATCTGCATTTCTAATTGTACTTAATCTATGGGCAATCACTAAAGATGTTCTATCATCAGTCATTTTTTCTATTGCTTTTTGAATTAAAATTTCAGAGTCTGTGTCTATAGATGAAGTAGCTTCATCAAGAATTAAAATTCTTGGATTAGTAACATATGCTCTTAAAAATGAAATTAATTGCCTCTGACCTGTAGATAGCATTATACCTCTTTCACGAACATTATAATTATAACCGTTTGGAAGTGTTGTAATAAAATCATGAACTCCAATTTCAGTTGATGCTCTTTTTACCTGATCAAATGAAATATTACTATTATTTAAAGTGATATTATGTAGAATTGTATCTGAAAACAAATGAACGTCTTGTGATACAAAACCAATTTGATCTCTTAATGATGAAAGAGTAAATTCTTTAATATTAATACCGTCAATTAATATATCACCAGAATTTATCTCATAAAATCTATTAATTAAATTAATAATAGTTGATTTTCCGGCACCTGTTGAGCCAACAATAGCAGTAGTTGTTCCAGCTTTTATTTCAAAAGAGATGCTCTTTAATACAGTCTCAGATTCATTATATGAGAAATTAATATTTTTAAATTGTATATCTCCCCTTAAATTGTTGGCTATTTTATTTCCTGATTCATTAATATTAGAATCTGTATCAAGAACTTTAAATACTCTCTCAGCAGCAACCATGCCCATTAATAATGTATTGAATTTGTTTGCAATTTGATTTAATGGTCTAAACATCATTGGAATCATCATAATAAAAGCAGTTAATTCACCAAGAGACGTCGAATTTTCCAATATATTATTCATTCCTCCATACCAAACAACAACACCTAGGGTAAGAGATGATAATATTTCAGCAACTGGAAAAAATATGGAATTATACCAAACTGTTTTTAACCAAGCCTTTTTATGACGCTCATTTATTTCTTTAAATTTTAAATATTCAATTTCTTCCCTTGCAAAGAGTTGCAATACTTTCATCCCTGTTACCCTTTCTTGAACAAAAGAATTTAAATTGGCGACTTCTGTTCTAACTTGATCAAAAGCCGTTTTCATATATTTTTGAAAAAACTTAGTTGCAATTAATATTAGAGGTAGTGTAGCAAATACTATTAAACTCAATTTCCAATTCATCATAATCATTACTATTCCAACTATAAGCATCTTTAGAATATCGCTAAAAATCATAAATAATCCCTGACCAAAAATGTCTGCAATTCTCTCCATATCAGTCACAGCTCTTGTAATTAATATACCAACTGATGATTTGTCATAATACTTCATCTTAAAATTTAGAATATGATTAAATAATTTAACTCTGATGTCTTTAACTACAGATTGTCCTAACCAACTTGCATAATAAATAAAGAGATAGTTTGAGATAACCTCACATATAAGTAATATTCCTATTAAAATAATATAGTATAAAAAGCCATCACTAATTTGAGCTGTAAGATTCTGATCAACTATTTTCTCTAGTACAACAGGCCTTAAAGCTCCAAAAATAGAAATTCCTAAAACTGAAAATATGCATATCGAAAGAAACAACTTATATGGATATATATAGTATAGTAATCTTTTAAAAAGAACTACATTATAAACTTCAGTTTTTTCTTTCATTACAATTTGATATTACTAGGATATTCAATTTTAGTTAAAAATAGGGCATGTGAAGGCATTGAAGGTCCTGCTTTTGATCTATTTTTTGATTTAATAATACTATGAATTTCTTCTGGAGGAATTTTTTCTAACCCTACTTCCAAAATTGTACCAACAATAGCTCTTACCATATTCCTTAAAAATCTATTAGCCTTAATCCTAAATATTAATATATTTTCTTTTTCAATTAATGAACAAGCTATAATATTACATAAATATGTTTTTACATCTGTTTTTGACTTAGAAAATGCTTCAAAATTTTCATAATCTTTAATTATTGATATTGCTTGATTCATTTTTTCAATGTTCAAATCTTGTTGAATAAAGTATGATGTTTTACAAGAGAACACATCCTTGGCTAAGGATATATAATATTCATACTCTCTGCTTATTGCGCTAAATCTAGCATGAACTTCATCATTCACCCTATATATATCCTTAATATAAATTTCCTGATTTAATAATGAGTTTAAATTAATTTTCAATTGACTTAATTCAAGCTTATTATTATAATCAAAATGAGCACACATATGCTTTGCATGAACACCTGTATCAGTTCTTCCAGCTCCCACTATTTTAATCTCATCTTTTAATAGAGTTTTTAAGGCATTTTCTATTGTCTCCTGTACAGATATAGCATTAGGTTGAGATTGCCAACCATGGAATGTGGATCCGTTATATGAAATTTCAAGAAAATATCTCAACGTATTTCTTACATTTGTTTAAAGGACAAATATATACTTAATCTTTCTAGATTAAAAAATGAAAAAAATTCTTTTAATTTCTGATACTCACGGATATATTGATGAAAAAATCATCAAGTATGCTAATAAAGTAGATGAAATATGGCATGCTGGTGATATTGGAGATATTTCAGTTAGCGATAAGCTAAAAAAAATAAAACCTTTAAGAGGTGTTTTTGGAAATATTGACGATCAAAAAATTAGAACTGAATTTCCGCTTCACAACAGATTTATTTGTGAAAAAGTTAATGTTTGGATTACTCATATTGGTGGTTATCCAAAAAGATACAATCCAAAAATTTTGGAAGAACTTAAATCAAACCCTCCTGATTTATTCATATGTGGCCATTCTCATATACTAAAAGTTATTAATGATAAAAAATTAGGTCTTTTACACATTAATCCAGGGGCTATTGGAAAATATGGATTACACAGTGTTAGAACAATGGTTCAATTTGAAATCAATGGTAAAAAAATTGAAAACCTATCTATAATAGAGTTTAAGAGATAAAAATTACCTTATTCGATCCATAGATTTTATCAAATCTTCATCTTTTTTTATGGCTCTATTAGCTGCAACCAGTAGAAAAATACAGATAATTGGAATTAAATTTACAATATCAAAAACTCCCATTACAAAATAAAAGCAAGCAAGAATGGAAAAATTAAGTAATATATTTAAACGACATAATACAAATTGAGTTCTCCTTCTCTTGTAGTAAAAAATTGTAACAAAACTAATAATTGAGGTTAAAACATTTAGAGCTAAGGAGAGGATAAATATTATATCAAAGGAGATATAAAAAGCTAAGATTATATCAAAAAGGTTATTCTGATAAATAAGCCATATAAAAACAATTGGTAAAATAGTGCATATTAATAGGTATAGTGACTGAATTCTCTGAATCATTACTTATAATTTTCTACTAAATTAAGGGTTTTAAAAAAAAAGTTGTATCATTGTACCAGAATTATTCAACATCACAGATATAATTCTTACATTAATCTCAATTTTTTACTTCAATAAAATTTAAAAATCACTAGCTGATTTATTACATATAAGATCTCACATCACATTAAATAATAATTAATCAAAAAATTAAAATGTTTGAAATTTCTAAACTAAAAGAAAAAAAACTTTCTGAACTACAGCAAATTGCTGAAGAATTAAATATTTCTAAATTCAAAACCTTAAAGAAACTTGATTTAGTGTATGAAATTCTAGATCATCAGGCTGATAATCCTGAAATCAAAAAAACTACTCCTAAGCAAGAGTCTCATCAAACTAAAAAAACTTTTCCTAAGCAAGAGTCTAATCAAACCAAAAAAACTGATCCTAAGCAAGAGTCTAATCAAACTAAAAAAACTGCTCCTAAGCAAGAGTCTAATCAAACCAAAAAAACTGATCCTAAGCAAGAGTCTAGTCAAACCAAAAAAACTGATCCTAAGCAAGAGTCTAGTCCTACTAAAGGGGAATCTAACTCTGCTAAAAAGGTTTCAGAAAGCTATTCTAAACAGAATAAAAATCATTCTAGAAATGATAAAAATGCTCCAAAAGGATCTAAAGAACCTAACGGAAATAGGGATAATAGGAATCGTTATAGAGAACCTGACTACGAATTTGATGCAATCATTGAGAGTGAAGGTGTACTAGATGTTATGATGGATGGATATGGCTTCCTAAGATCTTCAGATTATCACTACTTATCATCGCCTGATGATATATATGTGTCTCAGTCTCAAATAAGATTATTTGGGCTTAAAAAAGGTGATACAGTTCTTGGAAATGTTAGACCTCCAAAGGAAGGGGAAAAATATTTTCCATTAATTCAAGTAAATAAGATAAATGGACTTGATCCAAAAATAGTAAGAGATAGAGTTTCTTTTGAACACTTAACTCCGCTATTTCCTGATGAAAAATTTGTTTTAGCTGATAAAAAAAATACAATTTCTACTAGAATAATAGATTTGTTTTCTCCATTAGGTAAAGGGCAAAGAGGAATGATAGTTTCTCAGCCTAAAACTGGAAAGACTATGTTACTAAAAGATATTGCTAATGCAATTGCAGCTAATCATCCAGAAGTATATCAAATAATTTTACTTATTGATGAAAGACCAGAAGAAGTAACAGATATGCAAAGGAACACAAAAGGTGAAGTAATTGCATCAACTTTTGATAAAGAAGCTAATGAACATGTGAGAATTGCAAATATAGTTCTTGAAAAGGCTAAAAGACTAGTTGAATGTGGATACGATGTTGTAATTCTTCTCGATTCTATTACTAGACTTGCAAGAGCTTATAATACAGTACAACCTGCGTCAGGTAAAATATTAAGTGGTGGAGTAGATTCTAATGCATTACATAAACCTAAGAGATTCTTTGGAGCTGCAAGAAATATTGAAAATGGAGGTTCTCTTTCAATTATTGCTACTGCATTAACTGAGACAGGTTCTAAAATGGATGAAGTAATTTTTGAAGAATTTAAAGGTACAGGTAATATGGAACTCCTATTAGATAGAAATATTTCTAATAGAAGAATATTCCCTGCTATAGACTTAACTTCATCTAGTACTCGAAGAGATGATCTATTATTGGATGCAAGTACTATTAAAAGAATGTGGGTAATGAGAAAATATTTAGCAGATATGAATCCTGTTGAAGCTATGGAATTTATAAATGATAGATTTAAGAAAACTTTAAGCAATGAAGAATTTCTTGTTTCAATGAATGGATAAGCTATTTCAATCCTGCTAAATGTTTTGTCAAATTAACTTTTAAATTTGACGCTTTATTATCGTGAATAATATTATTCTTAGCCAACTTATCAATCATAGATTCAATAGATGGTAGTTCCTTTTGAGCTTCCTTCTTCTTTGTTAACTCAAAAAACGTTTTCATAGCAGTTCTAGCACTTTTATGTTGGTACCTATTTCTTATACGCTTTGATTCGTTACTTCTAATTCTTTTTAAAGAAGATTTATGATTTGCCATATTTTTTTCAATTTAATTTAGTAGCCCGTAGGGGAGTCGAACCCCTCTTACCAGGATGAAAACCTGGCGTCCTAGCCGATAGACGAACGGGCCCATACAGTCAACTAATTGTTGCGCGTGCAAAAATACAACTATTTTTATATGATACAACTTCTTCGAGAAGTTTTTCAGCAATTTATTTAATATGCTTTAGCAAATATAACACGCTGATTTGAGGGATTACCACTATACACGCATTTGCCTTTAGATGAAGACAGGTTATTAGGAATGCACCTAATAGTAGCCTTAGTTTTTTCTTTAATTTTATCTTCTGTTTCACTTGTTCCATCCCAATGAGCAGAGATAAATCCTCCTTTTTCTTTTAAAACTTTTTGAAATTCATCAAAGGAATCTACTTCAGATATATGATCTTCCCTAAATTTCAAAGCCTTTTTAAACAAGTTTTCTTGAATATCTGATAATAATTTATTTACATGTTCTATTAGAGAATTCATGCCAATAATTTCCTTTGTTAGAAGATCCCTTCTAGAAACCTCTGCAGACTTATTTTGTAAATCTTTCGGGCCAATAGCAATTCTAATGGGCACTCCTTGTAATTCATGCTGAGCAAATTTTGCTCCTGGTCTTAAATAATCCCTGTTATCATATTTAACACTAATACCTAATTTGATTAGTTTGCTTTTAATATCCTCTGCAATCTTAGAAATAGAATCAAGTTCCTGTTCATTATTATAGATTGGTACAATTACAACTTGTATTGGCGCTAACTTAGGAGGTAATACAAGACCTTTGTCATCACTATGAGTCATAATTAATGCTCCCATTAATCTAGAAGAAACTCCCCAGGAAGTAGCCCAAACATAATTAAGTTTTCCATCCTTATCAGCAAATTTTACATCAAAAGCTTTTGCAAAATTTTGTCCTAAAAAGTGTGATGTTCCTGCTTGTAAAGACTTGCCATCCTGCATAAGAGCCTCTATACAAAACGTTTCCTCTGCCCCTGCAAATCGCTCATTTTCAGATTTTAAACCTTGTAGTACTGGCATAGACATATGTTTCTCAGCAAATTCTGCATAGATTGAATTAATCATTAATGCCTCTTGCATAGCTTCATCTTCAGTTTGATGAGCAGTATGCCCTTCTTGCCATAAGAATTCTGCTGTTCTTAAAAATAGTCTTGTTCGCATCTCCCATCTTACTACATTTGCCCACTGATTAATTAAGATAGGTAAATCTCTATAGGATTGAATCCATTTTTTATAAGTACTCCAGATAATAGCTTCACTAGTGGGTCTTATGATTAATTCCTCTTCTAATTTAGCTTTTGGATCAACTCTTAATTTTTTTGGATTATCAGGATCTGTCTCAAGCCTGTAATGTGTAACTATTGCACATTCTTTAGCAAAACCTTTAGCATTTTTCTCTTCAGCTTCAAACAAACTCTTAGGAATAAATAATGGAAAATATGCATTTTGATGTCCAGTTTCCTTAAACATCTTGTCTAATTGAGCCTGCATTTTTTCCCAAATCGCATAACCATGTGGTTTTATTACCATACATCCTCTTACTGCAGAATTCTCAGCCAAACCTGATTTAACAACTAAATCATTATACCATTTTGAATAATCTTCTTCTCTAGTTGTAAGATTTTTTGCCATTTTTTGTAAATTGGCACAACTATTGCAGTTGTGTTAATAGGTAACTTTTGTTGATTTACAAATCTAACTATTTTTGTTTTGTTCAACAATTAAATTGTAGAGATATGCAATTATACAATTTTCTTCTAGTAAAAAGATCGATTTTATTGATCATTTTTTCAATTATTTTATTTTCATGTGGTACTTATCAATACTCTGGAAATATTAATGATGGGATCTATGGTGAAAATAAAAATACAGATTCTCAACAAGAATATAATCAAGAACCTATTTATGATGAACAAATAAAAAACTCATATTATCAGACGGTATTTAGTGAAATATCAGTACAATATGAAGAGACTGAACCTTTAAAGGATTCTATTTTTACTGATACTGAAAGCTATCAAGGTTTAGCTGAAAATGATACCATTAAAAAAAATTATGCTCCATGGGGAGAAGATATTGATCATCTTACAATAAACCTATATAGGGGTCCTGCTTATAATAGCATCCATTGGTCAAGATTGTGGAATTATCCTATATGGTTAAATAATTATGGTTATGGATATGGAAGTGCATGGAATACATGGGGTTATGGATATAATAATTATTGGTTGCGTCCTTACCATTATGGAGGTTTTGGTGGATATTATAATGGCTTTTTTAATCCTTGGGGTTGGGGGGGTTATGGTCATCCATTTTATTATAGCCATTATAATTATCCATACTTCCAAAATCAATGGAACAATACATCTATAGCATATATTAGTGGAGGAAGACAATCTAGAAATGCTACTTCTTTAAGATCTGGTTATGCAAATAATACAAGTAGGATAGGTAATAGAGTTAACAATCTTAGTTCTTCCTCTCTAAGAGATAGAATTTCAAGGATAGATAGGATAAATAGTGCAGCTAGAGTCAAACCTAGCTACTACTCAAAACCTGTTTCTAATTATAGTTCAGGTTATAAGCCTAACTCTACAACTACAAAACCATCTTCCAATTACAATTACAAACCAAGTGGTTATAATGGAAGTAATAGTAAACCATCAAATAATAGTAAACCCTCGTATAATTCTAGTCCTAGTTTTAAACCCTCTGGTAGTTCAGGAGGCTCAAGACCTTCTTCTAGTGGAAGTAGTGGAAGTAGTAGATCAGGTGGTAAATCTGGAGGTAGATCTGGGGGACACTAATGCCATTAATCAAATTCATTTAAATATTTAGTTATGAATAGAATAATTCTAGTTATATTTTTTTGTATATCAACACTTAGTTTAATGTCACAAAACATATCAGATGCATTAAACTATACAAATAATAACATTGATGGATCAGCAAGATTTTCTGCTATGGGGGGTGCTTTTGGAGCCTTAGGTGGTGAAATCTCATCAATAAGTCTAAATCCAGCAGGCTCTGCTATTTTTAATAACAGTTATTTATCATTATCATTTGCAAGTGATAAAAAGACAAATGATGTTAGTCTATTAAACGCTTACAATACTCAAGATAAATCCAATCTAACCATGAATCAAATAGGTGGTGTATTTGTGTTTAATAATATTGGTGCGGCTAAAAAATGGAAGAAAATTGTTGTAGGATTATCTTATGACCAAACCAATAATAACTTTAATGAATTTTTTGTTAGAGATTTTACTAATTCTAATTCTATTGATGGTTTTTTCTTAGCTAATGCGCAAGGATTA
>Ga0209445_1000856_pt1 | contig 16906 bp, 15 predicted proteins | sample MarorgKNORR_S2LV_4_FD_188223 | JGI IMG/M metagenome (GOLD analysis project Ga0209445, IMG submission 188223) | Marine microbial communities from the Southern Atlantic Ocean, analyzing organic carbon cycling - NADW_A/KNORR_S2/LV (SPAdes) (version 2) | ecosystem: Environmental > Aquatic > Marine >...
CCCCGCTCCATAACTATACGGATTACCCCAACGGTACAAGAGATCACCCCCGAGTCCTGCATTTCCTCCTTCATGTCCTGCTGCCTCCTGAATTGTTGTACTGTGATCAATAATCCATATTTCATCAAAAGCACGGCTGCTAACTAATATTTGATCCAATTCCGGATGATAGTCAATTGAATTAGAATGGATCCAGTCAGTATAAGTCATGCTATATGTAACATAATTAATATCAACCAATTCCGGATGATCAGCCACAATCCCATAGTTTAATTTGGAAGGATCATAATTCTGGATTAGATGATCCCAGATACTCCACTCCCACACAATATTCCCACCAAGAGAATCAGTTTTTTCAACTTCGACCACCTTTAGAACATAGAGCTCATCATCTAAGAATTCGGGATTTCGACCTGATTCTATAGCCTCTGAATAAGTTTTGATTTCAGTAGTAAGCATTAAAACATTACCATTAGGTAACGGTTCTATATCATGATGCTGTCCAAAATATTCATATTTCCAGATTACGGTGCCATCCCAAGCGAATTCTTCAAAACCACCCAGATGTATTCTTTGTTCAACAAAACTTGCAGCTCTTATCAAGTTCCCATTTTCAAGTAAATATGCCGTCATCGCTGGAGAATAATCGCTCTCCCATTCGTGAACAAGCAATCCATTATTATCAATTAAATAGGTCGAGGTTGAAAAAAGAGGTGAAAAAAGAGTATAACCAACATAAGAAGCTGAATCATTGATAAATAATCCTACCGTTTGATCCTGTGAAAAAATTAATGAAAAAATAAAAATAAAAATCAAACATTTATACCATTGATATTTAAACCATGATAAGCTCATAAGCTAAGATAGCCTATCTTAATTCCACTTTTTCAACACCTTATCTATTGAAATACAAATTATAGAAACTATCTCTGGTACTAATAAAAAAAGTAAATAGAAATAAATGCTTCACCGCATTCGTATCATAAAATATTTTTTAGAACAGCATCATATTGACTATATCTTGATCACTTTTGATCCTCTTCTATATCCTCAATCCGAAACCAGGAACTCTTTTGACCCTTGACTTTCGATTTTTGTGAAATCATTCTACGAATGCTTAAACCTGAAATGATTATTAAAACCATCCAGATTAACCGTTCAATTGGTAGTAATGAATCTAATTGTTCCATAAATAGTTACATCAATGTATGGCAAAATCGTGAACTTTATCTATGCTTGTTTCACCATTTTCCATAATGATATGGTCAACAAGTTTTAATTCAACAATATCATTTGAGTAGAAAATTTCCTTGTATTCAATTCCACCATGGTGTTCTTTAGTTTCATATTTCTTGATGTTTTGCTCACTTGCCGGGAAATGGGATAATTTGAGGGATTTAAGGAATAAGTAAACAGGGATCTTATTCAAGTGACACTCACTTACAATATTTGAAGTCCCAGGATCACAAATGAGTTTATTATCAAGAGTAAGCGCTTGAGTACCTATAAAGAGCTTGTCAACCTGTTCAAAATAATGGACCAGGTCATATTCAGGTATAACCTGGAAATCGATTTCATGTTTATCAAGGATTTTGATTACATGTCCAGTGGTTTCAAAATCCTGCTTCAGTATGAGAATTTTAAAGATTTTTCCCTGTTTTTTTGCTTCTGGAATAAGAAGTTCGACATTTTCTTCAATGGAATGAATAACAATAAGATTTCCATCTTCCACACATTTTAAACCCTGATGGGTCAGCTTAACCAGATCATCATTCAATCTGTCCAGATAAGATTTGAAAAGGGTTTTCAACCCATTTTTTGTGCTGTCTATATCTCTTGATTGAAAGTGTAATCCCGATTCTTTATCAAAAAGAATCATAATATTATCAAGGGGAAACATCCTTGGCTGAGTATTTTTAATTTGATCGCTCAATATACGTACCTGATCCTTTAATTCATCATAACTGCATTCCAAATGATCCAGGGCATCAATGATGGCCTGGAGAGCAATAATACTGGTTTTGGAAGATGAATAGACTTTTACTAAATCACGAAAAAGTTTATTGATTATTATTTGATCATCATTCATAGCTTTTTATTATAGCATTATATTTATACGTATAATTAAGTAAATAGATGCAATTAATAGAGAAATGATAGAAATAATAGCCCCTACTTTCATAAACTCTATAAAAGAAATATTAATCCCAGCTTTTTTTGCAATTCCAATAGATATGATATTTGCAGAAGCACCAATTATGGTAATATTTCCACCTAAGCATGCTCCTAATGCTAATGCCCACCAAAGTAAATTTTGTAACAATGGATTTGATTCATTTATAATCTCTATTATTGGAATCATTGTTATAGTAAACGGAATATTATCTAAAAATCCTGAAACAATTCCTGAAACCCATTGAACCACCAAAACATTTACATAGGGATTATTACCAAGATTGCTAAAAACATTATCTGCAATCCATTTAATAACGTGATAATGTTCTAGGGATCCAACTAGAATAAATAAACCGACAAAAAACATCAATGTTGTCCATTCAATTTCTTCTAAGACTTTTTCAATATTACTTCTAGTATATAAAACCAAGAATATTCCCATAGATATTGCAACTACTCCCGGAGGTAAATGTGTAATTGTTTGTGTTATAAATAATAAAATTGTAATTGCTAAAAATATTAGACCTTTAGTAATCAAGGGCTTATCAATTTTCGCATGTCCAAATTCATAACGAATTTTTTCTAGAAGTAAATTCACTATAAATAGCTTAATAATATTATTATCAATAGTTTTAAACTCATCTCTATTTATGAACCAAATAAACACAAGTACAACAAAAAATATTACTATTACAGGAGGTCCCATATTAATTAAAAATTGATTAAACGTTAGTCCTACTTTAGATCCAATAATTACATTTGGAGGGTCGCCAATAAGTGTTGCAGCACCTCCAATATTTGAAATCATTATTTGGCTTAATATATATTTTTTAGGATCTAATCCTAAACCTTTAGTCAGTTCAATAATTAATGGGATAATAATTAACACTGTTGTAACATTATCTAAAAAAGCAGACATTATAGCAGTTACAAAAGAAAATAAAACTAAGATTTTTATTGGTTTTCCCTTGGTTAACTCTGCAATTCTAATAGCAATAACTGTAAATAATCCAGATTGTTTTAATACACTAACAATAATCATCATTCCAAATAGAAGCATTATAGTCTCATAATCTATGAGCATAATTGCATAAGGTATATCTGAATGTGAAGAGGAATGTTTTTCTGATAAGTTGGGGATATGAGGCGATATAATATTTAATAGAACTAATATAGAAACGCCACTAAAGGCTGCTACAGCTTTGTTAACCAATTCAAAGGTGATGGCAACATATACCAGCAGGAAAACAATAACAGATATTAACATACTATCCAAAATAAACCTCTAATGAAGATTCAAACATTTTTATGATGGTTGGAAGATAAAACAAACTAGATAAAAAGATGACCTATAATTTAGCTCCTTTCTCATATTAGCGCTAAAAAAAATAGTTAAGGCTCTTCATTGTGAAAATATTTTATCGGTTTTAATCAATCGTATTATTCTTTTTTTTTATATTAACCCCCCTATAAAAAAATAAAGGTAATACAAATGTCTAAAAGAAAATTTCAAACAGAAGTTAACCAGCTTTTACATCTCATTATTCATTCTCTTTATTCATCTAAAGAGATCTTTCTGAGGGAGCTCATTTCAAACGCGTCAGACGCCCTTGACAAATTGAAGTATCTAACCCTAACAGATGATACATTTAAATCAATAAAATATGATCCAAAAATTGAAATATCCTATCTAGATAAAGACAATAAACTTCTAACTGTTTCTGATTGCGGAATCGGTATGAACAAAGATGATCTTGCAAAAAACCTTGGAACAATTGCACGATCAGGAACAAAACAATTTTTAGAAAACCTGACTGGAGACAGTAAAAAGGATTCAAGCCTAATCGGTCAATTTGGAGTTGGTTTTTATTCCAGCTTTATGGTAGCAGATAAGGTAGAAGTTATTAGCCGAAAAGCGGGTGAGAAAGAAGCATGGATTTGGACAAGTGATGGCAAAAGCGGATATTCAATCGATAATTCTGTTCGAAAGACTGCCGGAACCGATATCGTATTACACCTGAATGATGAAGGAAAGGAATTTGTAAATCGCTGGGAAATTCAAAACATTATTAAGAAATATTCCAATCACATTCCGTTTCCAATTTTTCTCCACTACGAAGAAAATAAATATGACAAAAAAGGAGAAGTAAAAGGAAAAGAAAAGAAAACTGATCAGGTGAATGCGGCCTCTGCTTTTTGGAAAAGACCAAAGAGCGAACTAAAGAAAAAAGATTACAATGAATTTTATAAAACCATTTCTCATGATCAAGAAAATCCTATGATGCATATTCATACTCAAGCAGAGGGCACTCTGGATTACACGACTCTCTTTTATATTCCCAAAACTGCCCCGTTCGATTTATTTCAAGTAGATAATCAGGCAGGAGTAAAACTGTATGTTAAACGAGTGTTTATTACAGAGGATGATAAAGAATTGATGCCCTCATATCTCAGGTTTGTGAGAGGTATCATTGACTCCGAAGATCTTCCGCTGAACGTAAGCCGGGAAATTTTACAGAAGAATCGAATCTTGGCAAAAATAAAATCAAACTCCGTGAAGAAAATATTATCCGAGCTTACAGCGTTAACAAAGAAAAAGGATAAATACCTTGAATTTTATGAACAATTCGGAAGATTATTGAAAGAAGGTGCTTATCAGGATTTTGAAAATCGGGACACACTCCTTGAATTATTAATATTTAAATCCTCAAAAATGGATGATTTTACCTCATTGGCAGAATATGTAGACAGAATGAAAGAAGATCAAAAGTCTATTTATTATATTACCGGAGAAAACGAAGAGTCTTTGAGAAATTCGCCATTACTAGAAATGTACAACGGCAAAGACATGGAAGTCCTGATCATGGATGATCCGTTCGATGAGATTATTATTCCGTCACTACAAAAATACAAGGAAAAACCGTTTAAATCAGTCCACCATAGTGATGCTGCCGATGATTTGAAAACTGAAGATTCCAAATCAGATAAAAAAGATCTGAACCCGTTGGTCAAAAAAATCAAGAAAGTACTAGGCGGACAGGTGAAAGACGTTATGGTTTCTTCAAGATTAAATGAATCACCATCATGTATTGTAGCTGACCAAAACGATCCTACAGCAAAAATGCAGGAGATGTTCAAAGCCATGGGTCAGTCCACAATGCCTGATGTTAAACCGATTTTAGAGATCAACCCGGAACACAAAATTGTAAAGAAAATGAAAGCTCTTGGTAAAACGAAAACATTTGAAGATCTCTGTTGGTTGCTCTATGAACAAGCGATGCTTATCGAGGGGGTAAAACTTCCAAACCCTGCAACTTTTGTAACCAGATTGAATAATTTCCTTATCAAATCAATTTGAGTTTATACTAAACAAAAAGTTATACCTAGGAATTGAAATTAGGATTTGGGAAATATATATATTTTTAATGGCCAGAGTACATCATGGAAGATTTTCAATCACAATTCAAAACTGAAACCGATCAAATTCAATTTCATCCATTTGACAAAAAGGAAGCTGAGTTTATTTATATACAGTTGAAAGTTGAATGGTCCTATTTGAGAGAAAAGTTGAATAATTCCAGAGACACGCTTGATAAGTTGTTAGATAAAGATATTGAAAAAAAAACACAAGAAGTAGGAACACTTATTTTTGTAAATAAAGCCCTTCAATCTATCAAGGAAAAGTTTGAAGCAGTAAAGATTTGGTTTGAAAAAAATGATCTCCCACATCCAAAAGTACCAAAAACAACTAAATTAAGAGAAGAACGAGTTGTATTATTTAACGAATATATAAAAAATCTTCGCCAGAAGATTAAAGATGACATCATGCCTAATCAATCAGAAATACAAGGAACGTAAACAGCTTATACTATTAGAACTTGAACTGAAAGTTAATTTTGTATTCAGTTGCAGAATCTAAATCATCTTCATAAGATTCCATTCGTATATTTGGTGCTACTAATAATCCATTGCCACAACTTAATTGAATTCCAGCAATGAGATAAGTACTGTTATCCTTCCAACCATCAATCTCATCTGTATTAGGATCAAACATATCATACCTTACAAATGCATCTAGTTTATCTGTCATGCTATAATTAGAACTTACTGAAATGATCTGGCTTTCTATCCCACCTTTTTTCAGCATATTAAATTGACCTCCCAACCGAAGTCCCATACCAGCAAAGCCACCAAATAAACTGGCCATGGTATTTGGCTTATCATCCGTTTGTTCAGTAGTATAAACCACGCCTGCATTGAAACCACTGTTTTTTACCAAATTATGCTCACCATAGGTTGAATTGAATGCAATTTTATGATATTTATCGCTCTGGGGATTCTTATATCCTTCACCATTTACAACCTGCAGGCTCATTTTGAGTTGATTAACCAGTACTCTGGAAAAACCAATCCCCAGATCGGCTGTAGATGAAAATTTATATTTGTCTATAGCAGATTTTTCAATGAACCGATATCCCCAATTTTTTTCCTGTATGTTATAGGTGTTCATCCCTATTAATCCCATGCTGATTTTTCCGTAAGATGTGCGATGATCAATTTGAGCTTTTTTGAGGAACGCAACAAGTCGAGTATCCTCGCTTTTTTCACCCCCATCTTTCCTTAATACTGTTCCAACATCTGTTCTACCCACATCAAATACCACCCTGAACTTGACCTCATCAGATATGTCAATTCCATAAGAAAAATATTGGCGCTTTAAAACAAATGCCGATTTTTCCTTAGAATTAGTATAATCAAAATATGTTACTCCACCAATCTTTCCATCAGCTGCAATACTTATTGAGATATAAGTTAAAAGTATGATTAAATATTTCATTTCTTTTTCCATTCGTTTTGTTTAGATTTTTCTACCTATAAAAAAGTAGAGTAAAGTTCCTATTATAAGTGCTAGAAATCCTTTTCCAAATCCAATTTCTTTAGAAAGCAACCCAGATTCTTGGCACCATGATAAAATTGCGAACATAATACCAAATGCGGAGAGGTACAGCCAAACAAATTTGTACATTTACTCTGGATAACCAATTTTTTCAAATGGATTTACAATGCTTGATATAAGATTCCTTGAGTGTGCTGCAATTCGTTTTAAATAGCGGGCATATAATCCTACAGCAGAAGCGCTTCCTGTGTCAAGATCACTAATCTTTCCTGCAATAATATCATTGGTAATGGCATCACTCTGGATAGAAATATTCTCTTTGTAAGATCCCATTAGTCCGCGGGCTTTTTCAATGTCCTGATTCTTAAATGCATCAATAGTATCTTCAAATAATTTAAAGGATATTTTTTCTATTTCAGCCAATCGATCTTCAATGCTGCCTCCATTCAACTTTTTGGAATGGTTTACTGCCAGGTCATAAATATTCTTGGTGTAATCTCCAATTCTTTCAATATCAATCACTACGCTCACAAGAACCAGGCCGGAGCTTATATCCTCTTTACCGCCAATAGCCAGATGGGTCATGACTTTCCGGCGGACATCCCGCTCAAATGCGTTAATTTTTTTATCCATAGAAAATATATCAATATTTATATCAGTAGAATCTGATTTTCTCAGTGATTCGATAGATGCTTTGAACATCGTGAGATCAATATCCAGCATTTCATGACATTCGCCAAGTGCCTGTTTATATAAACTGTCCGCTTTAAACATATTAAAGATTTGTTTAAACATATTTGCTACCTCCCTAGTATTATTATGATGAATGGTAATAGAAAGAAAAAACAAACTAAATAAATCAATGGTATAAATTTATTTTTAATAGCTACTTCAGAAAGCCAGTTTGCCAGCTTTAAAGGAATTTCTCTGAATAATGGATTTACATAAATAATTAAAATTGCATATAGATTAAAAAATAAATGGGCAAAAGCAGCTACCAAGGCTGTCACATTAAGTGTCAGTGCAGCCAAAATTGCTGTAACTGTCGTTCCAATATTTGCACCCAAGGTAAATGGATATATCTGCCTGAGCGTAAGAACTCCCGCTCCTGCAAGAGGGACAATTGTGGAGGTTGTGATGGATGAACTTTGAACCATAATAGTTAAAAGCATTCCAAACAAAATTCCATGGATTGCGGTCTTAAATATAAATCGATCAAAGAATTGCTGTACATTATCCAATACCAAACTCCGTAAGAGTTTTACTATGGAAAACAGCATCGCAAATGTCAATAATACGCTGATAATAACAAATATTACGCTACTGTCAAAACTAATGGCTTCAAGCTGATTAGTTCCCCATTTAATAGCAGTTTTAATGGGACTTTTAAACACTTCATTTGCACTAACTGAACCAAAAAGCAAGGTTCCAAATCCTGTAGCTGTTTTTTCCAATAATCCAAAGGCAATTTCAATAGGAAATAATATCAGCACAGCAAATACATTAAAAAAATCATGGACTGTTGCAGCAGCAAATGCGCGTTTAAATTCATTGCCCCTGTTGATATGACCAATGGAAACGATAATATTGGTAACTGTAGTACCAATGTTTGCACCCATTATCATAGGAATTGCACCGGCCAAATTAAGAGCCCCACCACTAACCATCCCCACAATAAGAGAGGTGGTGGTTGATGAACTTTGGAATATTGTTGTTGAAAGAATTCCAATGAATAATGCTATAAAGGGATTACTGGTGGTTGTCAGTATGTTTTCAGCAAAATCACCTCCCATATGCTTAATAGCAGTGGATAGCCCATTTATACCCACCAAAAAGCAGTATAGAGACATTAGAACACCCAAAATTTTTAACCAAGTTTTAATTGAACATCTCCTAAAAGACTAAGAAAGATTTAGATTATTTCTATTACCTACATAATTGCAATTATTTATTCTACTTACCATCCCTATATCAGATTTTATTATCTCTCCTTGAATACGAATAAAGGCATCTAAAATTTTTGCCATAAATGTATCCAATGATTTAGAAAAATAAGCAAAAGTCCACCTTCCCTCTTTCCTTTTTTCAATGATGCCAGCATTATGAAGAATAGTTAAATGCTTGGATATATTATATTGAGGAGTATCCAATATTTCCGCCAATTCACATTCGCATATATATGAATTTGATTGTTTAAGTATATTAACAATTCGGAATCTGATCTCATCAGAGAGAGCTATAAATTGTATTATCGGGTATTTCACCAAGTGAGGTTAAAATTAGTTGCATATATGTATAAATATACAATTATAGTATTTTTAATTTCATAAAGAAAGTTATGTTTATTAATTGAATTAATATATATAATTTGGTTATAGTAATTACCTAAAATAACCCAATTCTTAAAATTAAATGGATCAAATATTACAAAAATTAGAATACGCCTTCCCCGGGGCTGATATTGAATTAAAAAACACATCATCCATGCACGTGGGTCATAATGCAAAAGGAATGCACTTGAAAACAATAATCAGTTATAGGGGATTTAAGGGAAAAAGTCTCATTGAACAGCATAGAATGGTTCAAAATGCTTTGGAAGCTGAGCTTGGGAATGAAATTCACGCTTTATCAATCAAAACTACAATAAAGTAAAAGGAGAAAAAAATGACAGATGATCAAAAAACACTTGTGGAAAATATGATAAATTCGGACAGAGTGTTTCTTATGTTGAAAGGAACACCTGAAATGCCTAGGTGCGGTTTTTCGGCCCGGGTTGTGGAAATCTTGAATGGTACGGGGGCTTCATATGGCTCTTTTAATGTCTTTGATGACTACAACATAATGAATATGATCAAAGAATATTCAAATTGGCCTACAACTCCACAGCTATATGTTGATGGCAAATTAGTCGGAGGATGTGATATAGTTGAAGAACTTGCTACATCGGGAGAACTTGAAAAAATCCTTACACCGGCTGAAAAAGAATAACTTTATAATCTTTAATAATCAGAATTACCCCATGTAAACTTTTTGGCGGAAATTTTTTAACAAGAATGATTATTCTTATAATTATTTTAAAATGTAGTAACCAAGTTACCCCAAAAATTTACCCATATTCTTTTTCATTATGAATTGGTTCAACAACAATTTTGGCACCTTTCTGGAAAGCCCCTTGATTCAAAGTATACTAATTCTCCTTGGCTTTATACTTTTAGCTAAAATAACTGATTTGGTTTTTACCCGTATTTTCAAAAGACTGGCAGCAAAAACAAAAACAACCTTAGATGATAAAATAATCGAACTCTTACATAATCCAATTTTCTACACCATAATTTTTATCGGATTTACCTTTGCTTTCAAAAGGATTGATTTACCTGATTACATAGATTTTGCACTGGTTAGTGTTGTGAAAACCATCACCATTCTCATCTGGTTGGTTGTTTTCACCAGGATTTTTATATTAGCAATGGACTGGCTTTCTACCCGTACTGCAAGCCGACTATTACAGCATAAAACACTCCCCCTTTTTAATAATCTGGGGAAGATAGTAATCGCAATCCTTGGTATTTATTTTATTTTCCTCAGCTGGGACATTAACGTTAATGGATTGATGGCATCAGGAGCTGCACTCAGTCTTGTGCTTGGTTTCGCAGCGAAAGACACGGTAGCCAACTTTTTTTCCGGATTTTTTCTTTTAGCCGATTCTCCGTTTAAAGAAGGAGATTACATTCTGCTAGATACAGGAGAACGGGGTTACGTCAAAAATATGGGCTTGAGAAGTACACGGATTATGACACGGGACGACATCGAAATCACTCTTCCAAATTCAGTGATTGCTTCCTCAAAAATTGTAAATGAAAGCGGAGGCCCTGAGGAAATTGAACGGGTTCGCATTACACTTACAGTCTCTTATGGATCGGACATTGATGAGATAAAAGAACTCCTCATTGCAATTGCAAAAAACAATTCCAATGTTATGGATGAACCAGAACCAAGAGTTCGATTCCGGGAGTTTGCCGAATACGGATTAAAGCTTCAATTACTTTTCTGGATTTATAAACCAGAAAAACGGGGGAGAACAGTTGACCAGATTAATACTGATATTTACAAAAAATTTAATGAACGGAATATTCTGATTCCCTATCCAACTATGAAAGTGATTTTACCAAAACAGGAAATGGGCTAATTGAAAAAAGCCCTCAAGAAATCAATAATGATGAGAGGGAGTTAATCTCCTGCGGGTCTAAACCCAGACTTTACCAAATAAATTCAAATTTGAGTGTTACTGAGTACCCAAAGGGAATTACTCAAATATTTTTTCTAATTTAACCAAAAATTATTGTTTTATTGAGTTCCTATATTAGACAAAAGTTCCCTGTTTTCTAATGAGAGTCCTTATCTTAGGAGCCGGTGTCATTGGCGTTACCACTGCATACGAACTGGCTAATGATGGACATCAAATAACAGTAATAGACCGCCAGTCAAAACCGGCTATGGAAACCAGTTTCGGAAATGCTGGTTTAATTTGTCCGGGGCATTCATTTGCCGGGACAACTCCAAAACTTCCCGGAAATCTGATGAAATCTCTTTTTCAAAAACAGCAGGTGTTTCGGTACAAACTCCATTGGAGTCCAGAGTTAATTCGCTGGGGATTACAATTCCTTCAGCAATGTACCGGTAAAAATATGAAAACCAATACTAACAGGAAATTACTTCTCTGCTCTTATTCTCAAACAAAATTACATGACCTGACTGCGAAAACAGGGTTGGATTTTGATCAGAAGACAAATGGCCTCATCTATATTTATCGCTCTAATGAAACATTTAATGAAGCCAAAGATAAACTAAATCTCCTGTCGTCATTAGATGATAAAATGGAACTATTGGATACATCTGAACTCATAACAATTGAACCAGCATTGGAACCAATCCAATCCAAACTTTCTGGAGGGATTTATTGCAAAACAGATGAAAGTGGAAATTGTTTTAAATTCACTACGAAACTATCAAACCTTTGTCAGAAAATGAATGTTACCTTTAATCATGACGAAATAATTTCCCGGTTTGAAACAAAAGGAGACGAAATTCAGAAAGTGATTACCAATAAAAATGAATATTCAGCAGATGTTTATGTCATGGCAATGGGTTCATTCAGTAGTCTTTTTGCAAAGCAAATTGGTGATTATCTACCAATATATCCTGTCAAAGGATATTCAATCACAATGCCCATTTTTGATGTTTCAAAAGCCCCTTTCCACAGCGGAATAGATGAAGATAATATGCTGGCGTTTTCTATAATAGGTGATTGTATCAGGTTTACATCCATAGCGGAAATCGACGGTTATAATACGGGCTTTAAGCCCTCTGATTTTTCTTATATGGTCAATCTTTCTGAATCCCTTTTTCCTGATGCTTTTGATTTTACAAGTATCAAGTACTGGGCAGGGCTTCGGCCCATGACGCCCAATGGTTCTCCATTTTTTGGAAATGGAAAAATGAAAAACCTATTCTATAATACTGGTCACGGCCACTTAGGCTGGACAATGGCTTGTGGATCAGCTAAAATTACTGCTGATCTTATTACAGGACGAAAACCAAATATTGATTTGGAAGGTATGTTGCTCAATTAATTGTATTATAAATTTTTTAAATAAAATGGTAACGATCTTCCCTCATTTTTGTGGATCTTATATCAATGCATAAGGCAGTTTCAGGATTCAGTTCTATACTATATTCTCTAAAGGTGGCTTCTAAAGTAGGTTTTAAAAACTTTTATCAATCTATAATTTCCAAAAATACATGTAAAACCTGTGCTTTGGGAATGGGTGGTCAAAAAGGGGGCATGACTAATGAAGTGTCCAGTTTCCCTGAGATTTGTAAAAAAAGTATCCAGGCTCAATTGACTGATATTCAGAAAGAAATCCCCCAAACACTTTTTAAAAAGCAATCAATCACAGACTTCAGGAAAACTTCACCCAGAGAACTTGAGCGATTAGGGCGACTTAATGCACCATTGTTTAAATCAAGTGATAGCAATCATTATAATCCCATTGGATGGGATGATGCTCTTGAAAAAATAATCAAAAGACTGCGCACAACTTCTCCGGACAGATCATTTTTCTATAGTTCAGGAAGATCATCTAACGAAGCTGCATTTCTTTTACAATTATTTGTAAGAGCGTACGGATCTAATAATATAAATAATTGCTCATATTATTGCCACCAGGCATCTGGAGTTGGTCTTCGCTCAACCATTGGAAGCGGAACAGCCACAATTGTCCTTGAGGACTTAAAACAATCTGACATGATTTGGGTAATAGGTGCAAATCCTGCTTCAAATCACCCACGGTTGCTGACTGAACTCCTCCACTGCCGGAGAAAAAAGGGGAAAGTGGTTATTGTAAATCCTATCAAGGAACCTGGTCTGGTTCGTTTCAGGGTCCCTAGTGATTGGAAATCCATGCTGCTTGGAGATAATAAGATCGCAACAGATTATGTCCAACCAAACATCGGTGGTGATATTGCCTTATTCCAAGGCATTGCGAAAGAACTTATTGAGAATGAAAATATTGATAAACAGTTTATAGAAAAATATACAAATGGATTTGAAATCTTTGCTCATAAAATCAGGGAAACCCCTTGGGACAATATTACCTTATCTTCAGGAGTGAACCGCCCGCAGATTAAACGTTTAGCAAAACTTTATAAGGATGCAAAAAATGTCGTCTTTACCTGGTCCATGGGAATCACCCAGCATGTTCATGGTGTAGAAAATGTAGAATCTATTGTAAATCTTGCTCTCCTAAGAGGGATGATAGGAAAAAAGAATGCAGGCCTTCTTCCTTTGAGAGGACACTCAAATGTTCAAGGAGTTGGATCTATGGGTGTTACACCGGAATTAAAGAAAAAAATTCTTATTAATTTTGAAAAACAAATGGGAATAAATGTACCAAATTCTGTGGGACTGGATACCATGGGTTGTTTAAAAGCATCCTATAATCACAAAATGGATTTTGCTTTTCTACTTGGGGGAAATTTATTTGCTGCCACGCCCAATTCAAAATTTGCTGAGCAAGCATTCCATAATATTCCTTTCAAAGTATTTGTAAGCACAACCCTAAACCAAAGTCATTTCTTTGGAGTTGGGGAGGAAACTGTGATCCTTCCCGCAGCCGCCCGGGATGAAGAAAAACAACCCACGACTCAAGAATCAATGTTCAACTTTGTTCGAATAAGTGATGGTGGTATAGTAAGACTTTCCAATGTGAAATCAGAAGTAGATATAATTACAGACATAGCAACAGGAGTTTTGGGAAATAAAAAAATAGATTTTTCCGCCTTTAAAAAACATCAGGATATTCGCAAAGCAATTGGTCATATCATCCCCGGGTTTGATAAAATGAGCGAAATTGATGGAACCAAAGAGGAATTTCAAATTAGTAATAGAACTTTTCATGACCCAAAGTTTGCTACTCATGATAATAAAGCTAATTTCAAGACTATAACTATCCCTAACCACTCAGGAAAAAACGGTCACTTCAAGATGTCAAGTATAAGAAGTGAGGGGCAATTTAACACCATAGTCTATGAAGATGAGGATACATTTAGAGGGATTAATCAAAGGTGGGTAGTGATGATGAACCAAGACGATATGCTGAACCTAAAACTAAAGAAAAATGATAAAGTAAACCTATACAATGAAACTGGTATGATGAAGAAAGTCAACGTGCAGTGTTTTAATATTGCCAAGGGAAATGTGGCAACTTTTTTCCCAGAAGGAAATGTTTTAATCCCCGCTATTACTGATCCCAGGAGTAAAACACCAAGTTTTAAATCAACACTGGTGAAAATTGCTCCTTTAAAATAATTTGCTGGATGTTAAAGGAGTATTTATTACCATTTTAATTTGTAAAGAGGTAAACTTGGAGAAATTAATTAGAAAAGGAATAATAAGATCAATCCGTGGGAAACAAATGGAAGAAAATAATATAAACTCTCCTGTGAATTTTCCAACTCATCAATAAATCCTAATTATGATTCCTCACGAAACAATTCCAATTTTCGGTATGAGTTGGTGGCAGAGTAATGTCATAACAATTCTGATTATTTTTCTTGTACTTCTTTTAGGCAAGCAATCCGATAGGACCCAAATAAAAAAAATTGCCTATATCTTAGGTTCAATAATGATCAGCAGGGCAATTTTTATACAGGCGTACCTTATCTATCTTGGGAAATGGAATATTCAGTCATCCCTCCCACTACAAATGTGCAGCATTTCTGCAATCCTGGCTGGAGTTGTAATATTTTGGAGAAATCAATGGTTATATGAATTCTTATTTTTCTGGGGGATTCCCGGTGCTTTCCACTCTCTCCTAACGCCGGAATTTACAAACGGTACAGAGGGATTCCTCTTTGTGGAATATTTCATATCTCATGGCGGAATCATTCTGAATGCACTATTTATAACGCTCTATTTAGACATGAAACCCAGAAAAGGATCTTGGTGGAGGATCGCAATATGGTCGCAAATTCCCGTTGGAATCATCGCAATTATCAATTGGTTTATTGATGCTAACTATATGTATCTCTGTGAAAAACCTATTGTGAATAATCCTTTTATAATTGGTGAATGGCCTTGGTACATACTTATCCTCGAGGCAGTAGGATTACTGCATTTTTTAATTGTTTATCTTCCCTTTGGTCTAAAATATAAAAAGATAAAAGGGTAAGGAGTAGTTTTTTGTAACCGGGTATAATGTGCCATTCCTCCATCAACTAAGGAGTTTCTTTCATTACCTGATGCTTTTCTTTGGGTCGCTGATGTATAATTTACACTCCCCTCAAATGATATGAGCGTGCCACTCTATTAATCGCAACCATAAAGGATGCAATGCGCATGGAGACTTTTTTCTCAACCTTCATATTATAAACCTCATTAAATGCCTTGACCATTTTAGTTTCAAGCTTTGTGTCCACCTCCTCTAACTCCCATTTAAATTGCTGCAGATTCTGAACCCATTCGAAATAGGATACCGTTACACCACCAGCGTTTGTAAGAATATCTGGTATGACAGGGACACTCTTTTTCCAAAGATTTTCAGCGGCTTTTTGTGTTACCGGTCCATTTGCTGCCTCTATGACAAACTTACACTTCAAAGTATCAACATTATCTTTATTGATAGCGCCTCCCAGTGCCGCAGGAATCAGGAAATCACATTCCAGAGCCAATAATTCATCATTGGTTATTTTCTTCCCCTGTCCACTTCCCTTAATGGTTTTATTCTTATAATTATAGTCGAATAGGCTTGAAATCTCAAGTCCATCCTGTTCATAGACACCTCCAGTGATATCACTCACTGCAATTATCTTACATCCATACTCATCAAGGAATTTGGCTGTAAACGATCCCACATTGCCAAATCCTTGTATAACAACGGTGGATTTATCCAGGTCTACATCCCATTTTTTAGCAGTTTCTCTCACTGTTATTGCAGTACCCTTTCCAGTGGCGTGTTCTCTACCTTCAGATCCCCCAAGCTCAAGAGGTTTTCCGGTTACAATCGCAGGTGTATAGCCATGTGCTTGACTGTATTCATCCATAAACCATCCCATTACCTGTGCGTTTGTATTAACATCTGGGGCAGGGATATCAATATTTGGACCAATTACAGGATCGATTGCCCTGAAAAATTTTCGTGATAACCGTTCGAGCTCATAAATACTGTATTCACTTGGATTTATCGCAATTCCACCTTTCCCTCCGCCATAGGGGATATCCAGCAGTGCTGTCTTCCAAGTCATCAACGTGGCTAGTGACCTTACTTCTGCAAGGTC
>Ga0209445_1000870_pt1 | contig 16761 bp, 12 predicted proteins | sample MarorgKNORR_S2LV_4_FD_188223 | JGI IMG/M metagenome (GOLD analysis project Ga0209445, IMG submission 188223) | Marine microbial communities from the Southern Atlantic Ocean, analyzing organic carbon cycling - NADW_A/KNORR_S2/LV (SPAdes) (version 2) | ecosystem: Environmental > Aquatic > Marine >...
TCAGAAAATATCGGTGGAATGCGAGCGGATAAACGGATGCCAATCAAGGAAGCGGAAGAACTCTGGCCCACGGGTCCTGAAGTTCTCTTAACGCTCGAAGAAGCGGTGCAGATGGCCGAGGAGATGAGCGCGCCCCCGGCCGAACGCTGGGTCGCCCGCACGATCAGCGACAAACTGATCCCGAGCCTGTACGAGGCGCGTACTTATATTGAAGTCGGTCAGCTGAAATCACCCGAGATCCGCCTCGGTATCTCGCGAGCCGCGCTCGAGGCCGGCGGTCTCGCTGATGTCGACTCCCGATATGCCCCTCTTTATTCGAAGATTCGCGTGCTCGCCGAGGAAGCCGCAATCGCGTCTCGAACCAGCTGACGTCTAGTCCGGAATTCGTGGACCGACGTGCTAGCATAGCCTCACCTTGTTCTCCCCTCTCGACCCCGAGGTATTTCTTTCTGAAGATGGCCGTGTCGAGGTCGTTTTTGATCTCGATGAGCTCTCGGAATCGAAGATATCACTCGTTTTGAAAGCCGCAGTCGCTGCCCTTGATGCCCAGCACTGGGAAGGGCCGCGTATGCTCACAGTCATGATTACCGGCGACGAGGAAATCAGGGACCTGAACTATATTTTCAAGGATGAAGACGAAGTAACGGACGTTTTATCGTTCCAGGAATGGAGCGGTGTACCGGGTATCAGGACTGACAATGAGGAGTGGCCTGATTTTCCGGAAATCGGCGATTCGGATTTCGTGAACACCGAACGACTCGGCGACATCGTAATTTCGCTGCCGCAGATCGAACGCCAGGCGGCGGGAAACGGGAAATCGACAGAACGAGAGCTCGCAATGATCACTATCCATGGGGTATTTCACCTCCTCGGGTACGATCATGCGGAACCTGAAGAAGAGAAGATAATGTTCGGCAAGACCGAGGTGGTTCTCGCCGGAATATTCGGGGATTAGTTCCCGGTAGATACTTTTGGGACCGGTTTTTAAGTGACGACCAACCAGGTTTTTTACAGAAAGTGGCGCCCTACTCGTTTCGACGAAGTAGCAGGGCAGCAACACGTCACCCAAACCCTGAAACGGGCCATCACTTCCGATCGCGTCTCGCATGCATACCTCTTCACTGGCCCGCGCGGAGTCGGCAAGACATCGACCGCGAGAATTCTTGCCAAGGCGCTGAATTCTGAGGTCACCGAAGAGGGCGAGCCGATCGCGGATTCAGAGGTTTCGATAGCGATCGACGAGGGTCGGTATCTTGACCTGATCGAGATCGACGCCGCCTCGAACCGCGGGATCGACGCAATTCGAGAACTGCGTGAAAACGTCCAGTTCCAACCGGTTTCAGGCAAGTACAAGGTGTACATCATCGATGAAGTGCACATGCTGACTCCCGAGGCGTTCAACGCACTGCTGAAGACGCTGGAAGAGCCGCCACCGCGCATCGTGATGATCTTGGCCACGACCGACGCCCAGAAGCTGCCGGCAACGGTCATCAGCCGCTGCCAGCGGTTCGACTTCAAGCGACTCTCCAACGATGACGTAATCGAACGGCTGATCGAGGTTTGCGAGGCTGAAGAGATCGAGGCGGATCCCGGCGTCCTTGAAATGATCGCCCGAATCGCATGGGGCAGCCTGCGTGACGCCGAAAACCTGCTTGAACAGCTTTCGATTTCGTACGGACAGGCGGGCGATGACGGTGAGCCGGCCGAGATAACGGAAGAACAGGCGCGCGAGTTGCTCGGGCTCGGCGATACCGCTACCAGCACCGAACTGGCGACGGCGTTGCTGGAAAAGGACGCCGCGCAGGCCCTGACAATCATTAACCGTGAGGCCCAGCAGGGAGCCGACCTCCGCGCCCTGCGCTCGGGTACGGTCGACGCGCTACGTGTGGCTCTGCTGATGAAGGCAGGCGTAGAGGATTCGATCAGCCAGGGATCGGAGTTCTCTGAAACGATGGCGACCGCGGCAAAACCCGCCCGACTGAACCAGATACTGCATATCCTGACATCGCTCGGCCAGGCCGATATGAAGGCAAACTCGTCGTCACCGCTCCCCCTCGAACTTGCGGTGTTGAAGGCAACCACAAGGCCGGCGGCAAGTGCCGCTCCGGCCGCCCCCACCCCGGCTTCCTCAGGGGCCGCACCGGCTCGACCACAGGCCGCGCCGCAACAGGCTTATGCGCCCGCTGCCAGCACCACGAGTCCGGAGTCAACCCACCCTGCTCCGCGCCGTGAACGCACACCGAGCGAAGAACGGTGGGGGAAGGTCGTCTGGGCGATGCGACGCACGAAAAACCGCCGCTTCGTAGTCGGGTCGCTGCTGCGAAATATCGAGGCGCCGGAACCGGCCGATGGCAAGATCGCACTGCGTTTCAAGAGCAACGCCCTGAAAAACAATTTCGTCGAAGAGATGCAGGACCAACGCTCACGCGACGCGTTGAAAGCCGCGATCGCCGAGGCGTACGGCTCTGAACTGGACCTCCAGATCAGGTCGCCGCACGAGGCCGGCGATAGTGATGAGGCCGCTGCGGGGAACGCATCTTCGCCCGAGACCGGCCAGCCAACGTCGGCCGCACAGGAAAGCGCCATGGTGCGCGCCGCCCTAGCAATGGGTGCAACAGTAGTCGCCGAAGAAGACGCTGAAGCACAAGCCGACGCCGGTGAGGGTGAAGGTGCGCTTTCCGAAACGCCAGATACCGATTCCTGAGTCGAGTTCTTTATCACCACCGCGACCACCAGGCGGCTCCTGTCATTCTGAATCTGTCTGCCCCGAGCGGCGAACAAGTATGATTATAGGATTGGCCTCTACTCTCCGCACCGCTCACTTAATACGACGAGCAGGACTCAAACTTCATGATGAACCGCAACATGATCAAGCAGGCCCAGCAGATGCAGGCCCGCCTTGCTGCCGTGCAGGACGAGATTGCGCAGGCACGCACAGAAGCCTCGTCGGGTGGAGGGGTGGTGAAAGTCTCGGTGATCGGCGGCTCGCACGTCGAATCGATCGAGATCGACCCTGAAGTTATCGACCCTGAAGATGTCGAAATGCTCCAGGACCTCATTCTCGCCGCCGTCAACGAAGCTATGGAGAGCGCGCAGAAGCTGGCCGCCGACAAGATGGGCGAAATTACAGGCGGGATGAATATCCCGGGCCTGATGTAGCTCAAATCGACCCAGTTCAACCACACGTAACCAGGCCCCGAATACGGGCCTGATGTGGTTCAAAAAGGACCCTGATGGCCCCTTCTGAAATCGCACCGTCCGCCGCCCCGCCGGTAGCCCGCCTGATCGAGGCGTTTCACAGGCTGCCCGGGATCGGCCCGAAAATCGCGCAGCGCCTCACTTATCACCTGATTCGTATGCCGCAGGAAGAAGCCGAAGAGTTTGCCGCGGCCATCCTCGGCGTCAAGGACAAAGTTGTTCTCTGTGAAACCTGCGCCAACCTCAGCGAATCGCAGGAGTGCGTCATTTGCAGCGACCTGCAGCGGGACCGCACCAAAATCTGCGTCGTCGAAGAACCGCTCGACGTGGTCGCAATCGAAAGGGCGCACGTCTACTCAGGCCTTTACCACGTTCTGCACGGTGTCATTTCGCCGGTAAACGGCATCGGCCCCAACGACCTCAAACTACGAGAACTGCTCGAGCGGCTGCGTGACGGTTCGGTGACCGAGGTGATCGTCGCCACCAACCCGAACCTCGAAGGCGAAGCCACCGCGATGTACATCCAGCAGCTAATAGGCCCGCTAGGAGTATCGATCACTCGCCTGGCAAGAGGCCTCCCGAGCGGCTCCGACATTGAGTATGCCGACGATTCAACCCTCGCCCACGCCCTGGAAAGCCGGTCGGAAATCTCTTCACGTCCGGACGATCCAATTTCCGGACCGTGATCGGCCGCGTAGAACCACTGCCACACGCGCGGCCGGGATCATGTACACGGTATCGGTACCGGTGAACTTCGGTTGAAGATTGCTCGTAAATACACGGTAACCGCCGCGTTTCGAAAACGGAACCGGGGCCTTACGTGGAGTCGAAATATCCTGAGCCGTGTAGGTAGTTCGACAGGTACGATTTCAGAAATGAAATTCCTTCAATACGTCCGACATCGTTTTGCGAGAGCATCCCGGTCGAGTACAAAACTTCCGCTAATGCTCGGTTCAGTTGTGATCATCGCCTTCCTGTTTCTCAGCGCGTGCGGCACAGAACCGCTACCGGTCGCGGGTCGGCCCGAATTCCCGCAGCCGACGTTTGTTTCAGTCGAAGTAACCCCCGCACCGGTCTCGGTCACCGCCACGCCCTGGCCGAACCTGACAGAAGACGGCGTGCGGATGATTCCGCCGGGTCTCGACCCCGAACTGTACTCACGGGCAGATCGCGAAGAAATTGTCGATCTGTGGACCCAGTTCCTGACCGGTTCGGCCATGCAGGTAACTTCAGGCAATTTTTTCTTCCGCAGACGCCCCCGTTTCGAAGGAGAACTGCATCTCTGCCCGGGTGGGGCTGGATATCTCGAAGGCGAGCCGCAGGGACCCGCCAAATGGAGCGTGAATGCGTCGGCAGGGGCCTGGCATGAAGTGACCCTGACCCATGAGATACCGTTTTCTGGCAACAGCATAACCTTCGCGCTCGGTATTCACGATGGCATGCCCGCACGTTCGGGTAGTTCAAGCACTATCGGGTTTGTTGATAGCGATCGCTGCACTCTTTCCGAGCCGGGGATTCAGCCCGCGTTCACGGCCGACGAGCGCAAACTCACCGAGCCGGTCGAGCTGTTTGTCGCCGAGATCGAGGATATCCCGTGGGTCGATGGCCGCAGAGAATTCCCTGCCCGGCTGACAATTGAAGGCTCGCAGGGACTGGATGAGGAACAGGGCATCAACTACTGGTATGCCTATCTTTCAGGCAGTGTTGTCGACGTGGTGGCGTATAACTACAGCACCCGTGCGGTGTCCCAGGCCTTCTCAGGGTCGCTCCACCTGTGCGCCGGGCGGGTTGCGGTGCTGGACGGCGATCCAGCCGGTATCGGCGAGTGGGCAGTGCAGTCGACGGGGCCGCACACTTATGATGCGAAGATCTTGTTCACGCTTCCGGACGACCCAACGTCCAGGACGCTTGTACTTGGCGTGCGCGGTGAGGCTCCGGTCCGGATGGGCCGTTCAGCGGTGTCGGGTTTGATCGAGGCGACTCCACTCGAACTGAGCGAATCGGACGAGTGTGGGGGGTAAATGTGGATCCTCTTCCCGACCTTTGCGGAGGGATGCTTATAGACGGGAAACGGCGCCCAGACCACCGTTCGGCACCCTTGTCATCCTGGACTTGATTGGCTCAGTCGACGCGACGCGGACGCAAGAAGTTGTCATCCCGGACTTGATCCGGGAACTCTCTCGGATGCGACATGAACCGCGGCGCGTGAGCAAGATTGCCCCGTTCTCAGATGAACGGTATTCGCTCACCAGAAAGGTTCCGAATTCAGTTCAGAATGACTATACCTACGCTGCGTTACATCGCACAAATGAATCATCTTTCGATCATGTCAACAGAGCCAACCCGATTCAGGACCGATGCCCGAGGCCGAGCGTCCTCATAGAATCACGTCTCACCAGACTCGCCATCTGAGACGTTCCGATTGCGCCGGGACGACTCCCACCAGCACCTCTATCATTGAGCCACGATGACTTCGAGGCGCCCGATCACATACACCACCGACGGGGTCGTCGTGCGGGTTCTCGATCTTGGCGAGGCCGATCGCATAATCACGCTGGTGACCCCGGTCCACGGCCTTGTGCGCGGCGTGGCAAAGGCCGCACGAAAGCCGGGGTCGAAGCTCGGCGGGCACCTCGACCTGCTGCGGCACGTCAGCGTTTCCGTACGAGAAACCCGAACCCTGCACGGCCTGAGCCAGGTCTCGACAGTTAACGGCTTCAGGGGTTTGCGAGACGACCTCGAAAGGTTCTCCAGGGCTTCGTACGTTTCAGAAATGGCCGAGCGATTTTCCGTTGAGGGAGGCTCGAACCAGCCGCTTTTTCGGCTATTAACTCAGGTACTGGGGCTACTCGAAAAAACTGAAAACCCCGAGATGGTGGTTCGCTATTTCGAGATGCGGTTGCTGCAACTCAGCGGTTTTGCACCGGAGCTTTCGCGGTGTGTCGAGACCGGTGTCGAGTTGAAGCCCGGCGACCACCTGTATTCACCCGATCGTGGCGGGCTGGTAAGTAGCGAATCTCGCCCCGTCGGCGAAACGGCGCTTCTCCCGGCAAGTCTGAACACGATCAAACTTCTGCGGTTCCTGGCCCGCACCGACGCAGAACAGGCCGACAAAATGAGCGTCAGCGAAGACAAGAACAGGCAGCTTTCCCGAATCCTACGGGCACAGGTCCATTACGTACTGGACCGCGGACTCCGATCGGAGGCCTTCATGGACGAAGTCAGAACGCGGCCGTACGGGGGCTGACTCACATGGTCCCTTCCATCCGAAACAACATCATATTTCTCGAGCGTGATCGGGGGATGTGCCGCGCAAGTAGTCCCTTCTCCCGCGGGGAGAAGGTTAGGTCGAGGGGGAACGCCCACGACACAGATCGCCCTCCAAACACCTCCAAAGGCGATGCAAACACCGTCTGAAAAAAGAGATTGCCTTAACGCGGGGTCAACTTTCCGATGACTAATGTCCCGCCCGTGACCGGCAACAGATATGACACTCCGACCTCATACATTCGCGTCGAATTGCTACACTCGTTTCAACTGGTATCAAACTCGCGTTGATTGGATCCTCAACGCGATGTCAGCAGCTTTTTCGACGAGGTCACTTACCACAAGGCCCGGCATTGGGCCTATCTTTTAAAGCATGCCCGACTCGGATATCGTCATTCGTGGCGCACGCGAACACAATCTCAAGAACTTCGACATCCGTATTCCGCGCGACACACTCACGGTCATAACCGGTGTTTCGGGGTCCGGCAAGAGCAGCCTCGCCTTCGACACGATCTTCGCCGAAGGGCAGCGCCGGTACGTCGAGTCGCTATCCGCCTACGCCCGGCAGTTTCTTGGCCGAATGGAAAAACCCGACGTCGATCACATCGAGGGGCTCAGCCCGTCCATCTCGATCGACCAGAAGGGTGTATCGAAAACCCCGCGCTCAACGGTCGGGACCGTCACCGAGATTTACGACTACCTGCGGCTGTTGTTCTCAAGAGCCGGGCGTCCCCACTGCTACAACTGCGGCCGACCTGTCGAACGCCAGACCGTTCAGCAGATCGTCGATTCGATCCTGGCGATCGACGAGGGCACCCGGCTTCAGATACTTGCGCCGATGGTCACTCACATGCGTGGCGAGCACGAGCATATATTCGAAACGGCGCGGAACGATGGCTTCGTACGTGTGCGGGTCGACGGCGAAACTCGCGACCTCTCGGACGAGTTCAAGCTCGCCAAGACCAAGTGGCACGACATCGAGGTCGTTGTCGACCGGATCATCATTCGCGAAGACACCGAGCAGGGCAGGCTCACCGAGTCGGTCGAGGCAGCCCTGCGCCTTGCAGGCGGCAATCTGGTCGCCTCAAAGCTGGGCGTTGGAAAAAAAGGAAAAGACGAAGATGTCGTCTACTCTGAGCACTTCGCCTGCGTACACTGTGATATCTCGATCCTTGAACTCGAACCGCGCAACTTCTCGTTCAACACGCCGTTCGGCGCATGCCCTACCTGCACCGGCCTCGGATTCAGCCTCGAAGTCGATCCTGAACTCGTTATCCAGGACAAGTCGCTCAGTCTCAACGAGGGTGCGATCACCCCGTGGGCGCGGTCAGGCTCGAACTCTCCGTGGTACCACTCGACCCTCGAATCGCTGGCTGCGCACTACGGTTTTTCGATGGACACCCCGGTGCGCGAGATGGACCAGGACCAGCTGCGGATCATCCTGTACGGAACCGGTGGCGAGAAATTGGAGGTGTCGCACCAGACGCAAAAAGGCCGTGTCTACAGTTGGAATACCGCGTTCGATGGCGTGATACCGAACATGGAACGACGCCACGTCGATACTGAATCCGACAGCGTCCGTGAGGATATCGCCCGCTACATGGCGCAGCGAGCATGTGTCACCTGTGGCGGTGCCCGCCTGAAGCCCGAGGCCTTGGCCGTGACCGTACTCGGCATGAATGTTATCGAAGTTACAAGTCAGTCGGTCGAGAACGGCCTGAGATGGATACAGGCCTGCCGGACCGGGACCTGGCCCGAATCGGAAACTGGCGAGGCCGCCCAGTCCGGCAAGGCTGCCGAGCCGCTGAGCGACCGTGAACAGGCGATCGCCACGCAGATCCTGAAGGAAGTCGAAGCCCGGTTGGGATTCCTTTCGAGGGTGGGGCTCGATTACCTGACCCTGAACCGTGCGGCGGCAACACTTTCTGGTGGCGAGGGGCAGCGCATCAGACTCGCGACCCAGATCGGCTCGGGTCTGATGGGGGTGCTCTACGTCTGTGACGAGCCATCAGTCGGACTCCACCCTGCCGACAACGACCGCCTGATCGCGACCCTGAAAAACCTGCGCGATGTGGGCAACACGGTGTTGATCGTCGAGCACGACGAGGCTGTAATGCGGGCTGCCGATCACATTGTCGACCTCGGTCCGGGGGCGGGTCTGCACGGCGGTCATGTCGTTGTCGAGGGGACGATAGACGATGTCATTGCCAGCGAAGAGTCGATGACCGGTGCTTACCTGAGCGGTAGAAAGTCGATTCCCGTCCCGAAGAAGCGCCGCAAGGGCAATGGCAACAGCATCGTCGTGCACGGTGCGAGGGCAAATAACCTCAAAAATATCTCGATTGCCCTGCCGCTCGGTACCCTGACCTGCATCACAGGCGTTTCCGGTTCTGGAAAGAGCACGCTCGTAAACGAGATTCTTTCTAAAAAGCTGGCGCAGCATTTCTACCGTTCAAAGGACCGACCGGGCGAGCACGACGAGGTAACCGGCCTCGAACATATCGATAAGCTCATCAACATCGACCAGTCAGCAATTGGCCGTACTCCTCGCTCGAACCCGGCCACTTACACCGGCGTCTTCACCACTATCCGCGAGATTTTCGCTTCAATGCCCGAAGCGAAGGCCCGCGGTTACAAGGCCGGCAGATTTTCGTTCAACGTGAAGGGCGGAAGGTGCGAAGCGTGCAGTGGTGCCGGGTACGTTCAGATCGAGATGCAGTTCCTGCCCGACGTCACGGTGCCGTGCGAAGTATGCCTGGGTGCACGCTACAACCGGGAAGCGCTCGAGATCAAGTTCAAAGGCAAGTCGATCTCCGATGTGCTCGACATGACAGTGTCGGAAGCCGCAAAGCTGTTCGAGAACATTCCGTCGATCGCAACCCGAATGAAAACACTGACCGATGTCGGACTCGGCTACATCCATCTGGGGCAGCCGGCGACGACGCTCTCGGGCGGCGAGGCGCAGCGAATCAAACTCGCATCCGAGCTCTCAAAGCGTTCGACCGGCCAGACGATCTACATTCTCGATGAGCCGACAACCGGGCTGTCGTTCGATGATGCCGCAAAGCTGATGCTGGTCCTTCACCGTCTCGTCAATGTCGGAAACACGGTAATCCTGATCGAGCACCACCTCGACATGATCAAAAACGCCGATTGGCTGATCGACCTCGGGCCACTTGCCGGCGAGCGCGGCGGTGAACTCGTCGCCCAGGGGACCCCTGAGTACGTGGCATCTGTGAAAAAGTCGTCCACCGGCCAGTATTTGAGGAACATGAACGGCATCAGGCCCGACTCGAAGGCACCCGGCACTACTCGTCCCCGCAAACTCAAATCGTCGGTGAACGGTAAAGTCGTCGATGACATCACGTTACCGGATAGACCTGCTAGTTCGCCCAACGGTGCGACAAAGTCGCGTAGAAACACACGCAGGTGGCGACGTCGCCGACGTGGTGCCGCAACAGCCGGCTGAGCCTCCCCGAACGGGTGAAGCGAGTCGCGTGAACCCGGTGGCTCACCGCGGCGACACGGGTGGCTCATTTTGATGGGTGATGACTCACAGCCGCGTAGTGTAGCTAGCTTGGAGCCGACCATGTCTGTCGAGGCCTAAAGGTGTAGTCATCAGATGAACCGTTATCTCGATGTGAGCGGTGTGCGACCCAGTTCCAGAGGCGTTTACCAGACGGGGTAATTAGATGGTGTACTCCGAAGTGGTACAGACCTCACAGGCGACCGCGCCGACTCATACACCATTGGTTCCTTCCAGAACGGCTCTCAACTCCATCCACCCCAGCGGAGTTGAAGTTATACAGAAAACGTCCACTGAGCTGCATGGCTTAACTGCCGGATTCCACGGCTTACGACGGGTTACCACTGCGTGTTACCGAGTTTGGTAACGAACGCGATTGCAAATGCCAAGCAGGAACAGACTGCACTACTGGAACTCGGCGAGTAGGGCATCGCAATTTTTCCGGGCTGTCGAAGCATCGGTCCCCTCGCAGACCAGGATCACGTTGCTGTAGATCACGTAGTCCCCATACCTCGATACCGAACAGTCGGAAGAGTCGTTGTATCCCGCCCTCCCGCGAACGCACGCCCTCGCTTCTTTGAGGCCCTGTTTCCACGTGGCCTCATCTATCTTGAGTTTTGCGTCTTGACCGATGCGTTCTTCGGCGAAGGAGGTACCAAATTCGACCGCGTCGGAATGCGTCAGGTAGAACCGCGCTTCGAACTCTTTTCGGTCGTATGGGTCGAGACCCCAGAATCCGTAGAAGACATCGACGGCACCAGTCAGCCCTTCGACGTCAAAAGTCTTGCCCTTCTTGAATCCGACGGCCAGAAAATCGTCAAAGTCATAGGTGCCGTCAGTCCGTACTATTTTTGACGGGGGTTCGTCAGCGGCCGCCGAACCGGATTCCGTACCGCACGCAGTGGCCGCAGACGTCAACAGTAAAAGTGCGGCAATGCCAGCAGATCGCAGATTCAAGTCGCCCCCCCTCCCCCCAACTGGGTCGCCAATACAACAGAAACCTTAGCAAATCTCTACCTCCTGCCGCCCGCCAACATAGTCGCTTCCGGGATCGAGCGCAGCCGCATCATGGCAATCGTGCCAACCAATGGACCGATGGCCAGCATGGCGAACGCCCAACCCCAGCCGGAAGAGTCCCTGATAATCGGTAGCAGCCAGATCGTCACCGCGGTCAACGCGAACCCGATACCAGTCTGGAAAGTGAGCATCGTCCCCCGGTATACCGGATCGCTGAGTTCGGTCATTGCGGTCGAAAACTGTGCCGAATCGGCTACCACGGCCGCACCCCATATCATCACCAGAACGACGATAAACACGATCAAAACCGTCGAATCCGGAGAAAGGAAACCGACGAACGATGCAATGCCACCGCTAACGACCATGGCGATGCTTGCAGTTGCCGTTCGGCCGATTTTTTCCGACCAGACACCCGCGTAGACACAGGCAGCGGCTCCAAACGCAAAAACCAGGAACGTGAGCGCGCTTGCCAGTTCCAGCCCATCGTCGAGAAGTGGTTTTTCACCAACCACGTACAGCATGAAACTACCGATCCAGGCCCACATCGCGTAAATTTCCCACTGGTGACCGAGATATCCGGTGAGCGCCAGTGCCGGACCGCGCTTCGTCAGGGCGCCAAGGAGGTACCGGGGATTGAACTTCGCACCCCGAACGTCATGAGGCCCATCGGCAACCAGGAATTTCAGCACCAACCCCCCGAGCACCGCGAGTACCGAGCTGCCGATAATCACGGCCTGCCAGTTTTCAGAGAAAACCGATCTCAGCAGGTGGGGCGATCCCGAACCGATGGTCAGTGCCCCGACCATCGTCCCGAGTGCGAACCCCCGGCCTGTCGTGTACCAGCCCGATATGATTTTCATGGCCGGTGGGTACACGCCGCCAAGAAAGGCCCCGGTCGCGAATCTGGCCGCGATCAGCATGGGTGTCGATTCGAGCGGGATCACCAGCAGGTTTGTGGCAGCAGCGAGAACTGCCGATATTGCGAACATCGTGCGGGCGTTAATCAGGTCGGAAAGGTTGGTGAATGCAATTACGAGTGTTCCAAACACGAAACCCAGTTGAACCGCGATAGTAAGCAGTGCAATGGAAGATTCGTCGATCGATTTTTCGACTTCGAGTGCGCCAGAAATAGCGTTGGTCGAAAACCAGACCGAAAGAGAAAAGAATGTTGCTGCCGAAATCAGCAGGAGCGCTCGTGAACGTGATCTGGTTTGTCGCATAAGTGTTCGATGTACTGTTGGTGTGACCGGGTTCTAAATTACAGCCATCCTGAGCCTGTTGAAGGGCCGAACGGCATTCAGGATCTGTGCCGACTGAGCGGGCCCCTCAAACCCGAGAAACCAGCTCAAACCCTACCGCGCCGGAACGAAAGTCGGTATCTTTTGGCGAGACGGCCGAGATTCAAAAATATTTTGGGGAGCAGTATGAGCCAGGACGAATCGGAGCGCACTTATTTCCAGGATGGACTTCATGGGAATCATTGCTTCGGCTGCGGGGCGTGGAACGACAAGGGATTGCGCATCAAGTCGTTTTGGGACGGTGACGAATCGGTATGTGTTTTTGAGCCTGAGCCGCACCACGCCGCGATGCCTCCGGATGTCATGAACGGCGGGACCATCGCCACGGTGATCGACTGCCACAGTGTCTGCTCGGCAATGGCGGACGCCTACCGCACCGAAGGCCGTGAGGTTGGGGAAGGCAACAAAATCTGGTACGCAACGGCCTCGCTGACGGTGAACTACAGGAAACCAACGCCGATCGACGGCCCGGTTACGGCGCGCGCCAGGCTAATCGAAAAAGGATCCCGGAAAACGTTGTTCGCTGTCGACCTCTTCTCCCACAAAGGGGTTTTGACCTGCGATGCGACGGTACTGTCGCTGCGGGTCCCCGATGAATGGGCCGACCCAACAGGCCTCTTCCAACACCTCGAATAACGAGTGACAGGTCCTCCCTCCCTGCTAGGGAGGGAGGAATTAACGGCAATACCTGTGAAGCTTTCGTATTGGTTCTGAACTGCGACTTGATTCGCCAAATATTGAGGAAAAAACAGGGTTTGGTCACTAACTGGTCACAAGCGATTCAAAACTAGTTATCGGCACGGGCTTCCGGTGTAGTCATGGTTCTAGGCTATCGTTGACCTAGGAAACGCTGGAGTTGACTGAGATCCTCTTGCATAGCCTGTTTCATTGCAGCCGACGTTTCGGCTTACTCGGTTGTTCGGCCCCATTCACCGGCGTTTTACCGTGGTGTTAATCTTCGAGGATGCCGGAGAAAACGTGCCAATGGCACCTTGTTATTGCTCTGAGACGCCCGGAGCATAACGCCACGCCCGGAGGCCAACGGTATTTCTAGGCTGGCCCGGCCAGTCTAGAAATGAATCGCCTCGCCAGTTACCGCCGCGCCGGCCTCTTTGACAGCCTCTGACAGTGTCGGGTGCGCATGCGTCATCTTATGCAGCTCGAGGTTTGTTCCCTCCAGCAACTGCAGCATCCCGATCTCCGCGATCAACTCGGTCGCCTCGGGACCGATAATATGCGCCCCGATCACCTCGCCGGAATCGTCGTCGATAAGCACCTTCGCGAAACCCTGTGACTCACCGATCGCCACCGACTTGCCGGCCACGGCAAACGGCACCTTGCCAACCTTCACATTGATCCCCTGCTCGCGGGCCTCTGCCTCGGTCAGGCCGATCGATGCAATCTGCGGCTGGCAGTACGTGCAGCGCGGCATGTTCGTGTAATCGTCGATCGGGGTGGTCTCATGACCCGCAATCGTCTCGGCCGCCACCACGCCCTGGTCGAACGCCACGTGCGCGAGCTGAAGCTTCCCGTTCACGTCGCCGACCGCGTACACACCGCCAACGTTGGTGCGCATGTTGCCATCGACCTCGATAAAGCCGGGGCCAACGGTCTTGATGCCGAGGTCCTCAATTCCAATGCCGTCGGTGTTCGGCTGTACGCCAACGCCCAGCAATACCTTATCGCAGACAAACTCCTGCTTCTCGCCACCGAGCTCGTACTGAACGGCCAGCCGACCGTTTTTCTTTTCGACGCCCGAAACGCTTGCCGCCAGTGCAAATTCGATTCCTTGCCTGCCGAACTGGCGTTCGAGCTCGACCGAAACCTCCTCGTCCTCCCGGGGCACAAGGTGCGGCAGCATCTCGAACATCATTACGTTCACGCCGTACGAATTGAAGTAATAAGCGAACTCGCAGCCAATCGCCGATGCGCCGATAATCGCCACGGCTTCAGGCTGCTCACGGAGTTCGAGGGCGTGGCGCGAGGTGATGATGTTCTCGCCATCGATCTCCAGTCCCGGCAGACTCCGCGCCCGCGCTCCGGTAGCGATAACGATGTTTTTCGCCGTCAGGGTGTCACCACCCTCAACCGCAACCTGGGTTGACGACTTCAGCGTCGCCTTGCCTTGCACCACCGTGATCTTGTTCTTCTTGAACAGAAAGCCGATGCCGTTGGTGAGCGCCTTCGACACCTTGCGACTCCGGTCGACGGCCTTGCTCATGCTTGCGGACCAGTCGCCGACCTCGATGCCCCAGTCTTCGGCGTGGTTCAGGTGGTTGACGACCTCGGCATTCTTCAGCAGCGACTTCGATGGAATGCAGCCCCAGTTCAGGCAAACGCCGCCAATACCACCAATGCCCGTGCCATCGTCCTTCTCGACCACTGCCACGCTCAGGCCAAGCTGCGCTCCCCGGATCGCGGCGTGATACCCGCCCGGGCCAGCGCCGATAACTACAAGATCGAAATTAGTTTCTGCCATTCAATATTTTCCTGAGATTGTCCTGGGGCGGGTAGCGAAAGTGCGGATGTCCGGACGATATGTGTCTACGACGACGACCGTAATCCGCGAAATCAACCGACCGATTATACGTGCGAGTCCCGCCAATCCGACGTGCCCAACGAACGGCCGATCAACCTGTCATTCCGTTCTAGAGCCCTCGTCCACGTTAACCGCTTGCTACGCATCGCTGCCGGGTTCGAGGGCGATTGTGCTCCGGGATTGATGTCTTTGGTATCTGGTGGCGGGAATTATGAGCCGCAAGCTGTACATCCGATCACGGAATTGCCTTTTTGGTAGTTGTGTTCGACTGTAGTTGGCGATTTCGATCCGAACCGCGGTGGACTCCCACCCTTTAAGATTTCTTCACATTCCCTCGACAGGAACTACACATTCGTTTTCTAACGTTGGTTATAGGTAATCATCTCCGCCGGTCCGCGGCACAAGGATTAGAAAATGAAACGCAAGATTATGCTCGGTGCGACAGCAGGACTTATCGGCGCACTTGCAATCGTCGGTGCCGCATTCGCTCAGGAAGGCCCCGGAGATTCCGGCCCCGGGGATTCCATCAAAGACCGAGTCGCCGAGATTCTCGGCATCGACCGTGAGACTCTCGATTCGGCGATGAAGACCGCACGGGACTGGAATCGGGACGCCAACCAGGAAGAACGGCTCGCCGTACTTGTTGAACAGGAAGTGATCACGCAGGCGCAAGCCGGCGAGATCGACGCCTGGCAGGACGCCCGCCCGGAAGTAATAGACGAATTGAAAGGTCTCGGCGCAGGCAAGGGCAACGGCATCATGCCACCGGTCGACGAAAACGCGGTCGAAGCCCGACTTACTGCCCTTGTGGAGCAGGAAGTCATCACTCAGGCCGATGCCGACGAGATCCTCGCGTGGCACGACGCAAAACCCGAGTACCTCGATGAGCTCCGGCAAGAACTTCGCAGCGAACGTGATGGACAGCGCGGTCGGCACGGCCGGCATGGTCGAAACCACCGCGGTGGTCAGGGGAACCACGGAGGCCCGCGCGGGTTCGGAGGGTTTGGTCAGCAGACTCCCGACTCCGAGGCAGGCACGACGTTCACCCTCCCGGACGGCTCCGAAATAAACTTCTAACAGGTTCCGGTCCCAGACCCCCTGCGAGAAACGTCCTCAACTGCATTTGGGGGCGTTTCTCGCGTCTACATCACAAAAACTCCGCCGGTCGTACCTTCAGTTCCATCAATAATTCCGGGTTTCTGTCAAAATGTTCGCCATCGACAAAAATAGACCTGCCGGAATCGCGCCCGGAAAAACCGCCCTACAGGAAGCGAAAAAATGGAACAGAGTCAAACCAACAAAACGCAGCGTCTGCAACAGTGGTTCGACGATCACCCCCGGTGGTACCACGCCTCTTACGGCGAATTCATGCACGTCGGAGCCAACCAGACTATTTTTAGAATCGTACTCCAGGAACAGGAAATCGGCCCAGAAACAAGGGTCCTCGATACCGCATGCGCAGTTGGCGGCAACGCCCGCTGGATGGCCTCGTTGTACGGTTGCCAGGTGTATGGAAACGATATTGACGAAGAGGCGCTTTCAGTTGCCCGCGACCTTGCCAAGATCGAAAATATCGCCGATCTCTGCACATTTGTGAAAGCACCGGTCGACGACCTCCCTTTCGAAAATGAAGCGTTCGACATGGTGATCACCACCGACCTGTTCGACCCGCCTGAAGTGAACCGAGTCCTCAGGCCCGGCGGCAGCTTTATCGCAATATCACTTGTTGAAGATCCGAAAATCACTCCTGCACAGCTTTCGGCCGACTGGGACCTCGATTTGGAATCTTCGCTGGATGTCACCGACCTTGCGTTCGCATTCAACAAGGCCAAAGAGGCCGAGGCGAGACTCCTTCACGATTCAGACATGATCGGCGCTAAAGAACTGATCTCGATCATGAACGAGAGTATCGCCCC
>Ga0209445_1000874_pt1 | contig 16725 bp, 9 predicted proteins | sample MarorgKNORR_S2LV_4_FD_188223 | JGI IMG/M metagenome (GOLD analysis project Ga0209445, IMG submission 188223) | Marine microbial communities from the Southern Atlantic Ocean, analyzing organic carbon cycling - NADW_A/KNORR_S2/LV (SPAdes) (version 2) | ecosystem: Environmental > Aquatic > Marine >...
CCGCGTTGCGATGACGCCAGAATCTCGAGTTGTGTCGATGAATCGAACACCGTGGTCTCCGGGTACGTTTTGATACAAACGATCGAGCGGCGGTTGGGTAGCGAGGTGTCGGTCGTCAAGTGGTCCGCCTTGGATAAGCCATAGGTCCATTCGTGAGTCACCGTCAAAGTCCAGAGTCCCGACACCAGAGCCCATAATTTCGGCTAACCAGAGCCCCCCCGCATCCCGTTCGTATGCCAAAACTCAAACTCGTAGTCCTGCTCCACATTAACGAACCGGACTTCTGCAGCGGCCGTGAGCGGTAGCACCAGCGGACACAACAAGATGGATTGGGATAAATTCAATATCCCGTCTCACGTATGTCCCTGACCAAATACTACTCGTCACGGGGGTCGAGCAATACAGGGATTTTTGGGGACTAACACTGCGGCTGAAAGCCAGGGCTATCGACGAAGAACGGTTCCTTCTCCCTCACGCAGGTAGACCGTGCGTCCAGCCTCAAAGTCGCCGAATACTTCAGTCTTTCCACTCGGCCATAGCACTTCGATGTCGCGGATTCGGGATTGGGTGCTCAAACCAAAGTGAACGCGGGGATCGTTGGAATCGAGATAGCTACCCTCGGGTTGAACCCGACGGGTGAGTTTGTTGGATCCGACGATGGCGGTGACCAAGGCGCCGTGAGCATCGCGTCCTTCACGCAATAAGACCTTAAACCGTATCCAATTCCCGCGTTCCGATAAGCGATTCATGAGTAAGTAGGCTGGGCCATCCCGATTCACGACGAGCAAATCAAGACCGCCGTCGTTGTCTATGTCACCGACCGCAGTGCCACGACTGCTGTGTATCAATGGTTCTCTCGTACCGCCTTTGGGGTAGATTTCTACGAACCTACCGTTCGAAGTACCCCGGAAAAGCACATTGGGTTCTCCTCGAAGGTCACTCGTGTAGGCAGTGGATGGATCGACCCGACCGTTCGCCTCGTATAAATCAAGTTGTCCGTCGTTATCGAAGTCGGCCAGGACAACGCCCCATCGGGTGTAACGACGGCTGGGCGAAGCAAGGCCGAGTGCTGACGTGGCATCGGTAAAGTAGGTTCCCTCGTTGCGGAAAAAGGAGTCGGTCTGTCCCTGGAGATTAACGACCAAGAGATCGATGTCACCGTCATTATCGACATCGCCTGACGCCACGCCCATGCCCGCTTTAGCGACACCGTATTCGTCCACCGCGACGCCACGCAGCATCGCTTCTTCATCAAACTGAAACGAGCCTCGGTTGAGCCACAGTTGGTTCACCATCATGTCGTTGGCGACGAACACGTCGGTGTTTCCGTCGTGGTCGAAATCACCGGTCACGACACCAAAGCCGTTTCCAAAAGCACGGTTTAGTCCAACTTCGAGACTTATGTCCGAGAAACTGCCGTCGCCGTTATTGCGGAAAAGACGATCGACCGCCGAAGATTGATAGTTTTGTGGGGGGCAATACGTTGGTACCCCGCTGATAAAACATTGGAGCTCGGCAACCTCGCTCCAGTTGATGTAATTCGCATGAAATAGATCCAGGTCTCTATCCCCATCGAGGTCGACGAATACGGCAGCGGTGCCCCAACCCGGATCATCGAGTCCGGCTTGGGCTGAAACGTTTTCAAAGTGCCCGTGGCCATCGTTACGAAATAGAGCGTTTGGGCCGACGTTGGTGACAAATAGATCTATATCGCCGTCGTTGTCGTAATCCCCGACGGCGACGCCCATGCCATAACCCCGATCATCGGCACCGTGTGCGTCTTTTGCCTCCTCAAACCAACCATCGCCCCGATTGATATAAAGACGATTGGCGGGCTGTTCGCGGCCCTGTTCGAGATCGTAGAGCGTGCCGCTTTGCACAAGATAAGCGTCGAGGTCGCCGTCTCCGTCAACATCGACGAGCGCCGCTCCGCTTCCAACGATTTCGGGGAGTAAGTGTCGGCCGGCGAATCCCGTTTGATGTCGAAACGTGATTCCTCGGGAGGCGGCTTCTTCGCTGAACCAAGCCCTGCTGCTCCGGTCAACGGTTTCAGTTGGTCGTTCTGAACACGCTGCCACTACCAGTATTAAGAGCGCCGTTAGTGCCCGGTACGCCAGTCGAGACTGGAATGAAAACCAATCAAGACGGCGGGACTTGAGGGCCATCGGAGTTGCGAGCCTCAAGCCGCATCCAGGACGCTCAGGCGCGTACGTGCCGATGCGACCTCGTCCGGATGAGTTCCTAGTTTTTCGGCCCAATCAAGGGCCGTTCTCGCCTCATCAAACCGCTTGGCCTCGGCAAGGCAACGGCCAAGATAGATATGGCCCATGGTAAACGAGATGTCGATTTCGACCGCTCGTTCAAAGTAATGGATAGCCGCTGTCCAATTTTTGCGCGCGCCTTCGATGAGCCCACTACTATGCAAAGCAGCAACCGGATCATTCACACCTTGGTTGATTGCTGTTTCGAGAGAGGCGAGCGCTTCGTCGTAGTGGCCTTGTTGCATCAACATACGTCCTAGCTGTTCATGTCCTTCGGCTTGATTTGGGTTGATTTTAATTGCCCGCTTGAGGTGTGTCAGAGCGTCATCGATTTTTCGTTGCTCACGGTATAACCCGGCAACATTGACATGGAAGTAGTAATACTCGGGGTGCAGTTCGAACCCCTCGAGAATGGTTCGTAGCGCTTTTTCAGGATCGCCGGTACGTAAATACGCAAGACTTAAATGACTAAGAAGGGCTGGGTCGTCTGGGCGAATTTCTCTCAGTGTTTCCAACAACGCCAACGCGTCATCGTAAGCGCCAGCTTTGAGCGCGTTTTCGGCATGGATAAGGCGACCCCCGAAGCCGCCAATGTAATCGACCTTTTGGCTCTGGATGGGATCACGCCACCGAAGCGCTTCATCCCGTCGGCCTCGAGCGAACGCTATCCGCGTGTCGTCGGTACGACCGAGGGCCCGGTACGCTGTACCTAACATGCGATAGAGGTGGGGATGCTGCATCGCATCGCTCAAGGGTTCGAGTAGTTTGGCCGCCTCCCCGGGATGTCCCTCGAGCAATAATACCCGGGCCGTGCCGGCGATCGCAGGCGATCCTGCGCCCAAACGGGCAGCTTCTTCGTAAGCGTTTTTCGCGTCACCGAGGCGCCCAAGATCGATGAACCATGCGCCTTTGAGCAACCACGCTGGCACATACTTTGGATCGAGGGAAATGGCTCGCTGCATAGCGGCAATGGCGTTTTCTGATTCATTTCTTTTCGCCAACAGCATGGCTTGAAAATAAGGCCACGCAAACGTGCCCGGATCGAGTTTCTCAGCTTGCTTGTACGTGACCAACGCGGCATCTGGAAATCCGTTCACATCGTAGGTCATTGCCAACTGACCTCGTATCGCGCCGGAATTGGGCAACGATTTTGCTTTGCTTAGCGTTTCGTGTAGGAGTTCGGCAAGATCCGCATCAATGTCTTTCGTGTCAACGGTGACGAATGGATTGGAACAAGAAATGAGGAAAGAGCTAAAACTAAGGATGGTGGCTTTCAACACGAATTCGATCCATTCGCGCGGTGGTGAGCACAGTAACATTGCTGAAATACGTAAGCCGTTCGTGCGCGGTGCGCGCGTTTGTTTCTCTTCTGACCTGGCTCGCATCGTCTTCTTACGTTCTATGCCGGATTTATAGAGCTCTCGGCGAGTTACCGCAACGAGTTTAGGAGCCCGTTAATGGAGCCAGTATCTAAAGATCTCTAGTTATTTTCCAGTGTGCTGGAATTGCCGAGCAACAAGCATCGACTGCGGTTCTGCGGATTAAGTTCTTCTTTTACCCGCTCACATTGGATCCGAGAGGCGCTTACAGGCCGTCGATTTGGCCCAATCAATTGAAAACGATTTCCCAAAAATGATGAAATTCGCGTAACTCTCACTTGATCACCTACCTTGAGTTTCCCGCCGAGCGCGCGCTCGGCTTCGAATAGCAGTTGGTCATCTAGGGCGACTAGTTGTCGATCCCTGACAAGGTTCTTAAGCGCGGTGATTTCGCCCGTGTAGCGTTTTGGGATGGTGAACACTGATCGCTCGACGGTGGTTGTCTTGACCGTTTCTTCGGGTTTGTTGTCGCGTTTGAAGATGCGTCGACGGCGTGGTTCCTCCTTTCGGTCACTGTTGCGTCGAAAAATATCGAGTCGCGACCGTTTCTTGGTGGTGGCCGCTTTTGATTCCTTGGGTGGACGTGACGGTTCCGTTGGTACCGCGACTTCTTCGTAGCTAGGTGTCGGCTCGATACGCGCTGGTGGGCTAAGGCGTTTTTGAGTCTCGACGACCGGAATCTCTGAGGCAGCACGCAAGCAAGCCTGACTTTTTTCTGCGTCGTCGATGGCTAAACAACGGACAATTTCCCTGCATGCCTCTTGTCGGTATACGGGCAATCGCTCGCAACCGGATTCCTTGGCATAGGCGTTGAAGCCCAACAAACTGAGACACAAACAAAAAGCCCAGCGACGAGAACGCCGCCGGGCTTTGAACTGCATCAACTCAGATTCGTTCAGAATCCGATGGTGAGTCGGGCAAACGCCGTCCGACCCATGATGTTGTCAAGGTAAGGCTCGTAACCAGCACCGGACGGGATAGGATCAGGCATGGAATCGAAGATGTTGCGCGCAGCAAGGTTCAACGAAACGTAGCCAAAGCCTCCCAGATCGGGAGCGGTGAACGTGTAGCTAAAGTCCACATAGGTCCGGGCTGAGATCTCGCAATACGGGTTGCGATCCTGGTCAGCACACGCCTCGCTTTCCGGAATATCAATGGAACTTATGCCATTGTGCTCCTCCGGTAACGCACCCGGTATATGTTTGACCTCGTCCCACGCGGCGTCCACGTCGGTGACCGAATCGTGCCAACGTACGGTCATCTGTGCCGTATGGTTGTCACGGAACCAACGCAGCGTACCGTTCACCCTCCATTCAGGTGAGACCGGTAGTGGTTGGTATAGCGAGTAGGTACCGAACCAGTGGGCGCCGTTGTTGCGGTTGCCCACACCGTCGACTTCAATTCCCGCAAAAGTGTGACCGCTGTCGGCCGCGTAGCGCATCAAATAGAGCTCTAGCATTTGCGTCGCACTGATACCGACCTCGAAGGTACCGTAGTCGCCTCCGATATACGGGATATCCGCGGCGTCGACACGATAACGGAGATTGTAAATCAACGTCGTCGTACCCTGCTCGCCTTGGTTCAACCAAGGGTTGTCCGCTTCCATCAGACGCAAGCCATTTTCGCCGCCACCGCGCACGATGACCGTGTTACCGATGGGCTCTTCCTCGTTGGCAACCCAGGAGAGGGCAGCATTGAGGCGGCATTCGAGCTCGTTCGCCGAAGTTTGTGCGATGTAGTCGGGCGGAGTAATCCATGTGCCGTCGGGCCCGGCAGCCTGTGAATTGTCGTAGTCAAGTTGGGTTCCCGGGCAGGCGGCTGACGCATACGGCTGAAAGCCGATACCGGCCGATGCCAGGTTACCGCTCGCGCCCATCCGTTCGACCCGGCCGTTGAACGTTACCTTGGTGTAATCCACGTCCATGGTGAGGTCACCGTCGAGGAGTCTGACCGAGGTACCCACGTTCCAGAGGTCAGACACCTCTGCGCTCAGCCCAGCATTTTGTGAATCTGCGACAAGGACATCGGGGACGCTACCGCCTTGCCCGACGCCGTTGCAGTCTTCCAATTCAGGCATGTTGTCGCAGATGTAATCGTAAACGTTCTGGAAGTTATCCGGTCGCACCGACACATTGAACAGTTGGAACATACCAGGCAGTACAAAGCCCTCGGTCAAACTGGCGCGTATAGCCAACCAATCCGTGGGTGAGTATCGGAACGCGACCTTCGGGATCGTGGTGTCAAATTCCGCTTTTTGCCCTCTTGCACTGACCGATCCACGCGCTTCAAATTCCGCATAGCGCATGGCCAGCTGCAGTTCCATGTCGCCCCACTTCGGGCTGTTGATCAGTGGCAATTGGAACTCGACAAACACGGCGTTGGTTTCCTCTTCGGTGTACTGGAAATTGGTTCGTGCAGAACCAAGCGCCGATGCACCGAGCTGGTTGGGACGGTATTCCTCCGATTCCAAGCGCATGTGGATACCAGCAGCCAGACCGACCGGTGAATCGTTCCACGGTAGATCAAATATCGCACCGTTCGACACCACCGCGTCAATCACATCCATGCGGATATTGCGTTGGTCGTGCCGTAACAACACACCCGCGTAGCGGTGTTCGAGCTCGGTGTTGGCGGCTGGATTATCTGGGCTCCGCCACGCTTCCAGCAGCTGACCGTATTCGTTGCTGTCGAGCCACGCCGTGCTGAAGGGGTTCCAGCAGGCGTCGTTCATTTGCCCACCCTGACAACGCATTGACGCGACTGTCCACGGCCACACCGGTTCGGCGTAGTCTTCCTCACGTTTGCTCCAGGCAGAGATCCAGTCGAAATCGACAATCCACTCCGTGTCCGGGATGGTGATCTCGGCACCAAGGCGAATCCGTAGATTGTCGATCTGGCGGCGTCGGTTGTACGACATGTCGTCGTTCAACCAAGAAATCGTATTTCCGTGTGGTTGCTTCGGCGCAATCGACATGTCAATGAGCCGTACATCCTCGAAGAGATGCACGCCACCGCTGTCCGGATCAAAGCGATCGACGAGGCCGTCGCCATCGGCGTCGGCGAGCGAGGCAACTAAGCCGTCACCGTTGCTGTCGACACCGTAGACGCACTCCCACCATTCGGCGGTCGGATCGCTGCAGTAGTTCTGTAAGAGCACACGGGATTCAACGTCACCTTGCGCATTAAGGTCGGCGACACCGTCGCCGTCCCAGTCACGGTCGGGGATTCCGTCGCCATTGGCGTCCTGCGCAAAGACGTAGTATTCGCCCGGCTCTTCGAGGTAATCGTAGATGCCGTTGTTGTTGCTATCCGTGTAGCTAAGGTAGCTGTCCGCGGGAAATCCGTTGGATCCATCGGCAAAGGCATGGAATGGGTTGCCAGGGTTTTCGCCGATCACCATGGGCGTGTTCATGCCCATGAGGCTGATCCGGTCCATCTCGTCGAGGTTTCCGACCACGTCACGGGTGCCGTAATCCATGGTAGAAACCACCATTTCACCTTTGATCTTGACGTAATCGTTAAGCTCATGCTCGAAGTACGCGAAGGCCTGTTGCTGGTCGCGTTTGGATTCGATGTCTTGGAAGTCGGAGATGACCTGGCGGCAGTCCTGTCGGCTACCACCATACTGTCCTTCAGTCCCTTCGTAAGCCGAGAGGCCCGCAATCTCACCCGTCATAAAGCCGTTGTAGAAATTGCCAGCGACGGCGTGATCGGTGACGGCCAATCCGCTGAGATAATCCTGGGTTTCAAGTGTTGCGGAAGGGCGAGCGGGATCGCCTAGCGGATTGAGGTGCGGTAAATAAGACGCCCCTGACCCGAACTCAAAGCCACAACCAGGGTCGACGTGACGCACCGAGCGGTTTTGCCCGGAGTTATCAGCGAGTGGTGCGTAGGTGACGTCCTGCATCCATTGGCCCTGATACTGGTACCACGCGCCACCGTTGTAGGGCTGCAGTGCGCCGTCGGTACCGCGAACGGGCACGGACCAATCGCCAGGATTGCCGCGGCCCATTTCGTTATAAGGTGGGAGGTATTGCCCGGTCCAGTTCGCCGAACTTTGGATGTAATCTGGGCGATCGGTGAGCTTCATCCGCTCGCCATCGCGAATCTCTAGAGCGAAGATGATGCTTGTACGCTCACCCTGGGCGCCGGCTAACAAACTCATCCGCTTTTGTGGTGCTCCAGCATCGGTCGCTTGCTGGACTTCGTAATTCATCATCAACCCCTCGAAGTTCTTTCGAGGAATCAAGTTGACAACGCCGGACACTGCCTCGGATCCGTACAACGCGGAGGCACCATCAAGGATGGTCTCCACACGGCCAATGGCAATACCGGGATAAAGGTTAGTGACGTCCGTTCCGGCACGTCGCGTCCACCAGCTATAACCGGTGACGTTCGCGGGGACACGATGCGAATCCATCATCGTCATCGTGGCACGGGTACCCAGACCCCGCAGGTTGGCCCATACCTCACCACCTTGTTGCCAGTTCTGATCGTCACCACCACCGAATTCGAACGGCGCGGCGTTTGCATTGACTCCGACCTGGAAGGTTTGGTCGAACAGAACATCGCCAAGGTCAGGGGTTGCGGCCATCTCTAGATCGAGTGAGTCAATGACGTTCATCGGCGAAGGTAAATCAAAGTTGTCTCGCCGGATAAATGAGCCGGTGACAATGATCTCTTCTTCGGCGGTGTCGGCGACGCACTCGTCAATATCTTCGTCGAAGATATAACCGGGTAAGCATCGTGCCTCGTCAGCGGCGAACGCGTTACAAACGGTTAAACATAAAGCGAGTGAGCTCCACTTTAAGAAGGCTCTCGGGTACCACATAAATTTCTCCTCTCCACTCCATATGGGCAGGGACGGGACGGTCACTGTAAAATTTTTCTGGCACCGCAAGCGACCTCACGGCACCGACAATCCCCCTGTAACGTTTTAGTTACGCCTTGATACATCAAATGTCAACTTGTATAACGCGGCGATTTCGGGTTGCAGCCCGAGATGTGGACCAAAGGTTTGAAAGCGACCTAAATCATTGGTCTCGCGGGGTTGTCGAGCGCCTTACAATCAACGTTTATAAGCTTGGTGTATTTAGTTGTTAGGGTTTCTTATTCTGAGTGTTTAGCCGGCTCCGCCGATTTGTTCGATGGCTTGGTCGGCGTTGATGGAGTCACTGAAATCCTGATAAATCGATTCATCCATGAAGCGGCAGGTGAGCTTTTTGAAATGCGTCCCCGCTTTCCGACTCATGTCGCACACGACGCGGTTTTCGCGGTTACCATATTGCTCGCGGTATTCGTCAATGACCTGCTCAAGGCGAGGGATGTACTCGGGCGGAATCTTGGCCCATTGAGCTCGGTAATAGTTCATGATTTCTGGAAGCGTGTCAGGGGTTGCAGCGAGCGCAAGCCAAGCGATGGCAGCTTCTGCATCCCTTGGCGTACCGATCCCTTGCTGGAACAGGAAGCCGATGCGCGCTTGCGCCAAGCGAAAGCCTCGTTTCGCCGCGACCAATAGGTAAGGAAACGATTCAGCGTATTTGCCGCGCCGGTAGAGGAGTGAGCCTTTACTCCGCGCTTTGTAGGTCTCCAACAGATACTCAAACTGCGGCACCTGCCCTCTGTCGGGCTTGGGTGCAGTCACGATCATCTCTTCGTCGGGCTCTCGATCCAGGTCCAATGCGGCGTCTAATGGTTCTTCAATATCTCCAGGCAAGTCTTGGAATAGCGCGCTGTCCGCGGCCGTCGCGATGTGGGTCATGGAGATCAGAAGCAATATCGATAAATATTTCAAAGTCTTACTCAAACCTGCTGCTTCCCTGCGACGGTATTTCGCGAGTCACCTTGCTCGATGTTGGCGCTTATCAGTGTACTTGATCTTGCAATGGCTCCGCATTGGCTCGAATCAATGGCCACGCAGTTGCTCGGCGTTAACATCGAAGCTGTCCGCTTACCACGAAGTTCGCGGGGGTATTTAGCTTTGGGTAAGCTAATTCAAACCGGTCGTTAGGGTTAAATTACAGGATTTTCCTCGACAGGAAATATACTTAAGCGCGCCCCGAATACGCAGATAGATCGTGGTTTTCAGCTTTGACTGGCCCGTGGGAAGGTGGTGTAATCGGGCCTACCGACAGTCCTGCCCGCTCAATTTAGCTAAGAAAAGACCAAATCAGGAGCTTTCTATGTTCCGACTGAAAAAACTCAATGCCGCGATGATGGCGGTAGCCGCTAGCACCACGGCGTTCGCAGCTACCGAAATCGAAGAAGTCATCGTCACAGCGACAAAGCGTGCATCCAGTGCACAGGAAATCCCAGTCACGGTTAACGTGCTTGACGAAACCACCATGGACGACGTCGCTATCGGTAATTTTGACGACTACGTACGGCATTTGCCGAATGTATCCTCGGCCAGCGTTGGGCCGGGCCGGGCAACCGTCTACATCAGGGGCATGGCGGTCCAGCCGATTACCGTGTTGCTGTCGGGAGCACAAGGTACGACCCCGAACGTAGCGCTCTACCTAGACGAACAACCGGTCACGGCACCAGGACGAAACCTCGACGTCTATGCCACCGACATTCAGCGTATCGAGGTGTTACCCGGTCCACAGGGCACCTTGTTTGGGGCGAGTTCCCAAGCGGGGACCATCCGACTCATTACCAATAAGCCGCAGGTGGATGCATTCGCGACGGGTGCAGATGTCACCATGTCGAACACCAAAGACGGTGACATGAGCACCGCAATCGAAGCGTTCATCAATATTCCGGTCAATGATCGGATGGCCGTTCGAGGTGCTTTCTATTCCGTCAATGAAGGTGGCTACATTGACAATGTCCTCGGGTCGTTCACGACGGACCCGGCTGTTAATCCGCTGTCGACGGCAACGGCGAGCGCTGTTCGCTACGAAGCTGCCAACAACGGTTCGCTGGTGGAGTCGGATTTTAACGATAGTTATTACAAAGGTGCTCGCATCAGTGGGTCGTATGCGTTTTCACCCGACGAGCGTTGGATGCTGGAAGACGTTGATGTGTTAGTGCAACACACCGCCCAAGAGCTCGGTTCCGATGGCGTATTTGATTTCGACCCCGAGGTCGGCGATCTCGACGTTAACCGTTACTTCCCCGACCGGCTCAGTGACGAGTTTGGCCTAACGAGTTGGACAGTGAGTGGTCGCGTGGGCGCGCTAGATCTGATGTACAGCGGCGGTTATCTCGATCGAAAAGTCGAGCAAATGGTCGATTACACTGGCTACAACAACTCTGGGGCATGGATTAGTTATTACACGTGCACGTACTCGAACCCTGCTTATGTCGTGAATTACGGGGTCGATTCGCGGTTCATTACGCCTGGAGGTCGGGAGTGTCTGAGCCCAGTGAAGGGGGCTATTTTGCACCAATCGCAGGAGCGTACCACGCACGAATTTCGGTTCACGACGCCGGAAGAGAACCGGATTCGTTTGACGGCTGGCGTGTTTATTGACGAGTTCGAGATCGAAACCCAAGACGATTACCTATACGAGGCATCGACCGATTTAGGTTTCGTTCGGAATGCGCCAATAGCAGCAGCGGCCCAAGTTAATGCGTCGACGCGTGCGCCGGGCATTACGTTTTTCAACGATATTCGGCGGACTGAAGAACAGGTCGCGTTTTTCGGCGAGGTGTCGTACGACTTAAGCGATAAGGTCACCGCGCTGATCGGGATGCGACGCTACGATCTTGAAATTGACTTTGAAGGTTCGTCGAATTTTGGCGACGGAATCTTCCAAGGCTCCCCGGGCGTCGGTGTGCGGAATACAGACCGAGGCCGTGATTACGACGTTAATGGTGGGCACAGCAAGGCCCCGCGTGAATTCGACGACATCATCACGAAATTTACACTTTCGTATAAGCCGAAGGACAATGTCTTGTTGTTTGCGACGATTTCGGAAGGGTACCGGCCAGGCGGATGGAATCGTGGCGGCGGGATCCCGTCGGTGAACCCCGCATTTCCGACGGTGACCGCGAACTACAACACCGACGACGTCGATAACATTGAGTTTGGCTGGAAAGCGACATTGGCCGATGGACGCGTCCAGCTCAATGGCAACGTCTACTTCATCGAGTGGACCAATATGCAAGTAACTCGATTCGACCCACAGAATGTCTCAATTCTCACCTTTGTTGAAAATGCGGCCGATGCCGACATCAAGGGCGTGGAAGCGGACCTGATTTGGAATGTGGATGAGAATTGGACGATCAACGCAGCGGTATCCATCAACGACACCGAGCTTACCGATGTCTATGGCCAAGCGGTTGAACTTGCAGCAATCGGTAGTCAACTTCCTCTCATGCCAGACCTGCAGACGACCATTCGGGCTCGTCGCGACTGGGTCACCAATGAAGGCTACGAAGCGTTTGTGCAGTTGGGTCTACAAACTGGAAGCGATAGTTACAGTTCGCTGGTAGCAGTTAACCGCCGTGATCAAGATGCATACGCAACGGTCGATCTGTCCATGGGCGTCAGCAAGGACGAGTGGAGTGCAGGCCTCTTTATTGAGAACTTGACCGACGAACGGGTTGATCAATACATCAATAATCAGGACGACATCATGCGGGTAACGACAAATCGACCGCTGACCCTCAGTCTCCGTGTCTCCTACGATATCTAGGGGCGACGCGCGCGATTCCGTAGACTCGAATAACGACGCATCCGATGGCGCGAATGCGCTATCGGACGCCCAGCGTTTGCTGCAAACGGGAGAATTACCTGCGGCTCGCCGCGCCGCGGAAGTTCTAGTTAAGAGTGATCCAGAGAACGATGAGGCTTTGTACTTGTTGGCGGTGAGTCTGCGCTATTCGGGAAACCAACAAGGCGCGCTGAAGACGCTGGATCGGTTGCAAGCAGTCAACCCAGAACACGCTCGGTGTTTTCAAGAACGCGGTCATGTCTGTCGGGCGATGGAACTTAATGACGCGGCTATGACCGCATATTCCCGAGCCGTTGAGCTCAATCCTGCCCTGGTATCGAGTTGGCAGTCCCTTGCCGACTTAGGGCGAGAGAAATCGATTGGGGGTGACGTGGAATTTGCGCAAGCGCAGGCAGATCGCTTGAACGCCCTTCCGAAAGAACTGTTGTCGGTGACGAGTTTCCTTTACCAAGGGCGTCTCTTTAAGGCGGACCAACTTTGTCGAGCGTTTTTGAGAAAAAATCCTCGGCATGTGGAAGCCATGCGCCTTCTCGCCGAACTCGCGTCAAAACTCCACATCATGGACGATGCTGAATTTCTGCTGGAAAGCGCGTTGGAATTCGAGCCGGAATATCTCCCCGCTCGAATTGACTACGTGGGTGTGTTGCAGAAAAGGCAGAAATACGAACGAGCGTTGGCAGAGGCCACGGTCGTCCGGAACACGCAGGCAGGGGTCCCCACATTGGAAACGCTTTATGCGAATGCCTGTGTGGCGGCAGGGAGGTTTGACGAAGGGCTGACGATCTATGACGAACAGCTCGAATACCAACCCTTCAACCCGACGCTGCACTTGGCGCGAGGGCATGCGTTAAAAACCCTCGGGCGGCAACCTGAGGCTATCGACGCATACCACAAGGCGGCCGAAGCGCGACCGGATTTTGGCGACGCGTTTTGGAGCCTTGCGAACTTAAAGACCTATCAGTTTAGCGATGGTGAAATTAGACGGATGCAAACAGTGGAAGCAGACGGCGCGGTCGCTCCCGCCGATCGCTGGCATCTGTGTTTTGCTTTAGGCAAAGCCTTTGAAGATCTCGGCGACTTTGACGAGAGCTTTCGTTACTACGAAAAAGGCAACGGGTTGAAGCGAGGGATTTCGAAATATCGGGCCGAAACGATGACCGAAGATCTCGAGCTCCAAACGAACGTTTGTGATGCAAATTTGTTGTCATTGCGTGAGGGCCGAGGTTGTCCGCAGTCTGATCCCATCTTTATCGTCGGCCTTCCTCGAGCGGGCTCGACGTTGTTGGAACAAATTCTAGCGTCGCATAGCCAGGTCGACGGAACGTTGGAACTGCAAAATATTTTGGCGTTAGTACGTAAGCTCGAAGGCCGCACCAAGGAAGGCGATGCGTCTCGTTATCCCGGGGTCCTCACAACGCTCAGCGATGCCGACCTGACGGCTTTCGGCGAACGGTATCTTGAGGAGACCCAGTTCTTGCGCGGAGACGCGCCTTTTTTTACGGACAAAATGCCAAACAATTTTCGCCATCTCGGGCTAATTCGTATGATTTTGCCTAATGCCAAAATCATTGATGCAAGGCGGGATGCCATGGATTGTTGCTTTAGCGGTTTCAAACAGTTATTTGCTGAAGGACAAGAGTTTACCTACAGCTTAGAGGACGTAGGCACGTACTACCGTGATTACGTGACCCTGATGGAACATTGGGACAAAGTGATACCGGGTTGGATTTTGCGGATACAACATGAAGATGTCGTTGACGATCTCGAGGGACAGGTTCGACGTTTGCTCGACTTTTGCGGCTTGCCCTTTGAAGAATCATGCGTGGAATTTCATCGCACCGAGCGAGCCATCCGAACCGCAAGTTCGGAGCAAGTGCGGCAGCCAATTTATCGCAGTTCCTTGGCGCAATGGCGGCACTATGAGACTCATTTGGATCCTCTAAGACGAGCGCTGGGTTCAGCGTTCACGAGAACGTAAAAAAGGTAGTTCGAGCCATGTCCGAGATTGCACAAACAACGAGCGATAAAGACAGTACGGGTATCGACTCGAAGGTATTTCTCCCTTCACTAATTATTGTGCTGATCGCAGGCGTTTACCTGCTACTAGCACCGGACCACGCTGAGGCGGGGGCGACCGCCTGGAAGACCTGGATCACGGTGAACTTTGGTTGGTTGTTCTTGCTTGTGGCGACAGCCACTCTGGGGTTTTGTGGGTGGCTTGCGCTGGGTCGATACGCAAAAGTAACGCTTGGAGATCCCGGCGAACAGCCCGAGTTCCGAGAACTCTCTTGGGCCGCCATGATGTTCACCGCGGGTATCGGCATTGGTTTGGTGAGTTGGGCGTTTGTTGAACCGGTGTATTACCTCATGACACCGCCCATGGGTGTTGAGGCCGGAACGGCCGCCGCGATGGAATGGGGCCATGCGTACGCTCAGTTCCACTGGGGCGTGGTTCCCTGGGCGTTTTACGCGTTACCAACGGTTCCAATCGCCTATTCCCTATATGTCCGAAAAACGCCTTTTTTACGAATTAGTGTGGCGTCTGAGGGGGCATTATCGACGCCCAAGCAACGGCAGAGGTGGTCACCACTTATCGATACGTTGGTCATCATTGGCATCATCGGTGGTGCGGGTACATCGCTTGGTCTCGGGGTACCGCTGGTGGCTGAATTTTTTGGAGCATTAACCGGCATTGAATCGGACATGACTCTCAACCTTGCTGTCCTTGCCGTATGGACACTGATATTTGGTACCAGCGTGTATCGTGGCTTAAAGGCCGGTATTCGCCGCCTCGCCGACGTCAATATTTTTCTCGCCGTGTTTGTCGTCGTGTTTGTTCTTCTAGCGGGCCCGACGGTTTTTATTCTCTCGCTCAGTGTCAATAGCGTTGGCCTGATGTTGAACAACTTCGTGCATATGAGCTTTTGGTTGGATCCCGTCGAGAAATCCGGGTTCCCTGAAGACTGGACGATTTTTTATTGGGCCTGGTGGATTGCTTATGCACCGTTGATGGGACTCTTCTTTGGGCGCATTTCGCGGGGTCGTACGATTCGCCGAGTGGTATTGGGTATTATCGGTTGGGGCTCGCTCGGAACCTTATCCTTTATGGCGGTGTGTGGTGCCTACACGTTGCATCTCGAATTGGAAGGTCTTTTACCGGTGACCCAAATCCTCCAAGATCGGGGACAGGCAGCGGCCGTGGTTGCGATTGTCGCGACCCTGCCCTTCTCGACGATTGCTATTTTGGTGTTCACGGTCTTGTCGTTCATCTTTCTTGCGACGACGCTTGATTCGGTCGCCTATGTCCTTGCCAGCATTACCACGCGCAATTTACGCGGAGACGTCGAACCGGCGCGGATGAACCGGCTTTGTTGGGCGTTTGCGCTGGCATTTATCGCGGTCGGACTGTTGCTGGCTGGTGGTCTTGAGGCCGTGAAGGCGAGTTCGGTGGTCACGGCGCTGCCCTTGATCCCGGTCTTGGGCATATTGGCGCTGTCGCTCGTCCGATGGTTGCGTACTAACGATTCGATCGATTAGCGGTTATACGGAGGAGATTGCTCGGGTCGACTCGTTACGGCAGCCGGAAGGCGGTGAGGCGAGATGGCTCAATTGCGCTGCCGGTGCCAATGACAATGAATTGCTGGCCATCGGCCATGTAAGTCATCGGAGGGGCTTCAACGTGTGCTCCTTCGATCGGGTGTTCCCACAACAGTGCCCCGGAATTCTTATCCAGTGCCCGAAGTACGGTGCCGTCTGCCCAGTGCCCTAGAAAGATGGCGGCGCGCGTAATCAATAAGCCCGGGGCAGTACCGGGATTTCCCAAGGGCGGCAAATCGAGTCCTTTCAGGCTCGGATGATCCACCGGACCGATGCCATTAGGTATCTGCCATGCAATCTCACCCGTATCTAGTTGATAAGCGGTAATGCTCGACCAGGGCGGTTTGACGAGCGGGAGCCCGTCTCCGCTGGGCATCCGAAAGGAAGCCTGGTACCTAGTACCGAAGCGCGCTTGATCGACTTCTCGCGCCGTAATCAGGGTTGGCATACGACGTGATGCGACATAGAACATGTGAGTCTCTGGATCAAACGCGGCGCCGCCCCAGTTAGCTCCGCCACCTATTCCAGGCAGAGCCACGGTGCCTTCGATTGATGGTGGTGTAAAAAGAGGCCCAATGTTCCAGTCCTTCACCGTCTCAAGTGCCGCCTGGCGAAGTTCTGGGGTGAGGTCAATCAGATCACTTTGCGTGAGACCCTGTTGTTCAAAAGGAGGGGGCCATGTGGGGAATGGCTGGGTCGGAGACGCTCGTTCCCCGGCGAGCGAGCTGGAAGGAACCGACTTCTCTTCGATGGGCCAAATGGGCTTCCCCGTGATTCGATCAAAGACGTAGAGGAACCCGGTTT
>Ga0209445_1000875_pt1 | contig 16721 bp, 13 predicted proteins | sample MarorgKNORR_S2LV_4_FD_188223 | JGI IMG/M metagenome (GOLD analysis project Ga0209445, IMG submission 188223) | Marine microbial communities from the Southern Atlantic Ocean, analyzing organic carbon cycling - NADW_A/KNORR_S2/LV (SPAdes) (version 2) | ecosystem: Environmental > Aquatic > Marine >...
TAGTAAATATATATAAAAAACAAATATTTATGATAATAACATGATAATTAACAGTAAATATAAAAAAGCTCATGGTATACTTGAGCCTATACTGGAATAAGTCGATTGAAACTATGTGTCGATGTTTATGATGAGTAAGTAAATTTATGGCTGATTTTAAGCGCATAGGTCTTGTTGGTCGCCCTAATCATAGTGGCGTTGTTGATTCATTATCGCGCCTGTTTGCCTTTCTTAGTGAAAAAGACGTAGAAATCGTGCTCGATGACGTGACTGCTGGGTTGATCGAAAACCCAGATGTCAATGAATGCACGCGCGAAGAACTTTCCTCGCGTTGCGATTTAGTCATAGTGGTCGGGGGTGATGGCAGTATGCTTAATGTTGCTAAGTTCATCGCTTCTGATCAAGTTCCGGTCATCGGTATTAATAGGGGCAAACTTGGATTCCTGACCGATGTGCTCCCAAATGAAATTGAAACCAATATTTCCAACGTACTTAATGGCAATTATAGTGTCGAGAAACGTTTTCTGTTGGACGTTGTTGCCCGCCGGGGGGCGACAGAACACAACCTCGGTGCGGCCTTAAATGATGTGGTATTACATCCGGGTAAGGCAGCCCAGATGATTGAGTTTGAATTATTTGTCGATGATAAGTTTGTCTATAGTCAGGAATCTGATGGGCTAATTGTCGCCACACCGACTGGATCTACCGCCTATGCCTTATCAGCTGGTGGGCCCATCATGCATCCGCACTTAAATGCCGTAGTACTCGTTCCGATGTACCCTCATGCTCTTAGTAGCAGACCAATCGTGATTGACGGTGATAGCGAAATTCGGCTGGTTGTTGCTGCCAAAGAGTCTTTAGAGCCTCAGCTTAGTTGTGACGGTGAAGTCAAGTATACTGCAGTGGCTGGAGATGAATTCTTAGTCACTAAAAAATCAGTACCTTTGCAACTTATTCACCCACCGAATCACAGTTTCTATCAGGCTTGTCGCAGTAAACTCGGGTGGGGTAGTCGACTACCAAGGGCCGATGATTAAAGCAGCCAGTCTCGAGATCAAAGTCGATCTGCTCAGCTACAGTCAATTCCTTCATAATCAGGGTATCGGTCACCGGATAATCGAGGAGTCTGGTCAGCAAACCCTCTGGGTCAACACTGATCAAGAGGCGCTCTTTGTTGCGCAATCGCTTCAGCGTTTTCTGGAAGAAAGAAAACTGGGTAGTACTCCGACTGTAACGGGTTCAGCAGTGGCTCATTTTTCTGGAAAGAAAATCATTAACGCGATCCTAAGTGAATTTTTTCGTAGCCCCATTAGCATGAGCCTAATCTCGGCCTGTTTGCTAGTTGCCGCAGTCAGCCAGTTAGGATATGAACCGGATCGGGTCAGTATGCTGTTTTACCCGGCGATAACATCGGGTGAATTCATGGCCCTACTCGGCGATCTTAACAATCCGGTAATTATGCTCCGGACGTTGACACCGATGTTTCTGCACTTTGGTGAGTTGCACTTGATTTTTAATATGTTGTGGTTGTGGTATTTCGGGAAACAACTTGAGGCGATCCAGCCGGTATGGGTTTTTCTGTTGCTGGTTATATTAACTTCTTTTGTCAGTAATACCGCGCAATATATGCAAATTGGATATAGCAACTTCGGCGGAATGTCCGGTGTGGTATATGGTTTAGTTGGATATACGTGGATTATCCATACTTTTATGCCAAGGAGCCATTTAATGCTGAACAGTAATATGTTTATTGTTTTTCTGCTTGCACTGGTGTTGATGGAAATTATTGCTTCATCTTGGGTGGCCACGGCGGCGCATGTGGGTGGTTTGGTGTCAGGCCTTTTGTTCGGTATGGTCGCGGTACTGTATTATCGATTGATATTGAAACGCCCAGTTATAGGCAACCGTTGAAAGACATTAGCGTCACCAATAAACAGATAGTAATGATCGCAATCTTTGAGAGGACTAATCGGCAAAGTAATGTCTCTAATTTATGAGGATATATATATGCCTGAAGCGCGGGAAATCACTTTGAATCTTAAGTGTGAGCTCAGAGGTCAGGGGATGCTTGCCTGCCACTCCCTGGCAGGAGAAGCTCGATGAAATCGGAAGCTCGAGGTGTTCTGCGAAAAATGCATAGCAGGTTTGAGAATCCCGTGAGATACCAGATTTTACTCAGTGACATGGTGGTATCCCTGAATGACTTATTAGAAAAACAAATAAAGCTTGAATACAGCGGAACTATTTATTGTATTAATTGTGGCAGGAAGTCGAGGAAAAGTTTTAATCAAGGCTATTGCTATCCTTGTTTTCAAAGTTTGGCAGAATGTGACGGGTGTATTATCCAGCCAGAAAAATGTCATTTTGATCAGGGCACTTGCCGAGAACCTGCCTGGGGCGAGCGCTTCTGCATGCAGGATCATATCGTTTATCTGGCCAATTCTTCAGGCCTCAAAGTGGGTATTACCCGGGCTACTCAGATACCTACCCGATGGATTGATCAGGGTGCAACACAGGCACTAGCGATTATCCGGGTTCGAAGTCGGTTGCAATCCGGTATTCTGGAAGTAATGTTCAAGCAATACGTCTCCGATAGGACAAACTGGCGCGCTATGCTAAAGGGTGAAGCTGAACCGCTTAAAATGGAGGAGGAGGCTGATCGTCTACTTAAAGAGTGTGATTCAGAGCTCAAAGAACTAGCGGAGAATTTCGGGTTTTTCGCTATTAGTGTTCTGAATGGTATTGCATCAGTGGGGATTAATTATCCCGTTATAAAATACCCGGAAAAAGTTACTTCTTTTAATTTTGATAAAGACCCGGTTGTTGAAGGAACCCTGCTAGGCATCAAGGGCCAATACCTGATATTCGACACCGGAGTAATTAACCTTCGACGCTTCTCTGGATACGAAGTTCAATTAAGTCATTAATCGAGAATCTGTCAAAGAGGCGTAAGTATGAGAGACTCACAGGCCAGAACGACCTATCTTAAAGACTACCGGCCACCACCGTTTACGATTGAGACAACAGATCTTGAGTTTAATCTCTATGAAGATTATGTCTTGGTCGTTGCGAAGTTACTGATCAAGCCCAATGATGGCTCCGACGAACCAGCACCCAACGCGTTGACACTACAAGGTCACGAGTTAGAGTTGCGGAGTTTGCTTATCAATGGCAAAAGTTTAGAATCTGATCAGTTCCTTATGGATGATGACTCCATCACCATTCCCGGACTATCCCATTTGTTGGAAAAACCTCAACAGCAGTTCATTGTCGAAATTCATACGCGTATAGAACCACAAATAAATACGGCTCTAGAAGGTTTATATAAATCAAAGAAAATTTTCTGCACGCAATGCGAAGCAGAAGGATTCAGACGTATCACCTACTATTTAGATAGGCCTGACGTTATGTCTAGGTTTACAACTACTATCAGAGCTGAACGCGAGAAATATCCAGTTTTATTGTCGAATGGAAACAACATAAATAGCGGCATTGATGAGAAAAATCCAGACCGCCACTGGGTAACTTGGGAGGATCCTTTCAAAAAACCGAGCTACCTGTTCGCGCTGGTCGCCGGTGATCTAGTAAGCTTGGACGATACGTTCGTGACTTGCAGTGGCCACAAAGTAAAGCTTCAAATCTTTGTCGAAGAGAAAGACCTGGATAAATGCGATCACGCTATGTTGTCGTTAAAGAACGCAATGGCTTGGGACGAGGAGATTTATGGGCGTGAATACGATTTAGAAGTCTATATGATAGTTGCTGTTGACGATTTTAATATGGGAGCAATGGAAAATAAGGGGCTCAATATATTCAATACTTCCTGTGTGCTTGCTAATCCCAGCACAACTAGCGATTCGGCATTTCAGCGAGTGGAGGGCGTAGTAGCTCACGAGTATTTTCACAACTGGTCCGGTAACAGGGTTACCTGCAGAGATTGGTTCCAATTAAGTTTGAAAGAAGGTTTTACTGTATTTCGTGATTCGGAATTTTCCGCGGACATGGGTTCTCGCACAGTAAAGCGTGTAGAAGATGTGAACTTCCTCAAAACAGTACAGTTTGCTGAAGACGCCGGTCCTATGGCGCATTCGGTTAGGCCTGATTCTTACATGGAGATTTCAAACTTTTACACCGTCACCGTTTATGAGAAAGGAGCGGAGGTTGTAAGGATGCTGAGTCTCATTTTGGGACAAGAGAATTTTCGAAAAGGAACTGATCTGTATTTCAACAGACACGATGGGCAGGCTGTAACGACCGAGGATTTCGTTAAGGCTATGGAGGATGCCAGTGGTATTGATTTAAGCCAGTTTCGACGATGGTATAGTCAAGCAGGGACCCCGGTATTAAACATAATCGGCAATTATGAGGCAGACAAGAAACAATACAGTCTTAAAGTTCAGCAAAGTTGTCCGGATACACCGGGGCAGAACAACAAGTTGCCTTTTAGTATTCCGTTGCGAATGGGATTGCTAGATAAAAATGGTATTGACCTGCCGCTCAGGTTAAAAGATGAAAAAGTTGCTGAATCAACTGATAGAGTATTAACAGTTAATCAGGAAACTCAGCATTTCCTTTTTCTGGATGTGCCAGAACGCCCAGTTCCTTCACTGTCGAGAAGCTTCAGCGCACCGGTGCGATTAGACTTTGATTATTCCCGTGAAGACCTTTATTTCCTGATGATTCACGACAGTGATGGATTTAACAGATGGAACGCTGCACAGCTTCTGGCAAGTGACATTATTCGTGAATTACAGGATTGTGCTGCAAGCAACTCCCTACTAATTGTGCCTCCCCTACTAATTAATGCATATTCCGGAGTTCTGGATGCGGTCCTGAAACCTAACGAGTTAGACAAGGCAATGATTGCTCATCTGCTCACGCTTCCGACAGAGGGATCGCTGATCGAACAAGTAGAAATCGCGGATGTTGATAGTATTTATGCGGCACGGGAATTTATTGCAAATGCGTTGGCTAAAGAACTGGAGGAAAGGTTTGCCTCGGTATTCGAGGAAAATTCTAGTGATAATCCTTTTAAGACTGATTCAGGATCTATAGCACAGCGAGCGCTTAAGAATTTAGCTCTAGCTTATCTTGTTAGAATAGGCAGCGATTACTGGGTTGAATGTTGCTTTAGACAATTTGAAGAAGCTACAAATATGACCGATCAGATGGCGGCGCTCCGATGCTTGGTGAATAGTGACTCTAAGTTAGCAATCGATCTGGCAAATGCATCATTGAAAGCATTCTATGATAAATGGAAGAGTGAGCCATTAGTCGTTGATCAATGGTTTATGGTGCAAGCAAGCTGTCAGCGCGAAGGCACGCTGTCGCGAGTGAAGGAACTCCTTCAGCATGAGGCGTTCGAAATTAGAAATCCAAATAAGGTGCTATCTCTAATTCGTGCTTTCTGCGGGCAGAATTATATTAGTTTTCATCATGCTAGCGGGGAAGGGTATGAGTTTCTCGCAGACCGAGTGCTGGAGATCAATAAATTCAATCCGCAAATCGCAGCGCGTCTGTTAGTTCCTTTAACTCGCTGGAAAAAGTTTGATGCAAGACGACAGGCCATGATGCAGACCCAACTGCTTCGCATTAAGGCAGAATCTAATCTCTCCAAAGATGTATTCGAAGTGGTGGACAAAAGCACTATTAGCTAAGGTTTGCTGAGTAATTTACTCCCCAGCTCTTGGCTAGGAGTTCAGGCGACGTGTTGAATATTAGTGAGGGGGATATTTTTGGCGCGCTCTGCCGCTTCCATAAAATCTTCAATCTCGTTGAAGTTCAGATAACGATAGATGTTGTCTGACATGGTATTAATCGAAGACATGTATTGCATATATTCATCCATAGTCGGAATTTTGCCTATAGCTGAACTAATTGCGGCTAGCTCTGAAGAGGCAAGAAATACGTTAGCCCCTTGGCCTAAACGGTTTGGAAAGTTCCTCGTCGAGGTAGAAACCACTGTAGAGTTAGCAGTAACTCGGGCCTGATTGCCCATGCATAATGAGCAACCAGGGATTTCAGTGCGCGCTCCGGTTACGCCAAAGATGTTGTAAATCCCTTCTTCTGTTAGCTGGTGTTCATCCATTTTTGTGGGTGGTGCTATCCAGAGCTGGGTAGGCAAGGTGCCTTCTACCTGTTTCAGAACTTCGGCTGCAGCGCGGAAGTGACCGATATTAGTCATGCACGAACCAATGAACACCTCGTCTATCTTCGTGCCTTCTACAGCGGACAGGGGTTTGATGTCGTCGGGATCATTAGGGCATGCTAAAAGCGGTTCGGTTATATTATTTAGATCTATTTCGATAATCTTATGGTATTCGGCTTGTTCATCAGGCTCCATTAAGACTGGATTTTCCAGCCACTCCTCCATGGCGCGGGCGCGTCTCTCAAGTGTGCGAGCGTCCTGGTAATGATTGCTGATCATCCAACGCAGGAGGGTCACGTTCGAATTGAAATATTCGATGATGGGTTCTTTGGCTAGCCGAATAGTGCAACCGCCGGCGGAGCGTTCTGCTGATGCATCGGAAAATTCAAAGGCCTGTTCTACTTTGAGATCAGGCAGGCCTTCTATTTCGAGAATGCGACCGGAGAATACATTCTTCTTGCCTTTCTTTTCTAACGTGAGATCGCCCGTTTGGATTGCAGTGTAAGGAATAGCGTTAACTAGGTCTCGCAAGGTGATACCTGGCTGCATTTCGCCTGTAAACTGAACAAGCACCGATTCCGGCATATCAAGGGGCATTACTCCCGTGGCTGCCGCAAAGGCGACCAGACCTGAGCCTGCCGGAAAAGATATTCCGATTGGGAAACGAGTGTGAGAATCTCCGCCGGTTCCAACAGTATCAGGCAAAAGCATACGATTCATCCAGGAATGGATAATACCGTCGCCTGGCCGCAGTGCTACGCCACCACGTGTTTGGATGAAGTCCGGCAGCGTATGCTGAGTTTCAATGTCCACCGGTTTTGGATAAGCCGCTGTATGACAGAATGATTGCATAACTAGGTCTGCGGAAAACCCGAGACAAGCTAGGTCTTTTAACTCATCGCGTGTCATAGGCCCAGTGGTATCCTGGCTGCCAACAGTGGTCATTCTCGGCTCGCAGTAACTGCCCGGCCTGACACCTTCTACGCCGCAAGCTTTACCCACCATTTTCTGGGCAAGAGTGAAACCTGTTTTAGATTCTTTACCAGTCAGCGGTGACTGGAAAACATCGCTTGGAGGTAATTCCAAAGTTTCCCGTGCTCTCTGAGTAAGTCCGCGCCCGATAATCAGGGGAATACGACCCCCGGCTCTCACTTCATCCACCAAAGTATCGGTTTTTAACTGGAACTTGCTGATTACTTTATTTGTGTCATGCCGGGTAATTGTTCCTTCATAGACGTTAATATCGATTATATCGCCGGTATTCAGCTCATCGACATTACATTCAAAAGGAAGTGCTCCTGAATCTTCCATGGTATTAAAAAAAATAGGGGCAATCTTGCCACCTATACAGACACCGCCAGCTCGCTTATTGGGAATATAAGGAATATCGTTGCCGATATGCCAAAGTATAGAATTAGTGGCCGATTTTCTTGAAGAACCAGTGCCCATGACATCACCGACGATAGCAACTGGAAAACCACTTTCTTCAAGCTCATTTATCTGTGTCGGAGCATTTGTAATCCCTTCCCGTGAATTCTTGTACATGGACTTAGCATGTAAAGGGATATCTGGGCGCGACCAAGCGTCCAGTGCTGGGGATAAGTCATCGGTATTGGTTTCGCCTGGTACCTTTAGCACAGCTACGGTGAGCTGTTCGGGGATCTTCGGCCGACAGGTAAACCATTCAGCATTAGCCCATGACCTTATAAGCCATTGTGCGTGATCATTGCCAGCCAATGCCTTTTCGGCCACATCATGAAAAGCATCGAACATCAGAAGGGTACGCGACAGCTCCTTAGAGGCAACAGCACCCAACTTATTATCATCCAACAGTCCTACTAGGGTGGATATATTATAGCCACCGAGCATTGTTCCAAGCAGTTTTACCGCATACTTTTTGTCAATAAGGGGGGAGGTAGATTCGCCTTTAGCAATTGCTGACAAGAATCCAGCTTTAACATACGCAGCTTCGTCAACGCCAGGAGGAACACGATTAGAAACTAGGTCTAGAATAAATTTTTCTTCGCCCGCTGGTGGGTCTTTCAGAAGCTCTACCAGACCGGAAACTTGCTCTGCGGACAGAGGTTTGGGTGGGATCCCTAATTTGGCCCGTTCTGTAACGTGTTCTCGATATGCTTCTAACACAAAACTTTCCTCGTGAATCGGTGTTTTCAGCGGGCCGTATATAATATAACGGCGTGATACGTGTCAAATGAACCCAAAGGCGTCTCATTTTACATTTGCTGGCGTCTAGCCTCGCGCCTGTTTACGCCGGAATCACTTACAGTTGGAATTTGGTAGCAGACCGCTTGGAGTGTTTTCGTATTAGCGCTGCATCAGGCGGTTGTGTGGTACGCAGCGTAAATCAAAGCAAACGTTTAAGACGTGCTTGTATTCTATTGTAAATTCGTACAAAAATCCACTTGGGGCCTCTAGAGAAGGTCATGGCCAGTGTTCAATAAACGAATAAAAAACCGGTGGCAAATCCTCTGGCGAGCAATTCGTAGAGACTTAAGAGTGGTTTACAATTTGTACAGCCTTGCTAAAGTCTACAATTAATTTTCCGATTAATTCTCTATCAAATTCTGAAATAAATTACATGAAAGCTGTTCAAACCCCCTGCATAGGAATTTGTTCAACCACTTCACTCGGCGATGCTGTTTGTCGTGGCTGCAAGCGGTATTCATTTGAGGTCATCAATTGGAATAGCTACGATGATGTCGCGAAATCGGCTGTGCTCAGTCGCATCGAGAAGCTAATTTGCCAAATCCTTGGGAATAAACTGCAAATTTTTTCAGTGCCTAATCTGAAGAAGGGGTTAGAAAAAGCCAAGATTCCTTATGACCCATCATTGTCCCCTTACTGCTGGTTGCATAATTTGCTTAAGAAGAACCATCAGAAGATTGACAACTTGCGTGAATATGGAGTTTGCGCCTTGCCGGAATTCTCAGACGTAAGCTTAACTGCGCTTAGTGAAACTGTAGAACGAGAATTGCTGGTGCTCTGTGAGGCGCATTTTAACCGTTACTTCGAATTGCCCGGGGGAAATGACCGAACGAGTCAAAAAAATTAGCTCACTAAATCAAAACTATGTAAGCTGATTTCTTTATCCTGAGCTTCGGCATACCAAGCTTTATTGTTCCAGTCTCCCAATACGATACGTTGACCTTTAATTTGACCATTGATAGGGCTAGTAAACGCTAATTCGTGGACACCGGGTCGATGGGTGTGTCCGTGCAGCATCATGTTTTCCTGAAGCTGATTGAGTAAATCCAGAACCGCTTGTCCATTAACATCCATTATAAAATTATTTTTGGTTGCAGCTTTTTGGCTCGCTTGGCGAGCCTCTTGAGCGAAGGCTCTGCGATCATCGAGGGGTTTTGCCAGAAATTCTTGCTGCCAGACTTGCTGTCTCACTTGGGCACGAAACTGTATGTATTCCAAATCGTCGGTACAGAGCGTATCGCCATGAAGTAGGACGATATGGCCAGCTTCGGTTTTGAGTATGCAAGGATCTTCAATCAATTCAGCACCACAACGTTTCGCAAAATTATCCCCAATTAAAAAATCGCGATTGCCATGCATTAAGTAAATCGAAGATCCTGCCACATGAAACCCTCGGAGCGCTGAGGTTATTTCATCAATTAAAGGGCTCTGCTCGTCGTCGCCGATCCAGGCTTCAAAAAGATCTCCTAGGATATAGAGCGCGGCACATTTCCCTGAATTAATATCCAGGAATTGCAGTAATGTCCGAGTAATATCGGGTCGAGATTCCTCTAGGTGCAGATCCGAAATAAAAAGGATACGCTTTGACAAGATTAGCCTTCTTGGTTGATTTCAGCAGACTCAATGATAATCTCGACAACCGGCACGTCTTGGTGTCCGCTGCGTGATGTGGTTTCACATCCTTTCATCTTGTTTATCACATCCATGCCTTCAACCACCCGGCCGAATACCGCGTAACCCCATCCAACATCGGTTTTGTCGCGGTGATCGAGAAAGTGATTGTCACTGACATTGATAAAAAACTGAGAAGTCGCTGAGTGAGGGTCAGAGGTTCGGGCCATAGCTACGGTGCCCGTGAGGTTTGATAAGCCATTATCTGCTTCATTCTCGATAGGGTCGCCATTTAGCTTTTTTTGCATATCGGATTCAAAGCCACCACCTTGGATCATAAAATCATTAACAACCCGATGAAATATCGTACCATCGTAAAAGTTTTGTTTTGTATAGTGTAGAAAGTTAGCGGCGGATTTAGGAGCCTTATCGAAATCCAATTCTAAATTGATTGGGCCGTAGTTGGTAATAAGTATAATCATCATATCTGTTTTTTACTGACCCCACATAAAGTTTTAGTTAATGCATCGTTCGCGAACAGTTATAATAAGTGTTTTGGTATTCTCTAGAAAGCCCCGTTCAACGCCTTCCAAGGTTTCGTGCATATAATAGTTAGCAAATGACAGATTCGGATACGGACAGCAAGGATTCGACTAAGGGTTCAGTACCCTCTAATTTTATCCGCAACATGATCACCCAAGATCTTGCTATTAATAAGCATGAAGGACGCGTGTGCACCAGATTCCCACCCGAACCCAATGGTTATCTTCACATCGGGCATGCAAAATCGATTTGCCTGAATTTTGGCGTCGCTGAAGAAAATGGCGGGGTTTGTAACTTGCGTTTCGACGATACTAACCCAATTAAGGAAAGCCAAGAGTATGTGGACGCCATAAAGAATAATATTGCTTGGCTGGGGTTTAAGTGGCACGGCGATGAGCGTTATTCCTCTTCTTATTTTGATCAGTTATTTGACTTCGCGGTAGAGCTTATTCAGAAGTCTAAAGCATTTGTATGTGGCTTGAGTCCTGAAGAAGCTCGACAGTATCGTGGAACTTTGACGGCATCTGGGATGAATAGTCCTGACCGAGAAAGAACTACTGAGGAAAATCTGGATTTGTTTGCACGTATGCGCGAGGGTGATTTTCCTGATGGAAAGTATACGTTGCGGGCGAAAATCGACATGACTTCGCCGAACATCAATATGCGCGACCCTATACTGTATCGAATAAGGCACATTGCCCATCACCAAACAGGCAATGAGTGGTGTATTTATCCCACATATGACTATACGCATTGTATTTCAGATGCGATAGAAGGCATTACTCACTCTTTATGTACGCTTGAGTTTGAAGATCATCGCCCCCTGTATAATTGGATTCTTAATACCCTGAATATAGATAGAGTTCGACTGGCCAGTGATTTAGCGGAGACGGAATACAAGTACGTGCTCCCAGAACAAACTGAATTTGCTAAGCTTAAATTGAACTACACTATGATGGGCAAGCGAAATCTTAAAGACATGGTAGAAGACGGGATTGTTGCGGGCTGGGACGACCCAAGGATGCCTACGCTGGCTGGTATGCGACGCAGAGGGTTCACTCCAGCGTCCATTCGTAATTTCTGTGAAATGATAGGCGTTTCTCGGAGCGAAAGTGTGGTTGACATGGGCATGTTGGAACACGCAATCAGGGAGAACCTTGACAAAAATGCACCAAGAGCAATGTGCACCCTGGATCCGCTGAGAGTAGTGCTAACTAATCTCAAAGAAGGCGAGGTGGAATATTTGGATATTGCCAATCATCCAAAGAACGAAGGTATGGGAAGACGCTCAGTACCCTTTACAAAGGAAATATTTATTGAGCGTTCGGATTTCGAAGAGCAGCCAAAAGCCGGATTCAAACGCTTAATCCCCGGAGGGGAGGTCAGACTTCGAGGTTCCTATGTAGTCCGATGTGATGGGGTGGTTAAGGACGATAGTGGGAAATTGCAACATCTTAATTGTAGTATTGATAAAGCGACTCTGGGAAAGAAACCGGAGGGCCGGAAAGTTAGGGGGGTTATTCATTGGGTGTCTGCAGAATACGGTGTGCCAGTAAGAGTCAGACTCTATGACAGATTATTTAACATCGAAAATCCGGAAAGCAACGAAACAGAAAACTATAAAATGCACCTAAATCCAGATTCACTAGTGAAACTTGATGGTTGCATCGCGGAACCTGCCGTAACGGCAAAAGGGGCATACAGTAATTTTCAATTCGAACGAGTAGGCTATTTCTGTATCGATTTAATTGATTCGTCAGCAGAACTGTCGGTCTTCAATCGCACCATTTCGCTGCGTGATTCCTGGTCTGACCAGTAATTCCCAAATGGCCAGTATTTTATGTTGATCTACAATACTTACTCTCAACGGAAAGAAGAATTCAAACCTATTGTCGAAGGCAAAGTTCGAATCTACGTCTGTGGCCTTACAACCTATGATTATTGCCATTTAGGGCATGCTCGGATGCTGGTGGTTTTTGACGTGGTCGTGCGTTATCTCCGAGCACGCGGCTTCGATGTAACATATGTGCGAAATATTACCGATATAGACGATAAAATTTTGGCCCGTGCCGCTGAAAACAATGAATTGTTCTCCGAGCTAACCGAACGGTTTATTAAGGCAATGCATGAAGACGAGCAGGCGCTGGCTATATTTCCACCAGACCAAGAGCCGAGAGCGACTGGGCATATCGACCAAATTATCTCCATGATTGAGACCCTTATAGAACGAGATTTTGCTTACCACGCTGAGAATGGGGATGTGTACTTTTCTGTCATGCGTTTTCCTAGCTATGGTAAATTGTCCAAGAAAAAGATGGACGAATTACTGGAGGGGGCACGTATTGAAGTTGGGGAATTAAAAAAGGATCCTCGCGACTTTGTGCTCTGGAAGCCATCGAAGGACGATGATATTGGATGGGATTCGCCTTGGGGCTACGGGAGACCAGGTTGGCATATTGAATGTTCAGCCATGTCCATTTCGGCGCTAGGGGACAACTTCGATATACATGGTGGTGGAACTGATCTGATGTTTCCACATCACGAGAATGAAATAGCGCAATCGGAAGCGGCAACTGGAACGCGTTTTGCTAACATTTGGATGCACAATGGTCCATTGCGCGTTGATAATGAAAAAATGTCGAAGTCGTTGGGTAATTTTTTTACAGTGCGTGAAGTCCTGAAACATTACGACCCTGAAGTAATACGGCATCTTCTTGTGGCCAGTCATTACCGTAGCCCAATTAATCATTCCGAACAGAACCTAAAGCAATCAGCTAGTGCTCTTGAAAGACTCTATATAAGCTTGCAAGACCTAGATGTTGCGGGAGCCAAGTCCCTAACCAACAGCAGATTTGAGAGGGCATTTTTTCAGGCCATGGATGATGATTTCAATACGCCAGAAGCTTTCAGCGTTATGTTTGAAATGGTCAAAGAAATTAATAAGCATAAATTTAAAGATCAAGCTTATGCGAACCAACTTGGAGCATTGCTCGTGCGACTGGGAGGAAGCCTGGGTCTTTTGCAGAATGAACCGTCCGAATTTCTGCGAAGTGGTGTTAGCATAGAAATTGATTCAAAAGAAATTGAGCGCATGCTTACTGCAAGAGAGCAGGCTCGAGCCGATAAAGATTGGCAAAGAGCGGACGAAATAAGGGATAAGTTGGCGGCTATGAAGGTGGTTGTTGAGGATAATGCTGAAGGCAGCAGTTGGCGTATTGAACGCTGAATTTTTTCAAAATATCACCAACTCGGTTGGTACATTGACTGCCTCGACTCACGCCGGTATGATGCCGACCTCCCTAAATTGATGCTTTTTCAGCTTTATCGGGGTATAGCGCAGCCTGGTAGCGCGCTTGCTTTGGGAGCAAGATGTCGGGGGTTCAAATCCCTCTACCCCGACCAAGTTTCAGAACTTTAGTTGTTCAATGGTGACTGTAGCTCAGTTGGTAGAGCCCTGGACTGTGACTCCGGTTGTCGTGGGTTCGAATCCCATCAGTCACCCCATTTTTTCCGTAGGCGCTATATCTAAACCTTTCAGAAATGGAGCGAGTCTGCGCTATGCTTAAGCTGGACCTGGACCTTGTTCGTTAATCCCTTTAAGTATGATTATGATTAAAATAAGAAATGTAAACGAAGCTCGAACTGGGGTTGATGAATTGAATAGCTGTGCACCTGTTTTACTTACCAGTGGCAGGGGCCAGTGGGTTGTACTTCTTGCAAAGGCGTACCAGAATCTATCGTTATTGATAGCAGGGATGTATACGGGCTTGAATTGTACTGGTACTCCGCGCGCGCTTATTAATCACGAGGAAGATTCTGCCGCTAACACACGAATCCATCGACCTATTTAAAGCAAATGGTAGAAGGATGCTGTTCGTATAGAATATGCAGCTTTTAAAACTGCGTCCGTAGCTCAACTGGATAGAGCACTGGCCTTCTAAGCAACTTTCAAATGCTACAAAATCTGTCTATCCCCACGTATTATGGTACTTCCAGCAGGTTTAACCTGTAAAAATATTTCGGATAAAAATCGGATAAACTAGCTATAGGCCTGATTTTACAGGGTTACACTATATGATGACCTTGGAATAGGGATGGGTTTCGCTACGAGAAACACTAATAAGCATAAGGAATGGTATAAGAAGTATCCCAAGTTCACCGAAAAGCCTAGCTGATAGGAGAAATCATGAAGACTCGAACCGGTTATATAATAAATTGGATTAAGAAACTCTTCAGAAAAGAGAAAGAATAATAATGACATTTACCAAAATAATATTAATCTTTGGCCTTGCGCTTCTTTTCTATTTCATAGCTTCGCCTGCTCAGAATTGTCAGAGAGACGGCTTTTCCGTTGGTTATTGTTCGCAAAATACTAGCTGGTAAGAATAATGGCTAACGATTGGTCAGAAGTCCCGCCATCTAACTATTCGGAGAAATAATGATGGATATTCCTTGGAATAATTTAATTGGGTTCGCGATATTCGTTGCCATTTGGTCGTTTTTAAGGTGGGCAATAAAGCTCAGAAAAGAATTGGGATTAACAGAAGGCATGAAATTAAACGAAGGAGAATTCTCCAGAAAAATGAGGCAAAGTAGCCTGAACAAACATAGAAGAAATACAAAGAAGCAGATGAAAGAGAAAGACTAATGAAAAAAATAATGTCTACTGATTGGTCATTAGAAGAAAGACCGAAGCGACATAGAGGTGCTTATAAGCCGAAGCTTGATGATATTCCTTTTGAACTCTCACGAGGCAAAGTGGAAACATTTATAAAATGTCCAAAATGCTTTTGGATGGAGAAGGTTGCTGGAGTAAAACCGCCTTCAATCCCAGCTTTCCTTCTAAACACCAATACAGATACATTACTGAAAAAAGACTTTGACCAATATAGAGGCAAAGAGCCTCATCCGATTATGGTCAAAGCGGGGTTAGACCATCTGATTCCGTTTGAACATGAAGATATGGACAAGTGGGAAGCATCTATTCACTTTGGCTCAACTCCTAATCACTTCAATACACTTCATCGAGAATCAAATATTCTTTTTGGAGGCGGCTTGGATGATGTTTGGCAGAATAAAGAAACTGGCGAGCTTCATATTGTTGATTACAAATCTACCGCACAAATGGGAAAAACCCCGAAACCATTAGATGAATCTTTCTTGCAAGTACCCAAAGACTCCAAATACCCAGATTACAAAGCCAGCTATCGTCGTCAGATGGATATGTATCAATGGATTATGAGAAGGAAAGGGTTTGAGGTAAGCAATACGGGTTATTTTCTTTACGTCGATGGTTTGCACAACGGTATTGACGGCATGATAGACAAGGACGACCCCGCTGTAGCTTGGATGAAGTTCAATACAGCCATTATTCCTTACGAAGGAGATGATTCATGGATTGAAGAGGCTTTGAGGGAGATTAGGGGAGGTTTAGAAGAGATAAAATCGTTGGATAAGAGAAACGCTGCTTCGCTGGTCGGTTTTAACGCTCCGTTAGATGGAGAGGACAACGAGGGCATACGCACCTTTATGCAAGCGCATAACGTTCATTCAGTTGATTGTGAAATAGGAAGGTTCTTAAAGGAAAGTTGGATAAAGAATTGCGTTGGGCCTTTATATAAGGCGCCGTAAACGTTAAAGAAGACTTAAAAAAAGTTACATGAAGATTAGTCCCGCCAAATAAGCCGAAAATTGAGTCATCACGTGGAAAGATAGGACGCACAAGAGTAAGAGGCGTAAAGCGTGTGCTTAAAGACTTACTAGCTATGATAAAATCCATACAAGCCCTTCAAAAATACGATTCTAAATGTTGGAAGGACAAAGGTTTAGATAAGTTTGTGAAGAGCATTAAGACAACAGCATCAATTAAGTTTTAGTAATCCCGACAGAGAAGGATCGAAGCATGGCAAGCTATTTAGTAACGAGCTACAAAATCACCAACCCAGAAGGGTATTCAGCCTATACCGCCACAGTTGGCGCGACTGTTTTCGCCCATGGCGGCAAGATTCTGGTGGCCGGACCGGATAGTACAGCCATTGAAGGCAATCCCGATCCGATAACGGTAGTTTTGGAATTTCCAACACGTGACGCATTACAGGGTTGGTACGATTCACCCGAGTACCAGGCAATAATTCATCACCGTACCGACAATAGTGAGGGAAGCATGGTGTTCGCGGATGAGTTTGTGATGCCG